>FTHA01002037.1_pt1 | contig 12194 bp, 12 predicted proteins | sample 1640771 | NCBI WGS metagenome assembly FTHA01 (sample SAMEA3914789, study PRJEB12502) | metagenome | biome: forest; material: soil | place: Canada | collected 2011-07-03 | depth 0.3 m | reverse complement strand
GGTCAGGCCGGGCGGCCGGCGCATCAGCCGGTTCTCCACAGACCCGTCGTCGAACACCATGACCACCAGCGCCTGGTCGGCGCCCAGGGCCACGAACTCCACATGCTTGACCCCGGCGTCGCGCACCGGCGTCACCACCACCCCGGCCCCTCCAGCCAAACCGGAAAGCAGCGAGGTGGCCTCGTCCAGCGCCTCCTCGAGGCCCCGGCCGCGGGAGGACATGCGCCCTTCGATCTCGCGCCGCTCCTCCTGGCTGATCTCGCCCAGCTCCATCAGGCCGTCCACGAACAGGCGAAGGCCCGCGTGGGTGGGGAACCGGCCGGCGCTGGTGTGGGGGGCCTCCAGCAGGCCGAGCTGGGTCAGGTCCTGCATGGTGTTGCGGATCGATGCCGGCGACAGTTGCACCCCGCCCCGGGACACCGTGCGCGAGCCCACCGGCTCACCCGTTTCCAGGTAGGTCTCAACCACCCGCCGGAAGATATCCCGCGCCCGCGCGTCCAGTTGAATCAGGGTGGGCCCTGAAACACCTGTAAGTCCGGGAGAGAGAGACATCATGCTGTTGCGCTGGGAGCTGGGGCTTGTCATGGACTGACCAATGACCATTCAGGATAAGCGCGTGTACTGCCCACGCAAGCAGCGCGGCGGCTTTTGGAGATGACAAGCATGCGGCCCTCCGAGCGCGCCCCGGATTCCCTTCGTTCCATCGTCCTGGAGACCGGTGTCAACCGGTACGCGGAAGGCTCGTGCTTGGCCGCCTTCGGCCACACCCGGGTGTTGATCACCGCCAGCGTCGAGGAGTCGGTTCCCCCGTTCCTGAAAGGGCGCGGCCAGGGCTGGGTGACGGCGGAGTACGGCATGCTGCCGCGCGCGACCCACACCCGCGGCCGCCGTGAGGCCGCGCAGGGCAAGCAGTCGGGGCGCACCCAGGAGATCCAGCGCCTGATCGGCCGGTCCTTGCGGGCGGTGGTCGACATGAAGGCGCTCGGTGAGCGGCAGGTGGTGCTGGACTGCGACGTAATCCAGGCCGACGGCGGCACGCGCACGGCCGCGGTCACCGGCGCCTGGGTTGCGCTGCGGCTGGCGGTGAAGCATCTGCTGGATGAAGGGGTGATCACGCGGGACCCGGTGCTCGATCAGGTCGCGGCGGTATCCTGCGGCGTCCACCAGGGAGTCGCCGTGCTCGACCTCGACTACGAGGAGGATTCGCAGGCCGAGGCCGACTCGAACTTCGTCCTCACGGGCAAGGGCGACATCGTCGAGATCCAGGCCACCGGCGAGAAGCGGGGCTTTTCGGAAGCGGAGTTCCAGACGCTGTTCTCGCTGGCCCGCAAAGGCATCGGCGAGCTGCTGGAGATCCAGAAGGCGGCGGTCGCCTGAATCGCTTCAGGCGACCGCCGGCTTCGCTAGAGGGATTCGACCAGGGCCAGGGCCGCGGCGAGCGGCATGACCACAACCAGGGCGGCCGTAAGGGCCAGGCCCAGCCGGTCGACCCACACGTGGGCTTCGGTGCGACCGTTCATGACTTTGTACTTTCTACTCGGCGCAACTCATTTTGCGCTGCAGCATAGATAGGAAGCTAACGGCCGTTCGCAAAGCCTTTACCAACAAGGGATGTGCAGGCGCCGCAAAGTGATGCTGCAGTGCAACACCAGCGGCCAAGCCAGCGCTTCAGCCCGGCTCCTCATCCAGCGCGCCCGGACCGGCCTCGAAGGCCAGCAGATCGCCGGGCTGGCAGCTTAGCTCGCGGCAGAGGCTGTCCAGGGTGGAGAGGCGGATCGCCCGCGCCTCGCCGCTCTTCAGGATGGTGAGGTTCGCGACCGTCAGGCCCACCCGATCGGCCAGCTCGGTGATCGACATGCGCCGTTCCAGCAGCATCCGGTCGAGCGTCACGCGCACCGCCATGGCGCCCTCCTCAAATTGTGAGCTCAGCTTCAGCGCGCAAGCGGGCGCCTTCGCGGAACACCTCGGCCAGCACGAACACCACCAGCACCGCGAACCAGGCCGTCGGGTTGAACGGGAAGCGTGCGGACCTGAGCTCGGCCTGGAACACCCAGCTCGACGCCAGGTTGGTGACGTAGTTGATCAGCTCCAGGGCCGCCAGGGCGAAGCCCACCGCCCTCAGCCTCGTGACGTTGTCCGGGTGGAAGGGATCGCCGGCCGTGAGCGTGCCGAAGATCCGGCGCAGCCGATAGACGATGAACAGCACCACGCCGACGTAGAGCGAATAGGCCATCAGCCCCGCCGCCAGCATCGGGCCGCGGGCCCGAGCCTGGGTGACGTGGCGCCAGATATCCAGGTCCGCGGGCAGCAGCAGGGCCAGCAGCGCGCAGACCAGCAGGCCGCCGAGCGCCGCCCACAGCGCGAACGAGATCACGTCCAGCACCAGCTTCAGCAGGCTCGACACCGAGCCGGGACCTAGGGCGCGCATGATCATCTCTCTCTCCGAATGCGCCGAAACAGGATGTCTGATCCCAAAGCACGCCCAAAGACTTATGGCCAATGCGCGATTCACTCGCAATTCACCAAGAGAACTTAACCTGAACGCATGCGAGCCCTGATCTGCTGTCTAGCTGCGTGGCTGTTGGCAGGCGCCGCCCAGGCGGCGGACCTGACGGTCGCCGTGCACAACGCCAGGGGCCAGCCGATCCGCGACGCCGTGGTCACGCTCTATGCCGGCGGCGGCGCGGAGGGCGTCAAGTTCGACTGGCCCTACCGCATGGCGCAGCAGAACCTGATGTTCGACCCCTTCGTCCTGGTGATCCCGGTCGGCGCGACCGTCTCGTTCCCCAACAAGGACGGGGTCCGCCACCAGGTCTATTCCTTCTCGCCAACCCATCCCTTCGAGCTGAAGCTCTACGGCAAGGACGAGACCAGAACCGTCCGCTTCGACAAGGCCGGCGTCGTGGCCCTGGGTTGCAACATCCACGACAGCATGGTCGCCTTCATCAAGGTCGTGGACACCCCTTTCGCCGCCAAGACGGACGCTTCCGGGCTGGCGGTCATCCACGGCGCTCCCGCGGGCGGCGTGACCCTGCGGGTATGGCACCCCTACGCCAAGGTCCCGGACAATGAGCTGTCGCGCCCCATCATGCTGGCGCGCGACGCGCCGTCCCGGCAGGACGTGACGCTCGAGGTGCGCCCGGCCCCCAACCGCATGAGCCACTACTGATGGCGCCCGGGTTCAGGCGGCTTGGCGCGCTCGTCGGCGCGACCGTCGCGGCCCTCTGCGCCGCCGGGTCCGCCTGCGCGGCCGACCTGATCTCCAAGGACACCTTTTCCGGGCTGGTCGACCTGCGCGCCGCCGCGGCGGATGGCGAGGCCTCCTGGCTCGACGGCGGTTTCGGCAAGCTCCGCTACGGTGGCGACAACGGCGATTGGAAAGGCCACGCCGCCCTGGCCGACGCCGCCCTGGTCTGGCGCCCCCGCCTCACCTGGGACCTCAGCGCCGTAGTGGACGGAGAGGTCCAGCAGGGCGACGGCTATCACGCCGATCTCATCCAAGCCTACCTGGCCTACAAGCCCGTTCCCCACGGCGACACCCGCTGGTCCGCGCGTCTGGGACTGTTCTACCCTCCCATCTCGCTGGAGCATGGCGGCGCGGAATGGAGCGTCACCGACTCCATCACCCCCTCGGCGATCAACACCTGGGTCGGGGAGGAGGTGAAGGTCGTGGGCGGCGAGGCCACCGTCAGCCACGCCTTCGGCCAGCAGGAGCTGTCGGCGACGGCTGGGATCTTCGGTTACAACGACACGTCGGGCACGCTGCTCACCTTCCGGGGGTGGGCGATGCACGATCTGAAGGCCGGCGCGATCGGCGAGTACGACCTGCCGCCGCTCGAGCCGGCGTACCTGATCGGCCAGCCGCCCGAGACCTATCCCCTGCGCGAGATCGACAACCGCATCGGCTATTACGGCAAGCTGGACTGGCGTCCGACCGGCCGCGCGAGCCTCAGCGCCTTCTATTACGACAACCGCGGCAACCTGGTCGGCGTCGACCGCGATCGCCAGTGGGCCTGGGCGACCCGCTTCTGGAACTTCGGCGCCAACGTGATGCTGGACGACCAGACCCAGCTGACCTCGCAGGTCATGACCGGCGAGACGCTGATGGGCTTTCCCAAGGCGCCCAGCGTCTGGTTCAACGTCGGCTACACCTCGGTCTATGTGCTGATGACCCACAGCCTCGGCCGCAGCGGGATCAGCGGGCGCTTCGACTATTTCGAGACCAGGGACCGCAACTACCGTCCGGCTGTCGACGAGGTGGACGAGAACTGGGGCGAGAAGGGCTGGGCCCTGACTGGCGGCTACCACATCGCGCTCAACCCCCACGCCAAGCTGTTCGTGGAAGCCCTGCATATCGAGAGCGACCGCCCCACCCGCCTGCAGGCCAGCCTCGCCACCAGGCAGTCCCAGACCCAGATCCAATCCTCCCTGCGCCTGTCGTTCTGAGTCCGATGGCTGGCGCGCCGGCCGATAAGAACGAACCACGACAAGCACGAAAAGCACGAACCCGTCCTGCTGTAAGGTAAGGCCGCTGTCTCGACGCCGCGGCGGCCCGTTGGTGGCTTTTCGTGTTTTTCGTGTTCCAACTTGCGGCTCTGGCCTTCGAACAGGCTGGCCGTCATAAGGCATGACAGGGACCCTGTTATCCTACGGGGCGATGGGGGTGGCGATGGTCGAGGCTGTCGGGACGGTGGATGGCCCGGGCGCTGGGCGCAGGCCGCACGGGCGCCAGGCGGTGGCCTTCATCACCGTCGTTTCGCTGCTGAATTCGATCGCGGCGATGATGATCCTGCCGGTGTTGCCGCGGCTGGTGGAAGGCTTCACCCACCAGACCAGCGGAGCGGCGGTCTACATCGGCTCCTTCGCCGCAGCGTTCGGCCTGATCCAGTTCCTCGCCTCGCCCGTACTGGGCTCCCTGTCGGACGCCTACGGGCGGCGGACGGTGATCCTGATCTCGGCGTCCGGGATGGCGGTCGACTACCTGTTCATGGCCCTTGCGCCGAGCGTGGGCTGGCTGTTCGTCGGGCGGATGATCTCAGGCCTGACCGCCTCCAGCGGTCCCGCCGTCAACGCCTACATCGCCGACGTGATCCCCCCCGAAGAACGCGCCGGCGTGTTCGGCTGGACCGGAGCGGCCTTCTCTGTGGGCTTCCTCGTGGGGCCGGCCCTCGGCGGCTTCCTAGGAGTGATCGACCCGCGCCTGCCGTTCTGGGCGTCGGCCGCCATAGGCTTGGCTGTAGCGCTCTATGGTCTGTTCGTCCTCCCGGAATCCTTGCCCCGCGAGCGCCGCACACCGTTCAGCTTCAGGCGCGCCAACCCCTGGGGCTCGTTCCGCTTCCTGGCCGAACGACCTCAGATCCTGGGCCTCGTCGTGGTGTTGAGCATGATGTTCATGGCCGCGCAGTGCTTGCCCACCACCTTGCCGCTCTTCACCGAACATCGCTTCCATTGGTCGACTGCCGCAGTAGGAGCGTATCTTAGCTACGCCAGCGTCGGACACTTGGTCGTCCAGGGCCTCGTGGTGAAGCGATTTGTCGCCAAGTTCGGCGAGCGGGTGGCGGCGGTTACAGGCTATGCCGCCACGGCCGCCGGCTTTCTCATCTACGCCACGGCGCCCACGGGACCGTTGTTCGCTATGGGCATGCCGCTCTACGCGCTGGCTGGGCTAGTCGGACCGTCAGTTCAATCGCAACTTACCCGCAGCGTCGCGCCTACCGAGCAGGGTCGGCTTCAAGGGGCCGTCGCGGGCGTGTCCAGCCTTATCGGCGTCGTAGCCGCAATGACCTTCCCACTGATCTTCTCATTTACCGCCGCCAAGGGCCACGAAGGCTGGCCTCAGGGGCTGCACATCTACGTCGCAGCAGCGATCCTGATCTGCGGCGCGATCCTGGCCTTTCGGATCATGCGGCGCTCACCCGCTAGCGTGGCGGCTTCAGCCGCCTGACCCGGCGAGCGGGGTTGCCGGCCACCACGCAACGGGCCCCCACGTTGGAGGTCACCACGGCGCCAGCGGCCACGATCGAGTCCTCGCCGATGGTCACGCCCTTCATCACCGCGCTGGAGAAGCCGAGCCAGCAGCGGCGGCCGATGGTCACCGGGCTCGCGCCGATCTGGAAGTCCCGTCGCGGGCCGAGCTTCAGGATCGAGCGGAAGTGCGCCTCCCGCTCGTCCGCATCGATCGGATGGGTGTCGTTGTCGAACACCTGGACGCCGTGGGCGATCAGGGTCCCCTCGCCGATCTCCACCGAAGTCCGGGCGCTGACGATCGCCCCGTCGCCGAGATAGACCAGGTCGCCGAGCACCACGTGGCCGGCGTCCTCGCAGCGGATGATCCCGCGGATGGCGCAGTCACGGCCGATCCGCACCCGCCGCTCGCCGTCGGGCGTCAGCAGCCGTGCGCCCAGGCCCAGGCGCAGACCCTCGCCGCACTCGGCGCCGCGGTCGAAGGCCTCGAACACCTGCAACAGCCGGTCACCGTCGCGGGGATCGTCGAACAGGGCGTGCGCGGCGTCGATCGAGGCCGGCCGCAGGAACACCGGTCCGTTGGCGAAGGCGTGGTCGCGGGGGTCGAGGTAGGGCCGCATCGATCTCGCCCTCTATCCGTCCGCCGGCCGCGTCGGGCTCAGTGCGCGGTCGAGCGCCGTCCGCTCGGGCGTCGACAGGGGCCGGCCCGCCGCAGCCTTGTAGCATGCCGTGAGGGCGAGCAGCGCCCGGTCCCAGCGGTAGCGTTCCTGGACGCCCTCCGCCTGCCCCTCCAGCCCAGCCAGCAGCGCATCGTCCGTCCACGCCCGGCCGAGCACCGAAGCCATCTCCTCGACATCCAGGCCATCGAACAGAACGCCCGCCTCGCCCACCGTCTCGGGGATCGAGGACTGGCGCGCGGCGACGATCGGCCGTCGCCGCCACAGCGCTTCCAGCAGCGATTGCGAGTGACCCTCCAGCAATGAGGGGAACACCACGAACCGCGCCTGGTCGTAGCAGACCGCCAGCAGCTCGTCGGAGACCACGCCCAGGAACCGGACCTGATCGCCCAGCGCCAGCCGCTCCACCGCCTGCTCCAGCGTCGGGTGGAAGGGTCCATAGGCGCGCCCGGTGCACACCAGCGTCAGCGCCACGCCGTCCCGGTCGCGCAGCCGCGCCATCGCCTCCAGCAGCCGCAGGTGGTTCTTGTGGGGAAAGGTCATGGCCGGATAGAGCATGAACCGCTCCGGCAGGCCCGCCTCGGCCGCGACCGTGGCCTGCCGCGACGCGCTGGGCTGCACGCGGACCATGGTCGAGCTGCGTGGGATCACCGCCACCCGATCGGCCCCCACGCCGTAGCAGCGCATGATGTCCTGCTTGGTCCACCAGGTCCCGCAGACCACGAAGGCGGCGTTGCGAATGCCGTCGGTGTAGGCGCGCTTGCGCCAGGCCAGGACGTCGGCGGAAAAGAATTCGGGGAAATGGTGCTGCTGGATGTCGTGCGGCTCGAAGATGAAGGGCCGGCGCGTCGGCCATTTCACTGGATAGGTGAAGTGGGCCACGTCCACTCCGTAGGGGTCCAGCAGGCGGTCGATCTGGGCGCGGCCAGGCATGCTCTTCAGGAACGCACGCTCGTTCAGGCCTCGGACGATATCGTCGAACCTCCGCCCCGCGCCGCCGTCGCCCAGGCGACGACGCAGGCGCTGCGCCCATTCAGGGCCGGGCTGCGAGCTGACGACGGTGAATTCGGGCCAGGGCCACTGGATCACCCGGCTGCCGTCGCCCCGGATCTCCCGCATCCGGGCCGCATAGGCCGGCAGGGCGGTGACGAACAGGTCGACGTCGTCCGGCGCGGCGTCGCGGAAGCTGGTGACGATCGACAGGGCCGAGGACTCGCTGCCCCCCGCATTGGCTGGATTGATCAGGGCGTTGAGCGCGACCACGAGCCTGCCGGAGCTGCTCACCGGTCATGCACTCCCAGGGTCTCGGCCGGGTAGACGAACGGGTCGCCATCGAGGATCGCCCGGCAGATCACATCGAGGCCTGGGTCCCGGCCCTCCGCCAACGCATCCACCGAGGCGATCTGCGGCGTGAAGAACAGGCTCGAATCGACCTTCTCCAGGAACGCCAGCGGGATCATCCGCCTGAAGAAGAAGTGGTAGGCGTACTTGAGCGCGCGCTCGACCACCGCCGGCTCCAGCCGCCGCCCGAGCGGCAGGCTGTCGAGGATGCGGAGATAGTCCTGCGGGTTCGCGGCATCCAGCGTCAGGCCCTTGTTCTTGATCCAGGCCTCCCCCGCCACCACCACGGGAATGCCCAGCGGGGTCAGCTCCACACCCATCTTGGTGCCATAGATCAGCACGCTGTCGCACAATTCCATCGCCGCGTAAGTCGAGATCGGGCTCTGCGGCGGGATGACGAACACATTGGGCGGCAGGTTGGGGAACAGCCGGTCGATCTCCGCCGCCAGGGGCTGTCGGGAGGGCGCCGTCCCGCGCACTTCCGCCGGGTGCACCCGCAGCAGCAGCTGCAGGTCAGGCCGGCCCGCGAAGTACTCGATGGTCCGCGCGACCCAATCGATCTGGCTGGAGAAGGCGTTGGCCGGATAGTGCAGCTGGGCGTCCCAGACCACGTTCGACAGCATGCCGATGATCGGCTTGGACTGATCGACGCCCAGGGCGTGGACCACCGGCTCCACCTCCTCCTCGGGGCGTTCATGGAAGCCGATCCAGTCGCGGCCGCCGTGCCAGCGGCTCTTCAGGTAGGCGGTGATCTCCTGGCGCTGACGATCGCCCCAGGCCATGTCCTCCCAGTCCGCCGCCGGCTCGGTCATCAGGGTGTGGTGGTAGGTGTCGTCGTGGCTCAGGATGAAGCTGTTATTGCGGTAGGCCACCACCCAGTTGACCACCCGCACGCCCTCGGCGCGGCAGACTTCGCCCACCAGCCCCTGGGGCACATACAGTCCGTGGTGGAAGACGGCGACGTCGTAGCCGCCCTCGGCCAGCAGCCGGCGATAGGCCCGCACGCTGAGGATCGAGGCTTCGAGATAGCGCCGCAGCACCGTCTCGCCATTGGGCTCGGCCGAAAGATCACCGCGGGTGTAGTAGCGCAGGGCCCCGGCGCGGGCGTGCTCTCCGACCTGCAGCCCGTCCATGACGAAGCCCTCGATCTCGGCCAGCGGCATCGCGTCGGCGATGTGGCGCGCCTCGTCACGGTCCGCGTCGGTGATCAGGCCGCTGAGGTAGCGGATCTTCAGGCCCAGGGGCTCGAACATCGCCCTGCCGCGCTGCTGGCAGGTCGGGCAGAAGGTGGTCGGCAGCCGCCGCTCGGTGATCACGGTGTCGTCCGGCAGGTCGGAGTATTCCGCGCGCAGGCAGCCGGGCAGCGCCGCGTCGCAGAGCACGACCTCCACGTCGACGTCCCGCAGCGACAACGCCGCCGCCAGGGTGCTCTCCATCACGGTGACCGGCCCATGGCCGCCGATGTTGGTGGCGATCAGCACCTTGCCGCGCCGACCGGGCCGGCGGCCGGGCCAGAGGGCGCTCGCCGCGATCAGGCCCGCCCAATCGGGAAAGCCCTTGGGCGGACCTCCCTTGGACTTGGGCGCGGGGCGCGCGGGGGGTGTTGGAGCGGGCGGCGCAGGTGCGGGCCGCACGGTGCGCCGGAGCGGCCACCATCTGGGCGCCGGGCCGGTCAAGCCGCGATCTGCCCGGCCTCGACCCGCGCCAGATAGTCGGCGTAGGCAGACCGCAGCCCGTCGCGGAGCGGCGTGGCCGCTCGCCATCCGAGCGCTGTCAGGCGCGCGCTGTCCAGGCGTTTGCGCGGGGTCCCGTCGGGCCTGGAAGAATCGAAGGCGAGGGTCCCGGAATAGCCGACGGCGTCGGCGACAAGGCGGGCGAAGTCGGCGATGGACAGCTCCTCCCCCGAGCCGATGTTGATCGGCGCTTCGTCGCTGTAGTGGAGCAGCACATGGATACAGGCGTCGGCGAGGTCGTCGACATAGAGGAATTCGCGCAGGGGCTCGCCCGTGCCCCAGACGGTCACCCGCGGCTCGCCGGCGCGCCTGGCCCGGTCCATCCGTTGGATCAAAGCGGCGGGGACATGGCTGTCCTCGGGATCGTAGTTGTCGCCAATCCCGTAAAGGTTGGTCGGCATCACCGACACGAAGTCGGCGCCGTACTGGCGGCGATAGGCCTGGCAGAGCTTGATCGCGGCGATCTTGGCCACCGCGTACCACTGGTTGGTGGGCTCCAGCGGACCGGTCAGCAGCGCGTCTTCGGAGATCGGTTGCGGCGCCAGCTTGGGATAGACGCACGACGAACCGAGCATCAGCAGCTTGCGCACGCCGACCGCATGGGCCCCGTCGATCACCGCCAGCTCCATCGCCAGGTTGTCGGACAGGAATTCGACCGGCTGCCGGTCGTTGGCCGCGATGCCCCCGACCTTGGCGGCCGCCATCAGCACCACGTCGGGCCGGTGCTGCGCCAGCCATGCCGCCACGGCGGCGCGGTCGCGAAGGTCCAGGCCCTCGCGCGCCACGGTCACGACCTCCACGGGCTCGCGCGCGAGCCGGCGGACCAGCGCCGCGCCCACCATCCCGCGGTGGCCGGCCACCCAGACGCGCGCGCCCTGAAGGTCGAACACCTGTGTCATGGCTAGTCCGTCGCGTTCCGCCGCCAGGCGTCGCGCTTGACGGCCTGGAGGTCGGCCGAGACCATTTCCCTGACCAGGTCCGCGAACCCCACTTCGTGCCGCCATCCGAGCCGCTCGTACGCCTTGGACGGATCGCCGAGCAGCTGCTCGACCTCAGTAGGCCGGAAGTAGCGCGCGTCCACCGCGATCAGCTCGGCCCCGCTGTGAGTGTCGAAGCCGACCTCCTGCACGCCCTCGCCGCGCCAGGCGACGTCACGGCCGATCTCGGCGAAAGCCAACTGGATGAATTCGCGCACCGAATGGCTCTCGCCCGTGGCCAGCACATAGTCGCCCGGCTCGTCCTGCTGCAGCATCATCCACATGCCCCGGGCGTAGTCCCTGGCATGGCCCCAGTCCCGCCTGGCGTTCAGGTTGCCGATGTAGAGCTTGTCCTGCAGCCCCAGCTCGATGGCGGCCACCGCGCGGGTGATCTTGCGGGTGACGAAGGTCTCGCCCCGCATCGGACTCTCGTGGTTGAACAGGATGCCGTTGGAGGCGTGCATGCCGTACGCCTCGCGGTAGTTCACCGTCATCCAGTAGGCATAGAGCTTGGCCGCGGCATAAGGGCTGCGCGGATAGAACGGCGTGGTCTCCCGTTGTGGGGTCTCCTGCACCAGTCCGTAGAGCTCCGAAGTGGAGGCCTGGTAGAAGCGCACCCGCTCCGCATGGCCCAGCACCCGGACGGCCTCCAGGACGCGCAGGGCTCCCAGGCCATCGGCGTTTGCGGTGTATTCAGGCGTCTCGAAGCTCACCATCACGTGGCTCTGGGCGGCGAGGTTGTAAATCTCGTCGGGCTTCGTCTCGGCGATGATCCTCAAGAGGTTCAGCGAGTCGGTCATGTCGCCGTAGTGCAGGAACAGGCGCGCGTCCGGCAGGTGCGGATCCTGGTAGATCGGATCGATCCGCTCGGTATTGAACGACGAGGACCGCCGCTTCACGCCGTGGACGACATAGCCCTTCTCGAGCAGCAGCCGGGCGAGGTAGGCGCCGTCCTGGCCGGTCACGCCTGTGATCAACGCGACTTTGCTCAAACCCCGTCCTCGCTTTCGGATGTGGCCCCTGATCGGCCAATCGGTGGATGCTGGCAAGCCAGGGGGCGGCCCTATGCTCGCTCGGGACGCACGTTGACGTAGACGTCCTTGAGCTCGGAGTAGACGTCCAGCGCCTCGGTCCCCGGCTCGCGGGTTCCGTTGCCGGACGCCTTGACCCCGCCAAACGGCATGTGCGGCTCCGACCCATGGGTGCCGGCGTTCACCACCACCACGCCAGTCTCGACGCGCTCGGCGAAGGTCAGCGCCCTGTCGACGTCGCAGGTGTGGATCGATGCGGTCAGGCCGTAGGGCGAGCGGTTGGCCAGGGCCAGCGCCTCCTCGAAGCCGCCGACCCGGAAGATCGCGGCGATCGGGCCGAACAGCTCCAGCTCGGCGATCTCGGAAGACGCGTCGGCGCCGGCGTGTTGGCGGCGATGATCAATCCCGCCACGCCGCATGGCCTGCGGACGGTCATCGCCCAGCGGTGGGGCGTGCCCGAGGTCATGGTCC
>FTHA01001634.1_pt1 | contig 12204 bp, 9 predicted proteins | sample 1640771 | NCBI WGS metagenome assembly FTHA01 (sample SAMEA3914789, study PRJEB12502) | metagenome | biome: forest; material: soil | place: Canada | collected 2011-07-03 | depth 0.3 m | reverse complement strand
TCCACGCCGGGAGGGACCTCCTCGAAGGTGCCGCGGCCGGTCAGGACGTGGTGGGCGTAAATCGCCTGAATGGCGGCGACGTCGTCCAGCTCGGCGGGGAGCAGCTTCATGCGCCGTCTCCCCGCACGGCCCAGATAGCGAAGGCGTGGGCGAGCGCCGGCTCCTTCAGGTGCTCGAAGCGGCCGGCGGCGCCGCCGTGGCCGGCGTCCATGTTCATCTTCAGCAGCACGGGATGGCGCGAGGTCGTGGCCTCGCGCACCCTGGCGACCCACTTGGCCGGCTCCCAGTAGGTGACGCGGGGATCCGACAGCCCGCCGGTGGCCAGGATCGCCGGATAGGGGCGCGGGGCGACGTTGTCATAGGGGCTGTAGCCGGCGATCAGGTCGTAGGCGGCTTCGTCCGTGAGCGGATTACCCCATTCGGGCCACTCGGGCGGGGTGAGCGGCAGGTCCACGTCGGACATGGTGTTGAGCACGTCGACGAAGGGCACCTGGGCGATGATCCCGCCCCAGAGGTCCGGGCGCAGGTTGGCGATGGCCCCCATCAGCATGCCGCCGGCCGAGCCGCCCTGGGCCACGATGCGGCCCGGCGCGCCATAGCCCTGGGCGATGAGGTGTTCGGCGCAGGCGATGAAGTCGTTGAAGGTGCGGGCCTTGTGGGGGCCCTTGCCGTCCAGGTACCAGCCGCGCCCCTTCTCGGAGCCGCCGCGTACGTGGGCGATGGCCCAGGCCCAGCCGCGGTCCACCAAGGACAGGTTACGGATCGAGAACGACGCGTCCATGGCCAGCCCATACGAGCCATAGCCATAAAGCAGCAGGGGCGCGGTCCCGTCCGCGGGGGTTCCGCGCCGCATCAGAAGCGTGATGGGGACCTCGGCGCCATCGGCGGCGACCGCGTCGAGGCGGCGCACGACATAGTCGGCCGGGTCGTGGCCGGAGGGGATCTCCTGGGACTTCAGCAGGGTGCGCGCGCGGGTCGCCATGTCGTAGTCGAACCACTGCCGGGGGGTGGTGGGCGACTGGTAGATGAAGCGCAGGACGGGCGTCGCGTACTCCAGCCCAAGGTCGATGGAGAGGGCGTAGGCCTCCTCGGGGAAGTCGACGACGTGTTCGCCGCCGCCGTCGCGCGCCATGATCACGATCCGGTCGAGCGCATCGGCCCGCTCCAGCCGCACGAGGTGGTCCTGGAAAGCTGTGACCTCGTCGATCATGCGGCCGCTCTGGTGCGCGACCAGCTCGCGCCAGGAGGCCTTTCCGGGGGCGGCCGGGTCGGCCAGCATCAGCTTGAAGTCGGTGGCCCCGTCGGCGTTGGTGCGCCCCACCATGCGCTCGCCCCAGGGCTCGAGGCTGTAGAGCACGCCGGGGACGCGGGGCTCGACCAGCCGGGGGGCGGCGGAGGGATCATCGCCCGGGATCAGCCACGTCTCGCTGGTCTCGTGGTTGCCGGCGCCGATGACGATCCAGCCGCCGCAGCGGGCGCGGTGGACGTGCAGGAAGAAGCCGTCGTCGGGCTCGTCGTAGACCAGGACGTCGTCGGCGGCCGCGCCCCCGGCCGGGCGGCGGAACACCTTGGCCGGGCGGCCCTCGGCGTCGCGCCAGATCCAGAACAGCCAGCGGGAGTCCGCCGACCAGGCGAAGTCGCCGGTGCAGTCGTCGATGGCTTCGCCCAGGACCTCGCCCGAAGCGATGTCCCTGACGTAGACGCGGCAGACCTCCGAGCCCTGCTCGTCCACGGCCCAGGCGAAGCTGGCGTGGTCGGGGCTGTGCCCGGCGTGGGCGACCTTGAAGAAGGCCTTGCCCTTGGCCAGGGCGTCGGCGTCCAGCAGGACCTCTTCGGCGCCGCCGCCGCGCGGGGTGCGGACATAGAGGGGGTGCTGGCCGTCGGGGGCGTAGCGGGTGGCATAGGCGAAGGGGCCGTCGGGCTCGGGGACCGAGGCGTCGTCGGGCTTGATGCGGGCCTTCATCTCGTCGAACAGGGCCTGCTGCAGGGCTTCGGTCGAGGCCAGGACGGCGGCGGTGTAGGCGTTCTCGGCGATAAGGTGGTCGCGGACGTCGGCGCGCAGCACGGCCGGATCGTGCAGCACCTGGCGCCAGTTGTCGTCCTTCATCCAGGCGTAGTCGTCGGTGCGCACCCGGCCGAGCTGCTCGATGCGGCGCTGCTCCTTGTGCGCGCGCGGCGGGGCGGGAGGCGGTGGCGTGGCCTTGGCGTCCATGGATGGCGGAGTCCCACGGACAGCGCGCGGGGGCAACTGGGAGATTGGGGGGCCTCCGTCCTTCCGCTCATTCCGGCGAAGCCGGACTTAACCGCGGAGGACGCCGAGAAGACGCAGAGAGCGCAGAGGGCTCCCCTTCTCCGCGTCCTCCGCGCCTCCTCCGCGAACTCTGCGGTCATCTTCCTGGGCGCGGCCAGGACAAGAAGCCTGGGTCGCCGCTTTCGCGGGGATGCGCGGATTGAAGGGCAGGCCCGCCCCCTTGCCATCCCCTCGCCGCTCGCTTCAGATGCCGGCCGCCCCGCTCACCGGACACTCCCTCATGGCCATCGACCTGACCACGGCGATGATCGCCGCGACGGTGGAGATCGATCAGCCGCTCAGCGCGACGACGCGGGAGGTGGGGACCGGGTTTTTCGTCGCCGCGCCCAGGCCGGATGGGACGCCGCGGACCGTGCTGGTGACCGCCGCCCATGTGTTCGACAACATGCCCGGCTCGTCGATCCGGGTAGGCTATCGCTTCCAGGGCGCCGACGGGAAATGGGCGTTTGGGTCCCAGCCCCTGACCATCCGCGCCGACGCCCGGCCGCTGTGGGTGCGGCTGCCCGACCGCGACGTCGCCGCCATCGCGGTGGAGGCGCCGCCGGAGTTCGCCCGCGCGGCCATCCCCCTGAGCTGGCTCGCCACCGAGGACGACCTGGTCAAGGCGGGGATCGGCCCCGGGGACGAGATGTTCGTCCTGGGCTTTCCCGAGGGCCTGGCGTCCAACACCCAGGGCTTTCCGATCCTGAGGTCCGGCCGCGTGGCCTCCACCCCCCTGACCCCGATCGCCCAGTTCCCGAGCTTCCTGCTGGATTTCCGGGTGTTCAGCGGCAATTCCGGGGGGCCGGTGTTCATCACCTCGGACCAGCGCCGTCGCCCCGGCCCCGGCGCCGCCCCCGCCGACTTCGTCGCCGGCATGCTCGCCCAGCAGACCATGGTCGGGGACGAGCGCCTGGAGCTGGGCATCGTGCTGCACGCGGTGTTCGTGCGCGAGACGATCGAGCGGCTGGACCTGCCGGGCGCGCCGGGGGGCGTTGAACAGGTCCCCTCTCCCCCTGCGGGAGAGGGAGGGGCCCGCCGGCCGTAGGGCGGTGGGAGGGTGAGGGGTCGCGCGGGATTCCGGCTGAGGGCGATGACGCGAGAGAGTTGAAGGTCTTGGGAGACCCCTCACCCTCCCATCCCTGCGGGCTGGGCCCCTCCCTCTCCCGCAGGGGGAGAGGGGTTGGCGAGGTCAGACCTTCTTGCGCGCGCCCGACCGTTCATCACACCCCGGTTTAAACTCGGAGCTGTGCGCGACTCCCCTTGCAACCGAGTGCGCCATGCCGCCAAACTTCCCTCGGCCGCGTCGGCCGGATGAGGGGACCTCTCCATGTCCGATCGCAGTATGCTTGCCTGGCTCAAACCTGCCTCGCTGCAAGACGTCGCGGGCAAGCTGGGCCTCGCCGTCGTAATCCTCGGCGCGCTCATCAAGAACGCCGTCGAGCACATGACCTGGGGCGCGCAGACACAGGCGATCGTCTGCGGCCTCTTCACACTCGTGCTCGCGCTCACCGCGGCCGCCGCGCCGCGGACGGCGGCCGCCGGCCGCTTTCGTTGGACCGTCGGGCTCGTCGCAGCCGCCTATGCCTGGATGACGTTGCTCTACCTCATGGGCATGGTGAAGGAGTTCGCCCAGCCCGCCGGCTACGACGCCGCGACCGATATGGCGGGCACGCTCGTGTTCATCGGGGCGTGGTTCTGCCTCCCGAGCCCGGCGGACGACGAAGCCGGACAGGCGGATCGGATGCTGATGATCGTGGCCGCGTTGGCCATCTTCATCTCCGGCGGGATCAAGGTCGGCCTGCAGGCGAAGGGAATGACCACCGGGGACGAGTACCAGGCGGCGCGCCTGATGCTCAACATGTGCAACGGCGTCGCAATGCTGGGACTCTATGGCGCAATCCGCCGAACGCAGCGCCCGCCGGACCCCGTCACCCACGCTCTGATCGTCTTCTTTGGATGCGCCCAGGTCGCCGCGCGTGGTCGCGACTGCCTTGGCCTGACAGATGCTTGTGTGGTGGGCTCGATCAGCGGCCTCACGGCCTATGCGATCGCCTGGATCCTGCTTCTCGGCAAGATCGCCCTCGCGGCCTATATCGCCTACTGCTATTTCAACCCGCCGGACGAGACCGACGAGGTCCGGACGGGGGCTCCGGCCGACGCCCAAGCCGCCGACTGAGGACGGTGGATGACAGCGCCTGACACCGCGCCGAGCAGACTGCCGCGCGACGCGCTGGTGGTGCTGGTGACCGACAGGATCTACGCCAAAACCGCCCGCTTCATCACCAAGCTGCGCGGCCTGATGGCCGGTGAAGGACGGCTGCTCCTGGCGATCGTCGACGGGTTTGGCGAAGGCCCTGCGATCGGCGACGTCTGTGACGACGCTCCGGAGGTCATCGCCGGTTCAATACCCGACCTCGCCGACACCATCCTGCGGAGTCGTGGACCGGCTGCGACGCCGCCTTGCATCGTGGCGCTCAATCAGTCCGCCGTCCTGCCGGGGCTGGCGCTTCGCCTGGCCCTGGGGCTCGGTCCGCGACCGGGCCTGGCCGAGGCATGCGACAAACGCCTGACCCGGCGGCGGCTCGCGCAGGGCGACCTGCATCTGGACTTCGTCGCGGTCCGGCCAGGTGAGGCGCTCGGCGACGATGCCGCGTTCGAAGCCGACCGCTATGTGGTCAAGCCGGCCTTCGGGACGAGCGGCAAGCACGTAAGGTTCTTCGACACCTGGACCTGCGTGCGTGAGTTCGTGCGCGACTCCGCCGGGCCCCGGTCCGAAGCGACCGTCGCGGACCTGAGCTGGGCGCCGGCGCACGTGCTGGCGGCGCTTGGCGTGGACGATCCGCACAGCGACGCCTGGATCGTGGAGCCCTATGTGGCGGGGCCGGAGTTCTCAGTCGACGGCTGGATACGCGGGGGCGACTTCAGCGCCATCGTGCAGCACAAGTTCAGCATCGTTGAGACAGCGACCTTCGTCGGCGACGGCCCGACCATCACCCCGCCCGCCGGACCAGCCGACCTGCCACCCAGATGGCAGGCCCTGCGGAACGGGGAGGCGGCGATCCGCGACTTCGGGCGCCGCGTGCTGGGCCAGCTCGGCTTCACGGAGGGGGTGTTTCACATCGAGGGACGGGAGCGCAGCACGGACGGGCGGCTATTCCTGGTCGAGGTGAATCCACGCGCGCCAGGCGGATCCTTGTGGCGATCGGCCGAGCGGAGAACCGGCCTTGACCTCGAGACGGTCGACGCGGCGATCCAGCTCGGCCTGGCGATCCCGCCGCCGGACGGGCCCATCGCGGCCTATGCGTTGCACTATCCCTTCTACGCCCGGCGGCCAGGCGTGCTGAAGGACTGGGGCGACCTGACGTGGACCGGCGAACCGCCCGTGGAAACCCTGAGCGTGGACTTCGCCGCGGCGCTCGGACAGATCTTCGCGCCGACCGACCTCGACGAGGAACCCTACCTCGCCTTCGCCGTGGTCCATGACGACACCCTGGCGGGCCTGCTCGAGAAGTGCGACCGCGTCCTGGGCCTGACGCCGCCGCGCCTGGACCCGTTCGGCGGCGCGGAGCCTGCGGACCGTGGCGGACGATGAGCGGCTGGAGCTGCCGCGGGCGCCGGGGGGCGGCCTTCCGCTCAATCCGGAGAAAGCGGAGAGCCGGGGCGGGTGAAGACCCAGATCGCAGCGAAGCTGCAGGGTCCTGTTTAACCGCGGAGTTCGCGGAGGAGGCGCGGAGAACGCGGAGGTCCGCGCCCTCTCTGCGCACTCTGCGCCTCCTCCGCGAACTCCGCGGTCAGACCTTTCTTGCGGACGAGCGGAGAGGGCTCAGGCCGACGCCAGGTCGATCTTCGCGATGGCCCAGGCGGCGCCCGTCTTCACGTACTGCGCCTTCACGACCCGCCGTTCCGTGGTGCGGATGAGGCCGCCGCCCTGGAGGTGGGCCATCTGGGCGAGGGTGCAGTCTTCGGCGAGGTCGGTGGTGACCTCGGCGACGCAGGGATAGCGGCCTGAGGCGGTGAGGCCGTCGGCGGCGATCTCGATGGTCTCGGGCGCGGCGGCGTGGTCGGTGACGAGGCTTCGGACATCCGGGTCGAAGGCCCCGGCCGTGGGATCCGCGAACAGCCGGGCCGCGTCGTCGCGGGCGCCGGTGTTGACGTGCCTGAGCCAGGCCTGGTGCAGGGCGCGGATCTCGGCCTCCGCCTCCAGCCGGGCGAGGCGGGATTTGCGCTGCTCCTCGGCCATGACCGCGACGGGGGCGGCGGCGGCCAGGGGGGCGGCGAGGACGGCGCCGGCCGTGACGAAGGCGCGGCGGGTGGCGTTGGGCGGCTTGCCGGCGGCGCTCATGCCTTCACCTGATAGTACCTGTTGACGTCGAAGCGGCCGGCGTGGCGGGCGTGGGCGCCGACCTGGCTCATGCTCAGCCCCTCTTCGCCGCAGTGATAGCCGATGCCCGCGTCGTGCATGGTGCGCATGTTGACCAGGATGGTCCCCAGCGTGCCGTTGCAGGCCTCCTCCAGCCAGTAGAGGAAATAGAGACCGTCGCGGATCTTGATGAAGGCGCCCGGCCCGCTCCACTCCATGCCGCCGGCGTCGGCGTCGGTGAAGATGATCCACGAGACGGTGTGGGGGGTGGAATACAGGTGCATGGACGTGAGGCCCGGCCGGTAGTTCCAGCTGACCGCGCGGCCGACCATCTCGTCAGTGAAGCCGTGGCGGCGATATTTCGGCGGGACCAGCCCCTCCATCTCGATCACCCCGAACAGGGTCTTCACCCCCGCCTCGTTGGCGAAATAGGGGGTGTTCAAAAAGCCGTTGAAGCAGCTGACGAGGCCGTGGTGGAAGTCGGCCACGATCATGTGGCCGTCGTGGTTGGGCTCGCCCTCCAGGAGGTGGCCGAACATGATGACCCCGGGCGCGGACTCCCAGGCCTGGTAGCGGGCCTTGGTCCAGGCGCCGCCGTTCTTGCGCCAGTTCAGGGTCTCGGCGTCGTCGATCCGGTAGTCCATCACCGGACCGTCGTCGTAGCGCAGGGTCAGGGTCTTGCCGGCCAGGAAGGCGGTGGTGGGCGCGCCGTTGCCGGCCATCATGCTCCCCTGGGCGAAGACCGTGGTCTTCTTGGCGACGGCGGCGTCGACCTCGGCGCGGGTCATCTTCTTCATGGTCTGCAGCGGGCGATAGACCCGCCGCGCGCCCTTGGCCCCGCCGGCCGGAGCGGGCACCGGCTCGCCCTTCACATCGCCGAACTTCTCGAACTGGGCGATCTGGCCGAGCCATTCGCCCCTGCCGCGGAAGACGTAGTAGTCCAGCGCGTCATCGCCGTTGAAGCCGAGCCTCAGCCCCACCTGCTCGGCGCGGTTCACGTCCATCACATAGACGGTGAAGACCCCCGACAGCTCGCATTCGGTGCGGGTGTAGATGTACTGGTCGTCGGTGATCCTGATGTAGTCGGACGGGCCGCAGAAGCCGAGCTCGCCGCCCTGGCGGGTCAGCTCCACGAAGTGGGAATAGGCAGCCGAGGGATAGAATTCGAGCGTCTGCGCGCCGGTGTCCTGCGTCCAGTGGAAGCCCTTGCCCTCGACGCGGTTGGTGGCGACATGGCGCTCCGTGGGGGCGGCGGCGCCCGGGCGGTCCACATAGCCGTAGGAGATGGCGCGCTGGACCTCGCGGTTGTCCTGATAGCCGCTGAACCAGAGCTCGAAGACGGTGGCGAGGCCGGAGGCCTGGTCGACGACCACCGCATAGCCGCGCTGGGTCCCGGGGATCAGGTGGGCGAAGAAGGCGACATCGCCCAGGGTCTGGGCGGCGTAGCCGGCCTGGACCGCCGCGCCGCCGTTCTCGGCCAGGGTCAGGCGCCTGGAGCCATTGAAGGTGTAGGCCAGGGTCGGGCCCTTGTCGGTGACGATCCTGAGGGTCTTGCCGGCGTAGACATCGGAGAGCGGCGAGGCGCAGACCGGCCCGGCGGCGATCACAGGCGCGAGCCTGGCCCCGATCTGCTGCGGCGTGAGCTTCGTGTAGGCGAAGCGGTGCATCTGCTCCTTGGGATACGGCGTCCCGGTCATTCGTCCCTCCCAGTCCCGTCCGTCTTTGCGCGGATGAGAGGAATCCTATGCGCGATCGCGGCCCGCGACCATGGGGGTGTTGGCGCTAGATGTGACGGTGACAGGTGGGGAATTGGGGCATGGCGAATGCGAGATCTTCCCCCTTTGGGGGAAGTGTCGGCGAAGCCGACGAAGGGGGCTGCCGCGCGCGGCGCTTCCTGATTGGTTGGAACGGAAGATGTCGTGCGCGACATCTGCTCCGCGCCTGAGGATCCTCAGCGGCGCGCGGCAGCCCCCTTCCCGGCCTGCGGCCGTACTTCCCCCAAAGGGGGAAGATCTGGCGCTTCGCCTGAATTGCGAGTCCTCGTGGGTCATGCCAAGCTTCGGGCCGCCGCCCTGGCATGGAGGTCTGGCGCATGAAGGTCCGGGTCCTGTTGACGGCGGTCGCCTGTCTGGCGGCGGGATCCGCGGGCGCGGCGCCCAATGGAACCTTCCAGAGCCGCGCGCGGACCCTGCAGGACGCGGTGGTGATCGAGCAGGGCCAGACGATCACCCTGCCGGCGACCCAGCTGGCGGCGTGCGGGGCGACCTATCACGTCGGGCCGGTCGACTACGGCTGCAACTACGGGACCTGGTATTACGTGGGGTATCACTACCTCTCGGTCCTGCACACGGAGGGGCTGCAGTACGAGGATGTGGTCCGCCGCCTGGTGGTGGGGTTCGACGAGACGCCGCTGCTGCACAAGTCCATCCAGTCGGCCATGCTGCATCTAACCGTCAAGCAGGCGTGGGATGGCTCCAGCGACATCAAGGCCGACGGGACCGCCAGCGTCTCGTGCGCGGCGCGGGTCGCGCTGGCCACCTCGGAGTGGGCCTGGGCCGCCCCGAGCTACGCCGCCCTGACCTGGATCGACGGGCCGCAGGCGCTGCACCCGGGCGCGTCGCCGGGCCGGGAGCGCTGGATCGACGTCACGCCGATGGTGCGCGAATGGGCCGCCGGCCAGAAGAATTACGGCGTGATCCTGGAGGGCGAGAGCGAGAATCTGCACATCGACATGACCGGCGCCGACGGAACCCGGGGCAAGGACAACGGCACCTGCCTGACCTATTACGCCCCACCGCAGCTGGTGGTGACCTTCGCCCGGACGGACGCCGTCCGCCGCGCGACGGAGCCGATGCGGGGGCGGTAGGAGGGAAGGAGACTCCGATGCCCACCTCTCCCCCCAAACCTCGAAAGTCCTCGATCCAGGCCGAGGGGCAGTGCGCTTGCGGAGCCATCCGGCTGGAGATCGATGTGCCGGCGGTGTGGGCGTGGCATGATCATTCGGAGCGGAGCCGGCGCGCCACCGGATGCGCCTACGCCACCTGGGTGGGGAGCTGGAAGAGCCGGCTGCGGCTGCTGGCGGGGGCGGACCAGCTCACCAGGTTCGAGGACGCGGCGGCGGGAACGGCGCGCAGCTTCTGCGCCCGGTGCGGCACGCCGGTGTTCTATGAGCGGGCGCACGCGCCGAAGATGGTCAACATCCCCCGCGCCCTGTTCGAGACCCGCACGGGCCGCGAGCCGCGCTATCACATGTCGATCCAGGAGATGGCCGACTGGACGTACCGCGGCGAGCCGCTGGTCCCGCTGAAAGGCTATCCCGGCGTGATGTGGGCCCGGCCGAAACGCGCCACGCGGCGCGAGGTCGAGGGGATGTTCTGAGCCGATCGTGCGAACGCCGGAGCCTCGCGGCCCCGGCGTTCGTCGTTGGACAAGAAGTCGTCGATCAGACGGCGGCGAGCGCCGGCCGGCGACGGGAGCGCAGCACGGCCCCCAGGCCGCCGAAGCCGACCAGCATCAAGGCCCAGGCGGCGGGCTCGGGCACGGCCACCGCGGTGCTCACCAGGTCGTAGAAGAAGTAGCCGCCGTCCACGGTCGCGGGCGTTGCGAGGGTGTCGACGGTGAAGTCGTTGGTGAAGGAGTCGAAGGTGAAGCCGGCGGTGGTCGGCGGAATGGCGTAGCTGGCGAGGGAGCCCGAGGTCGAGCTGCCGTAGCCGAAGGTTCCGACCACCGAGGCGCCGTTGAAGAAGGTGAACGTCCCGCTGACTCCGGTCGGCTCATTGGGGAAGGCGGAGCCGGTGAAGATCTGCAGCAGGTTGGTATAGAGCTGCGAGTTCGCGATCGTGTAGGGCCCGTCGAGGGTCACGGTCGCATTGATGGTGTCGCCCTGAGACACGGTGAAGGCGTTGGTGGAATCCAGGCCGCTGAGGGGCAGGATGAAGCGGTCATAGTGGTTGCCGCCGAAGTCGAACTGGCTCTCGCTGAAGTCCGCGACCATGCCGGTCTGGCTGGTCGTGAAGACGGCGGCCTGAGCCTGGGCCGCGCTGAACGCAAGCACGGCCACAGCCGCCAAGTATTTCACATACCGCATCGCCACCACCTTTGAGATTGGATCTGGCCGCCGACAGAACAGCCGCCACGTTTGACGTTAACCCTCATATGCTGCGCTGCGCAAGATGCGGCGCCCAAGAGTTTTCCCAAGCTTGACTATTGAATCCTGGTGATGAGTACAGGAAACGGCGCGCCGAACATCCAGACGTTGAACCGATTTCGTTGGGGACGTTGGCGGCTGGGCGCGGCGCAGAAAGGCGGCGGGGCCGCCGCCGCTCGCCATTCCAAAACCCCGGCCAGGCCCTAGAATGACCTTTGCGCCGCGCGTCGGCGCCCAGACACGTCGGGAGCGGCAGATGAAGACCCCCAAGATCGCCCTTTGCGCGGCGGCGGCATGGTTCGCTGTGGGCCTCATGGCGGCGGACGCCCAGCCCGCCGGCGCCCCCGCGGCCGCCGCCCCGCCGGCGGCCGCGCGGCCCACCTCGACCCGGCCGAGAAGCAGCATGACCTCGGTCCTGCCGCCGCAGGACGAGTCCAAGATGCCCAGGAAGCTCTATGTCCTGCCGCCCGTGCCGCACGGCTACAAGGTCAAGCGGACGTCCTGGGGCGACCCGGACCTGACGGGGATCTGGCCCATCGACGACCTGGGCGGCATGCCGCTGCAGCGCACCGTGGCCATGGGAAACCGGGTGTTCCTGAGCGACGAGGAATACGCCGCGCGCCAGGCCCTGATGGAGCAGTGGCGCCACGCCGCCGCCGACGAGACCAAGGAGAACAAGCTCGGCAGCGGCAACTGGGTGGAGATGACCGGCGCCGGCCGGCGCACGTCCCTGCTGGTCGCGCCCGCCAACGGCCGCCTGCCGGAGCTGACGGCCGAGGGCAAGCGGATGGACGCCGTGGGCCGCTCGAGCTGGGTCAGGGGCCAGACCTATGACTGGGTCACCGACTTCGACAGCTGGGACCGCTGCATCACCCGCGGCTTCCCGGCCTCCATGCTGCCGTTCCGCTACAACAATGGCATCCAGATCTTCCAGGCGCCCGGCTATGTGGTGATCAGCCTGGAGATGATCCACGACGCCCGCGTCATCCCGCTGGACGGCCGCGCGGCGCCGCCGTCCGAGGTCAGGAGCTGGATGGGGTCGAGCCGCGGCCACTGGGCGGGAAACACCCTGGTGATCGAGACCAGCAACATCCGCCCGGGCGCCGCGCCGCTCAACATGGCCACCATCGGGGCGCCGCCGAACAACACCATCCCCATGAGCCCGGACGCCCACGTCACCGAGCGCCTGACCATGACGGGCAAGAATTCCATCGTCTATGAGATGACCTTCACCGATCCGGCGATCTGGACGGCGCCCTTCACAGTGCGGCTGGATTGGACCCGCAACCAGACATACGGGATGTTCGAATACGCCTGCCACGAGGGCGACGAGCAGGTCCGCAACTACATCACCGCCTCACGCGCCCAACGCGCCAAGGACGCCGCGGCGAAGGCGGCGGGAGC
>FTHA01001280.1_pt1 | contig 12204 bp, 10 predicted proteins | sample 1640771 | NCBI WGS metagenome assembly FTHA01 (sample SAMEA3914789, study PRJEB12502) | metagenome | biome: forest; material: soil | place: Canada | collected 2011-07-03 | depth 0.3 m | reverse complement strand
TCGCCCTCGTCGTATTCGCCGGTGTGCAGGTACACCTTGTGGCCCCCGACGGCGGCCTTCTGGATATAGCCCTTGCGCCGGTCGGGCAGCTTGCGGCGGGCGCGGTCGCGCTCGACGATCCGCTCGATGATGCGCTCGGTGATCACCGGCGCGGGCGGCGGCTCGGGCCGGCGACGGGCGGGCTCCTCCTCGACGATCGGCAGCTCGAGCGTCAGGGGTGGAGGGGGGCTGATGCGGAGGGCGCCAAGGCCCATCTCGGCGGCACGAGCCAGCAGGCTCAGGGCGTCCTGCGGCGTGGCGCCGGCCGCCAGCGCCAGCGGCGACAGATCGGGCGCGCCGGCGAAGCCGCCGAGCGCGCCGGCCATCGCCAGACGCGCTTCGAGTGGGATCTCTTCGGCCGCGGCGAACACGGCGGCCTGTTCCGGGCTCAGGGCCGCACAGGCGGCGAAGCTCGAGGAGCGGGCGATGTGGGCCCGCGCCGTCTCGATCTCTTCGCTGGTGAAGCCGGCGAAAGCCAGCAGGTCGAAGCCGGGCTCGGCCACGGCCTCGGGCGTCGCGCCTAGCACATCGCGGACGAAGCCCTCGCCAAGGCGATCGGGCGAGAAGGCGCGGCCCAGCGGAACCCCCGCCGCCAGCGCCGCCTCGGCCATGCCGATCTCGTGCAAGGTGAAGCCCTTGGCCTGCAGCGTGGCGTAGCCGAGGCCGGCGGCGTCGGCGAGCAGCCCCGATCCGCGGGCATGCGATTCGGCAGCCGCGACATCGACGCCCAGTCGCTCGAGCCCCTCGACCGCCGCCGGCGACAGGGCGCGCAGGCTCGCATCCTCGAGCTCGATCTCGGTGACCGCCCCGGGCCACGGCGCGGATCCCAGGGCGCAGCCGCCGAGGCGCAGCGCGAGCTCGGGATCGCTGGTCAGGATCGTGGTCTGGGCGTTGCGCACACCCGCCTGGGCGAGCGCCTTGGCCGCACGGGCGTAGAGGCGTCTGACCTTCGATGCCGCCTCGCCCGCCAGCGCGTCGCAGGCGGATGCGCGGGCGCGCAGCTCGGCGATCCGCGCAGGTCGTTCCAGCTCGAACGCGGGATAGGCCCCGACTTCCGCTCCGATCTCGGCTGAGGCGGCCACGGTGGCGGCGTCGGCCAAGGCCTGGATGGCGCTGGCGGCGGCGCGTCCCTCCGGGGAGCCGTAGGCCAGGCCCTGGCGAACCAGCAGCTCGGCCAGGCCCGCGACGGCGATGCCGATCGGTCGGCGCCGCTCCAGCTCGCCCGATACACCGGCGGCGGTCAGCTCGATGTCCAGCGCGACGGTCCAGAGCCGCGCTGTGGCGGCAAAGCCCTTCGCGTCGAAACGCCCGTCCCGCCAGAAGGCCGGCGCTGACAGCGCCGCGACGGGGGCCAGCAGGCCGCTGCGGACCGGCTCGGCGGCCGTCTCGGAGAAGGCCAGGACCAGCTCGCCCGATTCCCAGCCGGCGAGGGCGGCGGCGGGCAGTCCCGGCTCCGGCGCCCGCGGATCGCCAAGCGCCAGGAACGGCGGGAGGCCGGGCGCTGCGGCGGGAGGCTCCGCCGGCCAGTCGGATTCGCCGGCCCGGGCCAGCCCGATGGCGGTCGCGATCAGGGCGTCGGAGGCTCCGGCCTCACGCGCGGCGCGCGCCGCGCGGGCCAGGGCGGCGTTGTGACGCGGATCGGCGCAGGCGTCCGCATCGCCCTCGCAGCGGGTCACCGCGTCCATCACCGCCTGCAGTCTGGCCCCCAGCACCGGCGCAGCTTCGGCAGCGGTTCGGCGGCTGCGCCAGCCGGCGAGGCGCGCGCGCAACTGCAGAGCGAAGGCGGGGCTGGAGACGGCGAGCGCCGCCCCCGGGTCGACGCCGAGCGCGGCGCGCGGGGCGGCCTCGCCGGCGGCCATGCTGGCGATCAGGTCGTTCTGGAAGGCCAGCGCATACTCGGGCCGCTCGAACACGCCCGAGGCGAAGCCCCAGGCGGCGATGCGGCGGGCGTAGCGCTCCAGCGCGCCGCCGAGCAGGGCCCCGACCGGGCGCTCTGCCCTCAGCGCCTCGGGCGCCTCGCCGGCGGGATAACCGGCCGGTAGGGTCTGGGCCCAGTCCAGCCACGCCTCGATCTGCGGCCCGGTCCAGGCGCGAGGCGCCAGCACCTCAGCGCTGCACGACGGCCGTTCAACCCATCGGATGACGGCGTCCAGCTCCGTATCGGTCGGCAAACGGGATTGAAAACGCATGGCAGACTCTTCAGCTCCGCCCTTGGAGGCTAGAGGCCGGCCGCCTCTCGGGCAATAGATGCTGCGCCCATCGCACGATCATCCACAAGATGTTGGGGGTCAGCCTCACCTGAACGAACCTGGCGGGCTTCGGCGGGATGGCCGGGCGGTGTTCTTCGGCGACGAGGGCGTGTAACTGCGCCGGGATGAACGCCCACCCGCTCGACCGGCCTGTCTGGAGCGCGCTGAGCGGCCGCCAGGCGGCGCTTGCGCAAGGCGACGGGTGGGCGCTTCGTCTCGCGCCGGACTACGGGCCTTTCGCGGCGGCTGCCGATGCTTCGCCCGAGAGCCAGGCGGCGCTCGCGGCGTTCGAGCCTGGCGAAGGCGGGCTGTGGCTGGTCGAGCCGGAGGCGGCGCGGCCGCCCGCCGGCTTTGTGGTCGCGGCGACCGCCGTCTGCTGCCAGATGACCGCGCCGGCGATCACGCCCGGCCAGCTCCGGTTCGCGGTCGCAGCCCTGACCGAGGAGGACGCTCCGCAGATGTTGGCGCTGGCGTGGCTGACCCGGCCGGGCCCGTTCTCGACCAGGACCCACAGGCTGGGCGCATTTTTCGGGGTCAAGCTCGATGGCGCGCTGGTCGCCATGGCCGGCGAGCGGATGAGGCCTGACGGCTTCACCGAGGTCAGCGGCGTCTGCACCCACCCGGACCATCGTGGACGCGGCTATGCCGGCGGGCTGATGCGGCTGGTCGCGCGCCGCATTCTGGAGCGCGGCGAGATCGCCTTCCTGCACGCCTACGAAAGCAACGCCAGCGCGATCGCGCTCTACCAGTCGCTTGGTTTCGTGCGCCGCCGGACGGTAACGCTGACGATCCTCAAGCGCGGGTAAGGTGCGGGCGCAGCGCCAGGCCGCGCAGGAAGACGGCGCACAGGATCGAGCAGCCGGCGATCACCAGCGCCATCGGCCGCGCCGTGCCGTCGGCCAGGGCGCCGGCGAGGGAGGCGGCCGCGGCGCCGAGCCCGAACGCCGCCGCGCCGAACAGGGCGGAGGATGAGCCCGAGCGGGTCGGATCGACATTGAGCCCTCCGGCGGTGGTGTTGGTCTGGATCAACCCGGCGCTGGAGACGGTCAGGAAAAGGGGCGCGAGCAGGCCCCAAAGGCCGCCGATCCCGCTCAGCGCCGCCGCCGCCAGCCAGATCCCGAACGCCACCGACGCCGCGGCGCTGAAGGCCAGGACCTTGTCGGCGCTGTGGCGGCGCAGCAGCAGCCGGTTGAGCTGGGCGCCGCCCACCAGGCCGATGGAATTCATCCCGAACAGCAGGCCGAACGCCGCCGGCGAGACGCCGTAGACCCCGATCAGCACGCCGGGGGAGGAGGCGATGTAGGTGAAGATGCAGGCGCTGTTGAGCGCTCCGCCCAGCAGGTAGCCGAGCAGTTGCGGTTCTTTCAGCAGCGTCCAGTAGCTCTGGAACGGATGCTCGCGGCTGGCCTGCAACGCCACCGCTTCGGAACGGCTCTCCGGAAAGCGCAGCGCCACTGCGGCGGCGACCACGGCGCCGAAGGCGGCGAGGACGCCGAAGATGGCGCGCCAGCCCATGATGTTGAGCAGCAGGCTGCCGATCAGCGGTGCGAGGATCGGGGCGGCGCCGGAGACCAGCATCAGCAAGGACAGGAAGCGCGCCGAGTCCTGGTGGTTGAAGTGGTCGCGGACCACCGCCCGGCTGATCACCATGCTGGCGCAGCAGCCGAGCGACTGCACGAGCCGCGCCGCGATCAGCACGCCGACATTCGAGGCGAGGACGCAGGCGATACTGGCCGCGACGAACAGCACCAGCCCTGCAAGCATGGGTCCGCGGCGGCCGAACCGGTCGGACGCCGGGCCGAACAGCAGCTGGCCGGCCGCCAGCCCGGCGAAGAAGATCGCCACCGTGCCCTGGACCGCACCGGGCGCCGCGCCGAGATCATGGGTGATCGTCGGCAGGCTCGGCAGGTACATGTCGATCGACAGCGGCCCGATCGCGCTCAGGGCGGACAGCAGGGCCACCAGGCCCCAGGGCGTGGGCGCACGCGCTTCGGCGGGCTCAGGCACGGCGGCTAGAAGGGCAGGCCGGGAACCCCGTGGACGACGAGCAGCGCCGCCCGGATCGCCAACGACAGCAGGACCAGCGAAGCGATGGCGAAGATGGTGAAGCGCAGCAGGATCACGTTGACCAAGGCCTGGACCAGGCTGTGCACGATGCGCAGGCCCACGTAGGCCCAGGCCAGCTCCGCGTTGAGGCCGCCGCCGGCGCCCACGAGCGCCAGGGTGAGCGCGACGGCATAGAACAGCGTCGGCTGCTCCATCAGGTGATTGTAGTTGTCGGCTTTCCAGCGCACCCGGGGCGGCAGCTGGGCCGAGAACTCCGCGGCCGTACGATTGGGATCCAGCGGGACCTTGGCCTTGGACATGGCCGGAATGCGGGTGGCGTACAGCCAAGCCCACATCACGAAGGTCCAGAGCACCAGCACGATCACCGGCGCCAGGATCGGGCTCGGCAGCGCCGCGGCGGCCACGGCGTCCGGGTTGAAGGCAGGCAGGGCGTCTGACATCGGCGTCGCCATCGGCGGGCTAACTCTCCTGAGTCCTCGGCAATGCCTTTCCTATCGCGTTTCGTCGCCGCGTCCAGCCGCCTTCGCAGGCGCCAAAGACGTCATCGCCCCTCGCCAAGCGCCGGCATCCGCGCTACGCCCCGCGCGTGAACAGCAAACCTGCGCTCCGCCGTCTGGCCGATCTGCCCGGCGTCGACGACCTGGAATATAAGGCCTTGATGAAGCGGGAGTTCGCCGAGCCGCAGGCGCGCGCCGAGTTTCCCGAGATCGACGAATGCTCGCTCAAGCTGTTCGGCCTCACGGCTGATCAGGCCGAGGCGTTTGCGCGGCCGGCCGACTGGGACGGGATCGAGCGCAAGCCGATCGTCCAGCAGGTGTTCGACTTCGAGGACGCCGGCTGGGATGTCACCGACGCCAAGCGCCGGCCGTTGCGCGTGCTTGGCCACTTCAACCAGCAGCTCTGGCTCGCCATCCGTGGCGTGGCCGGCCAGCTGCCATTCCAGCCCGAGGACGACCAGCCCGAGCGTTGGGTGACCGATCTGGCGGCGCAGGCCAAGCGGTTCACACGGCGATAGGGTGGTGCGAGGCTCATGAAACCCCCGATCAAGAAGCATCCCGATCTCAAGGGAGCGGAAACCGCCGTCTATGCGCCGCCGACGCCCAGGGTCTCGCGGCAGAAGCCAGCCAAGGTCCTGACCGCCGCCGAGCGGGCTGCCTTCCTCTCGTCGCGCCCGGACCTCAAAACGAAGTCCTGAGCCCGGTCACTCGCGCTCGGGCACGGGCACGTTGAAGGCGTTGAGCGTGGTGGAGACCAGGCTGTAGAGGCCCACCAGATAGAACAGCTCGTTGGCGCCGTGCTGGCCGAAGGTCCCGACCGCAAGCCGATAGAGCGGCTCGGGCAGCACCCCGCCGCGGACCAGCTTGTAGGCGACATCATAGGCGATGCTTTCGTCAGGGGCGAGATCGCCCGGCTTGACGTCGGCCACCAGGCTCGCCAGCCGCGCCGGCTTCATGCCTTCGCGCTCGGCCACGGCGATGTGGGCATAGATCTCGTAAGCGGCGTCGAACCGCGCCCCGACCACCAGGATCACGATCTGCCGGACATTGTCGGCCAGGCTGGCGTTGGCGGTCATCGCCAGCGTCAGGTCCCAGATCGCCTTGCCGATCGCCGGCTCGTGCAGCCAGGGGTTCCACGGCCCCATCAGGGCGCCGTCGTCGCGCTGGGCGACGAAGGCGTTGAAATGGCCGGCGATGCCCTTGCGCATGTCCTCGTAGAGCGGCTTCTGCTCGGGCGTCAGGTCGGCCGGCGGGATCAGGGGCAGGCGCATCGACAATCCTCCGGTTGACGCATCGAATAACGCGCGACAGCGGCCTCAGAGCACAATGTAGTACTCGAACAGCGAGTGATCGCCGCGCCTTTCGCCCTGCCCGACGAACACCGTGCGGCTCAGCCACTCGTGCGGACCAGGCGGCGCCTCGAAAGTCGGCGTCAGGCGCGTGTAATAGGCGTCCGGGTCCACCGTCTCTCCGCGTTCCAATTGCGCCAGCACCTCCGGCGAGGACCAGGCGAAGCCGCGGTTGTGGACGTAGATCGGCGTTCCGTCCGCAGCCTCCAGCAGATAGTGGGCCTCGAATTCGACGAGCCCGTCGGGCCAGAAGCGCGGCCAGTCGCCGCCCGATTGCGGGATGACGCGTCCCGTCAGGCGCGGGCCGGTGATCTCCCCGCCCAGCACCGAAACGAAGCCGCGGGTGAACCCGCCGTGGACGGGGCCGAAGCGCAGGCGCGGGCCCGGGCCGAACTCCAGCCGGATGCGGAAGGCGAGCTCGAGCGTGAGCGGCTTCATCAGGGCTTCCTCTCGGGACGTCGCAGGTAGTTTGCATGCCGTAATCTGGATCGCCAGACCGACCCGCGCCCCCCGGCCGTGGCCGGCGCGGCTTCCTTCAGCCGCATTCTTGGGTCAAAAGGACGCCGTATTTGCTCGGCAAAGCGCCGAGTCGGCTCCGCCGGGGCGACAGTAGGGCGCGGACAGCACGAGGGAGCCGAGTCACGCCGGACGACCAGCGCCATACCGTCTTGAAGGTCGCCGTCACCGCCGTGCTGGTGCTGGCTGGCTGTGTCGCCGTGCGCGTTGCGCTGTCCAGGGCGATGGTCGCCGAGCGCGCCTATCATGTGGTCCACGCCAGGGACGGCGGCTTTTCGGACCGGGAGCTGGTCGCCATGATGGCCGACGCGGGCCCCGGCGCCCTGAAGATCGCGGTCGACCATGACGCGGATGCGCCCATGCGCGGCGTCTGGGGCCGGCCCGCGGGCTGGGAGCGGCTGGAGGTCAAGGGCCCGCCGAATCTCGGGCTCGATCATCTCACCATGGCCGAGGCCGAGCGCATCAATGGCGTGCTGCCAGACAGTCACGCGCTCAACCCACCGGCCGAGCCGTTCATCCTGCGCGCCAAGGCTGGCGAGCGGGAAGAGGCGGTCAAGTGCCTGACCACCGCCATCTACTACGAGGCGGCGTTGGAGCCGCGCGAGGGACAGGAAGCGGTGGCCCAGGTCGTGTTGAACCGGCTGCGCCATCCGGGCTATCCGAAGTCGGTGTGCGGGGTGGTGTTCCAGGGCTCCGACCGTCCCGGCTGCCAGTTCTCCTTCGCCTGCGACGGCTCCATGGCGCGCCAGCCCGCGGCCTGGGCCTGGCGCGACTCCCGCGACGTAGCGACCAAGGCGCTCGACGGCTACGTGATGAAGGATGTGGGCACGGCGACCCACTATCACACCTCCTGGATCATGGCCGGCTGGGCCCCGACCTTGCTGAAGGTCAGGCAGGTCGGTTCGCAAATCTTCTTCCGGCCGCTTGGACCCGAGGGCGAGCCCTCCGCCTTCACCGAGCGCTACCAGGGCGGCGAGACGAGAATGTCCAAGGTGTCGCTGATCGGCAAGGCCGAGGCGGCGGCCAGCGCGTCGCCGGTGCTGTTGCGGGCCTCCGCCCCCGGCTCGTCCCTGGCGCCCAGATCAGTGGTCCAGGGCGGGCGGATGATCGTGCTGCCCGGCTCGACCGTCTACCTTGGGCGGTCGGTGCTGCCGCCCATGCACGCCATGATCGCCATGCGAGCTGCGGCGGCCAGGGCGGCCCTTCGGCAACCTGCCCAGCCGCAAGCGGATCCGGCGTCTGCGCCGATCACGATCGTGACAGCTGGAAGCGGCTAGGTTTCCCTCCTACCCTGCGAAGCGGGGAGCGGTGGAGCGTCAGCTCTTCTGCACCGACATCAGCGCGTCGGACGCCCGGCGCTCGGCGTGGGTGGGCCTGCGGCGCAGGTCAGTGACGGGTTTCTCCAGCTTGGACAGCGCGTCCATCATCGCCCGATAGCCGGCCTCTACCGCCGGGTCGTAGGCCTTCCAGTCGCGGATCTCCACCGGGCCGATGTCGGGCGAGATCAGCAGGTCGGTGTAGCCGCGCGCCGTGGCCTGCTCGTGGGCGGTCGAGATCGTGGCCGAGCGCATCAGCACCGAGACGATCGGCGGCCCTTTGCGCCACTCGCCGGAGGCCAGCCAGCGCCAGGTCGAGGATGGGACCTCGACGTCTTCGGCGGTGATCCCGCGCGCCTCGGCGACGTCGATGCCGACGATCGGCCCCAGATGCATCGAGCGCATGACGTCGGTCGGGAAATTCTTGGTCACGGCCCCGTCCACCAGGACGTGACCGCCCTGGATGACTGGCGGCAGGATGCCGGGCAGGGCGATCGACGCTCTCAGCGCCTCGCGCAACAGGTCGCGCCGGTGAAGGTGATAGACGCCCGCGGTGAGGTCGGTCGAGACGCAGAAGAACGGCAGCCATAGATCGGGGATCAGCAGGTCGTCGAAATGCTCGGCCAGGCGTTCGCGCACCTTCTCGCCGCGGGTCATGGCGATGATCGGGAAAGCGATGTCGTCGAGCGGGCTCGTCTCGACGAAGGCCTTGCGGATGCGCCAGTCCAGCTCCTCGTCGCTCCAGCCGATCGCCACGCCGGCGGCGATGATGCCGCCCATCGAGGTGCCGCCCAGGAAATCGATGGGGGTCTTGGTCTCGTGCAGCGCCCGGATCGCGCCGATATGGGCGTAGGCTCGCGCGCCGCCGCCGGAGAGCACCAGCCCGACAGACTGGCCGGTCAGAACTCGCGCGATCCGGGCCAGGTCGCCCGGGTCCTCGCGCCTCAGGTGGAAATGCCGCGCCGCGCGGGCCGCGTCGATCCAGGCGTCGCTCTGCTGCGGCGACGATCGGCCAGGCGGCTGGATCAGGATCAGATCCACCAGCCGCTGTTCCATCAGCGGCGGGGCGGCGAAGCCCTGCGGGGAATGCGGCGCAGGCTGGTCGCCCAGCCCGACACAGAACAGCCGGTCCACCTGCCGCCCGACGATGGCCTTCCAGCCGATGTCCTCGTGCTCGGCGGCGTAGAGCACGATGTCGTGCCGTTCCTCGAGGTTCGAGAACCATTCGGTGGGGGCGCTCTGGACCTCCGCCCCCGCGGCGGCGACGGAATAGCCCAGCGCTTTCACCGCCGCTTCGATGCGGTCGACCAGGTCGCGCACGCCCGCGCCGGGGCCGAGCCCGATGAAGCCGAACACCGCCGGCTCGCCCGCCGCGCCCGCGCTGATGTGGCGCGTGCGCAGGATCATCAGATGCGCCAGCTCGGCCATGATCGCCGGGTCGCGCTGGATCGCCTGCAGGAAGGCCGAGCGCGGCATGGCCATCAGCTCGCTGTCGCGCAGCGCGACAACCGTCGCGGTGTGGGCGGTGCCGGCGACCATCGCCATCTCGCCGGCCGGCTCTCCCGGACGGATCACGCCCAGGAACTGCGGCTCCTGGCCTTCCGCGCGCTGGACCACGCCCAGCCGCCCCGCCAGCACGAAATAGAGCCGATCGGACTCCTCGCCGGCATGGAACAGCACGCGACCGCCGGGCAGCGAGAACCAGGCGGCCTCCTGCGAGCGCCGCGGGCCGAGGAACAGCCGCGCCAGGGCGGTGTCCTCGACATGATGGGGCAAGCTGACCACGAGAGGTTTCTAGCTTGGCTGACGAGTCGCGGCCACCGCTAGACCTTTCGATTCGGACGCGGGACCGTTAGCCTTGCAGGCCATGCCCCAGCTGAAATCCGCCGTCGATCTACGCTCGGATGCGTTCAAGGCCAACGCCGAGCACAACCGCGGGCTGGTCGAGCAGCTGAGAGCCCGCACGGCGCAGGCGGCGCTCGGCGGGCCGGAGAGCGCGCGCAAACGCCATACCGGGCGTGGCAAGCTGTTGCCGCGCGAGCGGGTCGAGCGGCTGCTGGACCCTGGCTCGGCTTTCCTCGAGGTCGCGCCGCTGGCCGCGTTCGACCTCTACGACGGCGAGGCGCCGGGCGCGGGCATGATCACCGGCGTCGGGCGGGTGTCCGGCCGCGAGGTGATGATCATCGCCAACGACGCCACGGTGAAGGGCGGCGCCTACTTCCCGCTGACGGTGAAGAAACACCTGCGCGCCCAAGAAATCGCTCAGCAAAACCGGCTGCCGTGCGTCTATCTGGTGGACTCCGGCGGCGCCAATCTGCCGCATCAGGCCGAGGTGTTCCCCGACCGCGACCATTTCGGTCGGATCTTCTTCAACCAGGCGCGGATGAGCGCCGAGGGCATCGCCCAGATCGCCTGCGTGATGGGCTCGTGCACCGCCGGCGGGGCCTATGTGCCGGCCATGTCGGACGAGAGCGTGATCGTGCGCGGGCAGGGGACCATCTTCCTCGGCGGCCCGCCGCTGGTGAAGGCCGCCACCGGCGAGGCGATCACGGCCGAGGAGCTGGGCGGCGCCGACACCCACGCCCGCCGCTCGGGCGTAGTCGACCATGTCGCCTCGAACGACGAGCACGCCCTGGAGATCGTGCGCCAGATCGTCGGCCGGCTGAACACCACCAAGTCCCTCGACCTGACCTTGGCAGAGCCCGAGCCGCCGGCGTTCGACCCGGCCGAGCTCTATGGGATCATCCCGCCGGACGTGCGTGCGTCCTACGACGTGCACGAGGTGATCGCGCGGGTTCTCGACGGCTCCAGGTTCGACGAGTTCAAGCCCCTCTATGGCGCTACCCTGGTCACCGGCTTTGGCCGGATCTGGGGCTTTCCCGTCGCGGTCCTGGCCAACAACGGGGTGCTGTTCTCCGAGAGCGCGCTCAAGGCCGCGCATTTCATCCAGCTGGCCTGCCAGCGGCGCATCCCGCTGGTGTTCCTGCAGAACATCTCCGGCTTCATGGTCGGCGGCAAATACGAGGCCGGCGGCATCGCCAAGGATGGCGCCAAGATGGTCATGGCGGTGGCCTCTGCCGAGGTGCCCAAGTTCACGGTGCTGATCGGCGGCTCGTTCGGCGCCGGCAACTACGGGATGAGCGGGCGCGCCTTCGGCCCGAGGTTCCTCTTCACCTGGCCCAATTCGCGCATCAGCGTGATGGGCGGCGAGCAGGCCGCCAGCGTGCTGGCCACCATCCGCCGCGACGGCCTGGAGGCCAAGGGCGAGAGCTGGCCGGCCGAGGAGGAAGAGGCGTTCAAAGCCCCCATCCGCGCCCGCTACGAAGCCGAGGGCTCCCCCTACCACGCCACCGCGCGCTTGTGGGACGACGGAGTCATCGACCCGGCCCAGACCCGCGATGTGCTTGGCCTCGCCATCTCGGTGGCGTTGAACGCGCCGGTCCCGCAGACGCGGTTTGGCGTGTTCAGGATGTGATCGAGGGCGAGCCCAGCGCTCACCAACCGTCGTCATCCCGGCCGTAGCGAAGCGAAGAGCCGGGACCTAGGCGGGTAGCGCAGGCAGGAACTGGGTCCCGGATCGGCCCTTCGGGCCGTCCGGGATGACACGTTTAGAATGCCCTCCGACGGGACAGGCTCAGCCCTCCACGCCCTCCGCGTACGGCACGCGCGTGATCTCCTTCCCCTGAAGCTTCGGCAGAACTTCCGCGCCGATGCGGCGGATCTGGTTGATGAACTCGTCCTTTGGCAGGCCGCCGCGGTTGCACATCAACAGCACCGTCCCGGCGCCGGTCTGTTCGGCCTCGGCGATGATCCGCTCAGCAACCTCGTCCGCCGTTCCCCACGCCATGCCCTCGGCCTGGGCGCGGACGTCCTCGGCGGAGAGGCGGCGGTGGAACAGCGAGGCGTCGGCCAAGGTGCCCTTGGCGCCCTCGCGCATGTGCTGGTGGGCGGTGTCGCTGTAGTAGCCGGTCTTGCCGAAGTCCTGTGATGGATGATCGTAAGCCACCAGGGTATTGAAAAAATACATCATTCGTGGTCCGGTCTCCTTCAACGCCTGGGCCTTGGAATCGGCGACGTAGCAGTCGACCATGATGTTCAGCATGTCGGGCGTGACGGTCTTGCCGCGGGGCGCCAGGCACTTGGCATAGTGGCGGATGATGTCCTCGCGCGC
>FTHA01001042.1_pt1 | contig 12204 bp, 8 predicted proteins | sample 1640771 | NCBI WGS metagenome assembly FTHA01 (sample SAMEA3914789, study PRJEB12502) | metagenome | biome: forest; material: soil | place: Canada | collected 2011-07-03 | depth 0.3 m | reverse complement strand
CTCGGACAGCTGGACGCCAGGCGTTTCAGGTCTGCCGGCGTCATCTCGCTCGGTGAAATGCGCTGGGCCTCGCTGATATGGCCGAGCAGCCCGCCGCCGATCTGATTGAAATACTCCCAGACCATCTCCCCGTGCGGGTCGATCTCGAGCGCACGGGCGCGCTTGGCCTCGGTGATCAGGAGGTTCCCGTTCTCGAGCCACTGATGCTTGCCCTGGCTCTCGGTGAAGAACGGCGCGGAGGGGTTGCCCTGGAAAATCACGCGCTCCTGCCCGGTCTTGAACGAGTATTCGACGATGCGGCTGGACCCGTGCGCCTGGTCGGTCCCGATGTCGTTGTTGTCCAGCAGGGTGATGGTCGATCCGTCGATGAAGTCTGGATCGTGCTGGCGGATGAAGCGGCCGAACACCAGCTGCTTGATCTTCAGGGTCTTGGGGTCGAACACCATGACGGTATTGGCGTTGCGGATGGACACCATCACATCGCCCGCCTGGAACAACCCCGGCTTCATCTTCCTGGAGAACACCTCGACATCGTTCAGATGCTGGGCGTCGCCATGGATGGCGGTGGTGAGGTTGTCGGACGAGAACAGGTACATCAGGCCCTGGAAGCCGTTAGCCCGCAGGATGTCGTAGAGGGAGAAGCGGCGGATCACATTGCCCTGCGGCGAGACCACCAGGATCCCGTTCTCCGAGAACGGCGGCTTGTAGTTGGGCGCGTTCGCGGCCGGCTTGTCGTGAAGGATCAGGTCCAGCGTCCAGAAGTTCCCGTCGTCATCCCGCCAGATGGCGTGATGGGTCATGCGGGGGAGGCGCCACTTCACCCGCCCGCAAACGTCAACCTGCGCCATGCCGAGGTCGTCGTAGTTGAAGGTCAGATCGCCGTTGGGGGACATGACGATGCCGTGGATCCCGGCGCCGGGGCGCTGCTTGGGAACCATGTCGGCTGGTAGGTGGCGCGCATCCGACCATATCCGGAACCAGTCCAGGTCCCAGCTGTGCTCGACACTTCCATCGGCCTCGACCAGGCTGGCGAACAGCCGCCCTTTGCGCCCGACGCCGCTGACCAGCGTCATCCCAGGGGAGACCTGCCCTGGCTTGTGCAGGATGACGCTGCGCCGTTCACTGCTGGCGACGTACTCTTCCGGAAGCACGCCCTTCAGCTTGTCGCTGACCGCATGGAATTGCTGGGTCAGCTTCAGCATCTGCCAATAGGGGAAGATCTTGAACTGGCAGACGGCGTAGCCGAACAGGAAGGCGAAGAAGGCGACCGCCCAGAACAGCAGGATCTTCGGAAGCAGGCGTCCAAACATCAGTGATACCGTCGGCTTTCTGTTCTCTGGGGTTTCAATCCTAGGCGCCCGATGCAGGGCAGCGGGCGGAGAGGCGCTTCAACCCTTCGGCCGACATGACGTCCGGCGGCACCCGGTGCGCCTCGTCGAGCACGCCGAGCAGTCCCTTGTCGGCGTGGTTGAAGTATTCCCAGACGATCTCGCCGCGGGGGTTCACCTCCAGGGCGCGGCCTCGGTTCATCTCGGTGATCAGCAAATTGCCGTTGGCCAGGCGCTGCTGCTTGCCGCCCTCGTCGGTGTAGAAGGGGGTCGCCGGAGCGCCTTGAAAGAGCACCTTCTCCTCGCCCGTCTTTACCGAATATTGGACGATGCGGCTCGATCCCTGGGCTGGCGTCTTGCCCACATTGTTGTTGTCGAAGATCGTGATCGTCGATCCGTCGACGAAGTCGGGGTCATGCTGGCGGATCGACCGACCGACGATCAATTGCCTGATGCGGCGGGTCTTGGGGTCGAACACCAGGATGGCGTTGAGGTTTCGCAGCGACACCATCACGTCGCCCGCCTGGAACACGTCCGGTTTCATGGAGGAGCGAAAGACCTCCACGTCGTTCTCGTGCAGCATGTCGCAGCAGACCGACGTGTCGTTGTGATTCATGGTTCCAAGGTAGAGCAGGCCCTGCAGCCCGTTCTGCTTGAGCAGGTCGAAGATGGAGAACCGTTGGAGCACGCGCCCATCCGGAGAGACGACCAGGATCCCGTTCTCCTGGAAGGTCGGTACATAGTTGGGCAGGGCCGGGTCGGGCCTGTCGTGCACCACCAGGTCCGGGACCCAGAAGTTGCCCGCCTCGTCCTGGTCGATCGAATGGTGGGTCAGCCGGTCGAGGCGCCACTTGACCCGTCCACAGACGTCGACCTGGACCATGCCAAGATCATTGTAGTTGAAGGTCAGATCGCCGTTCGGCGACAGGAAGATGCCGTGGACGTCGGTGCCAGGCCTTTCCTTGGGCCGCATCGCCGGCGGAACATGCCTGGGGTCAGGCCAGATGTGGAACCAGTCCAGGTCCCACTTGTGTTCGACCCGCCCGTCGGCGTCGATCAGGCTGGCGTAGAGATAGCCCTTGGGGCCGACTCCCGTGACCAGGGTCATGCCGGGCGAGACTTCCGCGGGCCGGTGCTGGACCACGGCCTGGGTTATGGAGGTCTTGACGTAATAGCCGCCGGGATTGCCCTTCAGCTTGGAGCGGATGTCCTTGACCTGGTTTACCGCGTCCATGACGACGTCGTAGGGAAACCGGTGTTGGCGGGCGACCTGGAAGCCATAGAAGAACACCAGCAGCGCGGCGCCCCAAGCCAAGAGTATCCTTGGAAGCCACTTGGAAATCATTCGCCCCGACGTCCTTCGCCCAACCACACGCGTTCGGCGCAAGGCGCCGCAAGCCTGCCCAAGCTCCAAGCAAAAGCCTTGCCATTTGCAAGCTCTAGTCGGCGTCGAGCTCCTGATCCAGCCCGATCAGCCTCGGTCAGCGCCGGTGAAGCCTGGCGCCCTGCGCGGGGCGCCAGGTCCTGTTGTGAAGCCAGGTTGCCCGGGGCGCCGCTCGGCTGGCACAATTGATGCTCGTTGCCGAACCGAATCCCGACTGTCTCGAGGCCTCAAGGCGCATGCCAACTCCACGCCCAACAGGCTGCCGCCGTCTTCGAGGTTTGTCGTGAAGCTGTCCCTGGTCATTCCCTGTTACAACGAAGCCAGGTCGATCCCCGACCTCGCCCGCCGTTGCCGGGACGTGCTCCTGTCTGAGCCGGATGGAGAGATCATCCTGGTCGACAACGGCTCGACAGATGATTCTCCGGCGGTCCTTGAGCAGGCGGTCGCGGGCGCGGGCGGGCTCCGCTCCATCCGCGTCCCGGTCAATCAAGGCTATGGCCACGGCATCCTGTCGGGACTCGCCGCGGCCCAGGGCGACATCCTTGGCTGGACCCACGCCGACCTGCAGACCGATCCGATGGACGCCGTCCGGGGGCTCGAGCTCTTCAGGCGGGCCGCTGACCCCTCGCAGCTGTTTGTCAAAGGTCAGCGCTACGGTCGGCGGTTCAGCGACGTGGCGTTCACCACCGGCATGTCCGCCTTCGAAACGATGCTGATGCTGCGGCCGCTGCGGGACATCAACGCCCAGCCCACCCTGTTCCCGCGCTCATTGTTCGAACGCTGGCGTTCTCCGCCGGACGACTTCGCCCTGGATCTCTACGCCTACGTCTCGGCCAAGGCCGCGGGCCTGGAAGTCCGGCGGTTTCCCGTGCGGTTCGGCGAGCGGGTCCACGGCGTGTCGCACTGGAACGTGGACTGGAAATCGAAGGTCAAGTTCATTCGCCGCACCATGGACTACAGCCTACGGCTCCGGCGCGAGTTGGCGGCCGGCGGAAGCGGGTTCTGATGCTGATCGTCGCCCACCGGCGCAACCTGATCGCCGAGCTCCAGGCCACGCCCGTCGACCACGGAATCGAGGTCGACATCCGCAGCTTTGGCGATGACCTGATCATCCATCACGACCCTTTCACGGCGGGCGGATCCTTTGAGGCGTGGCTCGACCACTACCACCATGCCCTGCTGATCCTGAACGTGAAGGAGGAAGGCCTCGAGCAGCGGCTGATCGACCTGATGGCGGCGCGCGGTATCGAGCGCTGGTTCTTCCTGGACCAGTCGTTCCCGTTCCTGGTCAAGACGGCCCGGACGGGAGAGCGGCGCTGCGCGGTGCGCGTGTCCGAGTTTGAAGCGGTCCAGACCGCCCTTGCGGTCGCCCCGCTGATCGACTGGGTCTGGATCGACTGTTTCACGCGCTTCCCTCTGAGCCCGACCGAGGCGCGCGCCCTGAAGGACGCGGGGCTGAAGCTCTGCCTAGTCTCCCCGGAACTGCAGGGCCGTCCAGCCGAGGCCGCGGTCGCGGAAATGCGCCGGCTCGTCGAGGGCCTGGGGGTTCCCATGGATGCGGTCTGCACCAAGCGGGCGGACCTCTGGTCATGATCATCGGCCGCAAGTCCGTGGCGGCGCTGTTCACCCTCGGGCTGGCGCTGCGCCTGGTGCTGATTGTGGTCGCCACGCCGCACACCCACCCCCTGTGGTTCTCGCCGTTCCTGATGGCCGCGACCCATAACCTGCTGGACCCCTGGACCGGCTTTCTGGCCGCGGGCGGGGATCACGAATCGTTTCCCTACGGACCTCCTTACCTCGCCGCCTTCGGTCCCGGCGTCTGGATCGGCCGCCTGATCGCTGGCGAAGCCGGAGCGCACATTGGTCTTGGCCTCGCTGTCCTGGTCTGGGAGCTGGTGCTGCTCCGGACCATCGCCGCCATCGCCGGGCCCGCGAACGCGCAGGGCGCGAGCCTGGCCTACTGGCTTTCGCCCATCCCCCTCTTCGTCGGATATTGGCACGGCCAGCTGGATGTGTTCCCCGTGGCGCTGCTGATCGCCGGCCTCTGGGCGATCCGCCGCAACCGTTTCGTGGTCTCCGGGGTGCTGCTGGGAGCCGCGGTTGCGGCCAAGCTGAGCATGGCCCTGCCTGCGCCGTTCATCGGGCTCTATTTCCTTGGTCGGCGGAGGCTGAGGAAGGCCTGGCCCGCGGCCCTCGGCGCCGCGGTCCTGGTCGGCGGCGCCCTGCTCCTGCCGTTCTGCCTGTCGCCGGGATTCCGCCAGATGGTGCTGCTGACGCCGGAGACCAGCAAGGCCTTCAGCCTCGCGGCGCCGATCGCGCCGCAGCTCAGCTTCTATCTGCTCCCCTTGGCCTATCTGGCGTTGCTGTACGGCGCCTGGCGCGTGCGGAGGTTCGACTTCGATCTGCTGTGGGCGTTCACGGGCGTGGCGTTCATGGCCCTGCTCCTGCTCACGCCGGCTTCGCCCGGATGGGTGATGTGGGCGATGCCGTTCCTGGCCCTGCACGCCGCACGCACCGGCCTGCTGGGCCACGTGCTCTACTGGCCGTTCGCCTGCGCGTTCGTGCTGCTCCACCTGGTGATCTCCGGCGGGGCCGTGCTGATCGATGGGACCGACCTCACCAGCCCGCTTGGTGCCTATGTCGCCCGCGATGCGGCGCGGATCTCGTCTGTGCTGATGACCCTGACGCTGGCGTTCGGGGGGGCCCTGACGCTGCAGATGGTCAGGCGGGGCATCCTCGGCTCGCCGTTCTACCTCGCCAGCCGCAAGCCTTTCGTCCTCGCCATCGCCGGTGACAGCGGCACGGGCAAGGACACGCTAGTGGACGCGATTGTGGGCATTTTCGGCGATGAGGCCGTGACCCGGGTCTCGGGCGACGACTATCATATCTGGGACCGGCAGAAGCCCATGTGGCGGGCCCTGACCCACCTCAATCCCAAGGCCAACGACCTGGACACCTTCGCCCGCCACGTCACCGATCTGACCGACGGCAAATGGGTCCGGGCGAGCCACTATGACCACTCCAGCGGGCGATCGGGCGAGGCCGCATGGGTGCGTCCGCAGGAGACCATCGCGGTCTCCGGACTGCACGCGCTGTGGTCGCCGGCCTTGCTGCGGCTCTATGACGTGCGCGTGTTCATGGACATGGATGAAGACCTGCGCCGGTTCCTGAAGGTCAAGCGCGACGTCGGCGTCCGGGGCCAGGCATTGGAGAAGGTGATCGATTCGATCGAACGGCGCACAGCCGACGGCCAGCGTTTCATCCAGCCCCAGGCGCGCAACGCCGACGTCGTGTTCCGCCTCGAGCCACGGCACCCGTCCGCCATCGCCGACCTGTCGCGGGACCTGGACCCCACCTCGTTACGGCTGATCGTCGCGATCAGTCCCGGCCACACCTTCGACACGCCGGCGCGGCTGCTCACGTCGCTGTGCGGCATGCAGGTGATCGAGGCGCCGCAGGAAGACGGCTGGACCGAGGTGCTGATCGAGGGCGAACCGACCGCGCCCGACATTGCCGCCGCCGCCCGCAGGCTCGCGCCTGAGATGCTGGATTTCCTGGCCATCGCTCCGGCCTGGCGCTCCGGCCTCACGGGCGTGATGCAGCTGGTGGTGCTGAACGAGCTCGACCGGTCACGCCGCAGACGGGGGATCGCTGCATGATCATCAAGCGTCCAGACGCCTTCACGCAGAGGCCGAGCTGCGTGCTGCTCGACTTCGACAACACCCTGTACGACTACGCCAGCTGCAACCGGGCAGGGATGGAGGCGGCGCGCAGCCTGGCGCAGAGCCTGCTCAACATCGCCGCCGGCGACTTCGACCAGTGCTTCGCCGACGCCCGCTCCGAGCTGAAGGCGAGGCTCGGCGCCACCGCCTCGTCGCACAGCCGGCTGCTCTACTTCCAGCGTACGGTCGAGCGCGCCGGGTTCGCCAGCCAGCCGTTCGCGGTGCTGCAACTCGAACAAGCGTTCTGGCGAGCCTACCTGGACGCCGCGGTTCTGTTTCCCCAGGCGCTGGACTTCCTGGACGACCTGCGCATCGCCGGCGTTCCCTCGGTGATCCTCACCGACCTGACCGCCCAGATCCAGATGCGCAAGATGATCCTGCTGGGCATCGATCGGGCGGTGGACTGGATCGTCACCTCGGAAGAAGTAGGCCACGACAAGCCATCGCCGCTGGGCTTCGAGCTCGCCCTGGCCAAGCTCGGCGGCGTCGAGGGCCCGGTCTGGTTCATCGGCGACGATGTCGAATGCGACCTCGCCGGCGCGCGTCGGACGTTGGACGCCGTAACCCTGCACAAGGTCGCCATCGGGACGAAGGCCGCAGCGTCGGAACACGTCGACGCGGTCTTCTCCGACTTCGCCGACCTCCGCAAACTCTTCGCCCAGACCAGCGCATGAGCGATGCGCTCAAAGCCCTGGCTGAGGTCTCCGCACGGATCGGGGCGGAGCGCCTGCTGGTGCAGGGGCCGGGCGGCAATACGTCGATCAAGCTGGGCGACGAGTTGTGGGTGAAGGGGTCCGGCGTGTGGCTGGCCGAGGCGTCGCAGCGGCAGATCTTCACCTGCGTGTCGCTGCAGCAGGTCCGTCGGCGGCTGGCCGCCGGCGAAGCGGAGGATCTTTCCGACACGGCGCTGCCCAAGGCTGATCCCGGCCTCAGGCCGTCGATCGAAACCTGCCTGCACGCGCTCATGCCGCATCCCGTCGTGGTCCATGCCCATGCGGTCGGCGCCATGACGACATCGGTGCTCGCCGACGGCGAGGCGCGGGCGGCGGCCGCTCTGGAAGGCCTGCGTTGGGCATGGGTTCCCTATCGCCGTCCGGGCTCGCCGCTGGCAGACCTGATCGCGGAGATCCTGCAGCGGGGAGCTGCCGACGTGCTGATCCTGGAGAACCATGGCGTGGTGGTCGGGGCCGACACGCCCGACGCGGCGGAGGCGCTGCTGCGTGAGGTGGAGCAGTGTCTGGCCCTGCCGGAGCGTGCGTGCGCGGCCGCTGATGGGGCGACATTGAGCGCCACGGAGACGCCGCTCTACGAAGCTCTGATCGACGCCTCCGGCGTCGCGCTGGACGGGGAGCTGACGGCCGCCCTCGCCGCGGCGCCGCTGTTCCCGGATCAGGTGGTGTTTGTCGGCGGCGCGGCGCCGACGCTTCGATCCGGCGAGACCCTGGACGCCGCATCCGAACGCATCCACGCGATCTCGGGAGTGACCCCCGCCATGGTGCTGGCCCCAGGCGTCGGCGTCTTTGGTCTGCGCGCACGCACGCGGGCGGCGGACAGCGTGATCCAGGGCCTGATGGACGTGGCGGTTCGCCTGCCCCCCGGCGCCGCCGTACGCGGGCTTCCCGATGGCGCCATCCCTGCACTGCTGAACTGGGACGCCGAGACCTATCGCCAGAAGCTGGCGCAGGCCGGCGGGTGATCATCGGATGGTAGAGCGTCACGGCATGCAGATCGTCATCCCCATGTCGGGCTTCGGCGAGCGCTTCCGCAAGGCAGGCTATGGCGTGCCCAAGCCGCTCATCCCCGTCGACGGCAAGCCGATCCTGGCGCACGTGATCGACCTGTTCCCGGGCGAGACCGACTTCCTGTTCATCTGCAACCAGGAACATCTGGACGAGCCGGCCTACGCCATGGCCGAGCAGATCCGGCGGTATTGCCCCCGGGGACGCATCCTCGGCATCGCGCCCCACAAGCATGGGCCGATCTGGGCGGTGCTGCAGGCGCGCGACCTGATCCGGCCCGACGCCCCGGTGTTCGTGAACTACTGCGACTTCGCCTGCTACTGGGACTGGGCCGACTTCAAGGCCTTCGTCGAGCAGACCGCCTGCGCGGCCGCCGCGCCGGCCTACCGCGGATTCCACCCCCACAGCCTTCACGGCAACGCTTACGCCTTCATCCGCGAGACCGGCGGCTGGCTGACGGACATCCAGGAGAAACAGCCCTGGACCGATGATCCGATGCAGGAATACGCGTCCAGCGGCGGTTACTATTTCCAGTCTGGAGCGCTTTGCCTCGACGCTTTCGACGAGGTCGTGGCCCGCGAGCTGACGGTGAACAGCGAGTACTACGTCAGCCTGGCCTGCAAGGTGCTTGCCGAGCGCGAGCTGCCGGTGGCGGTGTACGAGCTGCAGCACTTCATGCAGTGGGGCACGCCGCAGGACCTGGAAGAATATCTCGCCTGGTCCAGGGTGTTCCGCCGCCTGGCGTTCGATGAGGCGCGCCGGGCTCGCCAGTCGGGATCGGTGCTGGTGCCGATGGCCGGCTATGGCAAGCGCTTCGCCGACGCCGGCTACGCGCTGACCAAGCCGCTGATCCCAGTGTCGGGGCGGCCGATGGTGATCCAGGCGACCCGCGACCTGCCCGACGCCCCGGCCACTCGGTTCGTGTTGCGGCAGGACCTGCCGATGCTGGAACCGCTGCTGAGCAAACTGCGCACGTCCTTCGTCGGCGCGACGGCCCTGGTGCTGGACCACGGCACCGAAGGGCAGGCGGTGACCTGCCGGCTTGGCCTGGAGGGCATGGATCCTTCGGCGCCCGTCACCATCGGCGCCTGCGACAACGCCATGCTCTACGATCCCCAGGCCTTCGAACGCCAGATGGGCGAGGGCGGCCCGGACGTGCTGGTCTGGGCGGTGCGCGGCCACGCGGACGGCCGACTGAGGCCGCAGAACTTTGGCTGGGTGGACGCGGAGGCCGACGGACGCATTACCGGCGTGCGGGTGAAGCAGGCTCCGGATGACCCGGCCACAGCCCCGCTGATCGTGGGCGCCTTCACCTTCCGCCGCGCGGCGGACTTCATCGCCGCCTATGACCTGCTCATCGCCCGCGACGGGCGGGTGAACGGGGAGTTCTACGTCGACAGCCTGATCGAGGACGCCGTCGGCCTGGGCCTCGACTGCCGCCTGTTCGAGATCGACCACTACCTCGGCTGGGGCACGCCAAACGACCTCAAGACGTTCGAGTACTGGCAGTCCTGCTTCCACAAATGGGACACCCATCCCTATCGCCTGGAACGGGATCGCCGGGTTCCGCCCGCCCGGGTGGCTGAGCTGGACGAGCGCTACAAGGCCATGCGGCCCGCACGCCCCGGATCCGGCGGCGGCCGAGCTCCTGACGTCGGGGCTAACACGAGGATCGCCGCGCGCCTGGCGCCCTGGATCGATACACTCTTCGGCAAAAGGCCGGCCCGGTCAGGCCAGGCGTAGCGGTCAGCCGGCCCGGCGAAGGACAACCCGGCTGGCCATGGCGAATACGCCGGGCGCCAGCTTGATCAGCAGGCCGTCGAGACCGTCGACCAGCCGCAGGATCGGGTCGGGCAGGTTGATGGTGCGGGTCTTGGCGATCACGCCGCCCGACAGCGGGAAGACCAGGCACTCGTTCAGCTCGAAGCGCTCGATCTTGAAGCCCTTGGTGTTGGCCTCGAAGGACTTCAGGTCCCGGAACAACAGCTGGGGGATGGCGCAGTTGGCCGACCACGGGTCGCGGGGGTCATTGGCGATGACCTCTCGGTCAAAGATGTCGACGTCGTATGACCAGCCTTCGTGGCGCATCAGCCGCAGCAGCAGCCGCATCAGCAGGCCCGTGTGGATCTCGTTGATCAGCACCAGGCCGCCAGGCTTCACCACGCTGGCCAGGTCCTCGAAGAACTGCATCGGCTTGGCGATGTGGTGGATCATGTGGCTGCAGATCACCACGTCGTAGGTCTCGCCAAGCTCCTTGAGCTTCATGGCGTCCACGACCTTGTTGACCCAGGGCCGCTGCTCGACGTCGGACAGCGTGACGGGCGCCTTGACGAACAGCTGCAGGAACCCCGCGCCGCAGCCGAGTTCCAGGGCCTTGGTCTGCGGCCCGATGTACTCGTTCATCCAGGCGAAGCGCTTTTCCAGAAGGTAGCGCAGGTTGTTGGGCTTGCGCTCGAGGAAGCGCGCCCGCGCGCCCACGACGTCGCCCTCGTGATGCATCTTGTTGGCCCCGTGATCGGGGAAGAAGGGCGCGCCAAGGATGGCGGGGCGCCGATATCCTTGCGACTCGGGGCCGTGTGGACCGACAGTCAGGGAGGGGCTGGTCATGCAGTCGACTGATCCAAAAAGGCGATACGGCCGCCGAAGTCAGCGTCAAGCAGGATAGGCGCCAAGGTCCGCGAGTCTACCCGGCTCGCCCCTTCCAATCCGTCAATCGAGCCGCTGCCTTGGCCGGATGCTGCGCGGCTAGGCCCCGCGCCATGCCTTGAGCGCCCCGATGATCGCCTGGCCCTCGGCGGAGCCGACGATTTCCGCCACCGGCCTTGCCACCTTGCGCCGCCAATTGGGCCGCTCGCGATCGGTGCCGGGCAGGTTGACGCCGATCACCTCGCCGGCGAGGTCGTCGACCTGGGCCAGGACCAGGGCCGCGGGCGACGCGGCGAGGTAGCCGTGCATCGCCGCCGCAGGCGCCTCGGCGGGGACGGGGCCGGCCGGGATGAGGGCCTGATCCGCCAGAGCGTCGGTCAAGGCGCGCTTGTCGGCCTCGCGCGCCTTGTTGGCGCCGTCCGCCGCCTCAGCCGACCAGAGGCCGAGCGCCCTGCGCTCGGCGATGTCGGCCTCGGACCACCACCCTTTCACCGTCGGCAGGTCGTGGGTGGAGACGCAGGCGGTCGCCGCGGCGGGATAGGCCGAAGGGGGCAGGAACGCCTGCCCGGTGCGCTCGAACCACAGCACCCGGTAGCTCAGCACGTTGGCGGCCTCCAGCCGCTCGTGCAGGCCGTGGGGCAGGGTGCCGAGATCCTCGCCGATCACCAGGCACTCCGCGCGGGCGCTTTCCAGGGAGAGTTGGGCGAGCTGGTCGGCGAAAGGATAGTGGACGTAGGCGCCTTCCGCGCCGGACGCGCCGTCGGGGATCCAGAACAGGCGCTCCAGGCCCATCACGTGGTCGATCCGCAGGGCGCCGGCGTGGCGCATGTTGGCGGCGACGAGTTCGGCGAAGGCGGCCCCGCCCGTGCGCCGGATCGCCCAGGGATCGGGCGGCGGCAGGGTCCAGTTCTGGCCCTCCGGGCCCAGGGGATCGGGCGGGGCTCCGATCGATACGCCGGTGGCCAGCAGGCTGGCGTTGGCCCAGGCTTCGGCGCCGTCCGGCGCAGCGCCGACAGCGAGGTCGCGATAGAAGCCGAGTGTCAGCCCCGACAGTCGGCCCCGCGCCGCCGCTTCCTCCAGTTGGGTCTCCGCGAGCCACTGCAGATACTGGTGGAACAGGACCCGCTCCGGCTGCTCCGCGGCGAAGCGCGCGACGGCGGGGCTGTCCGGATCGGCCAGGCCGCCGGCCCAGTCGCGCCATGATCCGGAGTTGACCTCCGACAGGGCCTCAAAGGCGGCGAGCCGCTGCAGCGCCTGGCCTCGAGCGCTGACGAAGGCCTCCAGTTCGGCGCGCGCCGCGGGCGTTTTCAATACAGCGGCGAAGCCCTGTTCGAGCAGCGCCCGCTTGACCGCCCAGACGCGCGGATAGTCGACCAGGTCGAGGT
>FTHA01001507.1_pt1 | contig 12240 bp, 5 predicted proteins | sample 1640771 | NCBI WGS metagenome assembly FTHA01 (sample SAMEA3914789, study PRJEB12502) | metagenome | biome: forest; material: soil | place: Canada | collected 2011-07-03 | depth 0.3 m | reverse complement strand
TGGCTGTGGGTGTTGACGACCAGGACGACCGGCTTGCCGGTGACCTTCTTCACCTCAGCGACGATGGCCGGGCCGTTGCCCGGCATCTTGGTGTCGACCAGCACCACGCCGGCCTTCTGCACCACGACGGTGGTGTTCCCGCCGCCGCCGAAGATCTTGTAGACGTTGCCGGTGATGTGCTCGATCGGCTCGGGCGGCGGCAGCATGGCGCGCGGGGGTGCGCCCGCGGGCCGAGGCGGAGGCGCGGCCCCCGGCGCGGGTGGCTGCGGCTGGGCCGCCGCCGCGGCGGTCAGCCCGCCGGCGACCAGAACTGCGATCAGCACGCTGCCCCTCATGGAATCCTCCCTGTTCTTCGTTGGAAACCTTGGTAGCCCGCAGGCGACGCCGGAGCAACTCGGGCAGGGCGGCGGCCGGCGGGCCGAGGCCCGCGCGGCCGGTTCGTCAGGTGGCCACCACCACGGCGCGGCGACGCCGCAGCGCGACGCCGACAAGGCCCATGCCTGCGATGATCATCGCCCAGGTCCGAGGTTCCGGTACAGCCACCGCCAGGACGGCCGCCTGCGTCACATCCGACCCCTGAGAGTCGAGGATGATGATCGGCGCGCCGGACGCATCGAGCAATTCCGTCCTGAACATCGGCTCGAAGCCCGTCAGGTCGTAATCAAGCGCAAATCCGTCCGCCGCATCGCTTGAGACGCCGATCACATGCCACGTGTTTTCCGAGGGGTATTGCGCTTCGTACTGAACGGCGCTGAGGCCGGCGTTGATGAGTTCAGGGCCCGGTGGGGAGGGGTGGATGTCGCCCTGGTTGAATGAACCTGAGCGAAGGGTGATCCTGGGGTGGGCGGATGGCTTGTAGGGGATTGATCCGCTGGTGGTTTGATCATTGGCGGGAAAGACATCGTCCTTGATGTAGAACCACCAACTGAACGGGTGATCGAGCTGCAACTGCAGGATGTCATAGGCGCGATTGGCCTCATGCTGCTCAAGCCCCGATGACCAGGCCCCGCTGTCGGTTTGCTTCTGGATGAACTTCAGGTGAGCCTGGAAGTCCTCGACATGGCCGGCCAGCGCGGGCGTCGAGATGCTCAGGCCGCCGATAATCAATAGGGTCTTCGCGAACATTGTAATCGCCTCCTTAGAGTTGATGCGATCCTGTTCCATCCCTTGGTGTAACCGCGACGGCGTGAACACCGCGCTTGCCGGCGTGGCCGGATTGGTCAGGCGGCCAGGACGGGCAGGCTGACGCCGGGATTATCGCTCAAGGCCGAGACGGATTCCAGGGTCATACGACGGTCCCGCCCGCGCAGCCGGTCCAAAGCCTTCCTCTCCCGACGGGAGAGGAAGGGGCCCGCCCGCGCAGCGGGTGGGAAGGTGAGGGGTTACGCCCCCGCCATCCTGGATCTTCCTCTCCCCCCGGGAGAGGAAGGGGCCCGCCCGCGCAGCGGGTGGGAAGGTGAGGGGTTACGCCCCAGCCGTTCTGATCCCACACCCTCCCGCAAGCGCGGCGAGGGGATATATGTTCCTGGTTTGTTCGAGATCCAGTACAGTGCGGCCACATGGGAATCTGGTCGGAGGCGCCTCACATGACGCGTGCATCGCCTGTTGCAGCCGCCCTGCGGCCGCGCTTGAAATCTATAGCCCTTAGAGCTACATTTAATAAGGCGCTCTGATCCTGTGAGCGTCTACCAGACAAGGGAATTCTCTAAGTTCGCGCACAAGGCGGGATTGGGACGTGAGGCGCTGCTTCAAGCGGCCAGGGCGGTGGCGTCAGGTCAATGGGACGCCGATCTCGGCGGCGGGCGTCTTCAAGCAGCGGATCGCCCGCGAAGGCGTGCGCCGCAGGTGAGATTGCAAAGGTGACGAACGATGGCGAAGCCAGCGAACAGGACTGAAGGCGGCCTCCTCGGCGCGGTCCACAAGACCGCGGCCGGCCTGCAGCGCGTGGGCGTCATCGACAAGGCGACCATGCGTGAGTTCGACGCCCTGTGCCTGGCGCCGGTGTCCCCGATGCGGCCGGAGGAGATCAGGGCGCTGCGGGAACGCGAGCAGGTCTCCCAGCCGGTGTTCGCGAGCTACCTGAACGTCCGCAGGGACGCGGTCAGTAAATGGGAACGCGGCGAGAAACGACCGGACGGGCCGTCTCTGAAGCTGCTGAACCTGGTGAAGGCCAAGGGGCTGAAGGCGATCGCGTAAAGGCCGTCGCCGGTGAGACCGGCCGACGGGCGCCTGCATCGTGATCTTCCTCTCCCCCCGGGAGAGGAAGGGGCCCGCCCGCGCAGCGGGTGGGAAGGTGAGGGGCTAAGCCTCCGCCGTACTGACAAAATACGAAGACTAGCGGCCAGATGCGCCTGTCACGTGACCTGGTTCTCACCTAGCGGTTGACGCCAGCCGCCAGTCGCGCCCCAATGCACGCCAGGGGGGCATTGTCATGGACGCTGCAACTGACCTGGATCGGGCTCAGATCGAGGTGGGCGAGGGCTTGTTTCCCGACGCCGACGTCGTCTTCATGTCGACCAACGAGTCAGGAACACGCGGCGAACTCAACGCATACGTTCTTGGGCAGCTTGAGCTCACCACCGAGGTCCTGCCGGATGCGAAAGCCCTCGCGCCTGGCTACGCAATCGTCGAGAACGGGCGTCGCCTGCTGTGCTTCGTTGTCACTGTCACCTCGCTTCGCACGCCTGCCGCAGCGCTTGAGCGTGGCCTGCGGGCCGCCCTTCAGGACGATCGATTGGGGAAGGTCCGTTCCCTGTGGCTTCCCTTGATGGGAACAGGCGTCGGGCGGCTTCCGGTAGCTCGAAGTGAAAGGATCATTCGCGAAGTTCTGCGCGAGACCGGATGGGCCGAACGTCCGGACGTCCACATCCAGATTTCTCTGCCTCCCCGGCAGGACGCCTTCAAGTATGACCGGTTGGACAGGGCCTCCGACGCCCTCCTGCGCCTGGCCTCCGATCTCCGCCGCGGCCTTGACCGCCCTGCATCGCTGATCTCGACGCGCATGTTCCTCTTCGCCCTCTCGCTGGCGGACCACCCGGGCGCCCCCCACGACCTCACCAGGGATTCCGATGCGACGGACTTCGCTGCGGCGCTGCGCAGCCGGGCGGGAGATGCCTACGGCAAGACCTGGGTCAGCTATTTCCGCCGCGGCTTCTCTTTCGATGCCCTCCACCCTGACTCAAGCCTGATCGGCCCATCTCCGAACATGGCCGAGATCATGGATGCGGCCCACGGCCGGGCGGACAGTCGAGGCAGCAAGCGGATCCAGATCCAGGATCTTGTGGTTTCGCTGCTGGAGAATAGCGACGGCAAACACCTTGAAGCCCTGAAGGCGATGGGCCTGTCGCCCGCCGACCTGTTGAAGGACTTCCTGGCCGCCCGGACGGGCCGCATATCGCTGCGGCTCCACAACGACGTGGCCGCGACCAGGGACCGGCTGGGCTACGACTGCTACGCCAAGGCGATCACCGACTTCATCACCCACGCCCAGACGCCGCCGCCGATCAGCGTCAGCATCCAGGCGCCCTGGGGGGTCGGGAAGTCCTCGCTCATGAAGATGATCCAGGAACGCCTGGATCCGAAGGCCGAGCGCTTTCCGCGCGGGTCAGGACCGGCGGATCAGCTTCGCCTCAGGCAGGTGCTGGCGTTCCTCGACCGCAAGCGGCCGGAGCGCGAGGCGCCGCCCCTGCCGGTGGGACGTCGCTGGACGGTCTGGTTCAACGCCTGGAAGTACGAGACCACCGAACAGGTCTGGGCGGGGCTGGTGGACGCCATCGTCACCCAGGTAAGCGCCCGGCTCGGACCGGTCGAACGGGAACTCTTCCTGCTCCGCCTGCAACTGGCGCGCATTGATGACGGCGAGGTCCGCCGGCGCATCTACGACAGGGTCGTCACCATCTGGTGGGCCCACGCCCGCAAGTGGACGTTGCTGCTCGGCGCGTCCGCCCTGTCCTTCGCCGGCCTCGGCGCGGCGGGCAAGGCGAACGTCCTGCCGAATGAGATCCCGATGGAGATGCGGCAGTACATCGCTGACCATGGGCTGACCGGAGCGGTGTCGCTGCAGATCCTGCTCGCGGCCTATCTGGTGGTCAGCTACTTCGGCAATCGCGAGAAGACGCGCAACGAGCCGGCGAAGTTCAGCCTCGCGGACTACCTCAAGGTCCCCGACTACAACAAGGCGCTGGGGTCGGTGCATCAGATCCACGCGGACCTGGAGCGCGTCCTGTCAGTCCTTCCCAAACAGGGCGGCGTCCGCACCTCGCTGGTGATCTTCGTCGATGATCTGGATCGGTGCGCGCCCGCCAGCGTCGCGAGCGTCGTGGAAGGCGTCAGCACCTTCCTGGCCAGCGAGCTCAGGTGCGTGTTCGTCATCGGCATGGACCCGCAGATGGTGGCCGCGGCGCTGGAGAACGCGCACTCGGCGGTGCGTGACAAGCTGCCGAGCTATGAGCGTTCGGTCCCCCTCGGCTGGCGGTTCATGGACAAGTTCGTCCAGCTGCCCTTCACGATCCCACCCTCGAACGCAGCCGACTACGTCGCCTTCATGGAGGACCTGAACAACCCGTTGGAAAACGAGGACGAGACGTCACGCGACGAACCGGGCCGGCGGGCGGGCCGCCAGCTGCTGCTTGATCTCGTAAAGTGGCTGCTGAATGCGGCGAAGCGGCTGGACCAAGTGGCGGTCACTTTGATGACCATCACCTTGGTGTTGCTTCGGCCCTTTCAGTTTGCGGCCGACGGCCCGACTGAACCAGCGCGAACGAAGGAATCAAAGGCGCCCGCCGGCGACGCGGCCGAGACTCCGACATTCGAGGAGAGCCGGGACGTCGGGGCGATCCTGCAGGCGGTGAAAGCGGACACCGCGGGCAATCCTCGCGAACTCAAACGCCTGGCCAATCTCGCGCGCTTCTATCTCCAGCTTCGGAACGAACGCAGCCGGCAGGAGCCACAGTGGCATCCGCCCGAGCCGGAATGCTACGCCCGCTGGATCGCGCTGACCGCCCGCTGGCCCGACATGATGCGCTGGCTGCTCTGGGGGGCGGACGAAGCCTCCTGGACGCCGACGCAGCTGCGCCAGGCGCTCTGCCCGCGCCGCCTCGGAATGCTCGAAACCCACGCCATCGGCAAGGACGCCAAGGCGTGGCGGACCAAGACCGCCGAGGCGCTCAACATCAAGGTCGAAGACGCCAACGACAGCCATTGGCTGAACGATCCGAAACTCTTCGAGTTCTTCACCCGCGAACAGGCCCGGTCAGCAGGTGATCGCCTGTCAAAGGCGGCCGAGCGCGAATTCTGGTGAGGGCGCAAATGGCGGAGCCTCCAGAAGATTACAAACAGTACGCGGCTTACCGAAGCCACGAAGACGCCAGGGCCAGAGGGGAATTCGAGAAGGCGGCTGCGCAGGCGGCGATCCTCATCAACGGAGGCGCCGCCACTGCGGTGCTGTCCTATATCTCAAAGCTGTTCGAAAACAGCTCTGGCTATCTTCCCTATATGGCGGCGGCGCTCATCGGGTATGCAATGGGCGTCTTGTTCGCCGCCCTCATGCTGTACATCAGAATGATCGCCAGTCAGCAGTTTCACAATTATTGGCTAAAAATATATTTGGATCAGGATGAGGCTGCCCTTCGCGTCATGAAATTGGGAGGGCGAATGCATAAAGTCTCGATGTTATGCTTCATGGCCAGTTTGCTGTTCTTTATTCTGTCGAGTGCGGCCATCTCGTTCGGCGTTATCGCGCAGTTGAAAGGGGCGTAGACTGGCTGTCGACGTGACAGCCGCTTCCCGCCCAGTCGTGACGAAGGTCCGAAGCTGGTCTGAACGCTTGGTAAGAAACTAAGGGGTCAGAATCATCATCGGCGACGCGCGTCAGCCGACTCTGGGTCCGTAATTCACTCCGACCCCTTTTCCCGCAGATGCCGCCGACAGGAAGAAAGGGGTCAGAGTCATTTTCTCGACGCCCTGCTCAAGTTGGCCCCGAAAAGGGGAATATTGCTCCTGGCACCCCATTCCCGCAATCTGGGCTCAATGTGCGAGGAAATGACTCTGACCCCTTTTCTCATAAGAAATCCATGTAGATCGGGTGACTGATAGATGAGCATTCCACCTGTAATTCGAATCGTGGCTGAGGGTGGGGGATATGTATCCGTTCTAGCCACCCTATTTGGATCGATATATTTAGATGGGGATTTTGGCTACACTTTCGTTAGGGTAACGGGTCTCTTCACAATATGTGCTCTGGCAATTTCTAATGGGCAGAATAGTTCTCGTGGTGTGACTGCAAAATGCGATCGCCATACAGCCTCACGGGGTATTATTTCATTAGTTCAGGAGGCGCTTTCCTTTTTGACGATCATCGCGGCTGTTGGCGCAGGGTACTTGATCTATATTTGTCGGGATGATCTTCCAGGTAGGAAGTACTATATAGTAATCTCTTCTGTGATCATGTTTATAGGCATGGCGGTGACTAATTTGATCGAACGTTCAAAGGCGGCGAGGTGTTGATTTCCGATCCATGTGGCCGTTCAGTTGCATCGGACGCTGAGTCGAAACACTGATTCGCTGATTCGCTGAGTCGAAACAAAGGGGTCAGAGTCATTATTGGCGACGCACGCCAGTGGATGCTGGGTCCGTAAGTCACTCCGACCCCTTTTCCACTGTGCCTTCGGTCGCCAGCTGCTCAATTCTCGCCTATTGGTGTGAATGATCGTAGCCAGGGAGTTGGGTCGTGACAGTTCGAGCGGGCGGTTCCAACTCACCTCTTCGGCGGTCAGAGAAGAAGCGGAACGAACAGATTAGTGAATTAGCGGCCAAGTTTGAGGCAGATGGCGCCGCACCTGCAGAGGCGAGGAAGCGTGCCATTGATCAACTGCGGGACAATCCCCGACGCCACTGACCGCTTTCTTCCAATTGAGAGGTTACGCGCCCGCAGTCGTGCCTGTCACAGCGCGCGGCCTCACCCCCACGCCTGCTCATACAACCCCATGATCTCCTCCGCCGTCGGGACCCGCGGGTTGTTCCCCGGCGACCCTGACCCCAACGCCTCCTCCGCCATCAGGGGCAGCATCTGCCGCCACCTCTGCTCGTCGATGCCGAAGCCCTTGGGCGTCGGCACGTTCAGGTCGTCGTTCAGGGCCCAGAGCTCGGCCAGCAGGGCCTGGACCGAGGCCTCGTCGGTCTCGTCGGGGCAGGCGACGCCCATGGCTCTCGCGCAATCGGCGTAGCGGCCCACGGCCTCCTCGGCCGAGAAGGCGGTGACCAGGGGCAGCAGCATGGCGTTCGACAGGCCGTGGGGCACATGGAAATGCGCGCCGATGGGGCGGCTCATGCCGTGGACCAGGGCGACGGATGAGTTGGAGAAGGCGATCCCCGCCTGGGTGGCGCCCAGCATCATCGCCGCCTTGGCCTCCAGGTCGTCCGGGGCGTCGCAGGCGGTCCTCAGGTTCGGGGCGATCGACGCCATGGCGGCCCTGGCGAAGGTATCGGAGAACGGGTTGGCGCGGCGCGACACATAGGCCTCGATGGCGTGGGTCAGGGCGTCGATCCCCGTGTCGGCCGTCAGGCGCCGGGGCATGGTCAGGCTCAGCTCATAGTCGACGATGGCCGCGGCGGGCAGGAAGCTCAGCCCCAGGCACAACATCTTCTCATCGCTCTCACTGTCCTGGATCACCGTGAACCGGGTCGCCTCCGAACCCGTGCCGGCCGTGGTCGGGATGCCGATGACGGGCAGGGCGGGGCCGTTGACCTCGCGCGGGGCCTTGTAGTCGCGCATCACGCCGCCCTGGCGGGCGAGGACGGCCACGGCCTTGGCGGTGTCGATGGGGCTGCCGCCGCCCAGGCCGATCAGGCAGTCGTAGTCGCCGGCCATCACCGCGTTCAGGGCGCGCACGACCGCGTCGGTGTGCGGCTCGGGCACGGTGTCGCTGAACATGGGCGCCGCCACGCCCGCGGCGGCCAGGATCCCCGCCAGCCGTTCGGCCGGTCCGTGGTTGGCCAGATAGGGGTCGGTGATGATGAGCGGCCGGCTGAGGCCCAGGGCCGCCAGGACCGCCGGGGTCTCCTCGATCGCGCCCGCGCCGATGCGCATCAGGCGCGGCAACGCCGCCTGGACAGCCATTCCCATTGCTCCGAAAGCCGCGACAAATCCGCGCCGCGCGCACTCCAGGCCGCCGCCGGCGCAAGGTCAACCGTGTTCGATTCGCCTGCTGATTGATTGCCAATCGTTGACGAACGACCACAGAAGACCGGAGAGTGAAACTGGCGTCTGGGGGGATCGTCCCGCCGGCGCGCCGAAGACGGAAGTTCGAACGGATGGACGCCCCGGGCAAGCAAGGTCTCTATGACCCGCGCAACGAACACGATGCCTGCGGGGTCGGCTTCATCGCCAACATCAAGGGCGCCAAGTCTCACGACATCGTCCAGCGCGGGCTGCAGATCCTCCTGAACCTCGACCATCGCGGCGCGGTGGGCGCCGATCCATTGCTGGGCGACGGCGCCGGCATCCTGATCCAGACCCCCGACGCCTTGCTGCGCGACTGGGCGACCTCCAACGGCCTGGAGCTGCCGGCCCCCGGCGAATACGCCGTGGCCATGTGCTTCCTGCCCCAGGACGAGCAGACCCGCGACGTGGCCATTGGCCAGTTCGAGCACTTCATCCGGGTGGAAAAGCAGCGCCTGATCGGCTGGCGCGACGTGCCGGTCAACACCCAGGGCCTGGGAGCGGCGGTCAAGGACCAGATGCCGGTGATCCGCCAGGCGATCCTCGCCTCTGGCCCCAACATCGCCGACCAGGACGCCTTCGAGCGCAAGCTGATCACGATCCGCAAGCAGACCCAGAACCCCCTGGCGGAGCTCTCGATCAAGTACCTGCTGCCTACCCTGACCCAGTTCTACATGCCGTCGTTCTCGACCCGCACGGTGGTCTACAAGGGCCTGCTGCTCGCCGGCCAGGTGGGGACCTTCTACGAGGACCTCGCCAACCCGCTGACCCAGTCGGCCCTGGCCATGGTGCACCAGCGCTTCTCCACCAACACCTTCCCGTCCTGGCGCCTCGCGCACCCCTACCGGTTCATCGCCCACAACGGCGAGATCAACACCGTGCGCGGCAACGTCAACTGGATGAACGCCCGCCGGCGCACCCTGGAATCCGACCTTTTGGGGCCGGACCTGGACAAGATGTGGCCGCTGATCACCCACGGCCAGTCCGACACCGCCTGCCTGGACAATGCGCTCGAGCTGCTCGTGGCCGGCGGCTATCCGCTCGCCCAGGCGGTGATGATGCTGATCCCCGAGGCCTGGTCCGGCAACAGCCTGATGAGCCCCGAACGGCGCGCCTTCTACGAATACCACGCCGCGCTGATGGAGCCGTGGGATGGACCGGCGGCGATCGCCTTCACCGACGGCCGCCAGATCGGCGCGACCCTTGACCGCAATGGATTGCGGCCGGCGCGCTTCGTGGTCACCGACGACGAGCATGTGATCCTGGCGTCCGAGGCCGGGGTGCTGCCGATCCCGGAAGAGAGCATCAACCGCAAATGGCGGCTGCAGCCCGGGCGCATGCTGCTGATCGACCTGGAGCAGGGCCGCATCATCGAGGACGAGGAGATCAAGCGCGATCTCGCCGGCGCCGCCCCCTACGCCGAGTGGCTGAAGCAGACCCAGGTGAAGCTGGAGGAACTGCCGGACCTTTTGGGCCAGAGCCCGCCGCCGCCCAACGATCCCGCCGTCTTGCTCGATCGCCAGCAGGCCTTCGGCTACACCCAGGAAGACCTGAGCTTCTTCCTTGAACCCATGGCCCGGGCCGGCGACGATCCGGTGGGCTCCATGGGCACGGACACGCCGATCGCGGTTCTGTCCAATCGATCAAAGCTGTTGTTCGATTACTTCAAGCAGAACTTCGCCCAGGTCACCAATCCGCCGATCGATCCGATCCGCGAAGAGCTGGTGATGTCCCTGGTCTCCATGATCGGGCCGCGTCCCAATCTGCTCGGCCGCCACGCGGGGACCCACAAGCGGCTGGAGGTGCACCAGCCGGTGCTCACCAACTCGGACCTGGAGAAGATCCGCTCGATCTCCGAGCTGCTCGACAGCGCCTTCCGCACCGCGACGCTGGATACGACCTGGGCGGCCGGGGACGGGGCCGAGGGGCTGGAGCTGGCGCTGGAGCGGCTCTGTCACAAGGCCACCGACGCGGTCCTGGCCGACAACAATATCCTGATCCTGTCCGACCGGGCGGCCTCGGCCGACCGCATCCCCATCCCGGCGCTGCTGGCCACCGCGGCGGTGCACCACCACCTGGTGCGCCAGGGCCTGCGCATGCAGACCGGCCTGGTGGTCGAGACCGGCGAGGCGCGGGAAGTGCACCACTTCTGCGTCCTGGCCGGCTATGGCGCCGAGGCGATCAACCCCTACCTGGCCTTCGAGACCCTGGAGCAGCTGCGCGTCGACAACGACCTCAAGCTCAAGGCGTCCGAGGTACAGAAGAACTACATCAAGGCCATCGGCAAGGGCGTCTTGAAGGTGATGTCCAAGATGGGCATCTCCACCTACCAGTCCTATTGCGGGGCCCAGATCTTCGACGCGGTGGGCCTGTCCTCGGCTTTCGTCGAGCGCTTCTTCACCGGCACCGCCACCTCCATCGAGGGCGTGGGCCTGGCCGAAATCGCGGAAGAGACGGTGCAGCGCCACCGCAACGCCTATGGCGACAGCCCCATCTACCGCCACATGCTGGACGTGGGCGGCCACTACGCCTTCCGCCTTCGGGGGGAGGAGCACGCATGGACGCCGCTCTCCATCTCAAAGCTTCAGCACGCGGTGCGCGGCAACCTGCCGAACGAATACGCCGAGTTCGCCGCCAGCATCAACGAACAGAGCCAGCGGCTGCTCACCATCCGCGGCCTGCTGCAGTTCAAATGGGCCGATGAGCCTTTGTCGCTGGAGGAGGTCGAGCCGGCCGCATCGATCGTCAAGCGCTTCTCCACCGGCGCCATGAGCTTCGGCTCCATCAGCCGCGAGGCCCACACCACCCTGGCCATCGCCATGAACCGCATCGGCGGGCGCTCGAACACGGGGGAGGGCGGGGAAGAGGTCGACCGCTTCACGCCCCTGCCCAACGGCGACTCCATGCGCTCGGCGATCAAGCAGGTGGCCTCGGGCCGCTTCGGGGTCACCGCCGAATACCTGGTCAACGCCGACGACATCCAGATCAAGATGGCCCAGGGCGCCAAGCCCGGCGAGGGCGGCCAGCTGCCCGGCCACAAGGTCGACAAGAACATCGCCCGGGTGCGCCACTCCACCCCCGGCGTCGGCCTGATCTCGCCGCCGCCGCACCACGACATCTATTCCATCGAGGATCTGGCCCAGCTGATCCACGACCTGAAGAACGTCAACCCCAAGGCCCGCATCTCGGTGAAGCTGGTGTCCGAGGTGGGCGTCGGCACCGTGGCCGCCGGCGTCTCCAAGGCGCGCGCCGATCACGTGACCATCTCGGGCTATGAGGGCGGCACGGGCGCCTCGCCGCTCACCTCCCTGACCCACGCCGGCTCGCCATGGGAGATCGGCCTGGCCGAGACCCAGCAGACCCTGCTGCTCAACGGCCTTCGCGGCCGCATCGCGGTGCAGGCCGACGGCGGCATCAGGACCGGCCGCGACGTGGCTGTGGCGGCCCTTCTGGGCGCCGACGAGTTCGGGTTCGCCACCGCCCCCCTGATCGCGGCGGGCTGCATCATGATGCGCAAGTGCCACCTCAACACCTGCCCGGTGGGGGTGGCGACCCAGGACCCGGTGCTGCGCGCCAAGTTCACCGGCCAGCCCGAGCACGTGATCAACTATTTCTTCTTCGTGGCCGAGGAGCTGCGCGGGATCATGGCGCGGCTGGGCATGCGGACCCTCGACGAGCTGACCGGCCGGGTGGACCTCCTGGACGCGCGCCCCGCCGTCGACCACTGGAAGGCCAAGGGCGTCGACCTGTCGAAGCTGCTCTACCAGCCGCCCGCGCCCAAGGGCGTGGCCGTGCGCAACACCGAGCGGCAGAACCACGGCCTGGACAAGGCGCTGGACCTGGAATTGATCGAAGCCTCGAGAGGCGCGCTCGACAACGGCGAGCCGGTGCGCCTCGAGCACGAGATCCGCAACGTCAACCGCACCGTCGGCGCCATGCTGTCGGGCGAGGTCGCCCGCAAGTACGGCCACGCCGGCCTGCGCGAGGACACCATCGGGGTGCGCTTCACCGGCTCGGCCGGA
>FTHA01001120.1_pt1 | contig 12289 bp, 13 predicted proteins | sample 1640771 | NCBI WGS metagenome assembly FTHA01 (sample SAMEA3914789, study PRJEB12502) | metagenome | biome: forest; material: soil | place: Canada | collected 2011-07-03 | depth 0.3 m | reverse complement strand
GTCCGATTACCCACTCGCTCCCTCCCCCCTTTGAGGGGGAGGGCCGGGGAGGGGGGCAGCCGCGCCCCGAGGCTTCTCGACGGCGGCAGTGATGGCCGGATCGGTGTGGTCGGGCATGGCGAGGGCGGCGGCGGCGCCGGGGCGGGCGCGGATCCGGTCGGCCCAGGCGTAGAGGCGCGGGTAGAGCTCGGGCTTGCCGATCTCGGGGAACAGCCGGGTCAGCATCATGGCGCAGTGCGAGAAGAAGTTGATGTCCGCCAGGGTGAACATCTCACCCGCCAGCCACGGGCTCTCGCTGAGCTGGGCCTCGGCCTTGTCCACCGCGATGCGGACCTTGCGCTCGGCGTTGGCCAGTTCCTTCGGGTCGAAGCCCGCCCGCGCGGTCTTCCACTTCTCGCGCTGTTCCAGCAGCGGGATGCGGGCGACCAGGCGGTCGAACTCGGCGTCCTCATACTGACGCGCCAGCAGCGCCACGCGCCGGTTCCAGCCGTGGATGGAGACGTGGTTCATCACCTGCTCGTCGACGAACTTGTTCCAGTCCCGCATCCGCGCCTTGCCGAGAGGATCGGCAGGCCGCAGTGGCGGCGTGTCCGGGAAGGCGTCTTCCAGGTACTCGTTGATCACCGTGGTGTGGCGCACCACCGCTCCGTCGTGGACCAGCACCGGAACCTGGCCGTCGGGGTTCAGCGCCAGGAACCAGGGCTCGTGCTGCTCGAACTTGCCGAGGTTCACGTACCGGCTCTCGAAGGTGAGGCCCTTCTCGTGCAGCGGGATCAACGACTTGGCCGAATTGGCGATCGGCTCGGCGTGGTAGAGGATCAGGTCCATCACCGGCCCCAATAGGCGTAGGCGCGGATCTCGCACGAACTGCGGGGCAAGGCGTCCGCGGGGCAGGTCGGGTCGTCGAAGGCCGAATGCGGGCACCCCGGGACGCGCTCATCGGCGTTGTCGTAGGCCAGGAACACCAGCGCCTCATCGAGGGTCATGTCCGAGAAGTAGCCCCAGCGGTGGCGCGGACTCGCGGCATAGAGGGAGGAGCCGAAGCGGAATTCCGGGCGGCCTTCAGCGTCGATCACCGCATCGCCCTCGATCACGTCCGCGCGCTCTGTCGTCCGGCGGTCGATCACCGCCAGCGGGCAGTCCTGCGGCGGCGGCGACAGCACCCGCCAGATGTTGAAGGCGGCGTAGCGCCCGGCGAGCCAGGCGTCCGCATCCGGATCATCGCCGAGATGGCTCCTGGCGAAGCCGTGGAAGGCGTCCAGGCTGTAGTCGACGTGGACGAACCGGGCCGGGCGCGAGTTGACCATCTCCGGATGCTCCTCACGCTCGCTCCAGCGGAACACGGGAGGGGTCACCATCACCTTGCGGGCGCCCGTCAGGCCGGTGATCAACTCGACGATCTCCGGCTTGTATCGGGCTGCGACCTGTTCGGCGTCCCGGAAGTTCGAGACGGTGCTGCGGTGGTCCACCAGGGTGAAGCCGCTGGTCGCCAGGCCGACGTCCGCCTCCCGGCCGCGGAAGTCGGTGACGCTGATCTCGTGCGGCTCGAGGACCAGGTTGTTCTTCTCCACGGCCTGCGAAAAGAACGCCGGCCGCTCGCTCATCGGACCGAGGTAGTTGACGACGCCCTTGACGGACGTACCCGGCGCTGCGCTGGCCATCGGCGATCCTCCTCCTGGCCGCCCGCCGTTTTCCGGCGGTGGAATTGAACTGAACCGTATAGTACAATTCGTCGCGAGTGAACCGGAGTCAGGCCGTTGACCGACACAGCCATGATCGCGACCGCGGCGGCGCGGCCCTCGAGGAAGCGCGAACAGGTTCTCCAATCCGCGCGGCGCGTGTTCCTCGACCACGGCTACGAAGGCGCCAGCATGGACGCCATCGCCGCCGAGGCTCAGGTCTCCAAGGCCACGGTCTACGCCCACTTCGCCGACAAGCAGGCGCTGTTCGCCGAGATGGTGGCCGAATACTGCCGCGAGCAGCAGGCGGCGCTGGCCGAGATCGAGGCCGAGCACCCGCAGGTCCGCGAGGGCCTGGAGCGGCTGGCCAGGGGGATGATGCGGTTCCTGGCCGCGCCCAACGCCCTGCGGTTCGGCCGGATGATCATCGGCGAGTCCGCCCGATTCCCCGCGCTCGGCCAGACCTTCGTGGAGTCCGGCTTCCTGGCGCTGCAGGACGACATCGCCGGCTTCCTTGGCCGCGCCGCCGCGCGTGGCGAGCTGGACCTGCCAGACCCGGCGCTGGCGGCGGAGCTGTTCGTCAGCATGGTCCGCGGGCCGGTGCAGTTCCAGAGTCTCAGGGCGCTCGGCGCCCCGCCCGCGGCCGAGGCCCTGGACCGGATCGCCGTGGAGGCGGCAAGGTTGCTGACCACGGCCTACGCACGGCGATAGACGCCGGCTTGGACCGTCCAGGAGGAGACGGGATGACGCCAGAGCTGCCGCCGGACCTGCAGCCGATCAAGCTGCAGGACATGCTCCCGACGTTCGAGTACGCCTTCCAGACCCGCGTCATCACCGGCTACGTCCACCGCATCCCCTATGCTGGCGGCCACCGGCTGATGGTCAGCTGCGAGGGCGGCGACATCGACGGGCCGATGCTGAGGGGCAGGATCCTCAATGGCGGCAACGAATGGCCGCTGATCCGGCCGGACGGGGTGGGTATGGTCGACGCCCGCTACACCTTCGAGAGCCACGACGGCGTGTTCATCAACATCCGCAACATCGGCTACCGCTGGGGCCCGCCCGGGGTGATCGATCGGGTCAATGCGCTCGAGGAGTTCGTGGACCCGCAGACCTACTACATGCGCACCACGCCGATCTTCGAGGCGCCGCCGGGCCCCTACGACTTCCTCTCGCGCCACTGCTTCATCGGCGTCGGCGAGCGCCAGAAGGAGTGCCTGTTCATGCGCTACTACATGGTCACCTGACCTCGCTCAGAGCGGAAATTATAACAGTTTCAATATCTTCAAGCCGCGGGCTGGCGCACGCCGATGGCGGCGAACCTGGCGCGGTACTGGGCAGGGGTCATGCCGGTGGTGCGCTTGAACAGGGCGCGGAAGAAGGCGACGTCCTCATAGCCCACCGCCGTGCTGACGGACTGCACCGGCGCCCCGTCCCGCTCGAGCATGGCCTTGGCCAACTCCACCCGCGCGGCCTGGACATAGGCGCCGGGGAAACGGCCGGTGGCCGCCTTGAACCGGCGGACGAAGGTGCGCGGGCTCATGCCCGCCTTCGCCGCCAGCCGGTCGATGGACAGGTCTTCGCGGCAGTGCTCCTGGAGGTAGGACTCGACCGCGCGGATCGCCGTGTCGCCGTGCTCGGGCGAGAGCGGCAGGACCGCATAGCCCGACTGGCTCACCCGCGGCATGTTGAGCAGCAGCGCCTTGGCGCACTGCACCGCCACCTCGTGTCCGCACAGCTTCTCGACCAGATAGAGGCTGATGTCGATCGAGGCGCAGACCCCGCCGCTGCAGAGGACGCGCGCGTCCTCGGTCACCATCATCTCAGGGCGCCAGATCGCGGTCGGCCACCGCCGCGCGAACTCCGCCGCCAGGGCCCAGTGCGTCGTCGCCATCCGCCCGTCGAGCAGGCCCGCCTGCGCGAGGTAGGCCGCCGCCATGCACACGCCTGCGACGTGGGCGCCCTGGTCGTGCTGGCGGCGCAGCCACGGCGGCAGCGCCGTGTTTGCCTCCAGCTTCTCGTCCAGCGCCAGCCCCGAGGTCGAGACGATGACGATGTCGGTCCGCTCGATGTCGCCGATCGCCGCCTGGGGCGCCAGGGACAGCCCGTGGGAGTTCCTCACGGGCCCCCCGTCGAGCGTGGCGGTGGTGACCCGGAAGCGGCGCTGCGGCGCCTGGCCGTGCAGCTGACGCCACAACGAGCCGGCCGAGTCGAACACCTCGATCGGCATGATCGCCGTGGACGAGAACCCGTCCTCCAGCAGAACGACCGTGACGTCGAGCACGCCCGCTTCCGGGTCCGCCATCTCAGCCTCGCGCAGTGGCAGGGTCGATCATCCCCGAGACCTCGGTGATCGTGTCGGCCGGGAAGCCGCTGATCCGCGCGTGCTCGCGGATGACCTCTTCATCCTCGGCCAAGTAGACGCAGAAGGTCTTGTCCTTGGCCAGGAACGAATTCACCCACTGCACCCTGGGTGAAAGCTTGGCCAGGGCGTCGTTGGACGTCTTGGCTGCGCCGCACAGCTGCTCGGGCCCGAGCGTCCCGACGCCGGGGATGTTACGTTCGACAATGTACTTCTTCATCGCTGATCTCCTTGATCGTGAGCTTCAGCTTCCTGCAGCGCGGGCCCTGGGAAAAGAGGCCGATCATGACATTGAACAGGGGTGATCGTGCAGCTGTTGTGCGCCGCCCGCTGGTGTGCTGGATCTGAAGTTCGCCTGCTCGTTGGATTGGGCTCCGAGCGAACTTCGGAATCGGGACACTAGACGGCGGCGGTCCGGGACGGCTGCTGGGATGTGACATGCCGGATCGAGACCGTCGTCCCCGGATTCGCGTCGGCGACCTGGACCTTGGCCTCGAGCTGATTCGCCAGGGCTTCGACGATGCTGGTGCCCAGGCCCGGCTTGGCGCTCGCGGCGTCCTTGGGCATGCCGATCCCGTCGTCCGTGATGCTTAGCGTCCACTCGGCGCCGCTCGAGCGATAGGCGACAACGATCTTGCCGCGCCGGTGACCGGGGTAGGCGTGCTTCAGCGCGTTGATCACCAGCTCGGTGGCGATCAGGCCGAGGCTCACGGAGACATCGGCGGCCGTGACGCTCGCATCGACATCCACGGTAAGCGAGAGCTGCTTCGGGTCGTGGATCATCGACGCTGCGATGCTCCGGCACAGGTCTGTGAAATAGGGACGCAGCTCGACCTCGCCCAGCCGGGTCGCCGCCATCTGCTTCTGCACTGAAGCGACCGACATCACCCGGCTATGGGCGTCGTAGAGGTGACTCCGCGTTTCCTCGGACTCCACCCGCTTGGCGCTCTGCAGCAGCACGCTGGCGATGATCTGCAGGCTGTTGGCCACCCTGTGCTGAAGCTCCTGCAACAGGATCGCCTTCTCCCGGAGCAGGTCGTCCTTCAACTTCTCGTTGGCGCGCGCGTCGGTGACGTCGGACACGGCCATGAGCAGGCGGACATTGTCGCCATCGGGAAAGTCGAGCTTGTGCGCGTTGATCACCACCTTGCGGGTTTCGCGGCCTTCACGCTTGAGGTCCAGCTCGTAGGCGTCGATCCGGGCATTGCCGGAGGCGGTGGATGTGAGCGCCGATAGCAGCTGAGGCGTTCCCCACTCGCCTCCGCCGAGTTCGCCGAGCTTGCGGCCCGGGGCGTCGGCCGCCGGGATCTGGAATGCGCCGTAGAACGAGTCGCTCGCCGCGATGACGGCCAGGTCGCCGTCCAGAAGCAACACCGGCGCGTTGAACGATGCGATCACCACCGACGCCAGGGACGGCGACGGCGCCGGTTGCGACCTTGCAGGGGTGATCATGTCGAGGCCTTGCGGAACCGTGGGCGCTCGGATCGAGAGCCACACCCGGCATCGGTCACGCCCCTTCGTCACGGAACGGATGGTCTGCGCGAGCGGACTCGGAAGCGTCTCTCGAACACGGACGGCCAGTTGGAACACGGCCGTTGACGAGGCCCTATACGTACGAGACCGTACAATCGTTCCGTGCAGATTGGGCCAAAGTCATCGCAGCCGACTATCGGGCCCATTCCCGTTCGGGGAGCGGCAGAGGGAGCCGAAGTGACGCTAAGCGTCGCAGTTTCAAAGAGAACTACATTCAGTTGCACGGGAACGAGGCGCCGCCGAGCCGGTTAGAGGCTGGTCATGTCCGCCACCCATCATCAGCTGTCGGTTCTCGTTGTCGAGGATGAAGCCCTGGTGCGAAGCTGCGTCGCGTTTGAATTCGAAAGCGCGGGCTATTCGGTGATCGAGGCCAGTGACGCCGAGGAGGCGCTTCAGGCCTTCGAAAAGCATCCAGAGGTGGATGCGGTGTTCAGCGACCACAACATGCCGGGCCGGTACGACGGCCTCACGCTTTTGCAGAAGATCCACCAGCGCCGGCCGGACGTGCGGCTGATCCTGACGTCGGGTCGGGGAGAGCCGGATACGAAAGAAATGCCGGCCGGAGCCGTCTTCGTCGCGAAGCCATACGACATCCGCTCACTGGCCGCCCTGATCCTGCCCCACTGACCTGGCTTTCGGTCGCCTTGTCCGACGGCGGTTTCGAGCCTAATGCGGTCCGGGTCAGGCGCCCCTTGAACAAGCTCCAGCTCTCCATCGCCATCGGCGATTATGACCGGGTCCGGCCGCTGGTCGACGGCCGCGTGCAGATCGACGGCTGCGATCCCATCTTCATGCACCTGGAGCCGGAGGAGGTGTTCTTCCGCGCCTTCCGGCAGCAGGCCTTCGATGTCTGCGAGCTGTCGATCTCGACCTTCAGCCTGCGGACGGCCAGGGGCGACAATCCCTTCGTGGGCGTGCCGGTCTTCCCCTCACGCGCCTTCCGCCATACCGCCATCTACATCCGGACCGACCGGGGCATCGGCAAGCCGCAGGACCTGCGCGGCAAGCGCATCGGCATCCCGGAGTACCAGCTCACCGCCAATGTCTGGGCCCGGGCGATCCTGCTGGACGACCACGGCGTCGATCCCTCGCACATCCGTTGGGTCCAGGGCGGCCAGGAGCAGCCGGGCCGCATCGAGAAGGCGGGCTTCACCCTGCCGGACGGCGTCCACATCGAGCCCGCGCCGGAGGGGAAGACCCTGTCGGGCATGCTGGAGGCCGGCGAGATCGACGGCCTGATCGCCCCGCGCGCGCCCTCCTGTTTCCTCAAGGGTGCGGCCAACGTCGGCTGGCTGTTTCCCGATCCGCAGGCGGCCGCCTCGGACTGGTATCAGCGCACCGGGGTGTTCCCGATCATGCACCTGCTGGGCGTCCGTCGTAGCCTGGCCGAGCAGCACCCCTGGCTGCCGGTGGCCCTGTTAAAGGCGTTCGACCAGTCCAAGCGGCTGACCATCGAGGCCCTCGCCGACCCGGCCGCGCCCAAGGTCACCCTGCCGTTCCTGGACGAGCAGGTCCGCGCCGCCCGCGCCCTGATGGGCGAGGACTACTGGCCCTACGGCCTGGAGCCCAACCGCGTCGTGCTGGAGACCTTCCTCGACCACCACCACCGCCAGGGCCTGTCCGAACGCCGCCTGAAGCCCGAGGAACTGTTCCATCCGTCCGTGTCGGAGACCTTCAAGGTCTGATCGGGACGTGCTCCCGGCTTGCGCCCGTGCAAACCGCCGTGCTTTAGGGCGTCCAACCATCAGGGAGACTTCGACAATGGCCAGGATCATGGTGACCATCGCGCCCACCGGCGGCATGTCGATGAAGACCGCCAATCCGGCGCTGCCCACTCAGCCCGACGAGATCGCCGACGACGTCTACAAGTGCTGGAAGGCGGGCGCCTCGATCACCGCCATCCATGCCCGCCGCCCCGACGACCAGGCTACCTGCAATCCGGAGATCTACCGGGCGATCAACTCCAAGATCCGTGCGCTGGGCTCGGACATCATTCTCAACAACTCCACCGGCGGCGGCAATTCCGGCGACATGCTGATCGCCCGCAATGATGGGCTCTACGAGTCCAACTTCGACGAGCGGCTGAAAGGCGTGGAGGGCGGCTGCGAGATGGCCACCTTCGACGGGGTCACCGTGGTCGACACGGTCAACCCCGAGCGCGAGGTGGTGGTGATCACCCCCCCGAGCCGTTGCGAAGAGCTGATCAAGGCGATCACCACCCGCGGCATCAAGCCGGAGTGGGAGGTGTTCTCGCCCGAGCACATCCTCCAGGACGTCACCCGGCTGATCAAGAAGGGGTACGACAAGCCGCCCTACTACGTGAACCTGGTGCTGGGCGGCGAAAAAGGCTTCCAGGGCGCCATGCCCTACACCCCCGACGTGCTGACCTTCATGGTCCGCTGCCTGCCGCCGGAGACGATCTGGTGCGTCTCGGGCATCGGCCCGGCCCAGTTGCCGGCCACCACCCAGGCCATCCTGATGGGCGGCCACGTCCGCGTGGGCCTGGAGGACAACCACTATTACGGCCCCGGCCAGAAGACCGACAACCTCACCCTGGTCGAACGCCAGGTCCGCATCCTGCGCGAACTCGGCCACGAGCCCATGTCGGCCGGCGAAGCCCGCGAGACGCTGGGTCTGGCGCCGGTGAAGCTGAACTAGCCCCGCTCTTCCCCCTCCCCCCTTTGAGGGGGAGGGAGAGCGAGATGTTAATTCGGCAGGCCCAGCTCCTTGCGCGCCTCGCCGGGCGTCGCGGGGCGTGAGCCCAGGCGCTCGACCAGCTCCACGGCCTGCCAGACCATGGCGGCGTTGTTGTTCGCCTGGCGGCCTTTGCCGAGGTAGGTGGAGTCCTCGAAGCCGGTGCGGAGGTTGCCGCCGAGGATCACCGACTGGGCGGCCATCGGCCAGGTGTGCCGGCTGATGCCGAACCCTTGCCAGACCGCGCCCTTGGGCAGGTTGTTGCGGCAATAGATCATCGCTTCGGGCGTGGCGTGGATGCCGTACTTGGTGCCCATGACGATGGAGTACATGCCCGGACCCTCAAGCACGCCGCCGGCGATCAGGTCCTCGGCGAACACCAGATCGCCGGTGTCGAAGCACTCGATCTCGGGCTTGACGCCGCAGTCGCGGAAGATGGCGCTCATCTGCGTCATCATCCGCGTGGTGTTGATCGCCACCGCCCCGTTGAACTGCATGGTGCAGATGTCGAGCGTGGCGAGTTCGGGCCGCAGCGCCTGGATGTGCTCGGTGCGCCGGTCGGCGGTCATCATGTTGGTGCCCGGCGCGGGCATCGCAGGATCTTCGTCGCTCTGGCGCCAGCCGCAGCCCGGACCGGTGGTCAGGTTGATGATCAGGTCGTTGTTCTTCTGGCGGATGCGGTTGAAGACCTCGGTGTAGTCGTCCAGGTCCGTCGATGGCGTTCCGTCAGGCTTGCGCACATGCACGTGGATGATCGAGGCCCCGGCCTCGCCCGCCTCCAGCGCGGCGTTGGCGACCTCTTCGTTGCTCTTGGGAAAACCCGGGTGGTTGGCGGCGGGCGAGGCCCCGGTGACCGCGCAGGTGATGATGACCTTGTCCTTGACCGCCATGGATCGGTTCCCTCGAGCTCTCATGGGCGGCCGGTCATCGCCGGCCTGCCGCCCCGGCTTGCTTTGACGAAGTTGCGCTGTGGCCCTGCGAACATTGGCCCGGTTTCGGATGACCGAGTCAACCGAGGCCCAAGGGGACAGGGCTCAGGCGGCGACCTGCAGGCTCGCGAGCTTCAGGCTCAGCTGCCAGAGCTTGCCGCGCGCCTCGGCGTCATAGGCCTGGGCGTTGGCCCGGCCGGGCTTGAGCTGGTTGTAATAGGCCCCGGTCTCGCCCTCCACTTCAGGCGAGGCCATGAGCCGGAACACCGCCGCGGCGCCGTCGGCCACGCTGGACTGCGGCTGGAAACCGGACTGGCGCACCATGCTGGTGTCCATGAAGGTCGCGGGGTGCAGGGCCGTCACCGTGACCCCGCCCTCCCGCAGCCGCTCGGCCAGATCGATGGTGAACATGATCTGCGCCAGCTTGGACTGGGAATAGGCCTGCATCCCCGAATAGCGCCGCTCGAGCATCACGTCGTCGAAGTCGATCGGCGACTGGCCCAGCGAGGCGACGTTGACGATCCGCGACGGCGCCGCCTTCAGCAGCGGCATCAGCAGCAGGTGGGTCAGCAGGAAGGGCGCGAGGTAGTTGACCTGGAAGTGCAGCTCCTGCCCATCCCGGGTCTCCTGGCGTTCGCCGCCGGCGCCGAACGCGCCGATGCCGGCGTTGTTGACCAGCACGTCGAGCCGCTGGTGCCGCTCGCAGATCGCCTTGCCGATGGCGCGCACCTGCCGCAGGTCGGCCAGGTCGGCCAGGAACAGCTCCAGCCGCCCGTTGCCGGTGGCGGCGTGGATCTCCTTCATCACTGCCTCGCCCTTGGCCCGGTCGCGGCCGTGCAGCACCACCCGCGCCCCGTCCTGCGCCGCCAGCGTCGCCACCGCCTTGCCGAGCCCGTCCGTGGCGCCGGTGATCAGGACGGTCTTGCCTTCGAGGGACATGCTGAAATCCTTATCCCCACGTTGTGGGGCGAGGGGATTCCCCTAGCATGCGTCGCGCGCAGGCGACCACTTCCTCGAGGGGGCCTTCGGCCTCGACCACCTCACGCTGGCCGGGTTCGACCATGACCATTGTCTGTGTCAACGTTCGGGCTGGCCCGCAGGCCCGTCTTGATCCTATAGTTCGCTCCAAGGGCCCAAAGACAATGAGACGCCTCAATCGCGGGAGGACTCCTTGGCGACGCTTTGGCATTCCAAGCTCGAGGGGACGGCCTACGGCCGGCCGCCGCAACACCCCAACCATCTGCTGACCCAGGTCGGTCCCGGCGCGCCCTGCGGCGAGCTGATGCGGCGCTACTGGCAGCCGGTGCTCGCCTCACGCAACGTCACCAACCGCCCACGTGAGGTGCGGATCCTGGGCGAGGACCTCCTTGTGTTCCGCGACGGCTCGGGCCGGCCGGGCCTGGTCTATCCGCGCTGCATGCACCGGGGGACCAGCCTGCTCTACGGCCACGTGGAGCCCGACGGCATCCGCTGCTGCTACCACGGCTGGAAGTTCAGCGTCGAAGGCGAGTGCCTGGACCAGCCCTGCGAGCCGCAGGGGGGACTGAACAAGGCCGCCGCCCGCCAGCCCTGGTATCCGGTGCAGGAGCGCTACGGCATGCTCTGGACCTACATGGGCCCGCCGGAGAAGCAGCCGATCCTGCCCCGCTGGGACGTCCTGGAAGAGATCAGGGACGACGAGGACTACGCCGTCTTCGACAACTCCTTCGGCGCGCACCGCGATCCGAACGGCCCGGAGGTGGCGCCCTATTCCTGGCTGCACATGAACGACAACATCATGGACCCCTTCCACGTCCAGGTGCTGCACTCGACCTTCAGCGAGATCCAGTTCGTCAAGGAATTCGAGGTCATGCCGACCGTGACCTTCGAGTACATCGACGCTGGCGTGGTCTACAAAGCCTACCGCAAGCTGGACGACGGCCGCGAGGTCGACCGGGTGTCCACCTGGCTGGCGCCCAACATCATGAGCGTGCCATCCACCGAGCTCGCCGCCGGCAAGTCCACTGGCGTGGCCTTCGTGGTCCCGGTGGACGACAGCCACTGCCGGATCATCGGCGTCACCCGGCTGAAGGGGGGGACCACGCGCCAGGCCTATCGGGTCAACGGCAAGAGCTGGTCCGAAATGACCCTGGAAGAGCGCCAGGACGTGCCCAACGATTACGAGGCCCAGGCCGGCCAGGGGCCGATCTCGCTGCATTCCGAAGAGCACCTGGCCACCTCCGACCGGGGCATCGCCATGCAGCGTCGCACGCTGGAGCAGCAGATCCGCCTGGTCCAGGAGGGCGGCGACCCCGTCGGCGTCATCTTCGATCCGGCCAAGGCGCTGGTGAACGTCCCCTCGGGCAACTTCTTCCGCCAGCCGGAGATGGCCTGAAACTCAGCCGACCAGAAACGCATCAGGGAGACCGCCCATGGACGACATGTCCGCCGCCCCCGCCCGGCCGCAACAGACCGCCTACGGCCGTCCGCTGCAGCATCCCAACGACACCCTGACCAGGGTCGGGCCGGGCACGCCGTGCGGTGAGTACATGCGCCGTTTCTGGCAGCCGGTGCTGGCCGCGCGCAAGGTGACGACCCGGCCGAAGGAAGTCCGCATCCTCGGCGAGGACCTGCTGATCTTCCGCGACGGCTCGGGTCGGCCAGGGCTGCTCTATCCCCGCTGCATGCACCGGGGCACGACGCTCCTGTACGGCCACGTCGAGCCGGACGGCATCCGCTGCTGCTACCACGGCTGGAAATTCAGCGTGGAGGGCGTGTGCCTGGAGCAGCCCTGCGAGCCCAACGGCGGGCTCAACCGCGAGGCCGCCCGCCAGCCCTGGTATCCGGTGCAGGAGCGCTACGGCCTGGTCTGGGCCTACATGGGGCCGCCCGAGAAGATCCCGTTGCTGCCGCGGTGGGACTGCATGGAGCCCCTGGAGGAGGGCGAAACCTACTTCGGCGCCGACAATTCCATGGGCGCGCACGGCGACCCGAACGGGCCCGAGGTGGTGCCCTATTCCTGGCTGCACATGAACGACAACGTCATGGACCCCTTCCACGTCCAGGTGCTGCACTCGACCTTCTCGGTGGTGCAGTTCGTCAAGGAGTTCGAG
>FTHA01000572.1_pt1 | contig 12515 bp, 11 predicted proteins | sample 1640771 | NCBI WGS metagenome assembly FTHA01 (sample SAMEA3914789, study PRJEB12502) | metagenome | biome: forest; material: soil | place: Canada | collected 2011-07-03 | depth 0.3 m | reverse complement strand
TGTACTCGTAGTACTGCGCCTCGAAGTCGCTGATCTTGCCGTCGCTGTTGGCGTCCAGCACCTTGAAAAACCTGAGCGCGTCGGCGCGGAATTCCGCGCGGCTCAGCGCCCCGTCATGATCGGCGTCGGCGCCGGCGAACCAGGCCGCCGATGGATAGGGTTGGCCTTCCGGCGCCCGGAACGGCTCGCCCATGGGGCTGATGAACAGCTGCCGAGGCGCGGCGGCGGGGTGGGCCGACGCCGCAAATGCGCACGACAAAGCCGCCACGGCCGCCGACACGACCGTCGGGATCAGGCGAAATCCAGGCTGCACGTCTAGCCTCCGCAACTCGTTGATGGCGCGCCCCCGCGGGCGCCAGAACTATGCGGGGCGCGGGCCGCCGTCCAGGGGTGGCGTAACGACGGGATTGGGCCCATATCAGGCTCCCGCACCGCAGCATCCTGTAGTCCCATGCCCGCTTCGCCATCCGTCCCGACCGCCCTGAAGCGCGGCTTCGTCGGCCGATGCCCGTGCTGCGGCCAGGGCAGGCTGTTCCGCGCCTATCTTAAGGTCAGCGACGAGTGCGCCAGCTGTGGCCACCCGCTCGGCGAATACCGGGCGGACGACGGCCCGGCCTATTTCCCCATCCTGATCGTCGGACACCTGGTGGTGGCGCCCATGCTGTTCCTGCCCTTCATCTGGACGTCGCCGATCTGGCTGGTGCTTCCTGTGACCTTGACCACCGTGACGGTCGTCACCCTGGCCCTGCTGCCGCGCATCAAGGGCGCGTTCGTGGGCCTGCTGGCGGCCCTGAAGGCCAAGGGCGAGCACACCGACCGGTTCCAGGCCCGGTGGGCGCCGGCCGACCCGGTAGAAACCCCGCCGGCCTGAGTCTGGCCCCCGAACCGCGGAGGCCCCGTGGCCGACATCGTCTCTGTGAAATCGATCCACTCGGGCTGGAGCCGGTTCAGCGAGGTGACGTTCCGCCTCGACGACGGGACCCTCCTGGTGCGCGAGATCGAGGATCACGGCAGCGCCGCCGTGGTCCTGCCCTATGATCCCGAGCGCCGCGTCGCCCTTCTGGTGCGCCAGTTCCGCGGCCCGGTGTGGATGGCGCGCGGTGCGGAATTCCTGGAGCCTCCGGCGGGCCTGATCGAAGACGGTGAAGCCCCGGACGCCTGCGCGCGGCGCGAGGCGGAGGAGGAAACCGGCGTCAGGCTGGGCGACCTGGAGCCCGTGGGCGGCTATTGGTCGAGCCCCGGGGTCAGCACCGAGCGCAGCTGGCTGTTCCTGGCCGCTTACGCCGCGGCGGACCGCCAGGGCGACGGCGGCGGCGTGGATCACGACGAACACATCGAAGTGGTCGAAACGCCCCTGGCGGACCTGGCCGCGCGCCTGGAACGGGGCGAACTCGCCGACCTGAAGCTCCTGGCCCTGGTGCAGGCCCTGATGCTGCGGCGCCCGGAGCTGTTCGAGGGGCCGTAGGGCCGGCGGCCCGACCAACGGTGCAAGTTTCAAGTTCCCCTCCCCCTCGATGGGGGAGGGGTCAGGGGTGGGGGTGTGCTTAGGTCGTTGACCTAAGAGAACTTGAGGCTCCGCCGCCCGCAGGGACCCAAGTTCTACTGCGGCTCTTACACCCCCATCCCCGACCCTTCCCCCATTGAGGGGGAAGGGGGCAAACGAGCACCGGCCTGGTCGAACTAAACCCCGCCTGCTTCCCGCCAGCGGTGGTCCAGGCTCCACATCACCAGCCAGCAGCCGATGGCCCAGACCGCGCCCAGGCACCAGCCGCCGAGCACGTCGGTGAGCCAGTGCACCCCCAGATAGACTCGGGTGGCGCCGATCAGCAGCGTCAGGGTCACGGCGACGACCATGATGTAGGTCTTCACCAGACGTCGCCCGACATAGCCGGCGCAAAGCGATCCCAGGGTCAGGAACACCACGGCCGACAGCATGGCGTGGCCGGACGGGAAGCTGGAGGTGGTCACCTCGACCGCGCGGTAGGCGAGGTCCGGCCGGGCGCGCCCGAACAGGTCCTTCAGGACGCCGCTGGTCGCCAGCCCGCCGCCGGACGCGATCAGCAGCACCAGGGCCTCGCGCCGTCGCCTGAGGCTGAAGAACAGCCCCGAGACGATGAGGACGATCAGGGCCAGGACCATGACCGATCCGAGCGACGTCAGGTCCCGCGCCGCGGTCTCCAGCCACGCAGGGCCGATGGGCCGGCCCGGTTGTCCGGGAACCCTCAGCGCCGTCAGAACCGCCAGGTCGAGGGTGTTGGCGTCCCCTTCCCGCACCTCGCCGGCCACGGAGAGGAACAGGTCGGCCGCCAGCGCCAGGGCCAGGAGGGCGAGGACGGCGCTGATCTCGCGCCGGGCGAAGTCCGCGGCCGCCTGGACGCGCGCCTGGAGGTTCAAGGCCGGGGGCCGCGGCGAAGGTCCCGCAGCACCTCGCGGGCGGCGTTATGGCCCGGGGCGCCGGTGACGCCTCCGCCGGGGTGGGTTCCCGAGCCGCACATGTAGAGCCCCGCGACGGGTGCGCGGTGGGCGCCGTGGCCCAGCACCGGCCGGGCGGAGAACATCTGGTCGAGCTGAAGCTGGCCGTGGAAGATGTCGCCGCCGACCAGGCCGAAGGTGCGTTCAAGATCCAGCGGCGAGAGCACGCGGCGTCCAAGGACCGAGGCCTTGAAGCCGGGAGCGAAGCCGTCGACCGTCTCGATCATCAGGTCGGCGACCTCTTCACGGTGATCATCCCACGAGCGGCCATCTGGCAGGGTCGGGGCGGCGTGCTGGCAGAACAGGCTGGCGACGTGCTGGCCGGGGGGGGCGAGGCTGTCGTCGAGCATGGAGGGGATCAGCATCTCCACGATCGGCTGCAGCGACCAGCCGCGCGCGCGGGCGTCGGAGAAGGCGAGGTCCATGTAGGCCAGGGACGGCGCCATGATGATCCCGGCGGTGAGGTGGTCGCCGCCGCCCGGAAGGCAGGTGAACGAGGGCGGCTGCGACAGCGCCACGTTCATGCGGAACGTGCCGGATCCGGAGCGATAGCGCGCGATCCGCTCCTTGAAGTCGGCCGGCAGCACGGCCGGATCCACCAGCCGCTCGAACAGCAGCTTGGGGTGCAGGTTGGAGATCACCGTCCGGGCGCGGAAGACGTCGCCCGCCTCGGTGACCGCGCCCGCCGCGCGGCCTTTTTCAAGCAGGACCTCCTTGACTGGACCGTCCAGCCGGATGTCGACCCCGAGGCCAGCGCAGGCCTTGGCCATGGCCTGGGTGATGGCGCCCATGCCGCCGATGGCGTGGCCCCAGGCCCCCTTATTGCCGTTCACCTCGCCGAAGACGTGGTGCAGCAGCACATAGGCGGAGCCCGGCGTGTAGGGGCTGGCGTAGTTGCCGACGACGGCGTCGAAGCCGAAACAGGCCTTGATCGGATCGCTCTCGAACCAGCCGTCCAGCCAGTCGCCGGCGGACTGGGCGAACAGGGCGAGCAGATCGCGCTTGGCGGTGAGGTCCAGCTTCGACAACTGGCGGCCGAGACCGACGCTCTTCAGGAGTTCCGGGACCGCGGCGGCCAGGCCGCCTTCGACGAGGTTGGGCGGGACGCGCAGCACCAGATCGCGCAACACGTCGGCGATGACGTCGAGGCGCTGGCCATACGCATCCAGGCGCTCGGCGTCGTGGGTGGAAAAGCGGGCGACTTCGGCGCGGGTGAGATCGCCGCCGACCTTGATGTGCTCGCGGTCGTTCAGGGGCAGGAAGTTGGCGAGCCGCCGCTCGACGATCCTGAGGCCATGGCCCGCCAGGTCCATGTCGGCGATGATCTTGGGATTGAGCAGGGAGACTGTGTAGCTGGCGGTGGAATTGCGGAAGCCGGGATGGAATTCCTCGGTCACCGCCGCGCCGCCGACCACGCCCCGGCGCTCCAGCACCGTCACCTTCAGCCCGGCGCGGGCCAGGTAGTAGGCGCAGACGAGACCATTGTGGCCACCGCCAATGATGACGACGTCGGTCTCGGTCATGCGGTGTTCCTCGTCTCCCTGTCCCTGGAGCGGGGACTCTACGCCTGCATCGTCCAGCCCTCGACGGCCATGGCGGCCTGGCGCAGGGCTTCGGAGCGGGTGGGATGGGGGTGGCAGGTGCGGGCGACGTCCTCGGACGCGGCGGCGAACTCCATGGCCACGCAGAACTCGCCAATCATCTCGCTTACCTCGGGGCCGATCATGTGGACGCCCAGGACCCGGTCGGTGCCGGCGTCGGCCAGCACCTTCACGAAGCCCTCGCTCTCGTGGTTGATGCGGGCGCGGGAATTGGCGGCGAATGGGAACTTGCCAACCTTGTAGGCGACGCCGGCGGCCTTCAGCTCCTCTTCCGACCGGCCGACGGTCGCCACCTCCGGCGCGGTGTAGATCACGCTCGGGATCACCTCGTAGTTCACGTGCCCGGCCTTGCCCGCGATCAGCTCGATCACGGCCACCGCCTCGTCCTCGGCCTTGTGCGCCAGCATGGGGCCCGGCGTCACGTCGCCGATGGCCCAGACCCCGGCGGCGGAGGTGCGGCCATGATCGACGGGGATGAAGCCGCGCTTGTCGGGCGTGATCCCGACGCTGTCGAGGCCCAGGCCCTCCGTGTACGGACGCCGGCCAATGGCCAACAGCACATAGTCCGCGGCGATCATCTCTGCGGCGCCCCCAGCGACCGGTTCAACGCTGAGCTCCACTCCCGACGCCGAGGTCTTGGCGCCCGTGACCTTGGCCCCGAGGCGAAAGCTGACGCCTTGCTTGACCAGCGCCTTCTGCAGAGCCGACGCGGTCTCGGCGTCCATGCCGGGCGTGATGCGGTCGAGGAACTCGATCACTGTCACCTGGGCCCCCAGGCGCCGCCAGACCGATCCGAGCTCCAGCCCGATGACCCCCGCGCCGATCACCGCCAGGTGTCCGGGAACCTCAGGCAGGGACAGGGCGCCCGTGGAGTCCACGATCCGCGCCTGGTCGACATCGACCCCTTGAAGGGGCGCGGGCTGGGACCCGGTGGCGACGACCACGTTCAGGGCCTGGTGCTCGACCTCCGCGCCATCCTCGCCCGTGACGACCACCTTGCCGGGGCCGTTGAGCCGGCCCGACCCCTTGATCCAGTCGACCTTGTTCTTGCGGAACAGGAACTCCACCCCCTTGGTCAGGGAGGTCACGCTCTCGGCCTTCTGCTTCATCATCTGGGGCAGGTTGAGGGTGGGTGTCACCTCGATGCCAAGGACGCCGAACTCGTCGCGCGCCCTGGTGAACATCTCCGAGGCGTGCAGCAGCGCCTTTGACGGCATGCAGCCGACGTTCAGGCACGTGCCGCCGAGGGTCCTGCCGCGTTCGACGCAGGCGACCTTGAGCCCCAGCTGCCCGGCCCGGATCGCGGCGTTGTAGCCGCCAGGACCGCCGCCGATGATGATGACGTCATACTGCGCCATGGTCGCGCCTCTCGGATTGAAGAGGCCCGTAGGTGCGCCGGGCGCCGGCCGCCGTCAACCGAGGCCGAGCTTGAAACTTGACGGCGCCTGCAGGTGCGGCGAAGGCTCGGCCATGCCTGCCGCTTCGATCCGCTTCAACGAGGTCCGCGCCTGGATCCTCGACAAGGCCCTGCCGCTCTGGGCGGGGCCCGGACTCGACCGCCTGCATGGCGGGGCTGTGGAGAGTCTGAGCCATGAGGGCCGCGACGGCGGCCTCGACTTCAAGCGCCCCCGCGTGCAGGCCCGCCAGGTCTATGTCTTCACCCAGGCCGCCCTGATGGGCTGGGCGGCGGGCGGCGAGGCCGCAGACCATTGCTGGGCGTTCCTGCAGAAATCCCGGCGCGCCGACGGCGCCTGGGTGCGGCGGCTGGGGCGGGCCGGCGACGTGCAGGATAACGCCGCCGACGCCTATGACATCGCCTTCGTGATGCTGGCCATGGCCTGGCGGCTGCGCGGTGGCGATACGTCCGCGCTGGCAGGGGCCCACGCGGCGCTGGATGTCCTGGACCGGCTGCTGGCCGTCGCGCCCGGCCGCGGCTGGCGCACGGCCGAGGACGATCCGTCGCTGTGGCAGAACCCGCACATGCACCTGCTCGAAGCTTCGCTGGAGCTGGCCCAGGCCGGGCGGGACGAGCGGTTCGCCCAGACCGCCCGCCAGATCGTGACCCTGTTCCGCGACCGGATGTTCGATCGGGACCTTGGCGTCCTGCCGGAATTCTTCGAGGACGGCTGGGCGCGGGCGATCGGGGGAGCGCGCCGCCAGATCGAGCCGGGCCATCAGTTCGAATGGACGTGGCTGCTGTTCAAGGCGCGCGGGGTCATCGGCCTGGACCTGACCCAGGAGGCGCGCGCCCTCTATGCTTTCGGAGAGGCCCACGGGATCGATCCGTCGAGCCGCCTTGCCGACGACGGCCTGGACGGGAAGGCCCTGACGCCCCGCCGCACCTTCCGCGCCTGGCCCCAGACCGAGGCCCTGAAGGCCAGCCTCGCCATGTACGAGCACGCCGGCATCGACACCCGCGAGCGAGTGGCCGAGATCACCAGCCTGCTGCTGGACCGCTATCTCGGCGTGGAGCCTCGGGGCCTGTGGCAGGACCGGTTCGGGGCCGGCTTCGAGCCCCTGGCGCCCGACGTGCCGACCAGCACCTTCTACCATCTGCTCCTGGCCTTCACCGAGCTGCTGCGCCTGGAGCCGCAACTTTCCAAGGCGCCCGCGCACGTCTAGACCATCGGCCATGCGCCTGGCCTTCCTCGGCACCCCCGATTTCGCCGTCAAATCCCTCGCCGAGCTCGTCGCGGCCGGTCACGAGATCGCGGCGGTGTACGCCCAGCCGCCCGCGGCGCGCGGCCGCGGCCACGCGGTCCGCCCCTCGCCCGTGCAGGCCTTCGCCGAGAGCCTGGGCCTTGAGGTGCGCACGCCGCGGTCCATGCGCGATCCGGCCGAGATCGAGGCCTTCGCCGCCCTGGACCTGGATGCGGCGGTGGTGGTCGCCTACGGCCAGATCCTGCCCCGCGAGGTCCTGGAGGCGCCCCGCCTCGGGGCCTTCAACCTGCACGCCTCGCTTCTGCCTCGCTGGCGGGGCGCCGCGCCGATCCAGCGGGCGATCATGGCCGGCGATCCGGTGACCGGCGTGCAGGTCATGCGCATGAGCGAGGGCCTGGACGAGGGGCCGATCCTGCTGTCGGAAGTCACGCCGATCGGCCCGGACGACACCGCGGCCCGGCTGTCGGATCGGCTGGCGTCCATCGGGGCGGGCCTGCTGCCCCGGGCGCTGGCGGCTCTGGAGCGGGGCGCGGCCGATGAGACTCCCCAGCCGGCGGAGGGCGCGACCTATGCCCGCAAGATCAAGCCGGACGAGGCGCGGATCGACTGGACCCAGGCCGCCGATGCGGTCGACCGGCACATCCGCGGCCTCTCGCCGTTCCCCGGCGCCTGGTTCCTGGCGCCAGCGCGCCCGGACGATGACCGGGGCCCGGTGCGGATCAAGGCCCTGCTCTCACGTGCCGAGCCCGGCGACGGCGCGCCCGGCCAGGCGCTGGACGACGGACTGAAGATCGCCTGCGGCTCGGGCGCGGTGCGGCTGCTGCAGGTCCAGCGCGAGGGCAAGGGCGTGCAGGACGCGGCGACCTTCGTGCGCGGCTTTCCGATCGTGGCGGGAACCCGGCTCAGCTGATGCCCCGCTATCGCCTCACCGTGGAGTACGACGGCGACCGCTACCGCGGTTTCCAGGCCCAGGAGGCCCTGCCCACGGTGCAGGCGTCGCTGGAGCGCGCGATCCTGGCCTTCTCGGGCGAGACCATCCGGATCAGCGCCGCCGGCCGCACCGACACCGGCGTCCATGCCCTCGGCCAGGTGGTCCATTTCGACCTGGAGCGCGCGTGGCCTGATACGAAGGTGCGCAACGCCATGAACGCCCACCTGGTGTCCGAACCCATCGCCGTCCTGGACGCGGTCGAGACATCGCCGGACTTCCATGCCCGCTTTTCCGCCGAGGGGCGGCGGTATCTGTACCGCATCCTCAACCGGCCGGCCCCTCCGGCGCTGGACCAGGGCCGGGTCTGGCACGTCAAGAAACCGCTCGACGCCGAGGCCATGCACGCCGCCGCCCAGGCCCTGGTCGGCCACCACGACTTCACGACCTTCCGCGACCTGGCCTGCCAGGCCAAATCCCCGATGAAGACCCTGGACGTGGCCCGGGTCTGGCGCGAGGGCGAGGAAGTGCGGCTGCACTTCGCGTCCCGCTCGTTCCTTCACCGGCAGGTGCGCTCCATGACCGGCTCGCTGGCCGAGGTCGGGGTCGGGCGCTGGACGGCCGAGGCCCTGAAGGCGGCGCTGGAGGCGCGCGACCGCACCGCCTGCGGCCAGGTGGCGCCGGCCGCGGGGCTCTATCTCGAGGGGGTGGACTACTGAACGGACCGCGCGCAATCGCCTCTGGCGCGTCGCGGTCATTGCGTTAAACCCGTGCCGTCATGGCCCGATCGCTGTTCACCCGCCTCGTCCCCGCGCTCATTCTCGGACTTTCCGCCTGCCTGGGAGCGGGCGCGCAAGCCCGGCCCGCGCCGCATGCCATGGTCGTGGCCGCCAATCCGCTTGCGGCCCAGGCGGGGCTGAATGTGCTGGAAGCGGGGGGCGACGCGGTGGACGCCGCCGTCGCCGTGCAGGCCATGCTCGGCCTGGTCGAGCCCCAGAGCTCAGGCCTTGGCGGCGGCGCCTTCATGGTCTTCTACGACGCCAAGACCCGGCGTGTGACGGCCTACAATGGCCGCGAGGCCGCGCCGGCGGCCGCGACGCCGCAATTCTTCCTGAAGCCGGACGGGACCGCCCAGCCCCTGTTCGAGGCGATCCTCAGCGGCCGGTCCACCGGCCCACCCGGCGCCGTCGCCATGTTGGGGCTGGCGCACCAGGAGCACGGCAGGCTGCCGTGGAAGGCCCTGTTCGGCGACTCCCGCCGCCTCGCCCAGGAGGGCTTCAAGGTCAGTCCTCGCCTGGCCGGCTTCGTGTCGGCCCCGTTCCCGCAGGCGAAGGCCGCGGACATCGTCGCCTATTTCACCAAGCCCGACGGGACGGAGGTCAAGGCCGGCGACCTGCTGAAGAACCCTGCCTACGCCAGGACGCTGGACGCACTCGCCGCGAGGGGCGCGCGCGCCCTCTACGAAGGCCCGATCGCGGCGGACATCGCGGCCCGCGTCCAGCGCGAGCCCGGCGGCGTCCTGACCACGGACGACCTGAAGAGCTACAAGGCCCTGGCGGCGGACGCCCTGTGCCGTCCCTACCGCGCCTACGTGGTCTGCGCGCCGCCCTCGCCGTCCGGCGGCCCGGCGTTGCTGGAAATGCTCGGACTTCTGGAGCGCACCGACATCGACCATCGCGGGCCGGACGACCCGAAGGCCTGGTTCGAGATGGCCCAGGCCATGCGCCTGGCCTATGCCGACCGCGACCGCTACCTCGGCGATCCAGCCTTTGTGACAGAACCGGTTGCGGGCCTCCTGACCGCCCGCTATCTCGATCTGCGCGCCAGGCTGATCGGCGAGACCGCCAGCCCGCCGCCGGCGCCCGGAACGCCGCCGGGCGCGCCGAAGGCCGGCGGGGACGCCACCCACGAGGCGGGCGGCACCTCCCATTTCGTGGTGGTCGACCGCCAGGGAAACGCCGTCTCCATGACCACCTCGGTGGAGAGCGTCTTCGGCTCCGGCCGGATGGCGGACGGCTTCGTGCTGAACAACCAGCTGACCGATTTCTCCTTCCTGCCGACCGACCGCGAGGGACGACCCGCGGCCAACGCCGTGGCGGCCGGCAAGCGGCCGCGCTCGGCCATGACCCCCGTCGTGGTGCTGGACGCCAAAGGCCGGTTCGTGGCCGCGATCGGGTCGCCCGGCGGGCCGGCGATCCTGGCCTATAATCTCAAGGCCCTGGTCGGGATCCTGGACTGGAAGCTGTCGATGCAGCAGGCCGTGGCCCTGCCCAACCTGATCGCCAACGGCGACCGCTACGGCGCCGAGACCGACAAGCTGGGGCCTGAGGTGGTCAAGGGCCTCGCCGGCCGGGGCATGGCGTTCACCACCGGCCGGGGCGAGAACTCCGGCCTGCACGGCGTCATGGCGCGCGGTGGGTCGCTCGAGGGCGGCGCTGACCCCCGCCGGGAGGGCGTCGCGCTGGGCTACTGACCGGCGCGGCCGAGCCCTGTGCGACGGGCCGGGACTCCGTGCCCGCGTCCTCCGCCGCGTCCGCGGGCGCGCCAGGCAGCCGAAGTTCGAACGTCGCGCCGTCCGGACCACTCTGCACCAGGGTCAGGTCGCCGCCGTGCGCCTGGGCCAGCTCGCGGGAGATCGCCAGGCCCAGTCCCGCCCCGCCGGCCCGGCCGGACCCCGCGAAGGCCTGGAAAAGCCTCGCCGCGGCCCGCTCCGGCACCCCTGGCCCGTTGTCCGACAGGCGCACGAAGCTGTCGCCCTCGCGCCGCTCCAGGCTGACGCGAACCTGGCCGGGCGCCGCCTTGTCCGCCGACTCGATGGCCTCGCGGGCGTTGCGCAGCAGGTTGACGAGGATGCGGTGCAGCTGCTCCGGATCGGCCAGGACCTGGTCCTGGGGCCCGAAGTCCGTCTCCAGGCCGACGCCGTCCTCGGAGAAACCGGCGTCCTCGGCCGCCGCCGCCAGGGCGGGCAGCAGGGGCGCCGCCTGCGCGAGCGGCGCAGCCTCGGCGGTCTTGCCATAGTCCAGCACGTCCGAGGCCAGGGTGATCGCGCGGTCGAGCGCGCGCTCGAGTCGGGGCAGGGCCTGGGTCACCCGGGGGTCGCCCAGCATGGCCAGGCGCTCCGAGGCGATCTGGGCGCTGGACAGCATGTTTCTGAGGTCGTGGTTGATCTTGGCCACCGCCTCGCCGAGCGCCGCCAGCCGCGCGCGCGATGCCAGGGCGGCGCGCAGGTCCGCCTGCATGCGATCCAGCTCCGCCTCGGCCCGGCCGATCTCGTCGCGGCGGCCCGACTGGCCGATGCGGGCGGCAGGGTCGTCCGGGTCCGCGCGGAAGCGTTCCATGGCCACGGTGATCTTCTGGATGGGCCGCACCAGGAAGGCGTTGAGCGCGAGGTAGATCCCCAGGCCCGCCGCCGCGGCGATGAAGCCCGCCACCCACACCAGGCTGAGCAGATAGCCCCCCAGTTCCCGCTTGAGCGGGGCGTTGGGAATGACCACCTCCACGAAGTCGCCGTCGCGGAAGCGGGGCTTGGCCACCACCCGCACCCGCCGCTCGTCGCCTGAGAACAGGGTCCAGAAGGGCTCGGCCAGCCACTCGGCCGGATTGCGGTAGCGCAGGTCGACCAGCTCGGGCGTGCGGCGCATGCGCGGCGCCTCGAGCAGCAGCCGCCGCACGCCGCCGCTCTGCACCGCCACCGAGACCACGCCCGCGCCGTTCAGCAGCTGGGCCGCCATGGTGTTGGTCACGGTCTTGGACGGGGCGGCCTCCACCGCGAGGGACGCCAGCTCCGCGGCGCGCACCCGGTCCAGGAACCGCGCGTCCTGGTAGGAGGCCAAGGAGGGGATCAGAGTCAGCACGCCCGCCGCCAGGGCGAACAGGATCGTCAGCAGGAGCAGCCGGGCGGAAAGACCGCCGGGCCAGATCCAACGACGTCGGCCGCTGGCCGGCTCCGCAGGCGCGGCGTCCGTTGAGGCGTCGGTCATGGCATGCAGTTAATGCACAGGCGGCGAATGGGCAATGAAAGCGGCGTCGGACGGGCGTACGGTCGCAGGCGCACTCCTCGCGCCCAAGGTCGCCCATGCCAGAACCGCAGCACGCCAAACGCCCCAGATCCGTCTTCGAGGCGGTCCTGGAAAAGGCCCTGTTCAGCTCGCGCTGGCTGATGGCGCCCTTCTACGTGGGGCTGGTGGCCGCCCTCGTCCTCCTGATGATCGTGTTCCTGCGCGAGCTGGTCCAGGGCGTCCCGGAGGCGCGGCAGTCGCCCGAGCACGCCATCCTGCTGGTCCTGTCGCTGATCGACCTGTCCCTGGCGGGCAACCTGATCCTGATCGTGACCCTGTCGGGCTATGAGAACTTCGTCTCCAAGATCGACACCCAGGGCCATGTGGACCGGCCGTCCTGGATGGGCGCCATCGACTTCTCGGGCATGAAGCTGAAGCTGATCGCCTCGATCGTGGCGATCTCGGCCATCTCGCTGCTCCGGGCCTTCATGCAGCTGGCCGGCGCCGGGGACGCCGCCAGCGCAGGCGCCGGCGCGGGCCACGGCCCCGGGCCCGACACCGCCACCCTGGCGTGGATGGTCGGGCTGCACGTCACCTTCATCGTCTCGGGGGTGCTGTTCGCCCTGATGGACTGGCTGGCCGGACTGGCCTCCGGAGGCCACCGCGGCGATCAATAGGGACGCCGGCGCAGGCCCGGCTTGCGAAGCGGGGCCGCTGTCGCTAGTTCTTGCCCCCCGCTCGGGGCCCCGGCCCCGCGACCTTCAGGAGAGGTGGCAGAGCGGTTGAATGCACCGCACTCGAAATGCGGCATACCCGCAAGGGTATCGGGGGTTCGAATCCCCCCCTCTCCGCCAC
>FTHA01001092.1_pt1 | contig 12552 bp, 11 predicted proteins | sample 1640771 | NCBI WGS metagenome assembly FTHA01 (sample SAMEA3914789, study PRJEB12502) | metagenome | biome: forest; material: soil | place: Canada | collected 2011-07-03 | depth 0.3 m | reverse complement strand
GTCGCCGATGGTCTCGGCCTTCCAGCCGGGAATGGTCGGCTGCAGCATGGCGAGGTTGGTCTTGCCGCAGGCGCTGGGGAAGGCGGCCGCGATGTAGTGCGACGCCCCTTCGGGCGAGGTCAGCTTGAGGATGAGCATGTGCTCGGCCAGCCAGCCCTCGTCGCGGGCCATCACCGAGGCGATCCTCAGGGCGTAGCACTTCTTGCCCAGCAGGGCGTTGCCGCCATACCCCGAGCCGTAGGACCAGATCTCCCGGGTCTCGGGGTAGTGGACGATGTACTTGTTCTCGTTGCAGGGCCAGGAGACGTCTTCCTGGCCGGGCTCGAGCGGCGCGCCGAGGGTGTGAACCGCCGGCACGAAGAAGCCGTCGTCGCCGATGGCGTCCAGAGCCGCCTTGCCCATCCGGGTCATCACCCGCATCGAGATGGCCACGTAGGCGCTGTCGGTGATCTCGACGCCGAGGGCGGAGATCGGCGAGCCGATCGGGCCCATGGAGAAGGGCACCACGTACATCGTGCGACCGCGCATGCAGCCTTTGAACAGGTCCTTCAGGGTGACCCGCATCTCGTCGGGCGCGATCCAGTTGTTGGTCGGACCGGCGTCCTCTTCCTTCTCCGAGCAGATGAACGTTCGGCTCTCAACCCGTGCGACGTCGCGCGGATCGGAAGCGGCGTAGAAGGAGTTGGGCCGCTTGTCCGGATTGAGGCGCTTGAGCGTGCCCGCCGCGACGAGGTCGTCGGTGAGCTTGACCCATTCCTCGTCGGAGCCGTCGCACCAATGCACTCGGTCGGGCTGGGTCAGAACCGCAATATCGCGGACCCAGCCGAGAAGCTTCTTGTGCCTGGTCGGCGCCGGATCGAGGCCAGGAATGGCGGAATCGGCGGTCACTTTCGTTTCTCCCTCACGGACTCGACCCCGGGGCCTTCATGTACGGCCTCCGGCATTTGGGTACGCCGAACCCGCGTCACTAGAGCTAGAAAAAGACAGGTCGATGTCCTCCCGTCAACTTTCGGGCCACGGCAAAGATGCCTAACGCGCCCCTGGCGACGAGTGAGCAGGCGCCTTTCCGCCACCGGCGCCCACGAACCGTCATTCGTGAGCGAGACGCCGCCTTGGAGCAATTTAGCCCTGTTCCGCCTGGGAAAGCGGCTGTCGGCAGGCCGACCCGGGGTCGCCAACCCTCGTCCATCGGCGCTCGGGAGCGACGCAGCGGCGCCCAGGACCCCTGGTCCAATCCGACACAGCGGCGATCGGGGCCGTTTGACACCACCGGCCCGGGGCCGCGATAACCGCGTCATTCCAAGAGGGGTGTCGATGGGCGCGGATTCCGGCGGCAAGCCTTCGGTGGGCGGCCTCGGCCAAGCCCTGGGCGCGCGGGTACGCCGGCGGCGGCTGTACTATGTGGCCGGGTTCGATCCCGCCAGTCCGCGCAAATACCACGCCCTCTTCACCGCCCAGTCGGCCCGGCAGGCCGCCGTCAGCGGCGCGCGCTTCACGGTGGGCCCGCTGGAGCCGATGGGCCCAATCGTTTCCGGCTGGTCGGTGATCGCGGAGCATCCCGGCGGCGAACGGGTCGAGGTCGACTACCGCTTCCTGCACTGGTTCGATATCGTCCGGCAGGTCTGGCCCAAGGACGGCCTCGGCCTCTACGTCCGCGCCTGGGACGCCCTGATCGACTACTTCAGGCGCGGGATCATGCGACGCGCGCTGGAGCAGGCCCCGGTGGTGTATCTGGCCTCGCTGGCGCCTGTGGTCGTCTCCACAGCATTCATCCTGCTCTACGCCCTCGCCGTGATTGCGGCGGCGGGCCTTGGCGCCCTGGCGGCGCAAGCCACGGGCTGGCCGTGGTGGACGGGCGCGACGCCGTCATTGCTCCTCTGGCTGGCCGTCCTGTGGGCCTGGCGCAAGCTGGATGCGGTGCTGCCGGTGGGCTGGATCGGCCGCGGCATGGTCTGTGTCACCGCCGCGGCCCGCGGCGAGATTCCGGGATTGGATGGACGGGCCGAAGCGTTCAGCCGCCAGATCCTCGAAGCCCTCGTGGACCCGGCCTGGGACGAGGTCCTGGTGGTCGGCCATAGCATGGGGGGTCAGTTGGTCTGCAGCGCGGTGGGCAAGGCGGTCCAGGCCGATCCCCGCGTCGGCGACGGCCGCCTCAGCCTGCTGACGCTGGGTTCGCTGATCCCGCTCTACGCCATGGGCGGGAAGGACGAGGCCTTCCGCCGCGACCTCGGCGTCCTCAAGGATGCAGAGAGGGTGTTCTGGCTCGACGTCACCTCGCCGAGCGACCCGGGCTCCACCGCCGCAATCCATCCGTTGGCCGGGCTGGGGCTCGGTGAGCCGGAGCGACGGCCCGTCCGCCGCTCACCGCGTTTCCACCTGATGTCGCCAGCGATCTACCCCAAGCTTCGGCGCGATCCGCTCGGTTTCCATTTCCAGTACCTGATGGCGACGGAGGTGGACGGCGGCTACGACTTCTTCCGCCTCACTGCCGGTCCGGACCGGCTCGCCCGCACCGCCGAGATGTCATGACCCCTTTCGTCCCGCCCCGGCCGGCGGTCCTGCCCAGGCACGCGTCGATCCTGCAGCATGTCCGCCAGGGCCTGCGCTCGGGCATCAGCATGTTGCTGAGCGGCAGCTATGAGCACGTCGGCGTCGGTCGCCACTCGGTTCCGACCCTGCCCTTCTGGAAGCTTCGGTGGCTCTACACGGTGCGCACCCCCGAGCTGATCCGCGACGTGCTGGTCCGCCGTGCGGCCGATTTCCCCAAAAGCATGCTGATGGACGACATGCTGCGGGCCCTGACCGGCTACAGCATCTTCATCTCCAACGGCGAAGCTTGGCGCCGCCATCGCCGCCTGATGGAGCCGGCTTTCGAGGGCGCCCGCATCCGCGAGGTGTTCCCGATGATGCGCGATGCCGTGGACGCCTGCGTCGCCCGCCTGGACGCCGCCGCCGGCAGCGCGGAGCAACCGACGCCGCCGGTCGCCATCGATGTGGAGCTGACCCACTACGCCGCCGACGTGATCTTCCGCACCATCTTCTCCGAGCCCATGGACGCGGACGGCGCGCGCCGGTTCTTCAAGGCCTTCGCGTTGTTCCAGGAGATCGCCTACGCTCACGGCATGCTCAAGCTGGGCAAGGTTCCGACCCAGCTGCTGCCCAGCGCCTGGCGCGCGAAGCGGGCCGCGAAAGTAATCCGCGAGATCCTTGCGGCGCCCCTCAGGCGCCGGCTGGAGGCGGTCCGGGCCGGAAAGGCCACGCCGCAGAACGACATCCTCGCCAGCCTGATGACGACGGTCGATCCCGAAACCGGCACCCGTTTCGACGACAAGGAGCTGCTGGACCAGATCGCCATGCTGTTCCTCGCCGGCCACGAGACCTCGGCCACCGCGCTGGCCTGGTCGCTCTACCTGATGGCCAGCTGCCCGCACGTGCAGGAGCGCGCGCACGCCGAGGCCGTGCAGGTCTACGCCGGCAAGCGTCCGGAGTTCCCGCACATGAAGCGCCTCGGGTTCACCCGGGACGTGTTCCGCGAGGCGTTGCGCCTCTATCCGCCCGTGGCCTTCCTCACCCGCGACGCCGCCAAGAACGAGACCCTGCTGAACCGCGCGGTGGACCCCGGCTCAGTGATCATCATCTCGCCCTGGTTGATGCAGCGCCACGTCAAGCACTGGGACGATCCGGACGCGTTCGACCCCGACCGGTTCGAGACCGCCAATGGCCGCGAGGGCCTGAAGTGCGCCTACCTGCCCTTCAGCATGGGGCCCCGGGTCTGCGCCGGCGCCGCCTTCGCCCTGCAGGAAGCGACATTGCTGCTCAGCGAGCTGGTCCGCCGCTACCGCTTCCTTCCCGTCCCCGGCCACACCCCCGAACCGGTCGCCCGCCTGACCCTCCGCTCCGCCAACGGCATCCCTTTGATCCTGGAGCGGCGACTGGAAGAGGGAACCACAAAAAGCACGAAAAGCACGAACAAGAGTGCTGGAGCGACCCCCTCTGGTGAGGCTGATAAATAGCCACGGTTGGGGCAGGCCGCGCGCCTGCGGCGCGCATCAAGATCTGCTGGCCCTCCGCGCCGCCCCCCGTTCGTGCTTTTCGTGGCCAATCTTCCTGCGCTTCCGCCAGCGCCAGGGTCGCTCACGTCCCGCGAGTTTCCAGCGCCCGCAGGTCGCGGCGCAGGCGGGCGGATTCGTCCTCGCCGATCAGGGCTTCGAGCGCGGCGTGGGCCTGCTCCCAGATGGGAAGCGCCTCGGCCAGGCGCGCGTGGCCGGCGTCGGTCAGGGTGAGCAGCCGCGCGCGCTTGTCCGCCGGATCGACCAGCACCCTGACCAGGCCGCGCGCTTCCAGCGGCTTGACCGCGGCGGTGAGCGTGGTGCGGTCCATCGCCAGCAGGCTCGCCAGGGCTCCCATGCCGAAGGGCTCCGGGCGGCTCAGGGCAGTCATCAGCGAGAACTGCCCGTTGGTCAGCCCGACCGGCCGCAGCGCCTCGTCGAACCGCCGGGCCAGGGCCCGCGCCGCGCGCTGCACGTGCAGGCAAAGGCACGCGTCCCGGACGCGAAGGGCCGTCTCCCGGGGAATCGGGGGTGTCATTGACATGTCTTCTTATGTTGATATCAACACTTCTCGTCAAGCCGCGGGCCTGACCCGCTGCACGGCTCAAGCGGAGAGACGCCCATGTCGCGGGTTCGCGGGAAGTTCCACTGGTACGAGCTGATGACCACCGACCCCGTTGCAGCGGGCGAATTCTACAGCCGTGTGGTCGGCTGGGGTCTGCAGGACATGGGTCACCCGGGAGCGTCCTACACCTTGTTGCAGGTGGAGGGGAAAGGCGTGGCCGGAATCGCGCCCCTCTCCGACGCGAGCCGGGCCTGGGACGCACGGCCGGGCTGGATCGGCTACGTCGGGGTCGATGACGTCGACGCGCTGGCGGCCGAGCTGGCCAAGGCCGGCGGCAAGTTGCTCACGCCGCCGGCGGATATCCCGGGCATCCTCCGTTTCGCCACGGTCGCCGATCCCCAGGGCGCGGTGTTCATGCTGTTCAAGGGCTTCAGCGCCGAGGCGCCGTCCACCGGCGGTCCGGACGATCCGGGCTACGTCGGCTGGCATGAACTGATGGCCGGCGACGGCCTGAAAGCGTTCGACTTCTACTCGGGACTGTTCGGCTGGACCAAGGCCGACCAGTTCGACATGGGCGCGATGGGCCCCTACGTGCTGTTCGCGGCGGGTGAGGGCGCCGTCGGCGGCATCATGACCAAGCCGCCGGAGCTGCCCGCGCCGTTCTGGAGCTACTACTTCCAGGTCGACAGCATCGGTGCAGCCGCCACACGGGTGAAGGACGCCGGCGGAACCGTCCTGCTGGGCCCGCAGCAGGTCCCGACCGGCCAGTGGATCATCCAGGCGACCGACCCGCAGGGTGCGATGTTCTGTCTGCTGAGCACGAAGGAATAGGCGTCTCCCTCCGCTTCGGCCGCGCGTGCTAAAGGACGGCATGGTCCTGAAGCTCGAGCCCGGCGCCCGGCTGGTCGCCGCCACCCACAATCCCGGCAAGGCGCGCGAGCTCGCCGCCCTGATGAACGGCCGCTTCGACGTGGTGGCGGCGTCCGCGCTCGGGCTGCCCGAGCCCGACGAGCCCGAAACCACCTTCGCCGGCAACGCCCTGGTCAAGGCGCGGGCCGCGGCCGAGGCCTCGGGCCTGATCGCCCTGGCCGATGATTCCGGCCTCTCGATCGCCGCCCTGGAGGGCGCGCCCGGAGTGCACTCCGCCCGCTGGGCCGGGCCGGAGCGGGATTTCGCCGCCGCCATGGCCAAGGTGGAGGAGCGCCTGAACGAGCGCGGCGCCGAGGACCTCACAGCCTGGTTCACCTGCGCCCTTGCCGTGGCATGGCCAGGCGGTCCCGCCGTGCTGGTCGAGGGCCGGGTGGATGGCGAGCTGAGCTTCCCGCCTCGCGGCTCCAACGGCTTCGGCTACGATCCGATCTTCGTCGCGCGCGGCCAGACCCTTACGTTCGGGGAGATGGATCCGGCCGACAAAGACCGGATCAGCCACCGGGCGCGGGCCTTCGAACAGCTCAAGGCCGCCCTGCTTTGACGCCCGCGCCGCCGCTCGGCCTCTATGTGCATTGGCCGTTCTGCGCACGCATCTGCCCCTACTGCGACTTCAACGTGGTGCGCGATCGGGGCCAGCGCGCCCGGCAGCAGGCCCTGGCCAACGCAATCATCCACGACATGACCGCCCAGCGCACGCTGACCGGCCCGCGCCGCCTCGTCTCGATCTTCTTCGGCGGCGGCACCCCGTCCCTGATGGACCCCATCTGGGTGGCGCGCCTGGTCGCGACGGCCAGGGCGCTTTGGGACGCCGACGCAGACCTGGAAGTGACCCTCGAGGCCAATCCCACCGACGCCGAGGCCGAGCGGTTCACCGCCTTCGCCGCGGGCGGCGTCGATCGGCTGTCGCTGGGGGCCCAGTCGTTCGACGACGAGGCCCTGGCCTTCCTCGGCCGCAACCACACCGCGGCCGAGGCGATCCGGGCCGCCGAAGCGGCCGCAGGCGCCTTCCCGCGCCGGTCCATCGACCTGATCTACGCGCGCCCGGGCCAGGACGCCGCCGCCTGGACCCGCGACCTGGAGACCGCCGTCGCGCTCGGTCCCGAACACCTCTCGCCCTACCAGCTGACCATCGAGCACGGCACGGCGTTCGGCCGAGCCGTGGAGCGCGGGCGTTGGCGTCCACCGGAGTCCGAGCTGGCGGCGACACTCTATGACGTCACCCAGGCGGTGCTCGCCCGCCACGGCTTCGAAGCCTACGAGGTCTCCAATCACGCCCGGGGCGAGGCGGCCCGCTCGCGCCACAACCTGCTCTACTGGCGCGGCCACGATTACCTCGGCGTCGGCCCGGGAGCGCACGGCCGAATCACCGTGGAGCAGCGTCGCGTGGCGACGCGGGCGATGGCCGGCGTCGACGACTATCTGCGGCGGGTGGAGGAGAGCGGACGCGGCTGGGAGACCTGCGAAGACCTGGACCCCCTGGCCGTCGCCGAGGAGCGGCTGCTTTCAGGCCTGCGGACCCATGAGGGCGTGGCGCTGGCGGACCTTCAGCCGCTGTGCCTCGGCAAGCTGGACGACTTCGCCCAAGCCGGCCTGGTGCGGGTTGAAGCCGGAACCCTGACCGTAACGCCCGCCGGTCGCCTCGTGCTGGACCGCCTCACCACCGAACTGGCAATTCATTGAAGGCTCCCTCCCCCCTTTGAGGGGGAGGGTCGGGGAGGGGGGCAGCGGTCGCACTGAGACCTTCCGGCGTTTCAGCAAGAGTCACAGACGCCGCTGCCCCCCTCCCTGCCCTCCTCCTCAAAGGGGGGAGGGAAGTTCTTGTAATTGCTGGGTTGGTGGTCGTCCTACACCGTGACCTGGGTGCCCATCTCGACGACGCGGCCGGGGGGGATCTTGAAGAAGTCGGTGGGGTTGGCGGCGTTGCGCATCAGGAAGATGAAGATCTTGTCCTGCCACAGCGGCATGCCGGACTGGGCCGAGGGCACCACCGACCTGCGGCCGAGGAAGAACGAGGTGGCCATGATATCGAACTTCAGGCCCTGCTTGCGGCACTGGGCCAGGGCCTTGGGCACGTTCGGGCTCTCCATGAAGCCGTACTTCACCACCACCTTGGTGAAGTCGTCGTTCATCGGCTCGATGCGGCACCGGTCGGCCTCGCTGACGCGGGGGATGTCGGTGGTCCGCACGGTGAGGATCACGTTGCGCTGGTGAAGCACCTTGTTGTGCTTGAGGTTGTGCATCAGCGCCACGGGCGCGAGGTCCGGCTCCGACGTGAGGAAGATCGCCGTACCGGGCACCCGGTGCGGCTCGCGCGCCTTGAGGATTTCGCCGAGATCGGCCAGGGGCACGCTTTCGCGCCGCGCCTTGACCGTCAGGATCCCCGCCCCGCGCGTCCAGGTCCACATGGTCACCACCAGGGCCGAGCCGAACACCAGCGGCAGCCAGGCGCCGTCGGGGATCTTCAGCAGATTGGACGAGATGAAGGTCATGTCCACCAGCGCCAGGGGGACCAGCAGCGCGGCGGTCTGCACCAGGTTCCACTTCCACATCCGCCGCACGATGATGAACGCCAGCAGGGTGTCGACGAACATCGAGCCGGTGACGGCGATGCCGTAGGCCGAGGCCAGCCGGCTGGAGCTTCCGAACACCGCCAGCAGCACCAGGACGCCGACCATCAGGAAGGTGTTGACCGCCGGCACGAAGATCTGGCCGGCCTGCGTTTCGGACGTGCGCCGGATGTCGATCCGCGGCAGCAGCCCCAGCTGCACCGCCTGCTGGGTCATGGAGAAGGCGCCGGTGATCACCGCCTGGCTGGCGATGACGGCGGCGGCGGTGGCAAGGATCAGCACCGGCCAGTAGGCGTAGTCGGGCACCATCATCCAGAACGGGTTTCCCCGGCCCATCGGCTGGTGCAGCACCAGCGCCGCCTGGCCGAGGTAGTTCAGCGCCAGGCTCGGCATCACGATCAGCAGCCAGGCGACGCGGATCGGCTTCTTCCCGAAGTGGCCCATGTCGGCGTACAGCGCCTCGGCCCCCGTGACCGCCAGGAACACGCTGCCGAGGATGACGAAGCCGGTCAGGCCGTTCTCCCACAGGAAGCGCGCGCCGTAATAGGGATTGAAGGCCCGCAGCACCGACAGGTCCTTGACCAGGTGGCTGGCGCCGAGCGCCGCGATCACGATGAACCACAGGGCGCAGATCGGCCCGAAGAACGCGGCGATCTTCTGGGTGCCCCGGGTCTGGAACAGGAACAGAGCCACCAGGATCACGCCCGAGAGCGGCAGCACCCACTGGTTCACCGAATGGCCCATGCCTGGCGCGTCCTTCAGGCCTTCGATGGCGCTCATTACCGAGATCGCCGGGGTGATCATGCCGTCGCCGTAGAACAACGCCGCGCCGCAGACGCCCAGGAAGAACGGAACCGTCGCCCGTCCGCCCAGCGCCCGCTGGGTCAGGGCCATCAGCGCCAGCGTGCCGCCCTCGCCCTTGTTGTCGGCCCGCATCAGGAAGGTGACGTACTTGATGGTGACGATCAGGGTCAGGGTCCACAGCACCAGGGACACGACGCCCAGGACCGAAACCTCGATGTTGGTGGTGGTGCGGGCGTGGTGCAGCGCCTCACGCATGGCGTAGAGGGGACTGGTGCCGATATCGCCGAATACGACGCCGAGCGCGCCCAGCGTCAGGGCTGGAAGCCCCTGCTTTGCGACCGCATGGCCATTCTCGCTGGGTTTGTCGCCGGCGAGGGCGCCTTTGGGGCCATCCGCGGCGGATAAGCCCGCCTGAGACGTCGCCCCCGGGGCTTCAACGGCCATAAGTATCCTTCCGGCAGGCCGTCCGTGCGAACGCTCGGAGCCTGTTGCAGCGGGCGCGAATACTCTCAATCCCAGAACGGTTCAATCGGGCCCTTCGCCGCATACAACGCCTGCGGCCTGACGAGGATCGAACTTCGCCATTACGGTTTCTATAGCGAAACGCTGCACATCAGCGCCGAAAGGGCTTAGGTTGAATGAATGTCCGATAGCCAGCGATTTCCCGTCGCCGCCCATGCCTTGGCCTATCTGGCGCACAAGCACGCGGACTGCCCTGAATCCGCGATCTCCAGCGGCGAGCTCGCCGCCTCCATCGCCACCAATCCGGTGGTGGTGCGTCGGGTCACCGCCATGCTGGCCAAGGCGGGCCTGATCGCCACCCGTCCGGGCGCCTCGGGCGGGGCCTGGCTGCTGCGGCCGGCGGCCTCGATCGGCCTGGATTGCGTCCTGCGGGCAGTGAACGGCGGCGCCCATTTCGGCGCCTCTCCCCCTGGCTCCAAGGATTGCCCGGTGGGCGAGCGCCTGCCCAAGGCGGTCAAGGCCGCGATCACCGCTGCCGACCAGGCCGCCGCGCTGCAGCTCTCGCGCACCACCGTCGCCGACCTGCTGGTGGTGACCTAGGCCCGACCCGCCGCCCACGCGCCAGACTTGCCCGGCGCGGTCTTGACCGGCACAAGAGCGCTGCCTGAGCGAGCACATATGGAGGCGACATGGCGGAGACCGGTTACGACCTGCCCGCGGGCGAGCTGATGCGGGGCAAGAAGGGCCTCGTCATGGGCGTGGCCAACGACAAGTCCATCGCCTGGGGCATCGCCGCGGGGCTGGCCGCCCAGGGCGCGGAGCTGGCCTTCACCTATCAGGGCGAGAACCTGGAGCGGCGCGTGCGGCCCCTGGCGGAGAGCATCGGCTCCACGACCCTGATCCCGGCCGACGTCACCGACGACGCCTCGATGGACGCGGCGTTCCAGCAGATCGAGGCGTCGTTCGGCTCGCTCGACTTCCTGGTCCATTCCATCGCCTTCGCCGACAAGACCCAGTTGAAGGGCTCGTTCGTCGAGAACACCACCCGCGAGGGGTTCCTGATGGCCATGAACATCTCGGCCTACAGCTTCGTGGACTGCGCCCGGCGGGCATCGCGCCTGATGAGCAAGGGCGGCTCGATCATCACCATGACCTACCTGGGGTCCGAGCGGGTGATCCCCAATTACAACACCATGGGCGTGGCCAAGGCGGCGCTGGAAGCCGCCACCCGCTACATCGCCCGCGACCTCGGGCCCCAGGGGATCCGGGTCAACGCCATCTCGGCCGGGGCCATGCGTACGCTGTCGCTGGCCGGCATCACCGGCGGGCGCTCCATGATCGGCCAGGGCCGCGCCTGGTCGGCCCTGCGCGAAGACACCTCGATGGAAGGCATCGCCGGCGCCGCCCTGTGGCTGCTGTCTGACCTCGGCCGCTCCACCACCGGCGAAGTCGTGCACGTCGACGCGGGCTTCCACATGATGGGCCTGCCCAGTGAAGAGGCCGAGGCGGACTCCTAATCCCTTCTCCTCTGGGGAGTTCAATTCCGCTTGAGCGCTACGTAGAAGGCGCCTTCGCCGCCGTGGCGGCGGTGGGCGCGCGAGACACCGGCGACCACCGCGCGGAGCGGGGCCTCGGCCAGCCAGTCGGGCAGGCGCCGGCGCAGCACGCCAGCGTCGAGGCGGCCGCGGCCGGTGATCACCAGCACCGCCCTCTGCCCTTCCTGCTGGGCGCGCAGGATGAAGCCTTGCAGCGCAGCCCGCGCCCGATCCTGACTCATGCCGTGCAGGTCCAGGCGAGCGCCGATCGTCTCGCGCCCGATGGTGATGCGCCGCTCGCGATTGGGCTCGATCCCGTGCAGCTGCACGGAGGGTTTGAGGGGCTTAGTTGCGGGCTTGGCGGGAAGAGCGGCCTGCGCCGCCTTCGGCGCCGGCTCGGGCTTGGGACCCTTCGCGGCCGGCGTTTCAGGCGGCGCCGCGGGCAGAGCGCGCCCTGGGAGTGGCTCCACGCTGGAGGCCACCGCCCGCCATAGCCGCACCTCATCCGACCGGAGCCGCCGCCTCATCGGCTGTAGGCCAGAGACGGCGTCGGAGCGTCCGGGATCGGGTCCAGGCGATAGAGTTGCAGCCGGTGCCGCACCCGGCCGGCCTGGCGGCCCGCATCGTCGCCGACGCCGAAGTAGAGATCGGCCCGGATATCCCCGCGGATGGCGCCGCCGGTGTCGAGCGCCGCGGCGAGCCGGCGATAGGTCGGGAAGGCGCCGGCGAGGGCCGGAGCGGCTGCGTCGATCCAGTAGAGCTCGCCCAGGGTGTGGCGTGACAGGTCCATGGCCAGGGCCCTGCCCGGGGGCAGGGGCACGCCCGCGGCGCCCGCCGGGTCCAGCCCATCGTCGGCGCCCAGCTTGAAATAGACGTAGCGCGGGTTGCGCTGCATCAGCAGGTCAGCATCGGGGCCGCGATGATCGGCCAGCCAGCTGCGGATCGCGTCGCCCGAGCTGTGGGCGTCATCGATCAGGCCCTCGTCGCGCATCACCCGCGCCAGCCCTACGAAAGGTCGGCCGTTCGAGCCGGCGAAGGCGGCCTTGAGCCGGCGTCCGTCGGGCAACAACAGGATGCCGGAGCCCTGGATCTGCATGAAGAACAGGTCCTCGGGACGCATCCAGGCCAGGGCGCCGTCCGAGGACATCGCCTCGATCGCCGCACGGTCAGGGGCGGCCTCGATCGCCGGGGGCGGCTGGCTTGCCGGCGCCGCGTCCAGGGCGTCCGGATCGGGGCCATCGGCCAGGGGCGGCAGCGGGTCGGGCTGGGCCAGGACGCTGGCGAGCAGCAGATCGAGACGACTCGGCAACGGCCTCACCGGCGCTGTGAACGGTGGGTCTGGGACCAGGCGGGCCTCATACTCGGGGGCGAAATAGCCGGTAAGCAGGCCCTCGCCAGCCGCCGGCGCCAGCCGGAACTGCGTCTCGATGAAAGCCTTGGCCTCGTCGTCGTCCCGTGGCGGCGCGGCGGCCAGCGCGCGGCAAGAACGCGCCATCGAGGGGTCCTTGGCGACCCTGCAGGCGGCCCTGACCGCCGCCAGCGCGGCGAGATGGTCCTCGGCCGCCCAGCCTGGGAGCTCTGCCCACGCCATGATCGGCGGTGGTGGAGTCGGCGGGCGGCTGGGCGGCCGAGGACCATCT
>FTHA01000915.1_pt1 | contig 12666 bp, 11 predicted proteins | sample 1640771 | NCBI WGS metagenome assembly FTHA01 (sample SAMEA3914789, study PRJEB12502) | metagenome | biome: forest; material: soil | place: Canada | collected 2011-07-03 | depth 0.3 m | reverse complement strand
TTCACGTTCTGCTCTGTGTACAACAGCCCTGGAACGGTCGACGCCAGGTCGGCCAATGTCTTGATGCCCTGCTTGTCCAGTTGCTGCTGCGATTCAGCAACGATGCTGAGGGGCACCTTGCTGACCAGCTCCGAGCGCTTGGTGGCCGTGACGACGATTTCGCTGACGGGTTGGGGAGCCGTCTGCGCCGCTGCGGGAAAGGCGGCCAAAGCCCCAACCGCAACACAAGAACTCATATAGAACATGGACCTGGCGTATTTCATTTTCACCTCCTCTATTCTTAGGATTCTCGATGGCCGACGCGATGGTTGGCCGCGTTGTTGAAGAGCTCCCTCCATCCCGACACGGGGAGGGCAAAGGTCGGGAACCGCAGTCCTTTGGATCGCTCCTAAAGCAATTTAATTTATAAAACAAGGTATCTGGCGCTTGGTCCGCGTCGAATCATGAGAATCGCTGCGGCTGGACCCCAAACGCGGACGGTCGCCGGCCGCTCGTCAGACGAGGGGCAGGTCGCGTGGCGAGGCCCACAGGCCATGGACCTGATAGGCGTTGCGGAAGGGCAGGATCACCCGCGCCAGCTCGGTCATGGCCAGGGCGTCGAGGATCACCAGTTCGGTGCGCATCTCGGCCAGGTTGTGGGCGGAGCCGAGCAAGTAGCCGTCGCCCTCTGGCGCGTCGGGCGCGCGGGGCACGAACACAGGCTCCTGCAGCACGTGGGCTGGGCCCGCGAAAAAGGCGAGCGAAGTCCGCTCGACCACATCGAACCGACCATAGCAATTGACCGGGCGAAGTCGGGGATCGTCGGGCATGACGGCGTGGAATGGCCGGTCCGGGTCCGCATACTGGACCCAGATGTAGCGGTTCGGGCGGGCCAGGAAACGATCGTCGATCCGCGTGAAGCTGGTCACGTCGCGGCTGAATAGGACGTCTTCCCTGGTCTCGCTGCTATTTCCGCCGATGTCGAAGGTCACGCGTCGGATGGTGAAGGGATTCATCACGAAGGCGGCGCCGTCGACGTCCTCGAACCAGGGCCAAGTGTTTCCGCTGGCCATCGGCGCGTCCATGACCACCACGTCGCCGTGATTCCAGGCGTTGGCGGTGTGCACGATCGACCGCTCGGGGCCCTCGAACCAGCGGATGTCCTCGGCCCGGCCGCCACGCGGAATGATCGCGTAGTAGGAAGGTCGCTTGCCGTCCCAGGCCCAGTGTGGCCGCCCCGCCTCGAGCCGTTCGACGCCGGTCACCGTGCCGCCGCCGGGAATGACGACATAGTCTCGGGTCAGGGCCATGTCGTGGAGCATGGAGGCGTAGGGGACCTGGAAGTCGAGGCTCCAGGTGATGCGGCCCGCCGCATCGAAGGACGCCAAATGCACGTCCCGGCTGGCGAGGCCGGCGGATTCGTAGCCGTAGGCGATCGTCTCGCCCGTGAACGGATCGTACTTGGGGTGCGCTGTGAAGGTCTGACTGTTCCAGGCGCCCCCGAAGTCTGTGGGTCCTAGAGTATCGAGCGTATTGGGATCGAGCTCGTAGGGCAGGCCCTCTTCCTTGGTGGCGTAGAGCTTGCCCGCCAGCACCACCGGGGTCGTGTTGGCGCTGGTCCTGCGGCCGGGACGTGCCATGTCGCGGACTGCCGGATCGTCCGTGTGCGGATTGCGGTAGTAGCCGTAGAGCTGCTTGCGCGCGGCCGCCTGACGACGGTAGCGGTCGGTCTTCACGTAGCGCCCGCGATAGTCCACGGACCCGCCCCGGAAGCGGAACACGCTCATGTAGCCGTCCGCCGACAGGCTCGCTTCATCCGCAAAGCTGGGCGCGTAGATCCAGTCACCATGCAGACGGTAGAAGGCCCCCTCGAGGCCGGGAGGAATCTCACCCGTGACGATGCAATCGATGACGTCCGCCTCGAGCCGGGTGGGAGCGAAAAATCCGGTGAGGGGATGGGTAAGCGAAAAGTCGGCCATCACCGCGTTCCTCCATTCGAGCGCGCCGGGGAGCCTGATCCTAGGCTCGTGCAGGCTCGCTTCGCCTGCGTCCGTAGATAATTTGATTTATGGTGTAAAGTACGTAATCGTCGGGCGTGTCGGGCACGTCCTTTGCTTTTCGTTGTAAATAGGGGAGTGGACAGCAGATCGGTACGGATGCATATCGAACCGCCTGCCGCCGCCAAGGTCGCTTGCGGGCCAGGGAGCAGTGGAGTGGCCGCCAAACCTTCGCAACGTGCAGGCACTGCGCGCTTGACGCGGACCGGCGCGTCCCGGCCCGCCAAGCCGCGTGCAGTCGCGCCCGATGTCGAACAGTCCGGCCCGGTGGAGGTCGCTCGGATCGACTTCGGCCCGCTCAGCCAATACCTCGGATATTACCTACGCCGCCTCTATGACGGATACCGCAAACACTTTGTCGCCCAGGCTGGCGACCTCGATGTTCAGCCCCGCGAAGTCGGCGCCCTCTTCGTGATCGGCCTCAATCCGGGTTTGACGCCATCCCAACTGAGCGTCGCCCTCGCGCTCGATGGGGCGCAGATCACCGGGATGCTCAACATGTTCGAAGCCCGGGGGCTGGTGGAGCGGCGGGTGTCGATTGCGGACGCCCGCTCGCGCCTCGTCCATCTAACTCCGACTGGCCGCAAGATGCTCGACCGGTTGCGCAAGCTCGTCGGCGGTTTCGACCGCAGCTTTGCCGGCGATGCCCTCACCGACGAAGAACTGGCTCAGCTGATCGGGCTCCTCGCGAAGCTGCACGCGGGCATAGGTGGTGATCCTGGCTAGCGCGTTGCGCGCCGTTGGTGTGCTGCTCGCCTAACCCGCTCGGCCAAGGCCGAGGGGGCTCATGTTTGCGCCCTCGAATGGGCGCTCCCGCGCTGGCCGTGGGATGTTGTCTGGAGGAACGGTGATGAATGTACCGCAGCTCGATTTTGCCTTCCGCGTACGGCTGGACTTTCCAGCCGGTCCGCGGATTCGCTTTCCCGTGCGCGGCGGCGAGACCCGCGGTTTCGTCTCCGTGGCTGGCGGTGACGTCACTGGTCCCCGGCTGGTGGGTGAGGTGATCTCAGGCAGCGGCGGCGATTGGCCGGTATTCCGTAGCGACGACGTGGTCGCGTTCGACGCCCGCTATTTGATCCGGGCGAACGATGGTGTGATCGTTCAGGTCTTCAATCGAGGCTACGCCCACGCTCCTGCCGACGTGCAGGCCAGGATCAATCGTGGCGAACCCGTCGCTCCCACCGAAAACTACTTTCGGCTGTCGCCCATCTTCGAGGCCGAACCCGGCCCGCACGACTGGCTCACCCGATCGGTGTTCGTAGGCTACGGCGAGAAATATGCCGACCACTCGATCTTCGACTTCTTTCTCGTCAACTAACCTTTGATAGTGGCAGAAGATGGGAGAGCTTGCTCTGCGGAGGCGGTCCTGTGTTGACGGCAATCGTCCGCGAGCTGCAACGGCGGACATGGGAAGTCTCTCAGCCGTTGCCGATTGGAAATTCAGTATGCTTCAGCCGGTTCCGGCACTGACGCCCGCAGCCGTGGCGCGGCGCGGTGATCCGCGCGACGCGTGTCGAGCGAGCTGGGAATCTGTTCACACGACCGAGCGACCGCCGTCCACCAACATGACCTGGCCGGTCGTGTAGCCGCCGCGCATGAGATAGAGATAGGCCTCGGCGACCTCTTCGGGCGTTCCTGCGCGGGGCAGGGGCTGACCTGGCCCTATGAAGCGCTGCAGCTGTTCGGCCGGCGCCCGCTTGAACAGGTCGGTGAGGATGGGGCCCGGACAGACAGCGTTCACGCGGACCGGCGCCAGCTCGACGGCGAGCGCCCGGGTGAGATGCTCGATCCCGCCGGCCATCGCGCTCCCGAGCGCGGCGCCCTTTGGCGGTCGATGGGCGACGATGCCGCCGGTCAGGGTGATGGAGCCGCCATCCGTGATCTGCCGGTAGCTGTGCTTGATCGCCGCCAGGGCGCCCCAGTATCGAACCGCGAACATGTCGGCGGCCTTGGAGAGGTCCAGGTTTTCCAGCGGCCCGCCGACGAAAACCCCCCAGTCGCCGGCGGTCAGGACCAGGTGGTTGAAGGGGCCCACCTGGCTGAAGAAGGCGGCAACGCCCTGTTCGTCCTTGACGTCGACCACGGATCCGCTCGCGTCTTTGCCGAGGGCCTTGACCGCAGAGTCGACATTGGACGGATTGCTCGAAGCAACGATCACGGACGCGCCGTGTTCCGACGCAGCCGTCGCCACGGCCAGGCCGATGCCGGACGTGCCGCCGATGACGACGACCTTTGTTCCACTCAGACGTTCCGACATTCCATATCTCCTAGGGTCTCGAAATCAGCTCATGACTCGTTCCCGTCGTCTGAACGGCAGGTGGGCGGGTTGGGCGCGAGCAGCCGTACGGCTGTCGGATCATAGCCTTCGAACGCTCCGCTGCCAGGCGAGTCGGGCCGGAGCTCCGGTGGGAAGCTGTCCCAATCGAGGGATGGGAGGTGATAGAGCGGCTCCTTGACCCAGCCCTTGTCGAACGAGGTGCGGAAGTTGGCGAGCCAGCGCATGCGCAGGATCTTCCAGCGGCCTTCCGACTTCACATAGGCGTTGTCGTAGGTCCCCTGCTGCCAGACCGCCTTTAGCCCTTCGGCGCTAGGGAAGCTGTTGCAGCCCAGGGTCTGCCACATGCCGAACCCCCGGTGGCCTTCGGGCTCCACCTCGATGACGGGCGTGGTCAGCATGTGCAGCGGCATCATGCCGGGCTGGGTGAAGAACGGCCTGAGCACGTGCAGGAACAGCGCCGTGACCTTGGTTCCGCCGTGATAGACGCCGCCTTCGCCGATCTCCACCGAGACCTCGGGTTCGTCCAGGGCGAACAGGTCGAGGACCTCGGCGTAGCGATGCGCCTCGAGGTGATACATGTACCGCCCCTGGACGTTGGCGATCTCGATGATATCGAGCACGCGGCGCGCGCCCGGGTCCGCTGTGCTCATCGCGACTGCTCCGTCGATGGCGCGAGGGTCTCTACAGCGGCCCGCGCCGCCTCTCCGACCTCGGCGACGCCGGCCGTCAGCATCGTCATCATGGCGGCGACGGCCGCATCGTCGGTGGGCGGGATGGCGTCCAGGATGGTCTTGAAGTGCTGCTCGACCGCCGGCCGGAACGCGCCATGGGTGACGACGTACGGCCGGTCTTCGAGGATCGCCGCGCGCACCATACGTCCCACGTCGTCGGGCGCTATGGAGTCGGGAAAGAGAGGGCCTTTGGCCAGGACCTCTTCCACTGGCCGAAGGCCTGACCCGCGCAGGCTCGCGGGCCGAAGCCTCGCGACCTCGTGGATGTTGGTGCGGGTCGGGCCTGGGATCAGGGTGGTGACGCCCACGGTCAGTCCGGCGAGATCGCACCTCAGGGTGTCCGAGAGGCCGACCAGGGCGGCCTTGGCCGTCAGATAGGCGACCGCGCCCGGACCTGGACAGATGGCGCCGATCGAGGATGTGTTGACGATGTGCGCGTCCTCGCCGTGCGCCAGCATCCGCGGGAGGAAGGTCTGCACCCCGTTGACGGCGCCGCCGAGGTTGACCCCAAGGCACCAGTCCCAGTCGTCGTAGCCGACCAGCCGGATGTCGCCCAGCATGCCGACGCCGGCGTTGTTGCAGAGCACGTGGACATGGCCGAACGCCCGCTCGGCCTCGTCGGCGGCCCGGGCCATGGCCGCCCGGTCGGTGACGTCGAGCTCGATGAATGCGCAGGCGTTGGTTGCGCCCAGGGCGCTTCGGGCAGTTTCGAGGTGGTCCCGACGGACGTCGGCGATGACCACGTGCATTCCCGCCTCCAGGAACGCGTGAACCATCCCCAGACCGATCCCGCTCGCCCCCCCGGTGACGAAAGCGCTCTTGCCGCGAAGATCTCTCATGCCCAGGCCCTGTCCGGCGCGCCGCCATCCAGCGCCGCCCAGGAGTAGGCCGGCGGAGGGGCGTGCGGACCTATCTCGCCGGTAGGTCCCCCCGAGCCACGCCCCGACTAACCGACCCGCCAACGGCATGGCCCTGGTTGGGCGCAGAGGCGAAGACGATGACGGCGGAACAGTACGGAATGTCCAGCGAGCGCCTGGCGCGCATCCCCGCGGCGATGACCACGCTGATCGAGCGCGGCAAGTTCTACGGCGGGGTGGTCCTGGTGGCCCGGGGCGGCGAGGTCGTGCTGCATGAGGCGGTCGGCTACCGCAATCCCGAGACGCGCGAGGCGATGGCGAGGGACGCCGTCTTCAGCATCTTCTCCATGACCAAGTCGCTGACCGCGGTCCTGACCCTGAACGCGATCGAGAGGGGCCATTTCGCCCTGACGACCAAGGTGTCCGAGATCATTCCGGAGTTCTCCGGGGGCGTGCGCGAGGACATCACCTTCTACCACCTGCTCACCCACACTTCGGGCCTGCCGATGACCTTCGTCCCAGTGCCGGGGATGTACATCGACCGGCTGGACGAGGTGGTCGCGGCGATCTGCAAGCGCATCCATTCCGAGGCGCTTCCTGGCGACCTCGCCAGCTACGCGCCTATGGCGGCCCACGCGCTGATGGGCGAGGCGGTGCGCCGCACCGATCCGGAAGGCCGCTCCTTCCGCCAGATCATGCAGGACGTGCTCCTGACGCCGCTTGGCATGGCCGACACGTCCCTGGGCCTTCGCCCCGACCTGAAGCCCCGCCACGTCAAGCCGGTCTGGCTGTTCGACAAGGGCGGCCTGCAGCACCTCGGCCACAGCAACTTCGGCCCCGACGGCGCCTTTGAGGAGCCCGACGCGGAGATGCCCTGGGTCGGCGTGGCCGCGACGGTGGCCGACATCTTCCGGTTCACCGAGATGCTCCGCCGGGGCGGCGAGCTCGACGGCGCCCGCATCCTCTCGCCGGTGACGATCGAGCGTACGCGCATCAATGAGACCGGCGACAAGATCAACCAGCTCTACGGCCGCAACGCCATGGCCCGCGGCTGGGAGCCGGCCCCCGCCTATCTCAGCATCGGCTTCTCGCTGCGCGGCGAGGCGATCTGCCATCACCAGTACGGGACCTTCACCTCGCCCCAGACCTTCGGCCAGCACGGCCAGGGCAGCATGCTCTACTGGGTCGACCCCTGGCACGACGTTACCTTCGTCTGCCTGTCGCACGGCGTGATGATCGAGGGCGACAACGTCGAGCGCTTCCAGAAGCTCTCGGACATGGCCATCACCTCGGTGATCTGAGGTGACCCTATCTTCCCGATAGGTGCCTGTGACCGGTCGCGGCGCCACACTTCAAACAACTCCCCAGTGCGCGGCCAGCGATGGCCGCGCACATTTTTCATGAGACGTAGGGCGGGAGACATCGCCGATGCGTGCATCTGAGCTGTTCGATGTTTCAGGGTTCGGCGTCGTCGTCACCGGCGGCGCCAGCGGCATCGGGCTGAGCTTCGTCGAGACGATGGCGGAGGCGGGCGCTCAGGTCGGCGTGCTCGACGTGAACCAGGGGGCCATAGCAGAACAGGTGGGTCGGCTGCGGTCCGCGGGGCTGGAGGTCCAGGGCGCTGTCGTGGACGTGGCGGATCGCGCCGGGCTCGACGCCGCGGTGGCGGAGATGACCGCCCGCTTCGGCCGGCTCGACGTGGTGTTCGCCAACGCCGGGGTGGACTCCGGACCCGGCTTCCTGGGCGGCTGGGCGGGCGATCACCGTCCGCGCAATCCTGAAGGCGCGCTCGAGGCCTATGCCGACGCCCGGTGGGACCGGGTGATCGAGGTGAACCTGAACGGCGTGTTCGCGACCCTGCGAGCGGCGGCGCGGCACATGAAGGCCCGCGGGTTCGGTCGAATGATCGTCACCACTTCGGCCGCCGCGATCCGCTGCGAGCCGGCCATCGGCTCGGCCTACATGGCGGCGAAGGCCGGCGCGGCCCACCTCGTCCGCAACGTCGCCCTGGAGATGGCCGCCTACGGCGTCACGGTGAACGCCATCGCGCCGGGCATGTTCGTGACCAACATCGGCGGCGGTCACCTCAAGGATGAGGCCCTGCAAGCCGAGCTGGCGAAGGACATACCCGCGCACCGGGTCGGCTTCCCGTCCGACATGCGCGGGCTCGCGCTGTTCCTGGCCTCCCGCGCGTCGGATTATGTCACCGGCCAGCAGATCGTCATCGACGGCGGCTTCAGCCTGGGGGCGGCCGACTGAACCTGCGCTCAGCCGGTCTCGAGCCCCAGGCCATGGACGTAATAGCTGTCCATGTACTCGCGCAGCTCAGACACCTTGCCGTCCTTCACCTCCAGGATCATCACGTAGTTGTTGTCATAGGGGCGTCCGTCCCGGAAGCGGCCGAAGCCGCGGCTCTCGATGACCATCAGCGGCCCGTTCACGGCCGTGCTGCGGAGCTCCATCTGCGGATCGCCCGGCTCGAACAAGGCGCGGATCGGGCCGATGAAGGCGAAGATCGCGTCGGGGCCGCGGTGAACCCCTTCTCCGGGCACCCCGGTGACCATGACCTTCCACACAGCATCGGGATGAAGGGCCTCCCGCGCCGCCGCGAAGTCTCCGGCGCCGAGGGCGCTGAAGAATTTCCAGACAACCTCTTCGGTCTCAGTGGACGGCTTGGACATTGCGCATCTCCTGCACGGGTTGGCTTGATCCCCAGACGGCGGCAGCGCCTCTGGGCAGGCGCGCGCCGCGCTCGTAGGCGGCGCGCCCGACGAAGAACTCCTCGATCGAGCCGTCGTGGGGCTTGATCCCTGAGGCGGCCAGGGCGTCGCGAAGCAGAACCAGGTCGCCCTCGAGGGGTCGATGGATCGGCTGGCGCAGCATGCCGCCGTTCCCGCCCACGAGCCACTGCTGGTACTTGAACAGGACAAAAGGATAGAGCCCCGCGCTCGACAGGCGCGCATGCACGGCCCAGGAGGCGCTGCGCACGGGCTCCACCTCCCAATAGATCTTCATCGCCTCGTCGAGCAGGCCGGCGCGGAAGTGGTTGAACATCCGCACGATGCGCTGGTCGTCCTGGGTCTGCCACATGTCATAGCCCATCGCGCCGGCCCACTGCTGGCCGAGGCCGGTGCAGAACGCCCAGGCGTGGTCCAGCGGATCCTGCACCAGGAGCTGCTCGCCGACGGCCGAATGGATGTGGGCGAAATAGTTGGGCGGATTGAGGTTGCCGACCTTCACGCCGACGACGTTGTCGATCTCGGCCAGGCGCTTCAGCACGTTGATCGACATGGTCCCCTTGCCGAAGCGGCTCATGTCGAAGCGGGCGGCGGGATAGATGTCGAGCGCCAGGTCCGTGGCCTCGCTCACCGCCTTCATGGTCTCGAACACCTCCTGCTCCGTTTCGGGCCGGTACTGGACCGGGCAACCCAGCAGGACGTGGCAGCCGCCCACCTTGGCGAAGTAGCGGAGCATCTCCACGTCCTGCTCGAAGGTGTCGAGCAGGGTGGGGGCCGACACCAGGATCCGCCCGCGCGCCTCGTCGCAGGCGATGCGCAGGAACTCGCAACGCTCGGCCATGGTCATGGCGGTCGATTCCACCGCCGCCAGGACCGAGAACATGCCGTGGCGGACGTAATAGTCGACGTCCCGCCGGATCGCCTCCTCGTCGAGACGCGCCATATCCGGCGTGAAGGATGGCATCAGGGTTCCCTCCAGGCCGACATAGTTCTGTCTCGCCCAGGCCTTGGCCTCATTGCGCGTGAATTCCATGGGGGTCCCTCGGTTGCGACCACCCCACGATCGCTCTGCAGCCAGCGGGAAGGACCTATCTCGCCGGTAGGTGTTTCAGGCGCCGCCGGCCCTAAGCCTCCCACCAACCGAAGAACACAACGGGGGAGACATCATGAACGGCAAGTCCAACAGGCGCCCAGGCGCGTCCGTCCGCAAGCATCTACTCGTCCTGGCGGCGTCGGCCAGCGCCCTTGGCATGGCGTCCACGGCCGCCCGCGCCGAAGACGGCCCTGCGAAGTCGAGCTCAACATTGGGGGAGGTGCTGGTGACCGCGCGCTTCCGTTCCGAGAATGTGCAGAACACGCCGCTGGCCGTCACCGCCCTCTCGAGCAAGAGCCTCGAAAACCGCAACATCACCAATGTCACGGATCTCGGATCGGCCGTGCCTAACGCCTACATCACGCCGCCGGCAGGCCCGACGGGATCTGCGGCGGTGATCAGCATGCGGGGCATCTACCAGTCCGACTTCATCTATGCGTTCGAGCCCGGTGTCGGCATCTACATCGACGACGTCTACCACCCGACCCTCACCGGCGCGGCCCTCGACCTGATGGACCTCGACCGCGTGGAGGTCCTGCGCGGACCCCAGGGCACCCTGTTCGGCAAGAACAGCATGGGCGGCGCGATCCGTCTGTTCTCCAAGACCCCGAAGGGCGACGACACCGGCTATGTCGAAGCCGGCATCGGATCGCTCGGCCGCTATGAGTTCAAGGGTGGATTCGATACCGCCCTGATCAAGGACCGGCTCTTCATGCGCGTCTCGGGCGCGGTCAATCACACCAATGGCTACGTCAACCTGATCGACTTCGGCTGCCGCATGATCGCCGACGGAACGCCCGGGCTGATTCCGGCGGGCATCGTCGCCAACAAGAAGCTCGGCCCCGATTGCAAGGTCGGGTCGGAAGGCGGCGAGGATCTCAAGGCGGCGCGGCTGATGCTGCGCTGGGTCGGATCACCCCGGCTCGAGGTGGGGCTGACGGCCGACATCATCCGCGACGACAGGCAGGCCAACCCGGATGTGCTCCTGGGCGTGGTTCCCGCCAATCAGCTCCCGCCGCTGTTCCCCAGCGTCCCCCCGTGGAACGGCAACCCCGCCAACGGGCCAGCCACCGTCTACGACTCCCGGTTCGTTCCCAGCAGTCACTACGAGTCCTATGCGAACATCACCACGGGGAACACCGCGAGCGTCCACCAGTGGGGCGTTTCGCTGACGCCGCAGTACGAGATCTCCGACAAGGTCCACGCCAAGCTGGTGCTGGCCTACCGCCAGTTCCACTCCGACTTCTCGTACAATCCCGACGCCTCGCCGTACGGGTTCGGCGAGAACTCCAACCCCACCGAGCACCATCAGTACAGCGCCGAGCTGCAGATCACCGGGGAGGCCCTTGGGGACAAGCTGGATTGGACGCTGGGCGGCTATTATTTCGACGGCAGCACCTACCTGGGTGGGCACATCATCTATTCGTTCCTGGAATTCGACCAGGACGACACCTTTGATGACACGAGCAAGTCGGTGTTCGCCCATGGCGTATACCACTTCAACGACGCCCTGAGCCTGTCGGCGGGGGTCAGGTACTCGACCATCGACAAGACCTACTTCTTCCATCACCCGGGCATCACCAACGCGACCTTCCAGACCTCAGCGTCCGAGAAGCGGCCGGACTGGATGGTGAACCTCAATTACAAGTTCAGCCCGGATGTTTCGGCCTATGTGCAGGCGGCGACCGGGTTCCGGCCCGGCGGCGTCAATCCGCGGCCGATCGTCGTCCCCGACCAGCTGGCTCCGTTCAAAGGCGAGGACCTGATCTCCTATGAGGGCGGTGTGAAGACGCGCTTCCTCGCCGGGCGGGCGACCTTCAACCTCGCGGGCTTCTACAGCGACTACAAGAGCCACCTGACGCCCGCCACGATCTTCGAGTGCCTGGACACCCAGCAACCGTCATTCACCGGTCCTGCGGGCTGTCCCAATCCGGCGCTCACGGCGCCCTGGTTCTACTACTTCAACGACAAGGCCAGGATCTATGGCGTCGAAGCGGAGCTGCAGGCCCAACCGGTCGACCATCTCAGCCTGAACGCCTCGGTCGGCTGGAACCACGGCAAGAGCCTGGTCACCGATCCGACCGCGCCGAACTATCGTGATCCGAGCAACCTGTTCCAACCCGAGTGGAACGCCAGCGTGGGCGTGCAGTACGCCATCGTCTTGCCGTCGGGAGGCTCGCTGACGCCGCGCGTCGACTGGGCGTACCAGGGCAAGATGACCTTCAACGGCAATCCTGCGACGCCGGCCACGCCGCTGGTGACCGCGCCCGGCTACAGCGTCTTCAACGGACGGCTCAGCTACACGTCGCCCAGTGACGGATGGACGCTGGCGCTCTCGGTGACCAACATGTTCAACAAGTTCTATTATTACAACAAGTTCGCCCAGAACGGCTTTGCCATCTCCGGATCGCCGTCGCTTCCGCGCGAATGGCTGGTGTCGGTCCGCAAGACCTTCTGAACCTTGCGGCAAGGGCGGCGTCCGGTCTCCTGACTGGGCGCCGGCCGCGCAAATCCAACACCATGTCTTGAGGGCGCCGATGGTGGCGTACGACTATATCGTGGCCGGCGGAGGCTCGGCTGGCTGCGTGCTGGCGGCCCGGCTCAGCGAGGACCCGAGCGTGCGGGTGCTGCTGCTCGAGGCGGGCCCGCCGGCGGACAGCCTGTGGATGCGAATGCCGGCGGGCATGGGCCGGCTCTTCATGAACAGCACGTACAACTGGGGCTTCATGACCGAGCCGGAGCCGCGGCTCGGTGGTCGCGGGATCTATTGGCCGCAGGGCAAGACTCTCGGAGGATCGAGCTCGATCAACGGCATGGCCTTCGTCCGCGGCCATCCCGAAGATTACGACGCCTGGCCCCAGCTCGGCGCGCCCGGCTGGGGTTGGGAAGACGTGCTGCCCTATTTCAAGAAATGCGAGCGGCGAGCCGGGGGC
>FTHA01001455.1_pt1 | contig 12773 bp, 10 predicted proteins | sample 1640771 | NCBI WGS metagenome assembly FTHA01 (sample SAMEA3914789, study PRJEB12502) | metagenome | biome: forest; material: soil | place: Canada | collected 2011-07-03 | depth 0.3 m | reverse complement strand
GGTCATCTCTGCCTGAATTCCGGTCATCGCCATGATGAACGGGAACAAAGCCGACGCTCACGGACTTAGGCGTCAAGGCTGAGGACAACTCCCATGCGCAGACTCGGACTAGGCGTCACGATCGCGATGACGGCGGCGCTGGCGGGCTGCATGAGCGGCCGCTCCTCCCTGATCGCGACTCAGGGAGGCCAGGGCAGCGGGTTCCTGACCTCCAGCGATCCCCTGCCCGGCTCCCCGCTCGCCAGGTCCCCGGTCCTCGGGCCGAGCCGCGCCCTGGCTTCGAGCGGCAATGCGGCCTCCTCGTCCCTGGCCCGGTCCTCCAATCTGCAGACGGCCAGCGCGCGCATCGGTCCGGCTTCCCTGGCCGGGCCCGGCGCCTCGGCCGGCCTGCGCGCCTCCGCCGGCGTCGCCTCGGCCAAGGTCGCCGTGAACCTGACGCCGCCGTCGCCCTCCGCGGGCGCGGCGCACGTCTCCGGCGCCGTGGCGGTCAACACCAAGGCCCTCGCGGCCAGCACCCAGACCAGCCTTGCGGTCACACCGACGCTGGCGCCGGCGTCGTCGGTCGGGGCTTCCGTGGCGGCGGTGAGCCAGCCGCTGAACGTCGCGGCCTCGGCCCAGGCGACGGCCAACACCAGCTCGCAGACGCCCGTGGCGGCCAAGGTCAAGCTCAAGGTCGCCACCGTCGGCGTCGCGGTCCACGTCGGGCCCTGAGGCCCGCTGAAGGCATGGGGGGACCTGCTCGGACATGAAGACACGGATACTGGCCCTGGCGCTGGCCACGGCCTGGATCGGCGCACCCGATCTGGGTGCGGCCCAGACCACGCTCTCGCACATCAATCCCGGCCGGCTGGACTCCAACCCGCCGGCGGTGCGCCAGCGCACCCGGCGGCCACGCGGGACGCGGCGCACGCGGGTCGCGACGCCCGAGGTCAAACCCTTCGCCCTCAGCCGGGTGGACATCGCCGGCTCGAGCCTGCCGCCGGGCGAGCTGGCCGCCGCCTATCAGCCGTTCATCGGCCGCACCATCGACAAGGCGGGCCTGCAGGCCATCACCGACGCCCTGGCCAAGGTCTACGCCCGCAGCAACATCGCCCTCTACAGCGTCACCGTGCCCGACCAGGATTTCGCCGGCGGCGTGCTGAAGCTGAAGGCCACCGAAGGCTATATCGGCAAGACCGACTTCAAGGGCGGCGAGCATCGGCCAGGCGTCGCCCTGGCCCGCCGCTATGCCGCGAAGCTGGAGGCGGAGCGGCCGCTGAAGCGCTCGGACCTGGAGCGCTACATCTCGCTGATGCGCGACATCCCCGGCCTCTCGCCGGACGTCGAGGTGGGCCAGGTCCAGCCCGACGGATCGGTGACGCTGGAGGTGGATCCCCAGGCCCAGAGGGTCCAGGCGGCGGTGTCGATCAACGACCGCGGCACCGCCTATCTTGGCCGCACCCAGGTGCAGGGCGACCTCTATCTGGACAGCCTGTTCCGCTCGGGCGACCAGACGCGGCTGTCGGTGGCCCTGCCCACCGACGTCGACCGCTTCCAGCTCTACAGCTTCGGCGAAACCCAGCCGGTCGGGACCGATGGCATGACGGTCCAGGCCTACGGCAGCTATCTGCGCACCCGGCCGCTCGGCCTGAACATCCAGGGCAAGGCCTATTCCCTGGGCGCCCAGGTCAGCTATCCCCTGCTCCGCAGCTACAGCCAGAACCTCTATTTCAGCGCCAGCCTGGACGGGCTGAACAGCCAGAACGCCTTCTTCGGGGACGAGATCTCCAACGAGCATACCCGCGCGCTGCGCGGCGCCCTGGCCTACAGCGTGACCTCGTCCCAGTCGGTGCTGCTGCTCTCGGGCACGGCGAGCTTCGGGCTCGACGGCCTGGGCGCGCACGAGGACCCGAGCCTCGCCAAGACCGCCTTCCGCAAGTTCAATCTGAAATTCGCCTACAACCACGCCCTGGGGACCCACTTCGTGATCCGGCTGGACAGCGCCGCCCAGCTGACGCCGGACCTCTTGCCCGCGTCCGAACAGTTCTCGCTGGGCGGGGAGGAGTTCGGGCGCGGCTATGAGGCGTCCTACCTGGTGGGCGACGAGGGCTACGGCGTCTCGGCGGAGCTGGCCTATGTGATCCCGGGCGGCCTGCCCAAGGCGCTGAGCGGCTCCGAGCTCTACGGTTTCGCCGACAAGGGCGGGACCCGCTACTTCTCGCGCCTGGGCCTGCCCAGGCAGGACCTGTCCCTGGCCTCGGCCGGCGGCGGCGTGCGCGTGCCGATCAGGAAGCACCTGGTGGTCCAGCTGGAAGCCGCCCGCGGCCTGGAAGACCCCATCCCGGCGCTCGACGGCAAGCGCTGGCGCGGCATCTTCAGCATCCGCACGGCGTTCTGAGTCCCAATCCCCCCTCGCAAGCGGGCGAGGAGACTTGGCCCTACCGCCCCCCGACCGCCGCCCTGGCGGCGTCCTGTTCCAGGCGCAGGCGTTCGGCCACGAGGAAGGCCAGCTCCAGGGCCTGGTCGGCGTTCAGGCGCGGATCGCAATGGGTGTGGTAGCGGTCGCCCAGGTCGGTCTCGGCCAGGGCCCGCGCGCCGCCCAGGCACTCGGTGACGTTCTGGCCGGTCATCTCCAGGTGCACGCCGCCGGGATGCACGCCCTCGGCCTCGGCCACGTCGATGAAGCTGCGCACCTCCGACAGGATCCGGTCGAAAGGCCGGGTCTTGTAGCCGTTGGCGGCGGTCAGGGTGTTGCCGTGCATCGGGTCGATGGCCCAGACCACCTGCTTGCCCTCGCGGCGCGTGGCCGCCATCAGCGCCGGCAGCGCCTGCTCGACCTTGTCCGCGCCGAAGCGGCCGTAGAGCGTGAGCCGGCCGGGCTCGTTGGCCGGGTTCAGCACGTCGATCAGGGCCAGGAGATCGTCGGGCGTCATCGACGGGCCGACCTTGCAGCCGATCGGGTTCTTGATGCCGCGGAAGAACTCCACGTGCGCGCCGTCCAGTTGGCGCGTGCGTTCGCCGATCCATAGCAGGTGGGCGGAGGTGTCGTAGCGGTCGCCGGTGGTGGAATCCACGCGGGTCAGCGCCTCTTCATAGCCCAGCAGCAGGCCCTCGTGGGCGGTGAACACCTCCACCTGGTGCAGCACCGGATGGCTCTCGGGGGTGACCCCCAGCGCGCCCATGAAGTTGAGGGCGTCGCTGATCTTGTCCGACAGCTCGCGGTAGCGGGCCGCCTGGGGGCTGCCCTCGACGAAGCCCAGCGTCCAGCGGTGGATGTTGTGCAGGTCGGCATAGCCGCCGCCGGCGAAGGCGCGCAGCAGGTTCAGGGTCGAGGCGGACTGGTTGTAGGCCTTGATCAGCCGCTCGGGATCGGGCGTGCGCTCCTCGAGCGTGAAGCCCATGCCGTTGATGTTGTCGCCCCGGTAGGAGGGCAAGGTGACGTCGCCTTGCGTCTCGGTGGCCGAGGAGCGCGGCTTGGCGAACTGGCCGGCCATGCGGGCGACCTTCACCACCGGCTTGCCGCCCGCGAAGGTCATCACCACCGCCATCTGCAAGAGCAGGCGGAAGGTGTCGCGGATGTTGTCGGCGCTGAATTCCTTGAAGCTCTCGGCGCAGTCGCCGCCCTGCAACAGGAAGGCCTTGCCCGCCGCCACGTCGGCCAGAAGTCCCTTGAGCCGCCGCGCCTCGCCGGCGAACACCAGGGGCGGCATCCGGCGCAGCTCGTCCTCGACGCGCTCCAGCGCGGCGGCGTCGGGATAGTCGGCGGGGATGTGCTTGGCGGGCTTGGTCCGCCAGCTCTGGGGCGTCCAGCGCTCGGTCATGGGTCAGGCGTCCGAAAAGAGGCGGGCTTTTAGCTCATATGGGAATGGGAGGCAAAAACCTGAGCCGCCGGCTCCAGGGTGGTTTACAATCGCTGCGACTGCGTCGCATCAAGCGCGGCGTTTACATCATGCTCGGATACACTATCTAGAGCACGGGCTGGTCCTGATGCTCCTCTGGAGGACACCGATGACGAACGCTGTGTTGTTGGACCGTCGACGGGTTCTGCTGGCCGTTTCCGGCGCCGCGCTGGCGATTGCGGCCGGGCCGGCCCTGGCGGCCGCCGATCCCTACGCCGGCTCGCGCTGGCGCAAGCTGACCAACGCCGACTGGAAGAAGCGGCTGCAGCCGGCGGTCTACAACATCCTGCGCGAGGAGGGCACCGAGCCGCCCGGATCCAGCCCGCTCCTGAACGAGCACCGCGTGGGCCAGTTCGTCTGCGCCGGGTGCGAGCTGCCCCTGTTCAAGTCCAAGTGGAAGTTCGACTCCCACACCGGCTGGCCCAGCTTCTACGACGTGATCCCCGGCGCCGTCGGCCGCAAGAGCGACCACCAGCTCATCGAGGAGCGGACCGAGTACCACTGCGCCCAATGCCTGGGCCACCAGGGCCACGTGTTCAACGACGGCCCGCCGCCGACCGGCCTGCGCTACTGCAACGACGGCCTGGGCCTGAAGTTCGTCCCGGCCTGACCGGGCCCGCCATCATCGCCGCGGCCGGCTGATACAAACTGCGACAAAGTCGGCCGCGACTTGCGAAACTCGCGCGACAGCGAGGCCCCAACTTCTCCCTCGACGCCAGACGAACCGGCGCCGCACCAAGTCAGGAGAAGTCGAGATGAAGACCCTCAAGAAGCTGCTGATCGGCGCCGCCGGCGCCTCCCTGCTGATCGCCCCGGCCGCCTTCGCCGCCCCCTCGCACGGGTTCGACGGCCACGGCCGCGGCGGGCCGCCCGCCCGGACGGTCACCCAGACCCGCACCGTCCAGCACAATCACTGGCAGCGCGGCCAGCGGTTCGACCAGCATCAGGCGCGCAACTACCGGGTGATCTCCAACCCCCGCGCCTACCGCCTGCGCGACGCCCCCCGCGGCTACCGCTGGGTGCAGTCGGACCACGACGCGGTGCTGGTCGCGATCACCTCCGGCGTGATCGCCTCAGTGATGGCCAACGCCTTCAACTAGGTCCGCAGCGTCGGACGCCAGCGGCCCCGGAGCCTCGCTCCGGGGCCAGCGCATGTTAGAGCTGGGATATGGCCGCAGAGCCCCACATCCTGATCGTCGAGGACGATCGCGACATCCGCGATCCGCTGGCGAGCTATCTGGCGAAGAACGGCCTGCGGGTGACCAAGGCCGGGACCGCCGCCGCCGCGCGCGAGGTGCTGGCGGTGCACGGCATCGACCTGGTGCTGCTGGATATCATGATGCCGGGCGAGGACGGCCTGTCGCTGGCCGGCTTCATCCGCGCCACCACCTCCGTCCCGGTGATCCTGGTCACCGCGAAGAACGAGGAGATGGACCGCGTGATCGGCCTGGAGATCGGCGCCGACGACTATGTCGCCAAGCCCTTCTCGCCGCGCGAGCTGCTGGCGCGCATCAAGGCGGTGCTGCGGCGGACGTCGGGCGAGGGCGCTCCGGTGCACGGGCCGGACGGCGGCGGCTTCGCCTTCGGCCCCTGGGTGCTGAACACCGCCACGCGCGAGCTGACCGGGCCGGACGGGGTGGCGACGCCGCTGTCGACCGGCGAATACAATTTGCTGCACGCCTTCGTCACCCATCCGCGGCGGGTGCTGAGCCGCGACCAGCTCCTCGACCTCTCCCAGGGGCGCGAGCTGAACGCCTTCGAGCGCAGCATCGACAACCAGGTCAGCCGCCTGCGCCGCAAGATCGAGGCCGACCCGGCCGAACCCCAGCTGATCAAGACCGTGCGGGCCGGCGGCTATGTGCTGGCCTGCGAGGTGCGGCGGCTGTGAGACTGCCCCGGCCCAGGAGCCTCGCCGGCCAGATGGCCGTGTTGATCGGCGCCGCGCTGCTGATCGCCCAGCTGGTCAACTTCGCCCTGGTGCTCAACGAGCGCCAGCGGCTGAGCCTGGCCCAGACCGAGGGCCCGGCGATCGAACGCTTCGCCAACATCGCCGCCGACGTGCAGGAGGCCCAGCCCGACTTCCAGGCCGCGGTGATGCAGGACAGCTCCCATCGCGGGGCGCGGATCTGGCTGCAGGCCGCCAGCGGCGTGCAGGACACGGCCCGCCGGCCGGACCTGGAATCCCAGCTCGGCCATGCCCTCGCCGACGCCGGGGTCAGGGCCCGCCGGGTGCGCGCCGCCGACGAGCCCGCGCCGGCCACCGTCGCCCGCAACGCCCCCGCCCCGACCACCGACTACATCCGGCTGGCCACCCAGAGAGCCGACGGCCAGTGGCTGGTGGGACGCATCGGCGTGCCCCGGCGCGATCCCTGGCTGCTGGTCCGCCTGATCGGCGCCACGGCGGCGCTCTATCTGATCGTGCTGGGCGCGGCGGCCTGGCTGGCCATGCGCCTGGCGCGGCCGCTACGCGACCTGACCCATGCCGCCGAGCGCTTCGGAGGCCGCGGCGCGCCCGAGGTGGTGGCCGTGCGGGGCCCGCAGGATCTGCGCCGGGCCGTCGTGGCCTTCAACGACATGAACGGCCGCCTGGCCCAGCTGCTGGACGAGAAGGACCGGATGCTGGGCGCCATCGGCCACGACCTGCGCACCCCCCTGGCCTCGCTGCGCCTGAGGATCGAGGCCATGGAGCCCGAGGCCGAGCGCGAGGCGGCCGTCGCCAAGATCGAGGAGATGGCCGCCATGCTGGAGGACATCCTCGCCCTGGCCCGCACCGGCCGCTGGCGGGGCCAGTTCAAGCCGCTGGACGTCACCGCCCTGGCCGAGGCCGTAGCCGAGGACTACGCCCGCCAGGGCCGCCCGGTGAGTTTCGCGGACTCGCCGCGCCTGCTGGCCGACGCCGACGCCGGCCTGCTGCGCCGGGCCCTGGCCAATCTGGTCGACAACGCCCTGGTCTACGCCGGCCAGGCCCGCGTCCGCCTGGTCCGCACCGGCGCGGACATCGAGATCCGGGTCGAGGACGACGGGCCGGGCATCCCGCCGGAGTCGCTGGAGGCGGTGCTGCATCCCTTCCAGCGCCTGGAGGGCTCGCGCAGCCGCGAGACCGGCGGCGCGGGCCTGGGCCTGGCCATCGTGCGGGGCGTCGCCGAGGGCCATGGCGGGACGCTGAGGCTGGAGAACCGCCAACCCCGCGGGCTGGCGGCGGTGCTGACCCTGCCCGGCCGCCCTACCCCATCGGGTACATGAACTCGCGCGAGACCTGGTCGATCTCGTCCAGGGTCTCCTTGGACAGGGTCAGGGCGTCGGCGGCCAGGATCTCGTCCAGCTGGTCCTCGCGGCTGGCGCCCACGATGGTCGAGGCGACGAACTCGGGCCGCAGGCTCCAGGCCGTGGCCAGGGTGACGGCCGAGACGCCCAGCCCCGCGGCGATGTCCATGAACTTCCGGGTCGAGGCCAGGCTCTTGTCGTTGATGAAGCGCTGGGCCATCACCGCCTGGCGCCCGCCCATGTCGAAGTACTTGGAGAAGCGCGCGCCCTCGGGCCGCCCGCCGTCGTTGTACTTGCCCGACAGCACGCCGCCGGCCAGGGGCGAATATGGGATCAGGCTGACGCCTTCCTGCAGGCAGACCTGGGCCAGGGCGTCCTCGAACCGCCGGTTGTTCAGGCTGAAGTTGTTCTGGATGGTCTCGTAGCGGTGAAAGCCGTTCTCGGCCGAGACCTGCAGGCTCTTCATCAGGCCCCAGGCGGTCTCGTTGCTGCAGCCCAGCACCCTCACCTTGCCGGCGCGGACCAGCTCGTCCAGCGTCTCCAGCGCATCCTCGTAGCGGGCGCCGTGATCGGGCCAGTGGGTCTGGTAAAGGTCGACGTAATCGGTCCCCAGCCGCTTGAGGCTGGCCTCGATGGCATGGGTGATGTTGTGGCGGTCCAGCGCCGTCATGCCGGCGCGCTGGGCGCCCTTGATCCAGCCGTGGCTGGGCCCGCACACCTTGGTGGCCAGGATCACCGCGTCGCGCCGCTTGGTCTTCAGCCAGCGGCCGACGATCTCCTCGGTGCGCCCGGCCCAGTCCTCACTGGGCGGCACGGGGTAGTTCTCGGCGGTGTCGTAGAAATCGATCCCGGCGTCGAAGGCCTTGTCGAGGATCCGGAGCGAGGTCGCCTCGTCCGCCTGGGACCCGAAGGTCATGGTCCCCATGCAGATCTTCGACACGACGATGGCGCTTCGGCCGAGCCGCTTGGATTGCATCTGTCCGCCCTGATGGTGCTGGTCCGACGCCCCCGGCCGGCCCTGGCGGAAGCGGGGCCTTGTTACGCGACGGCGGCGGCGGCGGGCAAGGCGGAGGGCGTCCGCGATGCGACGGCTACGGCCGGATCGCCTACCCGAACAGGTTCCGGTCCAGGAAATGGAGGTCCTTGGGGTCGAAGTATTTCTGCGCCCAGGCGTCGGTGGTCCCGAGCGTCCAACCGACCGCCGCCGCCGCCGCACTCTTCGAGGCGTCCACCGGCGTCGCCACCCCCTTGGATTTCGCCGCATCCGACATGGAGTCGAGGAAGTCGTAGTGGTCGATCAGGGCAAGCGCTTCGATCCCGAAGGCCGCGGCCACGCCGCTGTCGTGGATGGTGATCAGGTTGTCGCCATTCGCGCCCTCGCCCCCTTCGGCGAGGTTGGACGAGCCGCAATAGACGATCCCGTCGGGCCCCGTCATGCCGCAGACCACGAACTTGTCGTGGATCTCATGGCCCGGCGGGGTGGGGACTTGGTCGAAGGGCGGCGGAAGCTTCGGATGCCCGGGCTTGCCGGTGACCAGCACGCCTTCGGTCGAGCCCACAGGGTAGAGGTAGACGCCCTCCGGGGCGTCGGAGATGCCGTAGGTGAAAATGGACTCCGATTTGTGCAGGTCGTTCAGGGCGTCGTAGACCTTGTCGCCAGCCTGGTTGATCTGCATGACCGCAAACAGCACCGATCCCTCGGTCGGCGGCTTCGCTCCCTCCGCATTGATCTTGTCGACGATGCCCATGAGCAGGTTGTCGGCGTAGGTCTGGTCATGCGGCGAGAAGGTGATATCGACCTGCGGCCCTGCCGCGCTGGACGTGTAAACCTTGGTCGCCCACGCGGATGCGCGAAACGGCGCCGCCGCGACATTGTCGTTCCAGGATTCGTCGAACACGCCGCCGTACCAGGCGGCGATGCCCGGCTCGTCGAACAGCAGCACGTGGTTGGCGTTCACATAGAGCCCGGTGATGGAGAAGTTCGTCGAGCCGGTGAGGACCTTGATCGGTCCAGCGGCGTTGGAGACGACGAACACCTTGTCGTGGGCATAGCGCCCGAACTTGCCTCGCTTGACCACGCCCGCGCCGCCGGCGCTCGCCAGCAGCGCGGTGGTCTGGTCCTCAGGCGTCGGCTTCGCCCCGTTGGTGTGCAGCGAGGCGTTGTCCAGGATGAGCCGAAGGCGTCCGTCCTTCGCCAGGGCCTGCAACCTGGTGATCACATCCGGCTCGTTCAGGTCGTAGGCGAACATGTCGAGGTGCAGGCTGGCGTCGGCCACGACCTCGTCGAGCACCTGGAAGACCATCTCCCGGGCCGTCCAGCCCATCCACTGGTACTGATCGGCCCAAGTATAGTGCGCTCCGCTGGGATCGGTCCCGGCATTCAGCGTCGTATCGAAGATCAGCGGCTTGCCGGGGGGCTCGATCGCCGAAGTATCGCCGAAGTGGTGGACAAACGCCTCGGACTGCATGTAGCCCCGCGTGAATCCCAGCCGGATCTTCCCCGTGGTGAAGTTGTCCACCTGGATCGTGACCGAAGCACTGAGGCTCGGGTCGAGCGCGACCAGCTTCTGGCTGTAGAAATATCGGGGCGTCACCGTATAGGTGTACTCGCCAAGGAAGGGTTGGAGCCCCTGGTGGGCGGAGCCCAGGACATGGAGCCAGCGGAACTTGTGGATCGGCGCATTGACGCTCGATCGGGCCGGCTCGCCCTGCACCTGCGCATGGTTGCTGGGCGTCGCGAAGGCCAGCTCATTGAGGATGTAGTATCCGGCGGCCCCATTGCCCGGCTGGCAGTAAATGGTGAAGCCGGCCAGGTTCTTGGCGTTGTTCTGGTCGGCTAGATTAAAGGCCAGGAGCGTCTTTCGGTCGCCCCGGTAGGCCTTGAGAGTGAACGCACCTTTCGTGTTCGATGCACTGGCCATGGCTTGGCCCCCCTTGCGCCGTTCATAATCCTGCCTGACTTATGCGACACGCCTGAGACGGAGGGACGCTCGACACAACCCCCGCGCGCAGCCAAGCTTAGCAGGAGGCGCGGCCCGGCCGATCGTCAAGCGCAAATACGACGCGAGAGCTCGGCGGCGTTCAAAGCCAGCCATCTTTCACCGGCCCCCTTGCCCTTGCGCCCGGGCGGCGCGGGTGGCCGCCCGACGGCGGCAGGGCCTCGGCGCCGCGGTCGTCGACCGCCTCCTCGGGGGCGGGCGGATCGGACGCCGCCGGCCTTGGAGGCGAGATGCGCTGGCGGGCGCGGTCGCGGCGCCTTAACTGGACGGGGTCTCGTTGGCGGCCATTCCTGGGCCACGCCATCTGGCGCCTGCACCGAGCCGCCTGGACAAGATCCTGATGCCGAACGCACGCAGACTGCCTGGAACAACGATCGTGGGAGGCCACTCCAGCACGGTGAAGGTCTGCGTCGTCATCTCGACCGTCATTCTGACGGGTGCGGCCTTCTGGGCCCTTCGACGCATCCTGGAGCCCTTCGTCCTCGCCTTGTTCCTGTTGATCATGGTCGATGGCCTGGCGCGAGCGCTGGCGAGCCACGTTCCGAAGTTTCCGGCAAGGGCCGCCCTGCCCACGGCCTTCCTCCTGATCCTCGGGCTCTTCGGCCTCACGATCTGGATGGCGGCCGACAATGCGGGCGACTTCGCCTCCCAATCCAGCGCCTACACGGCGCGCATCAACGCTCAGCTCGATCTCGGCGCCCAACACCTCGGGCTCAAGGTCACGCCCACGCTCGCGGACCTGATCCACAAGCTCAATCCGGGTCGCTTCACCGGCGCCATCGCCGAGGGTCTCAGCCGGTTCGCCGAGGCCGCGGTGTTCGTCATGATCTACCTGGGCTTCCTTGTGGCGTCGCGCGAGGGCTTTGCAGCGAAGGCCCGCGAGCTGTTCGCCACCGACGAGGAGCGCGCGGAAGGGAACAAGGTCTTCGAGCGCGTCAGGCTCGGCGTGGAACGCTACATGTGGGTTCAGACCGTGGTGGGCGCTGTGATCACCGCGGTGTCGGCGGGCCTCATGGCCGCCACCGGCCTTTCGCACATACCCTTCTGGTGCCTGATCATCTTTCTGGCCAACTACATTCCCGCCGTCGGGGCGGCCGTGGGCGTCCTCTTCCCCGCCGCGTTCGGCCTGGTCGAGTTCGATAGCCCCGTGCGGGCGATCATCCTGGTCGCGGGCCTGGAAGCCACCCACTTCGCGGTCAGCCACGTCCTGCAGCCACGCATGCAGGGCAGGAGCCTGAACCTGGATCCCATCGTGGTGCTGCTGGCGCTGGCCTTCTGGGGCGCGATCTGGGGTGTCGTTGGCGCGTTCCTATCCACCCCGTTGACGGTGATGGCCATGGCCATCATGGCGGAATTCAAGGGCACGCGGCCCCTCGCGGTCCTGCTGTCCAGCGACGGGAAGCCCTATGCGGGCGTGGCGGAAGGCGAGGCGTGATGCCGGCTGGGATGGGCCAGGACCGCCCCTCGCAGGCGCCTCGACCCACCTAGCGGCCGCCCTCACCGCCGCTCGCCCTTCCGCGGCCCCGGCTTCCCCTTCGCCCGCTCGCGCTGGTGCGGCTTGGGCCGGGTTGAATTGGCCGGCCCGGGGGCGCCCGCCGGTTCGATGGCCACGTCTCCCTTGGCGGTGGTGCGCAGGGCTTCCCGGAAGCGGGCCTCGGCGTCCGGGGCGATCTCGAACTTGGTCTCGCGGGGGAAGATGCGGATGGCGCCGATGTCCTTCTTGGTCACGTGGCCGCGGCGGCAGATCAGGGGGATCAGCCACTTGGGGTCGGCATTGTTCTGGCGGCCGACGGGCAGGCGGAACCAGACGCCCGATCCCTCCAGAGGCTCGTGCGGCTCGGACCGGCGCTCCCGGGGCTCCCTGGGCTCCCGGTGCTCGCGGGCCTCGCGCGGCGCCGGCGCCTCCGAGCCCCGGCGGTCGTCGAACACCTCTTCCGGATCAGGCAGCTGCGAGCGGTAGAGGCGCACCAGGGCGGCGGCGATCACCTCGGGCGGACTGCCGGCCAGGAGCTTGCGGCCCAGCGCCAGGTCCTCGTCAGAGGGGGCGTCCTGCAGGATCGGGCTTTCCAGCAGCCGCTGCTGGTCCCGCTCGCGGATCTCCTCGGCCATGGGCGGGCCCGACCAGGCGGCGGTGACCTGGGCGGAGGCCAGCAGCTGCTCGGCCTTGCGCCGGCGGGTGTAGGGCACGAGCAGCACCGAGACGCCCTTGCGCCCCGCCCGGCCCGTGCGCCCGCTCCGGTGCAGCAGGGCCGGCTTGTTCTGCGGCAGCTCGGCGTGGATGACGAGGTCGAGGGCCGGCAGGTCGAGCCCCCGCGCGGCCACGTCGGTGGCGACGCAGGCGCGGGCATGGCCGACGCGCAGGGCCTGCAGCGCGTCGGTGCGCTCCTTCTGGCTCAGCTCGCCCGAGAGGGCGACGGCGCTGAACCCGCGCTCGCGCAGGCCGGCATAGAGGTGGCGCACCGCCTCGCGGGTGGCGCAGAAGATCAGGGCGCTGGGGGCGTCGAAATAGCGGAGCACGTTGACGACGGCGTGCTCGATCTCGTTGGGGGCGACGCGGATGGCGCGGTACTCGATGTCGCCGTGCGGCTCCTGGAGCCGGTTGGTGTCGATGCGCACCGCGTCGCGCTGGTAG
>FTHA01001468.1_pt1 | contig 12776 bp, 9 predicted proteins | sample 1640771 | NCBI WGS metagenome assembly FTHA01 (sample SAMEA3914789, study PRJEB12502) | metagenome | biome: forest; material: soil | place: Canada | collected 2011-07-03 | depth 0.3 m | reverse complement strand
TCCTCGCGGAACAGGCCCTGCTGGATCAGGCCGCGCAGGTCGCGGTTGGTGGCGGCGATGATGCGGGCGTCGGCCGGGCGGCCGGTGCGCGGGTTGATCGCCTTCTCCGAGCCGTCGATGACGCGCAACAGGCGGGTCTGGGCGTCCAGCGGCATGTCGCCGACCTCGTCCAGGAACAGCGTCCCGCCGTCCGCCTCGACCAGTTTGCCGGTCTCGTCGACCTTGCCGAACAGCTCGGTCTCCACCCGTTCGCGCGGGGTGGCGGCCAGGTTCACGGCCACGAAGCGGCCGTCGCGCCGGCGGCCGAGATCGTGCAGCGCGCGGGCGACCAGCTCCTTGCCCGAGCCGGATTCGCCGGTGACCAGCACCGTCAGGTCCGCGCCCACCAGCCTGGCGACGGTGCGATAGACCTCCTGCATGGGGGCCGAGCGACCGATCAGCGGCAGGCGCTCGTCGCGGATGGCGCGGGCCTGGGCCTTGGCCAGCTCGGTGTCGGCCGGCTTGGCCAGCGCCCGCTTGGCCGCCGCCGTCATGTCGTCCAGGTCGAAAGGCTTGGGGACGTATTCGTAGGCGCCGATCTCGGCGGCGTTCACCGCCGTGAGCAGGGTGTTCTGGGCGCTCATCACGATGACGGGCAGCCGGGGCCGCTGCTTGCGAATGCGCGGCAGCACGTCGAACACGTTCTCGTCGGGCATCACCACGTCGGTGATGACCAGGTCGCCCTCGCCGTCGGAGACCCATTTCAGCAGGGTCGAGGCGTTGGAGGTCGCGCGCACCTGGTAGCCGAGGCGGGAGAACGCCTGGCTGAGCACCAGCCGGATCGAGGCGTCGTCATCGGCGATGAGGATCTTACTCGGGAGGGTCATGAGCTTGGCTTATCCCGCGGTGTGTTGGGATTGCACCGGCAGCAGCACCCGGAATTGGGTGCGGCCGGGTTCTGACTCGAAATCGACCAGACCGCCGTGAGCGGCGACCAGTTTCGCGACAAGCGCGAGCCCCAGGCCCGTTCCGTTCGATTTGGAGCTGACAAACGGCTCGAACAGCTGGTCGCGCAGGCGGGGCGGCACGCCGGGGCCGTTGTCCTGGATCCTGACCTCGAGGGGCACGGCTTTGGTCTTGCCGTCCTCGGTGCGGACCCTGAGGCCATGACGGTAGGCGGTGGAGACCAGGATCTCGCCACGTCCGTCGCCGCGGGCATGGGCCGCCTCGGCGGCGTTCTTGACCAGGTTCAGGAAGATCTGGATCAGCTGGTCCTCGTCGCCCGAGGTGGGCGGCAGGGACGGATCGTAGGCGTCGCGAAGCACCAGTCCGTCGGCCGGACCGTTGGCGGCCAGGGCCTTCACCCGGTCCAGCACCGCATGGATGTTCACCGGCACGCCGGCGACGGGATGGTCCCAGCCCAGTTCCTCGACCCGGTCGACCAGACGGCGGATGCGCTCGGTCTCCTCGACGATCAGCTCGGCCAGGGCCGCGTCCTCGGCCTTGACGCCCTGCTTCAGCAGCTGGGCCGCGCCGCGGATGCCGGCCAGGGGGTTCTTGATCTCGTGCGCCAGCATGCGGCCCAGGCCCCCGATCGAGCGCAGGCCATGGATGTCGACGGTGCGGCGGGCGACGTTGCCGCCGTTGGGATGCAGGGTGAGGAGCACCGCCCCTTCGGTCAGGGGAGAGGCCACCAGGCCGGCCTGGAAGGCCGGCTGCCCGGGGAGGGCGAACTCCACCTCCCGCTCGCGGGCCGGGGACCCGGTCTCCAGCGCCCGCGCCATCAGGAGGGCCACCTTGTCGCCAGCCGTCACCGCGTCGCGGAAGCGTGAGCGCGACAGCAGCCCCAGCGCCTGGCCGAACAGGGTCTCGGCCGCCTCGTTGGCCGCCTTCAGTGCGCCGTCCGCGCCGATGATCAGGGCCGGATCGGCCCCGGCCTCGAACGCCGCCGCCTTGAGGCCCTCGGATACGGGCATGAAACTGCCTAAAATTTGCTCACAGCGAGCGACCACTTTTTAGGCAATTTTTGCACGGCTTGTCCAGCCCTGGACAAAGACGGGCCCCTCGCCGAAACAGGCGCGTGCGCTTCTCAGCCGTCATCGCCGCCGCAGGATCGGGCCGCCGCGCAGGCGGCGACCGCCCCAAGCAATGGCGCCTGCTCGCCGGCAAGCCGGTGCTGCGCTGGTCCGCAGAGGGCCTGGCCGCGGCGGGCGCCGAACGGCTGGCGGTCGTGGTGGCCGACGGCGACGAGGCCGCCGCCGCCGAGGCGCTGCAGGGGCTCTCGGGGGTCCGGATCGTCCGCGGCGGCGCCGAACGGGCGGATTCGGTCAAGGCGGGCCTGGCCGCCCTGGCGGACGCCCCTTCCGAGGCGGTGCTGATCCATGACGCCGCCCGCCCCTTCGTGCAGCCTCGCCACGTGGCGGTGCTGCTGGACGCCTTGAAGGACGCCGACGGCGCCGTGCCGGTGCTGGCCGTCGCCGACACCTTGAAGCGCACCTCCGAAAGCGGCGCCCTCTCGACCCTGTCCCGCGAGGGCCTCCTGCGGGTGCAGACGCCCCAGGCCTTCCGCTATTCCACCCTGGCGGCCGGCTACGCCGCCTGGATCGACGCCGAGCCGCCGACCGACGACGCCGGGCCGGTCGAGCTGGCTGGCGGCCGGGTGGTCGCCGCGCCCGGCGACCCGATGCTGATGAAGCTCACCTATCCGGAGGATTTCGCCATGGCCGAGGCTCTGGCGGGCCAGGCCCGCATCACCCGCGTCGGCCAGGGCTTCGACGCCCACAGGTTCGGGCCCGGCGACGAGGTCTGGCTCTGCGGCGTCAGGATCGCCCACGACAAGGCCCTGGTCGGCCACTCCGACGCCGACGCCGGGCTGCACGCGCTCACCGACGCCCTGCTGGGCGCGGTCGGCCGGGGCGACATCGGCGACCACTTCCCGCCCTCGGACCCCAAGTGGCGCGGGGCGGCGTCCGACCAGTTCCTGCGCCATGCCCTGGCCCTGGTCCGCGACGCCGGCGGCCAGGTGATCAACGCCGACGTGACGCTGATCTGCGAGGAGCCGCGCATCAAGCCTCACCGCGAAGCCATGCGCGCCCGCCTGGCCGAGCTGCTGGAGCTGCCGCTGGACCGGATCAGCGTGAAGGCCACCACCACCGAGGCCATGGGCTTCACCGGCCGGCGCGAAGGCCTCGCGGCCCAGGCCATCGTGGCGGTCGAGACGCCCTGACCGGCCGCTAAGGGGCCGACGTCGCCCGCCGAACCAGGGCGCCCAGCACATTGGCGTAGTCGTCGGTCCAGGGCCTGACCCGCAACGCATCGGCCGGCCGCCAGCGCGGATCCTTTGCGAAGGGCTGCAGCGCCTGGGGCGTCCTCGCCGCCAGCACCACGATGGCCCCTGCGTCCGCGAACAGCGGGGTCTGAGGCGACGGGGCGCGTGTCTGGGTCAGGGAGGCGCCGCCGGCGGCCCTGATCGCCGCCGCCGCCGGACCAACCAGCTCCAGGTTGCGGTTGGACAGGTGCAGCACCACCACCCCGTCCGGCTTGAGCAGGCTCAGATAGAGGGCCATCGCCTCGCGGGTCAGCAGGTGGGTGGGGATGCTGTCGGAGGAGAAGGCGTCGACCAGCAGGAGATCGAACTGGCCGGCCGGCTCGCGCTGGAGCGACTGGCGGGCGTCGCCGATGACGAAGCTGAGCGGCCCCTTGGCGCAGCCGCGGACGTAGTCGAACCGGTTGGCGTCGGTCGCCAGGCGCAGCACCATGGGATCGATCTCGAAGACCTTCATGGAGTCCGAAGCGCGCACGAAGGTCGCGACCGTCCCGGTCCCCAGGCCCACCAGGCCCAATCGAGCGGACGGCTTGCGGGCTTCCACCCCCGCGAAGGCCTGCCCGATCGGCCCCGCCGGCCCGTAGTAGACCAGGGGCTGGCAGCGGAGAGCCGGATCCAGGGCCTCGGCGCCATGCACGGTCGAGCCGTGCATCATGAAGCGCACGGTCCCGAGCTCCGGGACGTTGGTCTGGCCGATCTGGACCACGCCGAAGAAGCTGCGGTGGGATTCCGAGACGTCGTAGATCTGGTGCTCCACCATCCCCGCGAGGGCCAGCCCTCCCGCCACTCCGGCGAAGGCCGCCGGCCGGCCCCGCAGGAGGAAGGCGCAGGCGCAGGCCGCCGCGACCAGCACGAACTCGAGCGGCCCCGAGATCTGCACGTCCGGATTGGCCAGGAACAGCTCCGCGCCCAGCCCCGCCAGCAAGAGGGCGATGGCCGTGGGATAGGCCGGCCGCCCCGCCGAAGGCCGCGCCAGGGCGGCCAGGGCCAGCACCGCCGGATACTCCCAGACGTCGTTGAAGATCACCGGCGCCACGAAGGCGTTGAACGCCCCGCCCAGCACTCCGCCCAAGGCCACGCAGACGTAGAAGTCGGTCAGCCGCCGGGGCTCCGGCCGGCGGGCGAACAGCGCCAGGTGGCACATCAGGGCCGTCAGCCCGAAGGTCAGAAGGTGCAGGATCAGCAGCGGCAGCCAGTCGTGCGTCCTGACCGGGACCAGCCACAGGCAGACCGGCGCGGCCAGGGCCTGGAGCAGCAGCACGATCCCGGGCGGGATCGGCGGGGGATCCTGGAAGGCGATGACGAAGGTCAGCAGATAGAGCGCCAGCGGCGGGATCCACAGGAACGGGACGGACGCCACGTCGGAGGTGATGAGGCTGGTGACGCCCAGGAGGAGGCTCGACGGCGCCGCCGAGAGCAGGATCCAGGACAGCCGCCGGCGCCAGCCGATCGGCTCGAGGGTCGGGCCTTGACGCCGGTCCGCCGCGGCGGCCGGCTTGATCGCCAGGCCGAGCGCCAGCACCGCCAGGGCGAACAGCAGATAGCCGAAGGTCCAGAGACGCGTCTGCAGGTGCAGACCGATCAGGGGCTGGACCGCGAACGGATAGGCCAGCAGCGCCAGCAGGCTGCCGAGGTTGCTGGCGGCGTAGAGGCCATAGGGGCTGCGCCTGGTCTCGGACGTCCTGGCCAGCCAGGCCTGCAGCAGGGGCGCGGTGGCCGACAGGGCCGCGAAGGGCGCGCCGACCGAAAGGGTCAGGGCCGCCATAAGCCAGAGCACCGGGTGAGCGGTGGCGCTGGAGCCGAGGTGGGCCGGCAGGCGCAGCGGCAGCGCCAGGCCCGCCAGGACCAGCACGCCCAGATGAATCCGCCACTGCCAGGCGGGCGAGGAGATGCGCTGGAGCAGGTGGGCGTAGCTGTAGCCGGCCAGGAGCGCGATCTGGAAGAACGCCAGGCTGGTGTTCCACACCATGGGCGAGCCGCCGAGCCTGGGCAGCAGCAGCTGGGCGATCATCGGCTCGACCAGGAAGACCAGCGCCGCGCTGAAGAACGCCGCCACGGGGAACAGCATTCCTGCCGACAGGACGCGCGGGCGCAGCATGGCCGTGTCGGTCATCGCGCCCCCCTGCGCAGAATCACCTTCGACTGCCGTATTCAGGAGCTTGCGTCGTTATCGCCGCGGATTGAACTGTCATGATCCGCATCGCACGGAGTCGAGGATGTTCCCGGAGGATGTGCGAGAGCTGGCCGAGGCCGTGCTGGACCGGGCGAGAGCCGCGGGCGCGACCATCGCCACGGCCGAAAGCTGCACGGGCGGCCTGGTCGCCGGGGCCCTGACCGCCATCGCCGGATCCTCGGACGTGGTCGAAGGGGGGCTGGTCACCTACTCCAACGCGGCCAAGACCGAATTGCTGGGCGTCGACGCCGGCCTGATCGCCGGGTTCGGGGCGGTGTCGAAAGAGGTGGCCAGGGCCATGGCCACGGGCGCGGTCCGGCGGCTGGGCGTCGGATTGGCCGTGGCCATCACCGGCATCGCGGGTCCGGGAGGGGGCAGCCCGGAAAAGCCGGTCGGCCTGGTGCACTTCGCCAGCTCCGATTCCGCTGGAGCGACGCGCCACCTCGAGATGCGCTTCGGCGACATCGGCCGGGACGAGGTGCGCATGGCTTCGGTGAAGGTCGCCTTGCAGATGCTGCTGGAGCGGCTGGGCGGATGACGGCCTCCCCCGAGGCGCCCAAGCCCCGGCGGGGCCTGCCGGTGCTGCGCCATCCGGCCGAGATCCGGCACGCCGCGCGCGTCGCCGCCGCCGTGGGCGCGGCCTTCGCGGTCGGGGCCGTCTTCCGTCCGCCCCAGGCCTACTGGATCGTGTTCACCGCCATCATCGTGGTGCAGACCAGCGTCGGCGGCACCATCACCGCCTCGTTCGAGCGGCTCCTGGGCACCATCGTCGGCGGCCTGATCGGGGTGGGCGCGACCTATCTGCGGGCCAAGACCACCCTTCAGGAGGGGCTGGTGATCAGCGCCGCCGCCGCCGTCGCCGCCTTCGCCGCGGCCGTGCGGCCGAGCCTGAGGGTCGCCCCGATCACCACCGCCATCGTGCTCCTGGGCGGAGCAGCCGCGCACATGGGCCCGATCACCGCCGCCGCCTGGCGGGTGGCCGAGATCGCCATCGGCGGCGTGGTGGGCGTCCTGGCCACCATCATGGTCTTCCCGGCCCGCGCCCGGCGGGTGGTTCGCCATCGGGCCTGCGAGACCCTGCGCCAGCTCGCCGAGCTGATCGCCCTGTTCGCCGCCCGCTTCGACGCCGGCGGCGTGGACCTGGAGGCGCGCAGCGCGCACCAGGCGATCCGCAAGTCCCTGGCCTTGGCTGACCAGGCGCTGGCCGAGGCCGAGCGCGAGACCCTCTGGGGCCGGCGCTCCGATACGCCCGAGGGGCTGGTGCGCAGCCTGCGCCGGCTGGCTGGCGACGGGGTCATGATCGGCCGGGCCCTGGCCAAGCCCCTGCCCCGCGCCTCGGGCGAGCGCATCGGCCCCAGCGCCATAGCCCTCCTCCAGGCGATCGCCACCCGGCTGCGCAACTCCGCCGGCGGCCTGGACAGCTTCCAGCCGACCCCGCCCGACAGCCTGGATCAGGCCCGCGCCGCCTTCGAGGCCGCGGTCGAGCAGACCCGCGTCGACCGGCTGACCGCCGAAATCAATTTCGACGCCGCCTCGCGGGTGTTCGGGCTGGTGTTCGCCATGGAAAGTCTGCTGGCCAACCTGTCGGACCTGGCCGACCGGATCGCCGAGGTGGCCGGTCAGGCCGCGCCGTCGGCCGGCGCGGGCGTCACCGAGCCCGACATGGCCGAGCCGTAGAGCCGCTTGGCCCGGCCTTCGAAGCAGCCGATCAACCGGTCGGCCGCATGGCGCGCGTTGGCCGCCAGGATGGTGTCCAGCAGGCGGGACTTGAACTCGAAGTCGATCTCGAAATCGACCCGCGTCCCCTGCCCCTCGGGCGTGAAGCGCCAGAGGTTCCGCAGCCGACGGAACGGGCCGTAGAGCAGCCCGACCTCGATGGTCCGCGCCCGCTCGTCCAGCATCACCCGCGTGGCGAAGGTCTCGCGCACGATGGCGAAACCCACCCTGGCCTCGGCGTCGAGGCTGCGCACGCCATCCTTGGCCTCGGTGCGGTTCCAGGCGCGCAGCGAAGACACCCAGGGCAGGAACTGCGGATAGGCCTCCACATCGGCGATCAGGTCGAACAGCTGGTCGGGCCGGTAGGGCAGGATCTTGGTGACGCGCGTGGAATGCACGGGGTCAGCCCCGGGCGGCCTTCAGCCGGGCGAAATCCTCGCCGGCGTGGTGCGAAGAGCGGGTCAGCGGGCTGGACGACACCATCAGGAAGCCCTTGGCCCGGGCGATGGCCTCGTAGGCGGCGAACTCCTGAGGCTCGACGAAGCGGTCGATCGGCGCGTGCTTGCGGGTCGGCTGCAGGTACTGGCCGATGGTGATGAAGTCGACGCCGGCCGAGCGCATGTCGTCCATCACCTGCATGACCTCGGGCTTGGTCTCACCCAGGCCCACCATGATCCCCGACTTGGTGAACTGCTTGGGATCGCGCTCCTTCACCCGCTCCAGCAGCCGGAGCGAGTGGTAGTAGCGGGCGCCCGGGCGGATGTTCAGATAGAGACGCGGCACGGTCTCGAGATTGTGGTTGAAGACGTCCGGCCGGGCGTCGATCACCGTTTCGGCCGCCCCCGCCTTGCGCAGGAAGTCGGGGGTCAGGATCTCGATGGTGGTGGCCGGCGCCGCCTGGCGGATGGCGGCGACGGTGGCGGCGAAGTGGGCCGCGCCGCCGTCGTCCAGGTCGTCGCGGTCGACCGAGGTGATGACCACATGCTTCAGGCCCATCTTGGCGACGGCGTCGGCCACGCGCTCGGGCTCGGTCGGGTCCAGCGCCTCGGGCAGGCCCGTGCGTACGTTGCAGAAGGCGCAGGCCCGCGTGCAGGTCTCGCCCATGATCATGAAGGTGGCGTGCTTGACCGACCAGCATTCCCCGATGTTGGGGCAGGCCGCTTCCTCGCAGACCGTGACCAGGCCGTGGCCCTTCACGATGTCGCGGGTCTCCAGATAGCCGGCCGAGCCCGGCGCGCGCACGCGCAGCCAGTCCGGCTTCTTCAGCACCGGCGTGTCGGGGCGCGACTGCTTCTCCGGGTGCCGCAGCGCGCGCGCCCCAGAGTCCCGCGATGTCGAGTCGATCAGGGTGACCATCTGCGCCCTAGATCGTCCCTCGGGGAGGATTGATCAAGTTCGGGGCTGCGACGCGAGGGATAGCGGCGGCGCCACCTCTTCCAGGGGACGGCGTTCGGCGCGGACGCCGAGGAGCAACTCGGCCAGCGCCGCCAGCAACATCAGGGCGCCGCCGAACAGATATCCCCAGAGGATCTCGAGCCTCGATCCGGAGCCGATCAATGCCCCGAACACGGCCGGCGCGGCGACCCCGCCCACCCCGGTGCCGATCGCGTAGAACAGGGCGATAGACATCGCGCGGGCCTCCAGCGGAAAGCTCTCGCCGATGGTCAGATAGGCGGCGCTGGCGGCGGCCGAGGCGAAGAAGAAGATCACCGTCCAGGCCATGGTCTGGGTCTCGGCGCTGAGGGCGCCCTCCTTGAACAGCCAGCCGGTCAGGGCCAGCAGGACACCCGCGATCGCGTAGGTCGAGCCGATCATCAGCTTGCGGCCCCACAGGTCGAACAGGTGGCCGAGCAGCAGCGGTCCCAGGAAGTTGCCGAGCGCGAAGGGCAGCAGGAACCAGCCGACGTCGCCGGCGGAGACGCCATAAAACTTCGTCAGGATAAGGCCATAGGTGAAGAAGATCGCGTTGTAGCAGAAGGCCTGAGTGGCCATCAGGATGAGAGAGAGCAGGCTGCGCCAGGGATAGATCCGCAGCAGCGCCGACGCGGTTTCGGCAAGGCCGGTATGGGCCCTGGGAACGAGCGCGATGGCCCCGGCCGGTGGCGGCAGAGGTCCCCGCTCCTTCTCGACCTGCGCTTCGATGCCGGCGACCACACGGGAGGCTTCCTCCGGGCGGCCGTGGGTCATCAGCCAGCGCGGACTCTCGGGCAGGAAGCGGCGCACATAGATGACGACCAGGGCCAGGACACCGCCGATCAGGAAGCCGAGCCGCCAGCCGAGCGCCGCGGGGAAGATGCGCTGGTCCAGGAGCACGACCGAGCCCAGGGCCGCCATGCCCGCGCCGAGCCAGTAGCTGCCGTTGATCACCAGGTCGGTATAGCCGCGCCGGCGCGCCGGGATCAGCTCCTGCACGGCGGAGTTCATCGCCGCGCACTCGCCGCCGATGCCGATGCCGGTCAGGAAGCGGAACAGGGCGTAGGACCCAAAATTCCAGGAAGCCCCCGTCAGCACCGTGGCGGCGAAATAGACCCCGATGGTGACCATGAAGAGCCGCTTGCGGCCAAGCTCGTCGGTGAGCCGGCCGAACACCAAGGCTCCCAGCACGGCGCCGGCCAGATAGATGCTGGACGCCAGCCCGACCTGGGCGTCGCTCAGGCCCAGCGCCCGGGGATCCTTGATCGCGGCGCCCAGCGAGCTGACCAGCGTGACCTCCAGACCATCGAAGCTCCAGGTGACGCCCAGGGCGAAGACCACCAGCCAGTGGAACCGGCTCCAGGGCAGCCGGTCCAGCCGCGCGGGCACATCGCTCAGGAAAATACCACCGTCGCGCGACGGCGCTGGCCTTTGCGGGGGGACCGTTGTCATCTGGCAGCCCGACCTTCGCCGTAGGCAACCCACGCCATCGCCAGTTGTTCCCCAGGGCCCGCCCATCGCCGACCGGCGCTCCCCTGCGCGCTGGCGCTGACGGCCGTGCTGGCGGCGGGGTGCGACCAGACCGATCCGCGCGCGCCGGTCACCGCCAGCCATATTCCCGCCGGCCTGCAGAGCCGCTTCTATCCGCCCGACGGCTGGACCTGGGGGCTGATCGAGCCCGGCGGCGGGGTCCCTCCGGCCCGTTATGGCGTCTCCGCCCCGCCCGGAACGGCGACGGCCGACGTGCTGATCCTGGCCTCCTATGGCGAGCCGGCCGAGGTCTGGTTCGAGACCGCCCGCGAGCTCAACGCGCGGAGTTATGTGGTGTGGGTGCTGGAACAGGTCGGCCAAGGGGGCTCGGGCCGCTACAGCCGCCTGCGCGACCTGGGCTACGCCGAAAGCCTGACGCCCGACGTCATCGCCGCAAAGATCGCGGCCGAGCGGGTGGTCCATCGCCGGCCCCTGGTCTTGGTCGCCTCGGGAACCAGCGCGCCCGCAGCGATCCAGGCGCTGGCGTCCGGAACCCAGGCCGACGGCCTGATCCTCACCTCGCCGCGTCTGAGCGCCGATACGCCCGCGACCCTGGCCACGGCGCGCGACATGCAGCAACGCAGCCTCGGCTGGCTGAGAGCCGACCTGCACGGCGGCTGGTCGCCCTATGGCCCGGACGACCGGGCCCAGGGCCTCACCCACGATCCGGCGCGCGCCCGGCTCCGGCTGGCCTGGCAGAGCGCCAATCCCGCCCTGCGCATGGGAACGCCATCGTGGAGCTGGATGAGCGCCTTCGCCGCCGCCGTGCAGGCGGACGCGGCGTCCGAGCCGCATGTGACCCCGCCGGTGCTGGTGCTGGCCCCGGCCGGCGCGGCGCCCGCCGCGGACTGCCAGAGGATGCCGCATTGCACCGTCCAGCCCATCGCCGGAGGCGGCCAAGCGCTCGAGCTTGAGGCCGAGGCCACGCGGCATCCCTGGATCAAGGCCGTGGGGGACTTCGTCGACCACGCGGTCTCCGCCTTCCCGCCTTCCTCCGCCGACGCTAGGCTGGGCCATGAAGGCTAGGGCATTGGCAGAAGCAACGACGTCCCCGTTCGACCCCCAGTCCGCACGCCGGACCCTGTTCGGCGCCCTGATCGACGCGCGCCGGCGTTTCGGCGGCAAAAGCGTGATCATCGAGGATCAGGACCGCCGCCCCCTCACCTACACCGACTTCATCCGCGCCAGCTTCGCGCTCGGCCGCCGGATCGAGAAGCTGACCCAGCCGCGCGAACGTGTGGGCGTGCTGCTCCCCACCAGCATGGGCGTGGCGGTGACCTTCTTCGCGCTGCATGCGCGCGGACGCGTGCCGGTGATGCTGAACTTCAGCGCCGGACCCCGCAACGTGCGCTCGGCCTGCGCCTCGGCGGGGGTGAAACGGATCCTGACCTCGCGGCGGTTCATCGCCCAGGGGCGGCTGGAGGACCTCCTGGAGGACCTCTCGCATATCGCCACCATCACCTATCTCGAGGATATCCGCCGCCAGATCGGCGCCGCGGACAAGGCCTACGCCGCCCTCGCCGGCGCCTTGCCGCACCGGTTCGTCGCCAAGGCCGAGCCGGACGACGTGGGCGCGATCCTGTTCACCTCCGGCAGCTTCGGCGCGCCCAAGGGCGTGGTGCTGAGCCAGGCCAATCTCCTGGCCAACGTCGCCCAGGTGGCCGCCCACATCTCGCTGGATCCGGAATGGATCTGGTTCAATCCCCTGCCCGCTTTCCACAGCTTCGGCCTGACCGGGGGCATCCTGGTGCCGCTGCTGGAAGGGCTGAGATCGTTCCAGTATCCCTCGCCGCTGCACTACAAGATCATCCCGGGCCTGGTGCGCGAGACCGGGGCCAGCGTGCTGCTCTCCACCGACACCTTCGTGAACCAGTACGCGCGGTCCTCTCAGGCGGACGATCTGTCGGCCCTAGAGTTCATCTGCTGCGGCGCCGAGCGGGTGCGCGCCGAGACCCACCAGCTGATCAAGGACCGCTTCGGCGTCACGGTCGTGGAAGGCTACGGCGTCACCGAGGCGTCGCCCGTGGTGGCGGTCAACAAGCCCGAGGACAATCGCCAGGGCAGCGTCGGCCAGATCGTGCCGGGCCTCGAGACGCGGCTGGAGCCCGTCGAGGGCATCTTTGGCGGCGGGCGGCTGCTGCTGAGGGGGCCGAACATCATGTCGGGCTACCTGGGTCCCGACGGCCAGGCCGAGGGCCTGGACGGCGGCTGGTACGACACCGGCGACATCGTCTCGATCGACGAGGACGGCTGGGTGAAGATCCTGGGCCGGGCCAAGCGCTTCGCCAAGATCGGCGGCGAGATGGTGTCCCTGGGCGCGGTCGAGGAACTGGTCGCCGGCCTCTGGCCCGACGCGCGCCATGCGGTGGTCTCGCTGGCCGACGAGAAGAAGGGCGAGCGGCTGGTCCTGATCAGCGAGCACCCCATGGCCGAGGCGGCGCCGCTGCTCGGCCATTTCCGCGCGTCCGGCGCGCCCGAACTGGCCGCGCCGCGCAAGGTGATGCGGGTCAACGAGCTGCCGGTGCTGGGCTCGGGCAAGACCGACTACGTCGCCATCCAGCGCATGGCCGAGGCCGACGCCATGGCCGAGCAGGGGCGCCGCCTCGGCCATGGGGTGCTCGCTGATCAGGACCAGCCGCT
>FTHA01001988.1_pt1 | contig 12786 bp, 16 predicted proteins | sample 1640771 | NCBI WGS metagenome assembly FTHA01 (sample SAMEA3914789, study PRJEB12502) | metagenome | biome: forest; material: soil | place: Canada | collected 2011-07-03 | depth 0.3 m | reverse complement strand
CTGCAGCCGCGCCGGAGCTCGAGAGCGCGGCGGCGTCGGCTCCGCCCCCCGTCTCGCCGACGCCCGCCCCCGCGGCGCCGGCTGCGCCGCCTGCAGCGGCCAATGCACCCGCCACCGCGCCCGTCAACGCACCGGTGGCCGCCGGAGCGACCATCCGTGTCGACCTGGAGCGGGTAGACCGGCTGATCGACCTGGTGGGCGAGCTGGTGATCAACCAGGCCATGCTGTCCCAGCGCGTGCTGGAGGCGGGCATCGCCCGATCGTCCACCGTCTCAGTGGGCCTGGAGGAGCTGGAGCAGCTCACACGCGAGATCCAGGACAGCGTTATGGCCATCCGCGCCCAGCCGGTGAAGTCGTGTTCCAGCGCATTCCGCGCCTGGTGCGCGAGATCGCGGCGATGACAGGCAAACAGGCCCGGCTGGTCACCGACGGTGAAGGCACCGAGGTCGACAAGACGGTGATCGAGCGGCTGTCCGATCCGATCACGCACATGATCCGCAACGCCATAGACCATGGCCTGGAGAAGCCCGACGACCGGGTCGCCGCCGGCAAGCCGGCGGAAGGCACAGTGCGGCTCTCGGCCCAGCACCGCTCCGGCCGGATCGTGATCATGGTCTCGGACGACGGCAAGGGCATCAACCGCACCCGCGTGCGTGAGATCGCCGTCAACAAGGGACTGATCGATCCCCAGGCCCAGCTGACCGACGAGGAGATCGACCACCTCATCTTCCTGCCCGGCTTCTCCACCGCCGACACCATTTCCGACGTTTCGGGCCGTGGCGTGGGCATGGACGTGGTCAAGCGCTCGATCCAGGCCCTGGGCGGACGGATCACCATCTCCTCGCGACCTGGCGAAGGCTCGACCTTCACCCTCAGCCTGCCCCTGACGCTCGCGGTGCTCGACGGCATGGTCGTCACCGCGGAAGAACAGACGCTGGTGGCGCCGCTCACGTCGGTGATCGAATCGCTGCAGCCCAAGGCCGAGGACGTACGCAATCTTGGCCCGCAGGGCGCGGTGCTGGCGGTCCGCGGCGCCTACGTGCCGTTGATCGATGTGGGCGTGGCCCTGGCCTACCGCACCCAGCCGATCGATCCCACCCTGGGGGTCGCCCTGCTGGTCGAAAGCGACGTGGGCGGCCGCGCGGCCCTTCTGGTCGACGCCATCCAGGGCCAGCGCCAGGTCGTCATCAAGAGCCTGGAGGCCAATTACCAGCAGGTCGAAGGCGTGGCGGCCGCCACCATCCTGGGTGACGGACGTGTGGCCCTGATCCTCGATGTCGATGCGGTGATTGCTTCGCGCCGCCGCAACCCCTCGCGGGCCGAGCAGGCCCCGCCCCTGAAAGCAGCGAGCTGAACATGAGCGAGACCATCATGGCGGGCGCCCGCCGCGAACTCATCTCCTTCCACGTAGGTGACCAGGAGTTCTGCGTCGATGTGATGGCCGTGCGCGAGATCCGCGGCTGGACGCCGGCGACGCCTCTCCCGCATTCGCCGAGCTATGTCCGCGGCGTCATCAACCTGCGCGGCGCCGTGCTGCCGATCATCGACCTCGGCGCCCGGCTGGGCCTGGGCGTCGCCGAGCCGACCGCGCGCCACGTGATCATCGTCGCGCGCATCCAGGAGCGGACCGTGGGCATGCTGGTGAACGCCGTGTCCGACATCCTCACCATCACCGACGACGTGATCCAGCAGACGCCGGACGTGGCGTGCGAGACCGTACGGACCTTCGTCAAGGGCATCCTCGCCATCGACGGGCGGATGGTCAGCCTGCTGTCGCTGGACAACATCCTGCCGGATCTCGAGCTGGAGGCAGCATGACCGCCGCCGCGCTCAAGCGAACGGCGGGCGCGTCATCCACCAACCTGGTGGAGGGCGAGTTCCCGTTCACCCAGGACGACTTCGCCCAGATCGCCGCGATGCTCTACGAGGATTCGGGGATCTATCTGACCGAAGGCAAGGTGACGCTGGTCTACTCGCGCCTGGCCAAGCGTGTCCGCATCCTGGGGCTGGCCAGCTTTCGGGAATACTGTGAGATCGTTTCGAGCCCGTCCGGCGGCGAAGAGCGCTGGACCATGCTGTCGGCCCTGACCACCAATCTGACCCGGTTCTTCCGCGAGCCGCACCACTTCGATCACTTCCGCGAACAGACCGTGCCGGCTTTGCTGGACCGCGCGCGCGGGGGGGGCAAGGCGCGGTTCTGGTCAGCGGGCTGCTCCAGCGGCGAGGAACCCTATTCCATGGCCCTGTCGGTGCTCTCGGTCATGCCCGAGGCGGCGGACCTGGATGTCCGCATCCTGGCCACCGACATCGATCCGATCATCGTCGGGCGGGCCCGCGACGGCGTCTACAGCGACGAGGCGGTGTCCGCGATTCCGGCGGACATGCGGCGCAACTGGCTCAAGCGCGAGGGCGACGGGTCCTGGCGCATGGGCGAGGCGGTGCGCCGGCTGATCGTGTTCAACGAGCTGAACCTCATGGGCTCCTGGCCCATGAAGGGGCGCTTCGAGGCCATCTTCTGCCGCAACGTGGCCATCTACTTCGACGAGCCGACGCAGGAACGCCTGTGGGGCAGGTTCGCCGGGGCCCTCGCGCCCGAAGGCCGCTTGTACATCGGCCACTCCGAGCGGATCGGCATCGCCGGATTCGAAACGGACGGGCTGACCACCTACCGGCTCGCGGGAGCGCGTCGATGAGCGCGATCCGCGTCCTTATCGTCGATGATTCACCCACCATGCGGGTGCTCATCTCCAACCTCCTGGGGAGAGATCCCGAGATCGAGGTGATCGGATCGGCCGCCGATCCGCTGGAAGCACGCGAGGCGATCAAGGCGTTCAGTCCGGACGTCATCACCCTGGACGTGGAAATGCCCAGGATGAACGGCATCGAATTCCTCGAGAAGATCATGCGCTTGCGACCCATGCCGGTGGTGATGGTCTCGAGCCTGACCCAGGAGGGCGCCGACACCACCCTGCGCGCCCTGGAGCTTGGAGCGTTCGACTGCGTCGGCAAGCCTGCTCTCGGACAGACGACCCAGGGCTTTGCGGAGCTGACCGAGAAGGTGAAGGCCGCTGCGCGCTCGCGCGTCCGGCCCTTGGGCGAGCGGTCCGCCACCCGGGCTCCGGTCCCCGACTTCGCACCGAACAACAAGATTGTGGCGGTCGGTTCGTCGACCGGCGGCGTCGAGGCGCTGGTCTCGCTGCTGGAGACCTATCCCGCCAACTGTCCTCCGACGGTGATCACCCAACACATGCCGGCGAGTTTCACCCGCAGCTTCGCCGATCGCCTGAACCGTCTCAGTGCGGCCCATGTCAGTGAGGCCGAGGACGGCGCCAAGCTGGAAGTCGGCAAGGTCTATGTGGCGCCGGGCGGCGAGAGGCATCTGGAGCTTGTCGCCGGTGCGGCTGGTCTGAGATGCCGGTTGCGCGACGCCGATCCGGTCAATGGGCACCGGCCCTCTGTCGACGTGCTGTTCAACTCCACGGCCCAGGCCGCCGGGGCGCGCGGCGTCGGCGTCATTCTGACGGGGATGGGCAAGGATGGCGCGCAAGGCCTGTTGTCGATGCGGCAGGCCGGCGCCAGAACGCTGGGCCAGGATGAGGCGAGCTGCGTCGTCTACGGCATGCCCAGGGCGGCCTTCGACCTGAAGGCCGTCGAACGGCAGTTGCCCATGTCGAGGATCGGCCGCGCCATCCTGGAGCTGTGTTCAGCCTCACTTCGGGAGCGCGCATAATGCCGGTTGCCTCCTCACTGCGGATCTTGGTCGTCGATGACCAGCTGAGCATGCGTTCGCTCGTGCGCAACGGGCTGCAGCAGCTCGGTTTCGTGGACATCGTCGAGGCGGGGGACGGCGAAGAGGGCCTGCGCGTCGCCATCTCACGCTCGCCGCACCTTGTGCTCACCGACTTCAACATGCCCAAGCTGGATGGCCTCGGCCTCCTGCGCGCGATCCGGGCCCACCCGCCGACCAAGTCCATGGCCGTGATCATGCTCACCGGCCGCGCCGACAAGGAGCTGGTGCAGCGGGCGGTGCAGTTCGGCATCAACAATTACCTGGTCAAGCCGTTCACCGTCGCGACCTTGAAGCAAAAAATAGAAGCAGTGCTGGGGACGCTCACATGACGGCTGGTTCCGAAGCCCTGCGAGCGGACGAGCGGCGTGTGCATGTGGTCCAGGGCGAGTTCTTCTACAGCGAGAGCCCCAATGTGGTGCTGACCACGGTCCTTGGATCGTGCGTCGCCGCGTGTTTCCGCGACCCGGTGGTCGGGGTGGGGGGCATGAACCACTTCCTGCTTCCAGGCGACAACACCAGCGACGACCTGCGCTACGGCGTGAACGCGATGGAACTGCTGGTGAACGCCCTCCTACGGCTCGGCGCCCGCCGCGACCGCCTGGAGGTCAAGCTGTTCGGCGGCGCCCGTGTGGTGCGCGGCCTGTCGGACGTGGGACGCCAGAACGCGGAGTTCGCGGAGCGTTACCTCCGCGACGAAGGCCTGAAGTATCTGGGGGGCAGCGTGGGTGGGGACCAGCCCAGGCGCATCCAGTTCTGGCCCGCGAGCGGCCGGGTCCGGCAGATGGTTCTGCCCGCCGACGAAGCGCCGTCTGTCGAGCGCCAGCCTCCAGCGCGCAAGGCGCCGGTGCAGGACGGCGCGGTCGAATTCTTTTGAGCCTGGTCATGACCACGGTGGACCGGTCGTTATCGAAGGAGACCGCACCCCTGAGCGGGCTGCTCGAGGCGACCGCCTGCGAGCTCGAGGCGCTGTCGCGCGCCGGCCATCGGCTCCAGCCCCTGATCGCCCAGGCCATGGTCGCCGGGGCGCTCGAGGAGTCGATCGAAGAGGCCCAGATCGTCGATCATCTGATGCAGCATCTGGACGCCCTGGCCCTGTTCATCCAGGGACTGGCCTCACAGACGCCGTCCGACGTCCACGTGGACGCCACAGCAGCGGGGTCGCAGATGGTCCTGAGTGACCTTCGCAAGCGGCTCCTGGGAGATCCGGACGCCGCCACGATGCTCCAGACCACGGCCGGCGAAGTGGAGCTGCTCTGATGGAGTCGCCGCGGCTTCCCCACGGCGCTCGCTTCAATTTCGGCCGCATGGAAGTGCTGCTGCTCGATTCCAGCCAGCAAGGCCAGGAGGTCTTCGGCCTCATCCTGATGGGGTTCGGGGTCAAGAAGATCCATCGCTTCGAGACGGCGGAGGACGCCGAGACCTTCCTCCAGCGAGAGCCGGTCGACCTGGTCATCGCCGAGGGCCAGTTGCAGGAAGGGAAGCGCGACGGGTACGACTTCGTGCGCTGGCTTCGGCGATCCGGGCTGGACCCCAACGCCTTTCTGCCGGTGATCATGGCGTCCGGCCACACCAGCGTGAAGAACGTCGCCAAGGCGCGGGACTGCGGCGCCAACATGATCGTCAGCAAGCCGATATCAGCCCAGATCCTGATGCACCGGATCCTGTGGGTCGGCACTGAAAAGCGCTGCTTCGTGGATGCGGGGAACTATCTCGGTCCCGACAGGCGCTTCAAGAACGTCGGTCCGCCGCGGGGGACCGACGGTCGCCGCTCCACGGACCTCAAAGAGCCGATCGGCGCGGCGGTCGACCCGAACATGGACCAGGACGAAGTCGACAGCCTGATCAAGCCGCAGAAAGTCAGAGCGTTATGACCGCCGTTCGCTACATCCAATACGAGAACCGGCTGGCGAAGCTGATCCGGATGCCAGGCGGCAAGAAGATCGGAGAGGCCCTGGCCGAGGCCAACGCCAATCTGGAGACGATCCGCGAGAGCGGCGTCGCGCAGGTCGACGAGACCTTCTCGGCGCTGGAGACCCTGCTCGGCGGAGTCGCGCGCCCGCCGACGGAGACCCTCAAGGACGCCTACAATCGGGCCAACGAGATCGGCGGGATGGCGGGAACCTGGGGCCTCGAAGCCATGGGCGACGCCGCGCTGAGCCTGTGTGGACTGCTGGACAGGCTGATCGAGGAGGGCGGCTGGGCGCCCGAAGCCGTGGCCGTCCACATGCACGCCCTCAGGCGACTGCGCACAACGTCCGGAGCGGCCGCGGAGCGGGCGGTGATCGACGGCCTGCAGAAGGTGGCTGCCAGCGCGAACGTCCAGGGCAAGCCGGACTGAGGCCTTTCAGGCCGCCCTGCGGCCCCAAAGCCGGCTTGACGCGATCTGCGCGCCCTCGACCATCGAGCGTAGCTTCTTGTAGCTGATCTCCATGTCCATCTTGCCATAGCCGGCGAAGGTGCCAAAGCCGCAGTCCGTGCCGGCGATCACCCGCTCGCGCCCGACCAACCCGGCGTAGCGCTCGATCCGCTGGGCCACCAGTTCGGGGTGTTCGACGTAGTTCGAGCAGGAGTCCAGCGTCCCCGGGATCAGGATCTTGTCCTGGGGAAGCTTCGCGTCGCGCCAGACCACCCATTCGTGGTCGTGGCGCGCGTTGGCCGCCTCGAACAGGATCCCCGTCGGCTTGGCCTTCAGGATGATCGACATGATCTTCTCGACCGGGATGTCGTGGTCGTGCGGACCCTCGTAGTTGCCCCAGCAGACGTGCATGCGGACCATCTCGGCGGGCACGTTGCGCAGGGCATGGTTCATCGCCTCCACATGCACTTGCGACTGCTTCAGGAACTCCGCCTCGGTCAGGTCCTGGAAGCCGATGTGACGCGCCATGGCCAGATCCGGGCAATCCAGGTGGAGCACCAGGCCGGCGGCGTGGATCGCCTCGTATTCCTCATGCATCACCTCGGCCAGGGCCCAAACGTAGTCCTCGTGGGTCTTGTAGTACTGGTTCGGCTGGAATGCGGTGATGAGCCCCGGCGAGGCGGAATTCATGAACGCCTCGGCCACGCCATACGTCTTGGCCGAGGCGGTCAGGTTGGCGATATCGGTGTGCAGCGGCTCCCAGGTCTTCACCGAGATCGGGCCGATGCAGGAGGCGCGGCGGAACTCCTGCACTCCGGTCATCCGGGTGATCTTGGCGCGGAATTCCGGGTGCGGAGCCATGTCCATCGGCATGCGGCGCTCGTTGTCGCCGCCAAACCCGTTCAGCCGGTCCATCATGTAGGTCGAATAGCTGACCTTGGAGGCCTCCCCATCGCTGGGGATGTCGATCCCGACCTCGGCCTGCCGCCGCAGCACCTCGTCCACCGCCGCGGCGATGGTGCGATCGTACTCGGCGCGGTCGAAGTCGTCCCCATGGTCCCTGGCGAGCAGGGCGTCGACCAGAGACTGGGGTCGTGGCAACGAGCCCACGTGGGTCGTCAGTATGCGGTCGGTCGAGAGCCTCATCGGCGCGGGTGTCCCGTGGCTACTGGAGCGTGGTCAGCTGGAGCGAGCCGAGGCGCTCGGCGAACAGCCACTGGCCGTCGACCTTGACGAAACGGTCGCGGAAGGTGCCGACCAGCTCGGCCGGATCGGCCTTGACCGGCCCGGTATGCCCCTCTCCCGGCGGCGGACCAGCGTAGAGCACGATGTAGCTCACCCCTCGCGCCGAGGTCGAGCTCTCAACCGTGATCACCGGCGTGTTCATCACGTGCCGCAGCGTGCGCGGAGGCCGAAGCTTGAACTGCGCCAGGATGGTCGCCCGGCTGACCATCGGCTTGTCGGGCATCGTGGGCCGCGCGAACACGCCGTCCTCGCTGAACAGGGCGGCCAGGGCCTCGAAGTCGCTGGCGTCGTTCAGCTGGGCGAACTGGTTGATCAGCCGCGTGCAGCTCCACTCGATCATCATCCGGTCGAGTTCGGAAAGGTTGTCGTCGCTCATCTGGCCTCCCTTCCCGGTCTTCACCGCCGGGCCGCTGCTCGTTTCGAACATCATCGGGGGGGCAAAAACAAGTCTGGTCTGACCTCGTCCCGATCGGATAGATGGCCGCCGAAACAGCGAGACCGCGGGAACTGCAGCGTCATGGAAAACGTCGAGGGCAAGGTCGCCTTCATCACCGGCGGAGCCAGTGGGATCGGCCTGGGCGCGGCCAAGGCCTTCGTCGACGCCGGCATGAAGGTGGTGATGGCGGACGTCCGCCAGGACAACATCGACAAGGCGATGGACTATTTCGAGGGCAGGCAGCAGGTCCGCTCGGTCCACGCCATCATGCTGGACGTCACCGATCGCGACGCCTTCGCCCGCGCGGCCGAAGAGACCAAGGCGAAGTTCGACAAGGTCCATGTACTGTTCAACAACGCTGGCATGGGCGTGATGGGACCGATCAAGCTGACCCGGTACAACGACTGGGACTGGGGCCTGGGCGTCATGATCGGCGGCGTGGTCAACGGGATCACCACCTTCGTGCCCTATCTGCTTGAGCACGGCGAGGGCGGCCACATCCTGACGACCTCTTCGATGTCGGCGGTGATCCCGATCCCGGGGGCGGCGATCTACACCACGGCCAAGGCGGCTGTGATCGGCCTCTCCGAGTCGATCCGGTCGGAACTCGCCCCCGACAACATCGGCGTCTCGGTGTTCTGTCCCGGCCCGGTCCAGTCCAATATCCAGGAAAGCGGCAAGACCCGCCCGGAGCACCTGAAGCGGGACTCCGGCTATGCCGAACGGGAAGCCGATCTGGCGACCCGCCCTGTCAGCCCGCTCTGGATGGACGCCTATGAGTGCGGTGAACGGATCTTGAAGGGCATCCGCCGCAACGACCTCTACATCCTGACCCATCCCGAGTTCGAGCCCGGCGCGCGTGAGCACTACGAGGCGCTGCTCTCGTCGTTCCCCCATGAGCCCATCAACGTCGAGCGCGCCAACGGCATCAAGTTCCTGCTCGGCAACACCATGTTCGTCGACACCCTGAAGCAGAACCGCGAGAACCCCGTATGAGTGTCCCACAATGAGCGTCGTCGTCCGCAACACCCCTCGCGCCGACAAGGCGGTCATCGAAGGCTTCACCGGCATCGGCGTGGCCACAGTGCACGAAGCCCAGGGTCGCATCGGCCTGCTCGGCTCGCACATGCGCCCGATCTACCGCCCGGCCCACGTGGTCGGCTCTGCGGTGACCTGCGAAGTCGCGCCGGGCGACAACTGGATGATCCACGTGGCGGTCGAGCAATGCAGCCCTGGCGACATCCTGGTGGTGGCGCCGACGTCCTCCTGCGAGGACGGCTATTTTGGCGACCTGCTGGCCGGCTCTCTCATGGCCCACGGCGTGCGCGCCCTCATCATCGAGGCCGGCGTTCGCGACGCCTCCACACTGACGGAGATGAAGTTCCTGGTCTGGTCCAAGGCGATCTTCGCCCAGGGCACGGTGAAGGAGACGATCGGCAACGTGAACACGCCGATCGTCTGCGCGGGCCAGCTGATCAATCCTGGCGACCTGATCGTCGCCGATGACGACGGCGTCGTGGTCGTTCGCAGATTGGACGCCGCCACGGTGCTGAAGAAGAGCCAGGAACGCGAGGCCAAGGAGGCCGCGGTGCGCAAGCGCCTGGACGCTGGCGAGCTCGGCCTGGACATCTACGGCTTCCGTGACCGCCTCGCCGCCAAGGGGCTGACGTACGTGGACTACAAGGAGTAGCCCGTGACCCAGACGGCCATCCCCTGCACGGTGATGCGCGGGGGGACTTCCAAGGGCCTCTACTTCCTCGCCGCCGACATGCCGGCCGACGTTCCGACCCGCGACGCGGTGCTGCTGGCCGCCATGGGCTCGCCGGATGCGCGACAGATCGACGGCATGGGCGGGGCCGACTCCCTCACCAGCAAGGTGGCGATCGTCTCCCCGCCGAGCCGTCCGGACGCTGACGTCGACTACCTGTTCCTGCAGGTGGTGGTGAACGAGCCGCGGGTGGATATCTCGCAGAACTGCGGCAACATCCTCGCGGGCGTCGGCCAGTTCGCCATTGAGCAGGGCATGGTCAAGGCCGACGCGGACCTGACCCGCGTGCGCATCCACATGGTCAACACCCAGTCGATCGCCGTCGCGGCCATCCAGACCCCGGGCGGGGAGCCGCGCTACGACGGCGAGGCCCGCATCGACGGCGTCCCAGGGACCCACGCGCCGGTGCCTATCGATTTCCTGGACGTGGCCGGGTCCAGTTGTGGCGCCCTGCTGCCCACAGGGAACGCCCGCGACACCGTCGAAGGCGTCGAGGTGACCATGGTCGACAATGGTATGCCGGTCGTGGTGCTCCGCGCCGCCGACTTCGGCATCACCGGCTATGAGGACATCAAGGCTCTGGAGGCCAACGCCGAGCTGGTCGCCCGCAAGGAGGCCATCCGCCTGGCCTGCGGCCACCTGATGAACCTCGGCGACGTGTCGAAGAAGACTGTCCCCAAGATGACCTTCGTGGCTCCGCCGCGGCATGGCGGGGTGATCAGCACCCGGACGTTCATCCCGCACAAGGTGCATGACGCCATCGGCGTGTTCGGCGCGGTGTCCGTCGCCACCGCCTGCGTCATCCCCGGCTCGGTGGCCGCCGAGGTGGCCGGAATCGCCGACGTCATGGCCGTCAAGAGCCTGGAGGTCGAGCACCCCACCGGCTTCTTCACGGTGTTCATGGAGGTGGAGCTGGACGGGAACCAGGTCCAGGTTCGCCGGGCCGCGCTGCTGCGCACGGCCCGAAAGCTGATGACCGGCCAGGTGTTCGTGCCGGCCGCGGTGTGGAACGGACCTGGCTGACTTAGCCGGCTTCGAGCGCCTCGGCCGGGACCCAGGTTCCGTGCACCTGGGAGCGGAGCCGCATGGGCAGCTTGATCCGGCAGAGAGGGCCGCGGTCCACGTGCTCGGCCTCGACGATGACCACGTCCGACAGGTTCTGGTCGTGAAGGTCCGCCACGAACGCGAGGTAGCCCTCGTGGCCCGGGATCTTCGAGGGGATGTGGATGTGCTCCTGCACCGTGACCCGCGGGTCGACGCACAGGCTCTTCATCTCGCCGGTCTTCACGTTCACCCGTCTGACCGTGTTGAACCCCGCCCCGACCGGCCCTGAAATCAGCGGCGGACCATTCGTCGGGTCGTAGCTCTGCCAGTAGGCGATCTCGTAGTCGACCATGGCGTCCTTGTCGGCGGTCCGGGGCATGTCCCCGCCGGGGCCGAGGGGCCTGACATCCCAGCTGTCCTCGTTGCGCGAGAGGTCGAAGGTCCAGCGCTCCACCGCGCCAGCCATGTCCTGCGGGCGGACGGTCAGGCCGGAGGCCTCCTGCATGAAGGGGAAGGGGACCACGTTCGAGGCGCAGACGTCCAGGTGGACCTTGTCACCCTCGGAGTAGGCGTTGACGAAGTGGAAGAAGGACTTGGGCGGTCCCTTGAACCAGCGCATCTCCTTCACTGAGCCGCCTCGGGGCATGATCCCGACGGCGCTGCCGAGGGATGGATCCCACACCCAGTGGGCGCCGCCGGCCTTGAGCCGCTCCAGGTCGGTCGTCAGCGGCTGCAGCGGGAAGATGATGTGCTCGCGGGTGACCGCGAAGTCGTGCATCGAGGAGACGAACGGCGCCTCGAACCACTCCTCGTGGATCAGCTTTCCCGAGGCGTCGGCGATGCAGAAGGCGACGTCCGGGCTGGCCAGGCCGGACGCCTCGTAGCCGAAGAAGAACAGCTCGCCGGTCGCCGGGTCGGTCCGGCAGTGGGCGGTCATGGTCTGGCTCTTGAGCTGGCCGTCGAAGTCGTAGGGGCCGAGCGTCTCCAGCGTGTGCGGATCGAGCCGGTAAGGGCGATCGTCCTCCTTGGTCGCCAGCAGTTTGCCGGCGTGGAACACGGGAGTGGTGTTGGAGGCGGTGCGGCTCTCGCCGAAGAAGCCTTCGTCGTCCGTGTAGGGATTGCGGTAGAGCCCGTGCAGGGAGCGGCGCGCCTTGCGGTCGCGCTTCAGCCGCTCGGTCATCACGTAGCGCATCTTGAAGTCGGCGTGGCCGTCCTCGATGCGGAACAGGCTCACCATTCCATCGCCCGACAGGAAGGTGTCCCAGCCGAGCTTGGGCGGGTACTGCGGATCGGGGATGGAGCGGTACCAGAAGCCGTTGATCTCTTTCGGGATCTCGCCCTCGACGACGAGATCGTAGATGTCGCATTCGATCCGGGACGGGGCGTTGAACCCTGCGTAGTCCATGGTCTGTGGGAACGGCTTGGTCACGGTTGGCTCCCTGAGCTTGTTTATGTGCAGTGGGGCAGGCTAGTTGTGTCGCGGGCCGCGTGAAATGCAAAGGGTAGGAACCATGAAGATCGCTGTGATCGGCGCCACCGGCAACATGGGCACGAGGCTCCTCAAGGAAGCCACGAGCCGCGGCCACGAGGTGACCGCAATCTCCCGCAGCCCCGAAAAGCTCGCGGGCCCCGGCGTGACCCCGCTCGCCGCCAGCACCGCCGACGAAGCCAAGCTGACCGAAGCCCTGAAGGGCCATGATGCTGTGATCCTGGCCGTCAAGTTCCAGGAGAACGACGTGAAGCCGACCTTCTCGGCCACGCGCAAGGCCGGGATCGACCGCATCGCCATCGTCGGCGGCGCAGCGAGCCTGAAGAACGCTGACGGCGTGCGCCTGATCGACACCCCCGGGTTCCCGGACTTCATCAAGGTGGAGGCTGGCCCCGCCGCGGCGGCGCTCGACTGGATCAAGTCCGACGTGAAGGACCTGGACTGGGTGTTCTTCTCGCCCTCCATGATCCTCGGACCGGGCGAACGCACCGGCAAGTTCCGCCTCGGCAAGGACGATCTGCTGGTCGACGCCGAGGGCAAGAGCGCCATCTCCTATGAAGATCTCTCTGTCGCCATCCTGGACGAGCTGGAAAAGCCCGTCCACCACCGCGAACGGATGACCGTCGGCTACTGACGCTGGATCCCCTCTCCCATGGGG
>FTHA01001870.1_pt1 | contig 12880 bp, 10 predicted proteins | sample 1640771 | NCBI WGS metagenome assembly FTHA01 (sample SAMEA3914789, study PRJEB12502) | metagenome | biome: forest; material: soil | place: Canada | collected 2011-07-03 | depth 0.3 m | reverse complement strand
CGCTACGCCGTGATCGTCAACGAGTTCGGCGAGATCGGCATCGACAACGACCTGATCGTCGGCTCCGACGAAGAGGTCTACGAGATGAACAACGGCTGCATCTGCTGCACCGTGCGCGGCGACCTGATCCGTGTCGTCGCCGGCTTGATGAAGCGCCAGGGCGCCGCGGGACGCGGCTTCGACGCCATCGTCATCGAGACCACGGGCCTGGCCGATCCGGCGCCAGTGGCCCAGACCTTCTTCGTCGACGAGGACGTACGGGCCAAGACCCGGCTGGACTCCGTGACCACCGTGGTAGACGCCAAGCACATCGAACTGCGCCTGGACGACAGCCGCGAGGCCCGCGAGCAGATCGCCTTCGCCGACCAGATCATCCTGAACAAGGCCGACATCGTCAGCGAGGCCGACCTCGTACGCATCGAGGCTCGCCTGCGCCGGCTCAACCCCCTGGCGCCGATCCAGCGCGCTGTGCGTTCGAACGTGCCTCTGGACACCGTGCTGGGCCGCGGCGGCTTCGATCTGTCGCGGATCCTGGAGATCGAGCCGGAGTTCCTCAATCCGCCGCACGGCGAAACCGGCCACGTGCACGACGAGCACTGCGGCCATGACCATGATCACGGGGACCACGATCACCATGACCACGATGGGCACGATCATGCCGGCCACAAGCACGTCATCGACGACATCCGCGGCGTCTCGCTACGGCTCGAGCGGCCGGTGAACGGCGAGAAGGTCACTCGCTGGCTCAACGAGCTGCTGCAGGCCCAGGGACCGGACATCCTGCGCGCCAAGGGCATCCTGGACGTCAAGGGCGAGGATCGCCGGCTGGTGTTCCAGGCCGTGCACATGATGCTGGAAGGTGACTTTCAGCGGGAGTGGAAGCCCGGCGAGGCCCGTTCCAGCCGGATGGTGTTCATCGGCCGCAACCTCGACGAAGACGCGCTGCGGCGAGGGTTCGAGGCTGCGGCGGCCTGATCTCAGGGCCCGATCTGAAGGAAAGCAAGCCATGGCGGACAAGACCGCGCTCATCGTCGGCGCGTCACGGGGCATTGGCCTTGGACTGGTGAAAGAGTTGGCGGACCGGGGTTGGCGGGTCATCGCCACGCTGCGCTCCCCGACTTCGGACAAGGGGCTGACGGCCTTCGCCGAACAGAGTGGCGGCAAAGTGCGGCTGGAGACGGTCGACCTGGAACATCCTGACCAGATCGAGGCGCTGTCCAAGCGGCTCTCGGGCGAGACGCTGGACCTGCTGTTCGTCAACGCCGGCATCGCCGGTCACACTGGCAAGGCGGGCGGGCAGACCCGCGACGACGTGGCCAGGATCTTCGTCACCAATTCGGTCGCCCCGATCCACCTCGCCGAAGCGCTTGCCGGACAGGTCCGCGACAAGACCGGCGTGATCGCCTTCATGACTTCCGGGCTCGGCAGCGTCGCCTCGGACTTCCGGTTCGGCACGTCCCTGTATCCAGCCAGCAAGGCGGCGCTGAACAAGCTGACCCGCGTCTTCACCCAGGACCTGGGCGATCGCGGCCTGACGGTGCTCTCGGTCAGCCCCGGCTGGGTGCGCACCGACATGGGCGGTCCGGATGCGATGATCTCGGTCGAGGAAAGCGCCAAGGGCGTGATCGACCTGGTCGAAGCCAAGGCCGGCACAGGCCAGCACGGCTTCTACGGCCACACCGGCGAAACCATCCCCTGGTGACGCAGCGCGCGGTCTGGCACTCCAATTTCCGATCATCCCCGCGAAAGCGGGGACCCAGGCGCTTTATCGTAAGGCTCTGAGTTCCAGGCAAAAAAACCTGGATCCCCGCTTTCGCGGGGATGATCGGGTTATCGGGTCGGCCGGCTCAGGCGCCGCCGCCGCCGCTGTCGCCTTCAGTGATCAGCGAGACCTTGTAGAAGCCGTCGGTTTGCAGCTGGTTCACCACCGCCATGAAGTCGCCGTAGCGGACGTCGCGGTTGGCGCGGATCAGGATCGATTCGTTGGGCGCGTTGGGGCCCAGGTTGGTGACCAGATCGCCCGCCAGCCGGTCGAGGCCGGTCGCCTGGCTGCCACGGTCGGGGCTGACGATGTTCATCCCGCCGTTCGAGTAGAGCGAGATGTAGGTCGGGGGCTTGGGCTTTTCCTTCGACGGCGTCGCCGGCGGCAGGTCGACCTTGATCGCCAGCGTGGCCACGGGAACGGCCACCATCATCACGATCAGCAGCACCAGCATGATGTCCACGAACGGCGTGACGTTGATGTCCGCGTTCTGGCCTAGCTCGTAGACCTTCTTCTTACCGTGGGCTCCAGCAAGCCTACCCGCCATGTAATCATCCTCATCTCGGGCGCGCCGCCGCAACCCGGGCGCAGTCCGTCGCGACGAATTACGCCGGCCAAGGCCCGAAAGTAAAGTCGAAGGTTGGCCGGGCCTGGGCAACGGCCCCCGTGCAAGGCTAATCCATCGCCATGCCCTACGCTTTCGACGCCTATGTCACCGATGTCCGGTTCGACCGCTCCGGTGCAGCCGCCTTCGCGCTGGGAGACGGCACGGTCCGATGGGACGACGGCTCCGTCGTACAGGTCCACGACGGGGCGGTGCTCTGCGCCTGCGACCATCCGTCGGGCGAAGGCGTGATCACCGGCGGCGATGACGGGCGGCTGGCCTGGTCGAGGCCGTCGGGAACCCAGGTCCTCGCCGAGCTGAAGGGGCGATGGATCGACGCCGTGGCCTCCAGCGCCGCATCGGGCCTGATCGCCTTCGCTGCGGGCCGGGAGGCGCACCTGCGAGACGTCGCCGATCCCGCCTTCGCCAATGTCCTGGTGCATGAGCGCGCCGCCGCCGGCCTTGCCTTCGAGCCCAAGGGCCGCCGCCTCGCGGTCGCCAGCTATGGCGGCGCGGCCCTGTGGTACGGCCGGATCAAGGAGCAGAAGCCGCAGTGGCTCAAGTGGGCGGGCAGCCATCTCGCGGTCGTATTCAGCCCGGACGGCCGCTTTCTCGTGTCCGCTATGCAGGAGAACGACCTGCACGGATGGCGCATCGCCGACGGGACCGACATGCGGATGGGCGGCTATCCCTCCAAGGTGAGATCCGTCGTCTTCCTGGATCGCGGGCGGCTGATGGCCACGTCTGGCGCCGCCGGCGCGGTGATCTGGCCGTTCGTCGGCGGCAACGGGCCCATGGGCAAGCAGGCGGCCGAGGTCGGCTACCAGGAGGGCTCGCAGGTCGCCCGCGTCGCCGCGTCGCCGCAGGCGTCCTGGCTGGCCGCCGGTCTCGACGACGGGCGGATCTGGCGGGCTGAACTGACCGGATCGGGCGTCGACATGCTCAAGGCCGAGAAGGGCCCCCCGATCACCGCCCTGGCCGTTTCACCGGCCGCCGATCGCCTCGCCTGGGGTGACGAGGAAGGCGGCGCCGGAACGATTCCGCTGAAGTAGCCCGCCAGGTCGTGGGCGTTGGAATCGCAACCCACGAGATTGGTGAGGTCGCGGCCGTCCGACCGAAGGCTGGGCTCCGGCCCGAGTCCGTTGACAGGCTCGGGGCGCTCTCTATGACAACGTTATCATAAGGTCGTGTGGGGATATCTGATGCAGGGTGCAAGGCGGTTTGCGTTCAGCGGCCTGGGTATCGCCCTGGCGGCGACGCTCCTGGTCTCCGCCCCGAACGCGGGCGCCCAAGCCGCGAAGGCTTGGATGGACCCCAAGCTGGATCCTGACGAGCGCGCCCGGCTGCTAGAGCAGCAGATGACCCTGGATGAGCGGATCGGCCTGCTGCACGGACCCATGGCCATGCCCTTCCGCACGGCGCCCCCGCCCGAGGCGCTGGGCTCGGCCGGATACATCCCGGGAATCCCCCGGCTGGGAATCCCCGCCCTGCAGGAGAGCGATGCCAGCCTGGGCCTGACCAACCCGATGGGCGTCCGCAAGGGCGAGGGCGGCACGCCCATGCCCTCGGGCCTGGCGGTCGCGGCCAGCTTCAACCCCGAGGTCGCCTACGCGGGCGGCAGGATGATCGGGCATGAAGCCTGGAGCGCCGGGTTCAACGTGCTGCTCGGCGGCGGCGCCAACCTGACGCGCGAGCCCAGGGGCGGGCGCAATTTCGAATACCTGGGCGAAGACCCGCTGCTGACCGGAACCCTGGCGGGAGAGGCCGTGCGCGGAACCCAGTCCGAGCACGTGATCTCCACCGTCAAGCACTTCGCCCTGAACGGCCAGGAGACCCTGCGTCATACCCTCGATGTCCGGATCTCCGACGCCGCCATGCGCGAGTCGGACCTGCTGGCGTTCGAGCTGGCCATCGAGACCGGCCGGCCGGGCGCGGTGATGTGCGCCTACAACCTGGTGAACGCCGCCTACGCCTGCGACAACGACGCCCTGCTGAACGGCATGCTCAAGCGCGACTGGGCCTATCCAGGCTGGGTGATGTCCGACTGGGGCGCGGTCCCCGGGCTGCAGGCCGCCGTCCATGGCCTTGATCAGCAGTCCGGCGAGCAGCTGGACTCGGCGGTCCATTTCGGCGAGCCGCTGAAAGCCGCTGTCGGCAGCGGCGCCATTCCGGCGGCGCGGGTCTCGGACATGAGCCGCCGCATCCTCCGCTCGATGTTCGCCGCCGGCCTGTTCGAACACCCGCCCCAGCGGGGGCCGGTCGACTACGCCGCCGACGCCGCCGTGGCCCAGCGCGCCGCCGAGGAAGGCGTCGTCCTGCTCAAGAACGAGGGCGGCCTGCTTCCCCTGGCGAAGGCGGGGCGCAAGATCGTGCTGATCGGCGGCCATGCCGACGCGGGCGTGCTGTCCGGCGGCGGCTCCTCGCAGGTGGTTGCTCCGGAAGGCCCGGCGCTCCGGGTCCCCGTCGCCGGGGAGGGCGAGCTGCCTGGACCCTTCCGGGCGATGGTGTACCACGCCTCATCGCCCCTGACGGCGCTGAGGGGCCTGGCGCCGCAGGACGAGATCAGCTTCCAGGCCGGCGATTATCCCTCCGCCGCCGCCGCGGCCGCGCGCCAGGCCGATGTCGCCATCGTCTTCGCCACCCAATGGATGACCGAGGGAGAGGACGCCCCGGACCTCACCTTGCCCAACGGCCAGGACCAGCTGATCGCGGCGGTGGCGGCCGCCAATCCCAACACCATCGTCGTGCTCGAGACCGGCGGGCCGGTCCTCATGCCCTGGCTGGGCCAGGTCCGCGCCGTGATCGAGGCCTGGTATCCGGGCGCCCGGGGCGGGGAGGCGCTCGCCCGCATCCTGGTCGGCGACGTGAGTCCCTCCGGCCGGCTGCCGATGACCTTTCCGGCGAGCGAGGCGCAGCTGCCCCATCCCGCGCTGCCTGGAGCCGGCCTTCCCGCCCGGAGTCACATCGAGGCGGACTACGATATCGAGGGCTCGGATGTGGGCTATCGCTGGTTCGCCCGCACGGGCGCGGAGCCCCTGTTCCCGTTCGGCTATGGCCTGTCCTACGCCAGCTTCGCCTATGCGGACCTGAAGGCGACTGGCGGCGATGGGGTCGAGCTGAGCTTCGAGGTGAAGAACACCGGCGCGGTTGCGGCCAGGGAGGCGCCGCAGGCCTACCTGCTCTCCGCCGCCGGCAAGCCGGTCACGCGCCTGGTCGGATTCGCCAAGATCGAACTGCAGCCCGGCGAAACCAAGCGCGTGGCGTTTCATCCGGATCCGCGCCTGCTCGGGCGCTGGGACACGGCCCGTCATGGCTGGCGGATCGAGCCTGGCGACTACCGGATCGCGGTCGGTCCCTCGTCCAAGGCCCCGGCGCTACAGGCGACCGTGCGGCTTCGCGGCGGCCCGGTCAGACTGGCGGCGGCGCGGTCGAATCCCTGATGATCAGCTCGCAATGCAGGGCCGCGTGATCGGCGCCGGGCCCGGCGCGGGGCCTGGCGGAGCGGGCGATGAGCATCTCAGCCGCCGCCGTGGCCATTTCGGTGATGGGTTGACGGACCGTGGTGAGCGCGGGCCACACCATGCTGGCGAAGGGGGCATCGTCGAAGCCCGCCACCGAGAGACTCGACGGAACACCGATCCCCAGCTTCTGGGCCTCGGCCATCACCCCCAACGCCATGATGTCGTTCGCGGCGAACACCGCGGTCGGACGCGCCGCGCCGGCCAGCATCCGGGCGGCCGCCTCCCGCCCGGACTCGAAGGTGAAGTCGCCCTGGCCGATCAACGCCTCGTCGACGGGCACGGAGCGCTCGGCCAGCGCGTCGCGGTGACCCTCCAGGCGGCTGCGCGCGGCGCCGTGTTCGGCAGGACCCGCGATGAAGCCGATCCGGCGGTGGCCGAGATCCAGCAGGCAAGCCGTCATGGCATGGGCGGCGCGGCGGTCGTCGGCCTCCACGCGCGGACTGCGCTGGACCTCGGATCCGGGTGCTATCCGCACATAGGCGATCCCCGCCCGCTCCAGGGCTTCGAGGATGTGGGAATTGTCGCCATGGGGCGGGGTGAGGATGACGCCGTCGACCGTCAGGGTCGTGAACAGGCCCTCGAGATCCTCGAGCAGATCGTCCCCGGCCGTGTCCACGGACTCGACCACGAGGTGATAGCCCGCTCGGTGGCAGGCGGAGAGGGCGCCAAGCTGGGCCTGGGCGAAGTAGGGCACGCTCGGGTCGGTCAGCAGATACGCCAGGACGTAGGCGCGCGATCCTCCCAGGCTCCTGGCGGAAACCCTTGGCCGGTAGTGCAGGGCCTTGGCGGCTTCGAGCACCCGGGCCTTCAGCTCGTCCCTGACGTAGGGCTCGCCGTTCAGCACGCGGGACACGGTCTTCACCGAGACGCCGGCGCGCTGCGCAACCTGGATGATGGTCACCGATGACACGGACAGCGCCTGGTTCAGGTGGTCGGCCGAGGGTCGCCAGCCGCAGGCTCCGGGTCTTGCCACGCACCATGGCGCCGAGCAACGTCACCGCGGCCTGAGGAGATAGTCCCATGGAAGCCTCGATCGCCATGACGCCCGCGACCGTCTCCCCCGTCCGCCGGGTCCAGCCCCTCGTGCTCCTGGTCGTGGCCCTGTTCTTCGCCTGGGGCTTCGCCACCGTCCTGATCGACAGCCTGATCCCCAAGCTCAGGGGCCTGTATTCGCTGAACTACGCCGAAGCGATGCTGACCCAGTTCGCCTTCTTCCTGGCCTATCTGGTGATCTCAATCCCGGCTGGGATGCTGCTCGCGCGGATCGGCTACATCCGCGGCATCATCACCGGCCTGGCGGTGATGGCGGCAGGGGCGCTGATCATCTCTCCGGCGGCCCTTTTCGGCTTTTTTCCGGGCTTCCTGGTCGCCCTGTTCGTGATGGCCTCCGGGATCACCCTCCTGCAGGTGGCGGCCAATCCCCTGATCGCCGTGCTCGGGCGGCCCGAAGGCTCGCATAGCCGGCTGACCCTGGCCCAGGCGTTCAATTCGCTGGCGACCTTCATCGGTCCGTTCGTGGGCGCGGCGGTGATCCTGAAGACGGGCGTGGGCCCGGCGTCCCCCGCCGGCATGCCGGCCGCCGCGCTGGCGCAGTATCGCCACAGCGAGGCGCTGCACATCCAGCTTCCCTTCCTGTGGATCGCCGGCGGGGCGGCGCTGCTGGCCGCGATCTTCTGGACGCTGCGGCGCAGCGCCGCTCTCCCTAGCGCGGCTCACGCGGAGACACGGCTGGCCAGCCTGGCGCTCCTGGCCCGGCCCCGGCTCGCCTTGGGCGCGCTGGCGATGTTCCTCTACGTCGGCGCCGAGGTCTCGATCGGCAGCACCATGACCAACTACCTGATGCAGCCGGGCGTCCTGCACCTGACCGCGGCGCGGGCGGGCGGGCTGGTGGCCTTCTATTGGGGTGGAGCGATGGTCGGTCGTTTCATCGGATCCGTGGCGCTGCGCTGGATGCCCGCGGGCCTGGCGCTGGCCATCTGCGCCGTGGCGGCCGCGCTCCTGGCGTCGACCTCGGCGCTATCCGTCGGACTGGTGGCGGCCGTCGCCGTCATCGCGGTCGGGCTGTTCAACTCGATCATGTTCCCGACCATCTTCACCCTGGCGATCGACGGTCTCGGCGAGGAGACGCCCCAGGGCTCGGGCGTGCTCTGCCTCGCCATCGTCGGCGGCGCGGTGGTCCCGCTGATCAGCGGCCTGACCGCGGACCGCCTCGGCCTCTCGGCCGCGCTGTTCGTTCCTGTCGCCTGCTACATCCTGATCGCGCTCTACGGCCTCTCCTCCTGGACGGGCCGCCGCACAGCGAACGCTTCCTGACCCGGAGAGAGTCGATGACCCCGAGACTGTCCATCGCAGCCGCCGCCCTGGCCCTGCTGCTGGCTGCGCCTGCCCTCGCCGCCGGGCAGGCTCAATCCGTCCGCGTGGACGGCGGCGCGGTGAGCGGCGTGGTCGCGGACGGCGTGCTGTCCTTCAAGGGGGTCCCGTTCGCGGCCGCTCCCGTGGGGGACCTGCGCTGGCGGCCGCCGCAGCCGGTCAAGCCGTGGGCGGGCGCGAAGGCCGCCGCCTATGGTCACGACTGCATGCAGAAGCCGTTCCCCAGCGACGCCGCGCCGCTGGGAACCGAGCCCAGCGAGGACTGCCTGGTCCTGAACGTCTGGCGTCCGGCGCCGGCGTCCGGCGGCAAGTTGCCGGTGATGGTCTGGATCTATGGCGGCGGCTTCGTCAACGGCGGCTCCTCACCGGCGGTCTACGACGGCAGCCAGTTCGCCCGGCGCGGTGTGGTGTTCGTCAGCTTCAACTATCGCCTGGGCCGCTTCGGCTTCTTCGCCCACCCGGCGCTGAGCAAGGAGAGCCCCAAGGGGCTGCTCGGCAACTACGGTTACATGGACCAGATCGCCGCCCTGAAGTGGGTGCAGCGGAACATCGCCGCCTTCGGGGGTGATCCCGGCAATGTCACCGTCTTCGGCGAGTCCGCCGGCGGCGGCTCGGTGCACATGCTGCTGACCTCTCCTCTGGCCCGGGGTCTGTTCCAGAAGGCGATCATCGAGTCCGGCGGCGGCCGGGGCGGGCTGATGCCCATGCGGCGGATCCACGACGACATTCCGGGCGGGCCAACCTCCGCCGAATCCGTAGGCGTCGCTTTCGCCAAGGGTGTCGGAGTCGAAGGCGATGACGCAGCGGCGCTGGCGGCGCTGCGCGCCCTGCCGGCCGAGCGGGTGGTCGACGGACTCAACATGGCTTCGATGGGCGCGCCGACCTACGTCGGCGGCCCCCTGCTCGACGGCCGGATCGTGACCGAGGCGCCGGACCAGGCCTATCTCGCCGGGCGCCAGGCCAAAGTCCCGGTGATGATCGGGGCCAACAGCCTGGACATCGGCTTCTCCACCGCCAAGTCGATGGACGAGCTGTTCGGGGCCTTCGGCGCCGATCGCGACAAGGCCCGCGCGGCCTATGATCCGGGCAGCACCGGCGATCTTCGCGCGGTCGGCTTCAAGGTCGCGGGCGACCGGATGATGGTCGAGCCCGCCCGCTTCACCGCCAGGACCCTGTCGGCCCAGGGCCTGCGCGCCTACGAATACCGCTTCTCCTACGTCGCCGAATCCATGCGCCCGCAGCTGCCTGGGGCGCCCCACGCCACTGAGATCCCCTTCGTGTTCGATACTGTGGCCGCCCGTTATGGCAAGGACCTGACGCCGGCGGACGAGGCGGCCGCGCAGGCAGCGAACGCCTATTGGGCCAACTTCGCCAGGACCGGCGACCCGAACGGTCCGGGCCTCCCCGCATGGCCGGCATACCAGGCGGGCTCGGATGGGATCATGGATTTCACCAACGCCGGCCCCAAGGGCGGTCCCGACCCCTGGAAGGCGCGGATGGATCTGGTGGAGGCTTCGGCGAAGTAGCCCGTCCCGCCATTGTGAGCCCGACGGCCCAATGCGGTAGACTTGGATTCGCCGAGGCGGCCCGGGGGGTGAAAGCATGTCGGACGATCCGAGCGACCAGCCGGAGACAGCGCCCCCGTCAGCGCCCCCGACCCCTCCGCCGGAAGCCGCCCCGCCGTCCGCGGATCCGCCTGCGCCTCCCTTCGCGCCGCCGCCCAGGCGCCCCCGCCGGAAAGTCGGTTGCCTGGGTGGGCTGATCAAGCTGGTGCTGGTCGTGGCGTTTGTCGTCCCGCTGGCTTGGGTGGCGATCTATCGTCTCCTTCCCCCGCCGGTCACGCCTCTGATGGTGGTTCGCCTGGCCCAGGGGAACGGGCTGGACTATCGCTGGCGGCCGATCTCGCAGATCTCCCCGGCGCTGGTCCAGGCGGCGGTGGCGGCCGAGGACTCGCGGTTCTGCGAGCACCACGGCTTCGACTTCCACGCCATCGAAAAGGCCATGGCCCACAACGAGCGGCGCCCGAACCGTATCCGCGGCGGCTCGACCATCAGCCAGCAGACCTCCAAGAACGTGTTCCTTTGGCAAGGCCGCTCCTACCTGCGCAAGGGACTGGAGGCCTACTTCACCGTCCTGACCGAGGGGCTCTGGGGCAAGCGCCGGATCATGGAGACCTATCTGAACGTCGTCGAATGGGGTCCGGGCATCTATGGCGCCGAGGCCGCCGCCCAACGCTACTTCGGGACCGACGCCGCCCACCTGTCCAACGTGCAGGCCTCGCGCCTCGCCGCCATCCTGCCCAGTCCGCTGAAATGGCGGGCGGATCAACCGGGTCCCTATGTCCAGCGGCGCACCCGCCGCATCGGCGGGGCCATGGGAACGGTGCGCAACGACGGCCTGGCCGCGTGCGTGGGCCGACTCAGCGGTGTCGTGCCGCGCGAGGCGCCGATCCCGGACGCCGCGCCGCCACCGCCACCCCGGGCGCCAGAGCCCGAACCGCCGCCCTCTGCAGTGCCTGAAGTCGTGCCCGAAGCGCCGTCGCCACCTTCGGCGGCTGCGCCGGTCGATGCCGCGCCCCCGGAAGGCGCGTCGTCAGCCCCCGGCGCGGACTGAGCGTCGGGAAAGGCGTCCGGCACTCGCATTGCCGGACGCCCCCTGGATAGTCATCAGCTGTGATCTCTACCATGAGCACCAGTTATCGTGACTCTATGTTGATGGGTGTTCTGTATTCGCCGATTGACTCTGTCAAATTGAGAACGATTATCACCTGTCTGGTCGATCATGATTTCAGAGGTTGGCCAGTGGATTCTGATCGTTACTGAATTTAACCGCGTTCTGTGGCTGGCTCCTTTACCACGCCATCGGAAAATGCCCGCCGTGAATGACAGAGTTCGAGCGAAGTCCGGCGATGAGACAGCTGTCGATGGCGAGCGCCGCCCTGGAGCGGTTGCGGCGCTTCATCCCTTCGAGGCTCAGGGCGGTCGCGGCTGACAACCGCGGAAATGTCGCCATCCTGTTCGCCTTCTGCACGCCGCTCGTGGTCGGCGGTCTCGGTTTCGGGGTGGAGAGCGGCTACTGGTATCACCAGCAGCTGAAGTTGCAGCAGGCCGCGGACGCCGCGGCCTACGCCGGCGCGATCGAGGACCGGGCGGGTCACGCCTATTCGACCATCACCAGCGTCGCCACCGCGGCCGCGCAGCAGAATGGCTTCACCTCGAACGGCGGCACGATCCAGGTCCACACGCCGCCGACCAGCGGCGCCTTCACCACCGCGAACGCCGTAGAGGTGCTGCTGACGCACACCGAGCAGCGCTTCTTCAGCCAGATCTTCACCAACGACCCGGTGATCACCACTGCCAGGTCCGTGTCGCTGTTCACCACCGCGTCGGACGCCTGCGTCCTGGCGCTCGATCCCATCGCCAGCCGAGCGGCGCAGTTCTCCGGCAACTCGGCGACCGTGCTGAACGGATGTTCGGTGATGGCCAATTCGCTCGCCTCCGACGCGGTCTATGTCCAGGGCTCGGCGTCCCTGAGCACGCCCTGCGTGCTGACGGCGGGTGGCGTCAGCGCCAATGGCGGCCTGACGATGACCAGCTGTTCGTCGCCGATGACCAACCTGCCGCCGGTGGCCGATCCCTTCGCGAGCCTGGTGGAGCCGAGTAACACCGGCAACTGCCGCAACGGCAATGGCAACACCCTGCAGCCCGGCCGCTATTGCAACGGCCTGAGCCTCAACGGGACCACCAACCTGAACCCGGGGACCTACATCATCGACGGCGGCACGTTCCGGATCAACGCCAACGCCAATGTCACCGGCTCAGGCGTCACCTTCTACTTCGTCAACAACGCGAGCACCCAGTTCAACGGCAATGCGACCATGAACCTCTCAGCGCCGACCAGCGGCGCCCTGTCCGGCATCCTGATGTTCGGCAGCAGGTCCAACACCAACACCAGCAATACGCTGAACGGCACGGCCGGATCGCAAATGACCGGGAACATCTATTTTCCCGCGCAAGAGGTCGACTACCTGGGCAACTTCTCCGGCACGAACGGCTGCACCCACATCGTCGCCAAGACGGTGCAGTGGACCGGCAGCACGACGGTCAGCGTCAACTGCTCCGCCTACGGCATGGGCAATCTGGCCGTCGCGTCACCTGTCAAGATCGCGGAGTAGGATCATGAAGGCCAGATTCCTCAAGCGCTTCAGAGCTGACCAGCGCGGCGCGGCCCTGGTCGAGTTCGCGTTCGTGGCGCCCGTCCTCGCCGCAGCGGTGGTGATGATCGGCGACGGGGCCAACCTGATCCTCCACTACTATGACATGCGGGCCGCGGTCACGAGCGCCGCACAATACGTGATGGTGGGAGGCTCCAGCCTCAGTACGGCCCAGTCCATCGGCCTGTCGGCCTGGACCACGCGCGACCCCAGCGGGGCCATGACCGTGACCAACGCCTGCCTGTGCAGCGCGACCGTCAGCGTCTGCAACCAGCTCTGCCCCGACCAGAGCGTGCCGCTCTCCTATACCACCATCCAGGCCAGCTCGACCTACTCAGGCGCGCTCCTCAGTCAGGCGCTCTCGGCCCAGCAGGTCGTCCGTGTCCGCTGACGCCGCCGCGCGGCGGCGT
>FTHA01000952.1_pt1 | contig 12939 bp, 13 predicted proteins | sample 1640771 | NCBI WGS metagenome assembly FTHA01 (sample SAMEA3914789, study PRJEB12502) | metagenome | biome: forest; material: soil | place: Canada | collected 2011-07-03 | depth 0.3 m | reverse complement strand
GGGCGGGGGGCGGCGCGCGCGGGAAGGGCGCGCGCGATGATCGCGAGCAGACTGACGCCCGCCGCGAGGACGACGCCGCGCCGTGACTTCACGGGCGGGTCCAGGGGGAAGGCATGCGGTAGGGGACGGAGGTGAACACCGCCTCGACCTGCTGGATCTTGCCGTCACGGATCTTGAAGGTCTCGAGCAGGCAGAAGCTGTGCGGCCTACGGTACACGGAAACGCCCTTGCGGCCATCGGTCAGGGTGTAGTCGCCGAGGCGTCCGGAATGGTCGATGAAGGCGCCCGCCATGACCAGCCCGCGCTCCGGGTCCACGACCATGTACCGACGCGCGCGCAGGCGGTCGTCGTAGCGATAGTTGCCGAGCTTGAACTGGGCCTCGCAGCCCAGCGCCATGACCTGGCTGTAGCTCGCCGAAGGATTGTTGGTGGTCTGGAAGCCGTCTTCGGTGCGGTTGCAGTCCGGATCGAAGGCCGTGCGGATGGTCCCGTCGTTGAGTTGCAGGGTCGAGAAATAGCCGTCGGCCAGGGCGATCATCCGCACCCTGGACGTGCGCCGGGCAGGGGGCAGGATCTCGTTCATCACCGGCTTGCTGTCGAGCTTGGCGTTGACGAAGGGCACGCCGGCGTCCTGGGGACGGGCCAGTACGGTCTCGGCCTCGACGATCTTGCCTCCGGCGACCTTCAGGCGAAGGCCGAAGGGCGACGCGGTCCCTGACTCCTCCACCACGCCGTAGAACCCGACGCCGCCGGTCGTGGGATCGGCGAAGCGCAGGTCATAGGAACCCAGCGCCGAGATCGTGCCCCACAGCCCGTCGCCAGGCTCCAGCACGACGTTGTTCTCGGTCGTGCGCGCGTGGGGAGCGAAGGGAGCCTTGGACGCGTCCTTGGCTCGCAGGGCGGCCAGGTAGGCGTCGAGCACTTTGTAGAGGCAGGCGCGGCCGCAGGGCGGCGAGGCGGCCTGGGCCGGAGCGGCGATGGCCAGGGCGGCCAGCAGGATCAGGATCTGTTTCATTGCAGGGGCAACTCGTGAGCGCCGGCCCAGACACCATGGACCTGGCTGGCGGTGCGGAAGGGAAGGATGACCCGGGCGACCTCCTGCATGGTCGGAGCGTCGACCAGCACCAGCTCGGAGCGCATCTCGGCCAGGTTATGGGCGACGCCGACGAGCCAGCCGTCGCCTTCCTCGCCGGGGCCGGGCCGGCGCGGGATGAAGCTCGGCTCCTGCAGGATGTGGCTGTCGCCCACGAAATAGGAGGTCATGGTGCGGTCACGCAGGTCGAAGCGGCCGTAGCTGTTGGCCCGGTAGCGTTCCTGGCCCACCCGCGGGACCCCTGATGGACGGTCCTGATCGGCGTACTGCACGAACGTATAGCGATACGGCAGGGTCAGGTAGCGATCATCGACGCGGGTGAAGCTGGTGGTCTCGGTGGTGAACAGGATTTCCTCCGTGCACCGGTCGTCTTTGGAGTTGAGGTCGAAGGTGAGCCGCCGGATGGTGTTCTGGCGCGGGGTGAACGACTGGCCATGCACCTCCTCGAACCAGGGCCAGGTGTTCCCGTCCGCCAGCGGCGCTTCCATGATCACCCTGGAGCCTTCGGTCCAGGCGTTGGCGGTGTGGACCACCGAGCGCTCGGGCCCCTTGAACCACCGCACGTCACGCGCCTCCCCGTCGCGGGGAATGACGCCGTAATAGGAGGGCAGGGATGCGTCCCATGCCCAGTGCTGCTTGCCCTCCTTCAGCCGCTCGAGGCTGGTGACCGTGCCGCCGCCGGGGATGATCACGTGCTCCTGGGTCAGGCACATGTCGTGGATCATGCTGACGTAGGGCAGCTCGAAGCGCAGCTCCCGGCTGACCGCCCCCGATGGGTCGATCATGGCCAGGAACACGTCCTTGGAGGCGGGGCCCGACGCCTCGTAGCCAAAGGCGCACATCTCGCCGCTAACGGGATCGATCTTCGGGTGGGCGGTGAAGGTCTGGCTCTTCCACTGACCGTCGAAGTCGCTGGTTCCCAGCGTGGCCAGGGTGTTCGGGTCAAGCCGGTGGGGCAGGCCGTCTTCCTTGGTGGCGTACAGCGCGCCGCCGAAGGGCACGGGGGTGGTGTTCGCGGTGGAGCGTCGCTGGGGATTGGCCAGGTCCCGCACTGACGGATCGTCGGTCCAGGGGTTGCGGTAGTAGCCGTAGAGCGAGCGGCGGGCGGCCAGCTGGTTCTCGAACCGCTCGGTGCGGACGTAGCGGCCCTTGTAGTCCACCACCCCGTTGCGGAAGCGGAACATGCTGACGTAGCCATCGGCGGCCAGCGGGATGTCGTCGGGAGGATTGGGCGGATAGAGCCAGTCCGGATGCAGCCGGTAGAAGGCGCCGTCGAGCTCGGTGGGGACCTTGCCCACGACCTCGCAGTCGTAGATGTCGGCCTCGAAGCGGGTGGGGGCGAAGTAGCCCGTCATCGCGGGCTGGCTGGAGAAGTCTGCCATGGCGTTTCCCGTGGCGCAGGCCTCGACGGGCCCCGCCTTCGCCCGCCAACTTGGCCAATCCCGCGGGACATGCCAAGCGAAATGCCAAGACTTGAAGTAACTTGCGCCCACGTGGGCCGCCAGAAACGGAATTGGCCCGGAGTCGCCTCCGGGCCAATCCGTCAGTCCGCCTGGTCAGGCGTGACTACTTGGCGGCGAGACGGCCGCCCTGATCGGCCTGGGCGATCAGGCGCAGGCGGGCCCGGGCGTCGCGCAGGGTCACGTCGACGCACGCGGCGACATCGCCGAGATTGCCGTTGGTGGCCTTGCAGACCGTATGCGCGGCGCCGTTGATCTCGGTGTCGATCTGCTCAGGCGACTTGCCTTGCAGCGACACCCGGATCGTGGTCGGTCCGGTGCGGGTCACGTCGACCTTCGCCACGTCCGTGGAGGAGGGCGTGCGCTTGACCCTGGCGATGGCCTGGAGCTGGCTCTTGGCGTCGTTGACCGCCTCGGTGATGCAGGTGTTGTTCCAGGCGCCGCAGACGACGTTCGCGGCCGAGTCGATCTCCCGGTTGATCTGCGCAGGGGATTTTCCCGCCAGCGAGATGTGGACGACCGGATTGGTCGGGCTGTTCACGCGCAACTCGGCGGCGCCGGCAGGCGCGGTGAGCAGGGCGGAAGCCGTAACGGCGGCGGCGACAGTGGCGGCGAATTTGAACATGAGGTTTTCCTTTGGCCCGAAGATGTATTGTTCTGTTACTCAAACATTGATGGCCGCTTATTAGTCACACCGCTTTAAATCCTGATGAAAGGTCAGGCTTAACGTGGAGTAAATTTTGGTATTGCTCGGTAACGCCTGGCAAAGAAGTCGGAGCCGTATCCAATCCCGCGACGGAGCGCGGTCACGATGTACTGTTTGACCCCGCCTTAGTGCTCGAGGGCGGCCAACAGGCTCGCGCGGCTGGACGCCTACGCACCCGGAACTTCGCGTGGATCAAACGCGCCCATGTTCAGCACCGCGCGGTGCAGTTCATGCCGGGCTTCGAGTTCGGCGGCGCGGAGCTTCAGGCGCATGGAGTCCTCGGCGCGGCCGATGGCCCGGCGCTCCACCGCGCGAGCCATCCCAGTCTGGTGGACAGTCCAGAGGCGCGCAGCGCGAGCGTGCCCAACCGCGGCCTCGGCGTCCAGGCAGGCCGCTTCGGCGCGGAGATAGGCGGCGGTCGCGGCGCGCACGTTCACGTCCCCACCCGGCGTTCCAGGCGCAGAGCCTCAGCCTCCAAGGCCTCCGCTGCGTCCGACAGAGCCCAGGCGGTGAGGCCCTCCAGACCGGGGAGGGGCGTGTCGGCGGCGAGGGCGCGCAGGCGCTGTTCGACGCTTTCAGCATTGCGCATCAGGAAGGCGCGGGGATCGGGCTGGAGCGGCGCGAGCGCTATGCAGCGGCTCACATAAGCGTCGAGCCGGGAGTCGGCGGGCGTTGCTGGCATGGGGAAAGGGTATATAACATACCCCAACTGGTCAAGTAACAGGTATAAAAAATCTCCGCTGGCGGCCTAGGGCCGCAGCTCCTCGAAGGGGAGGGCCCATTCGAGCTCCACATCCTCGATCGGATCATAGGCGCTGTTGATGCTGTAGAGCGTCCAGAGGCCTGCGCGCGTGCCGGGCCGAAGCACCTTGAGCAGCTTGCGGCCGTCCCGGAGCCGCGCCATCACCTCACGCCCGATCAAGGGGGTGGGATCGTCGTACTTTTCGCCGAACACCACCTTCTCGCCCGGACGGAAGCGAGGGATCATGGAATCGCCCTCCACGATCAGGCAGATCCGATTTTCCGAGGGCAGCGGCGCAAGGTGATCGCGCGCCGCGCCCAGCTCGAAGTCGTCGTCGAAATACCCTTCAGCCCCGGCCGCCACCTTGCCCAGGATCGGCACGCCGGCAGCGCCGCGCTCGCGCATCGGCCCGGAGCCCGCGTAAAGCCACTCGGCGCGGACCCTGAAGGCCTTGGCGTAGGCTTTCGCCGCTTCGAAGGAGAAGGGGGCGTTGCCGTTCTCGTTGCTCTTGTAGGTGTTGGCCTTCCAGTCGGGGAAGCGGGCCAGCACGTCGCGCTGGCGCTCGTAGCCCGCCTCCAGCCGCGCATGCCTCAGTCTGTCGTGCCGTTCAGCCATCGTGGGCAGGTTATGTACCAACGCTCTTGACGACGCAAGGGTATAAAAGCTACCGTATCGGTCATGAGCCCTCCCCCCTCCTGGACTGCCGAACAGATCCGCCGCCTCGGCGAACTATGGACGCAAGGCGTCAGCGCCGGCGAGATCGGAAAGCGCCTCGGCGTCTCGCGCAGCGCCGTCCTGGGCAAGCTGAGCCGGCTGGGCCTGCTCGGCATGGTCCGCCAGACCCTGCCCAAGCTGGAGCTTGAACGCTCTGCGAAGCCTCGACCTCGAGGTTCCGCCCCTGTCGCCGGGAACGGCCCTCGCCGGCGCAGGGGCCCGGGCCTGCTCCGCGAGGTGGCGACGGGCGCCGAGGCCCGCCTCTGGACGACCCGCCGGCCAGGCGAGTGCGCCTGGCCCGTGGCGGGTCACGGTCCTGACCTCCTGGCCTGCTGCGCCGCCGTGGGGCACGATCGCCATGCCTGGGCCTATTGCCCGGCCCACCGCGGCCTGATGTTCATTCCCGCCAAGCCGGTCGACGTCGAGGCCCTGGTGAGGCGCGCACGATGAGCCGGTCCCGGCGCCACAAGCCCTCTCGCCCGGGCGACGCAAGGGTCCAGGTCGGGGTTCCCCAATTCACCCCCACGCCTGAGCGGCTGGCCAAGGGCGACATCCAGATCGAACCTCTGGTGGAGGTGGTCTCCGCAGTGGCCGAGGCGCCCCGCGACTGGACTGGTGATGGCCCCGCCGCCTTCCCGCGGAAGGTGGTGATGGGCTACGTTCGGCGTGATCGGAGCGTCGACATCCGCGCGCGGCTGTGGCGATTCAAGGACCTCGCTGATCCGCAGATCTCGGCCGCGGAGCGCTTCGAGCGAGACTGGGGCCTCTCGCGGCTGGAGCCGCGTCTAACGTCCAGCCTTGGCGGCTCAGGGGGCCGGGCCGGCCGCCGATCGGGCGCCATGGTCGACGGATCCGACCTCGCCGCCGCCATCCTCGACGCCCGCGACCGCGTACAGGGCGCGCGCCAGGCTATCCGCGCCGCCGGCCCAGAGTGCATCCGCGTGTTCGAGGCGGTGGTCATCGACGGCTCGACCTCCCAGCAGGCGGGGCTCGCGCGATATCGCGACGTGGAGAAGGCGAGGGTGCATGTGGCCTCGATGATGATGGCCGCACTGAGCCTGCTGGCCGCCCACTATGGTTCAGCGGACGGGGCGCGCAGGCTTGCGGTCGGATGACCCACGGGTGCTGGCGGCGCGGAGTGGGCGGTGTAAGGTCACGCTGAAACGCTAGGGGAGAGCGCCCATGAACCTCGCTGTCGCTTCCAGACGAACCCTCGGGGCCGCCGCAGCCGCGGCCGCTCTGGCCTGCGCCTTTGCGGCCTTCGCCTATCCCCACCCGGCCGGAGACGCCCAGATCCGGCGGCTGGTCATCCGCCAGGCGATCGCCACATCGGGGGCGAGCTGCCCTTGTCCATACAGCAAGACGCGCAAGGGCAAGCTCTGCGGCTCCAGGAGCCTCTACTACCAGCGCGGCGGGGTGCCGATGCAATGCTACGCGAAGGACGTCAGCGACGATGACGTGGACGCCTATCGCGTCGAGCACGGCCTGGAGCGACGGTAGGCCCAGGGGTGGTGATCTTCCCTCCTCTGTCAGGGAGGGGTAGCCTTGCCTTATGGGCGTTTGTGCAGCTGGCCGGCTGCAAGGGAGAGGTCGACCGGCGAGCTGGCACGGGTTCGCGCCGAAGCGTCCTTCTCTCCCGACCAAGACCAAGGAAACGACCATGAACAAGCTGATCGCGGCCGCTGCGGCGGGCGTCGTGTCGCTCGCCTGCGCCATTCCCGCGCTGGCCCAGGATGAGCCGCGCGCCTACGAGAACGGCGGTGTCTGGGACGTGTCGTACATCACCACCAAGCCCGGCCATTTCGACGACTACATGAAGTACCTGGCCGGTCCGTGGCGGGACCAGCAGGAGGCCCTGAAGAAGGGGGGGTACGTGCTCGACTACAAGGTGCTGAGCTTGGCCGACGCCCGCGACGGCGAGGCCGACCTGATGCTGCTGGTCGAGTGGAAGAACATGGCCGCTTTCGATGCGCCCCCCTCGGTGGGCGATGCGGTGGTCAAGCAGGTCTTCGGTTCGGTCGCCGCCTCCACCAAGGCCGGTGTGGACCGCGAAGCCATCCGGCACGTGGGCAGCGACGTGCTCACCCGCGAGTTGATCCTGAAGCCCGCCAAGTGAGACCAGAGGGCCCGCCATGGCGGGCCCGAAGGCCACAGGCCCGCTAGTCCGTCGGTAGCCTGCTGAGCTGTTCCAGCAGGGCCATCAAGGTCTTGCGCTGCGAGGCCGTGAACCGCTCTAGCAGGCGCGCCTGAACGCGCGCGACCGCGGGTTCGGCCAGCCTCAGCAGCGCCTCGCCGTCCGCGGTCAGGCTGACAAGCTTGACGCGGCGGTCATGCCGGGCGCCGGCGCGCGTGATCCAGCCCTTGGCCTCGAGCCGCTCGATCACGTCGCCGATGGTGGAGCGGTCGAAGGCGATCTGCTCGGCGAGGCGGGTGGCGTCGAGTTCGCCGGAGGCCCGGATGGCGTGGAGGGCGGCGAACTGGACGGAGGTGAGATCAAGCCGGCCGCATTCCTTTGCGAACAGCGCGGTGTGGACCTGCTGGGCTCGACGGATGAGATGGCCCGGCATGGCCGCGAGGTCCTCGAAGCTGGCCACGGCGGGATCATGCGTCGGGGTCATCGGGAGAGGTCTTCCAGGAAGCGGTCGAGGTCGCCGCCGAAGCCAGGTTCCTGAGCCGCCTGCAGGTGGTCGCGGGCAAGGTTTCGCGGCTGGCCGGCCAGGTAGAACTTTTCGTAGAGTTCCACGCGTCCGCCCAGGGCCGATCCAGCGAAGTCCCACGCCGTGCGGAAGACCTGGGCACGCTCAGTCGCAGAGACGCCGTTTGCGCCGGGAAGATAGCGTTCCAGCAGCTCCGCCATCTCGGGATTCTCGAACGCGGCGAGGGCGGGCGTGGCCAGCAGGTTGTGGGATCCGATGTCCCGGAAGATCTGGTTCACCCGCCCCATCCAGGTGGGCATGAGGTCGCGCAGGGCGCGCAGCGGCCGGTCGTCGCACAGGAACGCCCCGTTGCCCCAGTCATAAGCGCCCGCCTCGGCCGCCCGGATCGCGCTCCTGGTGAGCTGGGCGTAGGCCCAGATTTCGCCCAGCATGACTCCGTAGTCGGCCCGGGTTTCGGCGTTCATGACCTGGGTCATCCTCGTTCCCAGCGCATGGGCGAACTCGAGCTTGTTGGCGGCGCGGATGGCGGTCTGCTGGAACACGTTCGCGGTCCAGCCCGAGCCGCGCATGCGATTGTAGGCGGCAAGGTCGCCATCGATGAACAGGCGCTCGTAGGGGACCTCGACGTCGTCAAAAATGATGAAGCCGTCCTGTTCGTCGAAGCGCGAAGAGAACGGATGGTCGCGACGGTCTCCATCGACGCCGTAGTGGTCGCGGCAGACGGTGATCAGGCCCTTGGTCGCCATGGGGATGGAGAAACACAGGGCGTGGGCCTCGGTCCCCGGAGGCAGGGGCAGCTGGGGATAGACGAACATCTCGTCGGCGAACGGCGCGAGTGTCGCCAGGATCTTGGCGCCGCGCAGGATCACGCCGTTGGCCGAGCGCCGCACCACCCGCAGGGCGAGATCGCCGTTCATGCCCTGCAGGTCGCCGACCGACTTGTCGATGGCCGGCTGGATGAGGGCGTGGGTGAGCGATAGATCGCCTTCGACTACCTCGCGATAGAAGCGGGTGAGCCGCTCGGCGGGCCGGTCCGTGCCGTCCGAGAACATGTCAGCGCGCGCGACGTAGCCGGCCAGGGTCACGTCCACATAATCGGGTGTGCGGCCGAGCATGCCCCAGGAGTACTTGGCCAGACGATCGAAGCAGCGGCGCCGGACCTGGAGGTCGCTGGCGGACCTGGGGATGACGAGGCTTGCGGACATCGGTGCGCCGGTCGCCTGGTCCTCAACCAGGCAGTCCTCGGCGTAGCGGTGCTGCCAGTCGAAATAGCCCGCCATGCCCTGCAGCGATCCGGCGAAGCTGGGGTGCGTTGCGACGTCGACCTGCCGGTTGCCGAGCCAGACGCGGCGCTCATCCCGGAGCCCCTGAAGGTACTGCTCGCCGGTCCTGGCCGTCATTGATGCGCTCCCAGCTCAAGGTGTTAAGCTTACAGATAATAAGTATACGGTCAATATCCCGAAGCCCGGGCGATTGGTTAACGTCGGTTAGTCGTTCTTTCGAAATTATTGTTGCAAATCAGGCGTATGGTTGAAACGGTGGGGGCGTAGAAGGCAGGGCTGCGCGGTCCTTCAGCGGCGTTGGCGCCAGGCCGCGCGATCCCTTCCCCGACACGGGAGGCTTTGAGATGACGACACTCACCGGCGGACCGGGCGACGACATTTACGACGAACAACTGGGCGACGGAGTCACGGCGATCGACGGCGGCGGCGGGGTCAACACCGTCAATGCCGATTGGTCCTCGGCCACGGGCAACGTGTTGGCCAGTTACCAGACCGCGTCCGGCGACATCAGCGACCTTTCCACCGGCGTCTCGCTGCACCTGGACAATATCCAGACGCTGAATCTGATCAGCGGCTCGGGCGACGACACCTTCACGATCGGCGCGGCCTCGGGCTCGTTCGACGGCGGGGGCGGGAACAACGCGCTGAGCGTCGACCAGTCGACCGCCACCGACGCCGTGACCGTCGACTTCATCTCCGACATCTTTGGGGACGCATACGGCGACGTCCGCAACGGCGCGACCGGCGCCCAGTTCGGCTTCTTCAGCGCCCAACTGCTGTACGTCACCACGGGTTCGGGCGACGACACCTTCAACCTCACCGGCCAGGGGCTAGGGCTGCAGCAGGGCCAGGGGTTCGTGCTCGACGGCGGGGGCGGCCACAACACCCTGGTCGCGGACTTCTCTAACGGCTTCGTGAACTGGGACGTGGTCTTCGCTCTGAACGATACGCCCGGTTCGACGTCCGACTTCACCAACCAGCTCGGCGGGCTGCCATTCGGATCGGTCACCAATATCCAGACCGTGAATATCACGGCTGGTGCGGGAAATGACTCGCTCACCGGCGGTTCCGGCGACGACACCCTGAATGGGGGGGCGGGCGACAACGTGATCGCCGGGAGCGGTGGCGATGACTCGCTGAGCGGCAGCGGCGCTCTGTTCGGCGATGCGGGCGACGATGTCCTGACCGCCGTGCCGGACGCGACCAAATATCCCCCCAGCGTGCAGATGGTGGGAGGGCTCGGGAACGATACGCTGAACGGGCTCGGCGTCGTTTTCACTCCAGGCGCCCCCTACGCCGGCTCAACAGCTGTCTACGCTGACGTCGGCGGCCACATCGGCGCCACGTCGGCCGTGACCGTGAACCTCGATCTGGCCGGACCGCAGGACACGGGGGGCGCAGGCATCGACACGCTGGTCGCTGTCGCCGGCGTCGTCGGCACCCAGTGGAGCGACACGCTGAGCGGCGGGCTGTCGATCGACGGCGGCGCGGGCGATGACAGCATCAGCAACACCGCCTACGCCACCGGCGGGGCAGGCGACGACGCCATCACCAACGTCGCCGTCGCAAACTACAGCGGCGCCTGGGCGGACTACTCGATCGTCACCGACAACGCGGGCGTGACCACGGTGACCGACCTGAGGAAAGGCTCGCCGGATGGGACCGACACCTTGAAGCAGGTATCTCAGCTCGGCTTCAGCGACACGATCATCGACCTGCCCGCCGCCAACGGAGCGCCGACCCCGGTCGACGACAGCCTGACCACCGTCTACGCCGCGCCCGTGACGGTCTCGGCGGCGAGCCTTCTGGCGAACGACACCGACCCGGACGGGAATGTGTTGACCCTGACGGCGGTCGGCGGGGCGCAGCACGGGACGGTGACGCTCAATGGCGGCACTGTGACGTTCACGCCGTTCGTCGGTTACGTGGGCGCGGCGGGCTTCAGCTACACCGTCGACGATGGGAACGGCGGCACGGCCACCGGGCAGGTTTCGGTGAGCGTGACGGGCACAGCGCCAGCCTACCTCTACCGCGGCTCAATCACGACGCCGGAGACCATCGACTTCACCGGCGACGGCGGCCTGCACCGGGTGCTGGTCGGCTCGGGCGACACCACGGTGCTGATGGGCTCCGGCGGCGGCAGCGCGCACCTGGGCGCGGGGAACGACACGGTCATCGGCGGAACCGGCAAGGACGCCATCATCTTTGGTCCTGGCTTGGGGATCGCCACGGGTGGAGCGGGGCCGGACGCCTTCGTCTTCGTCAAGGGCCAGATCGCCGATCCGAGCCTGCATGGCGGGCAGTACGACACGGTCACCGACTTCACCGGTGCGGGCGGATGGGTCCCGGGCCGGGACTTCATCTGGCTGCAGGGTTTTTCCCACAACTCGAGCGTGACCTACGAGGGCGACCTCGCAAGCGATCCCACGGCTCACCTCTACCGGGTGGACGACGGCGCCTATCACGCCGAGTTCGTGCTGCAGTTCGCCGGCCCCGGCGTAGCCCTGGCCTACGGGCAATACGGCTTCCTGTAGGGAGCTGCTCCAGGGCGCCGGCGCCGCCCTGCTAGACGGTGGGCAGCGCTGATTGACGCACGTCGACACGTATGGTTGTGACCTGCGCCCTCCTGCGCGTAAGATGGTTACCTGATTGCTAACCCAAAGCGGCGGGGGCCGAGGGGAAGCGCCGTCCGCTCGGGGTGAGACGCGCAGACCGCGGCTTCACGGGCGTGTGTCCGTCATCCGGGGGTAGTCATGGTCTCGTCCATTCTCAGCAACAGTAACTTTGGAGGAGGCGCGCTGCAGTTCACCTCCGCAGCCGCGGACGTGACGGCGCAGAGCAACAGCGACCTGACCTGGAATTTCATGGACACGGCCGCCTACCATGACGTGGTCCAGACATCGACGTTCACCGATCCGGCGGGCGAGTTCGGATCCGTGCAAACGTTCTACGGCTTCTCGGTGTCGGGCTCGGACGCCAACGCCCAGCAGATCGGCGATGCGCTCGCCATCAGCCTTTCGGCGATCCCGGTCTCGTCGACCGACATGCGGTACGACTGGACGTTCCTGGATGCACCGCTGGCCGGCCTGTTGCCCGGGGAGTCGATCACGTTCTCGACCGACGTCGTGATGACCGACCTGAACGGGAATGGGCAGGACCAGCAGATCCTGAACCTGACGATCAGCTTTGGAGCGTCGCAGACTTACATCACGAGCGGCCTGGGTCTATCGGTCTCGACGGCGCCCAGCCTGACCGTCGACTGGTCGGACAAGACGACGCCGGTCGAAGCATCCTTCGTCCATGGGCCGTTGATCCCCGCCGACGCGGCCTTCATCGACGATGGACACGGGTCGCTATACCGCACCTCCGGAGACGGCCTCGGTGATCAGGTCGTCTATGACGAAAACGCCAGCCTCACCCTGCTTACCGGCTCGGGCGACGACCACCTGGAGCTGGCCCTTGCCGGCGCCAACGTTTCATCCGGCGCGGGGAATGACTTCATTTCTGGCTCGTTCGGGTCCGACACCCTCGACGGCGACGACGGGAATGACTTCATCGAGGGCGAGACTCAATTCGGCATCTTCGGCGGCCCGGTCCCGGGCGCCGCGGACACCATCAACGGCGGAGCGGGCAACGACACGCTGGAAGGGGGACCGGGCGACGACGTCCTGGACGGCGGCGCCGGAACGGACACCGCCGTCTACTACAACGACTCGGCGAACTTCAGCATCCAGCGGTCCAATGGCCATGTGATCGTCACCGAGATCACGCCGAGGACCGACATGGACCGGCCGTCAGGAACCGACGACCTGGTCAACGTGGAATTCCTGCAGTTCAACGACGTGACGATCAACCTGTTGGCCCCCACACCCGGCGCCGACAGCCTGACCACCCAGTTCGGCAAGCCGGTGACGGCTTCCGCCGCGAGCCTGCTGGCCAATGACACAGATCCGGGCGGCTTCGCGTTGAGCCTGACGGCGGTGGGCGGGGCCCAGCACGGGACGGTGACGCTGAGCGGCGGCAATGTGACCTTCACGCCGTTCGTCGGCTATGTGGGCGCGGCTGGGTTCAGCTACACGGTCGATGATGGGAACGGCGGCACGGCCACTGGGCAGGTCTCAGTGAACGTGACCGGCAATTCGCCGGCCTACATCTATCGGGGCTCGATCACGGCGCCGGAGACCATCGACTTCACCGGCGACAGCAAGTCGCATCAAGTGCTCGTGGGTTCCGGCGACACCACGGTGTTGATGGGATCGGGCGGTGGGAGCGCGCACCTGGGCG
>FTHA01001071.1_pt1 | contig 13018 bp, 12 predicted proteins | sample 1640771 | NCBI WGS metagenome assembly FTHA01 (sample SAMEA3914789, study PRJEB12502) | metagenome | biome: forest; material: soil | place: Canada | collected 2011-07-03 | depth 0.3 m | reverse complement strand
GGCCCTGGCCCTGGCCCTGGCGGTCCATGCCGTCGGATACGTCGCGTGCCTGCGAGAACCGCGGATTTTCGATCTGTGGCTGGTCAGGGTCAGCCGGTGTCCAAGGGCGCCGACCTGGCGGCGCTGGCGTTGCAACAGCTACGCGCCATGAGGCCCCGATGATCGGCCTGTCCAGACGAGAACCGCGGGCCGGGGACCGGCTCCCCTACGCGGACCTGTTGGATCAGCGCACCGTCCTGTTGCGCGACGGCTCGCTGCTGCAGATCCTGCAGTTGGAAGGCCTCGCCTTCGAGACCGCGGACACCGCCGAGCTCAATCAGAGGCAAGCGACGCGGGATTCAGCCCTGCGGGCGGTCGGAAGCTCACGCTACGTCGTCCATCATCACATCCTGCGCCGGCGGGTCGAAGTGGGGCTGGATGGAGAATTCACCGACCCGGTCTGCGCCGAGCTCGATCGCCGCTGGCAGGCGCGGCTGAGCTCCCGGCGGCTGTTCGTCAACGACCTGTTCGTCACCATCATCCGCCGGCCGCCCAAGGGGAAGGTGGGCGTGGCGGAGCACCTGACCGGCCTGTTCTCGCGTGGCGTCAGCGCCGTCAGTCGCTCGGCGGCGCTGGCCGTCGAGATGCGGGAGCTGGACGCAACACGCGAGGCGCTAAGCGCCGCCCTGCAGCCCTATGCCCCACGTCCGCTGGGACAGTACGAAACGTCTCACGGCGCCTGCTCAGAGCCGCTGGAGTTCCTGTCAGCCCTCTACAACGGCGAAATGCGGCCCATGCTGGTTCCCGATGGGGACCCCGGCCGACACATCCCCTATCGACGGATCAGCTTTGGCCACGACGCCATCGAGCGGAAAGGCGCCGCCGCCGACAAGGACTTCTCGGCGATCCTGTCGCTGAAGGAATATCCGCCGTCCGCCGCGCCGGGCATGCTCGACGCCCTGCTTCGGCTGCCCTACGAAATGACGCTCTCAGAGAGCTTCGCGTTCGTCGACCGGCAGATCGGCATGGAGCGCGTCTCGCTGTCCCTGCGCCGTTTCCGCGCCGCCGACGACGACTCGGCCAGCCTCCGCCGTGGGCTGATCGAAGCCAAGGATGACCTGGCGTCCGGCAGGTCCGCGCTGGGCGAACACCAGCTGAGCCTGCTGGTCAGGGCCGAGAGCCTGCAGTCGCTCGACGCGGCCGTAGCGGACTGCGCCGCGACCTTCGCCGACCTCGGCGCCGTCGCCGTGCGCGAGGACCTGGCGCTCGAACCGGCGTTCTGGGCGCAGTTTCCGGGGAACGGTGACTATGGCGCCCGCAAGGCCCTGATCTCTACCGGGGCGTTCGCGAGTCTCGCTTCGCTGCACGGCTTCCCCATCGGTCGGGCCGCGGAGAATCACTGGGGCTCGGCGATCAGCGTCCTGGAGACCACGTCCAGCACCCCGTACTTCTTCAACTTCCACAACGCCGACCTCGGCAACTTCACGGTGATCGGCCCATCGGGGTCGGGCAAGACGGTGGTGCTCAACTTCCTGGCCGCCCAGGCCCAGAGGGCGGCGCCGCGAACCATCTTCTTCGACAAGGACCGGGGCGCAGAGATCTTCCTGCGCGGCATCGGCGGGCACTACGCCAACCTGCGGCCCGGCGAGCCCACCGGCTTCAATCCCCTCCAGCTCCCGGATACGGCAGGTAACCGCGCCTTCCTGCGGTCGTGGATCGCGCGCCTCGTCTGCGGACAAGGCCAGACCGTGACGTCCGACGAGGCGCAGGTGATCGCCCACGCCGTCGACGCCAACTTTGGTCAGGAGCCACCCTATCGCCGCTTGCGCTACTTCCGCGAGGTGCTGGGCGGGCGGCGGCGTCCGGAGCCGGGTGATCTCAGCGCCCGCATCGCCCCGTGGTGCGGCGAAGGCGACCGGTCCTGGTTGTTCGACAACGCCTTCGACCGGCTGGACCTCACCCAGCAGACACTCGGCTTCGACATGACCGAGCTTCTGGACGACCCGACCTTGCGCACGCCGGCGATGATGTACCTGTTCCATCGCGTCGAGGAACGGTTGGACGGCGCGCCGACCATGATCCTCATCGACGAGGGCTGGAAAGCGCTCGACGACGACGTCTTCGCCGCCCGCATCCGCGACTGGATGAAGACCCTGCGCAAGCGCAACGCCATCCTGGGATTCGGCACCCAGAGCGCGCGCGATGCGTTGGAGAGCCGGGTCTCAGCGGCTATCGTCGAGCAGGCGGCGACACAGATCTTCATGCCGAACCCGCGGGCTCAGGCGGGCGACTACTGCGACGGCTTCGGCCTGAGCGAACATGAGCTCGACCTGGTGCAGGGCCTGCCGCCCCACGCCCACTGCTTCCTGGTGAAGCACGGCCACCACAGCGTGGTGGCCCGCCTGGACCTGTCGGGCATGCCGGACCTTTTGACCGCATTGTCGGGCCGCGAGAGTTCCGTTCGCCGTCTCGACGAGATCCGACGCCGCACCGGAGACCATCCGGCGCTGTGGTGGCCCGAGCTGATCGGCCAGCCCTATCCCGGCGCAGTCCTGGAATCGCCCGTCGTGCCGCTTCGGAGCGCCTCGTGATGACTTGTGCGCCCGTTTCGATCGACCCGGACGCGACCCTGACGGCCACGCTCGGCGTGCTCGATTGCCACGTGAGCACGGCTGTCGCCGCTGGCTACGGACGGCTGTTCGGGGCTGGCGGGGCCTTCGGCATGGCGCTGACCGGCGTGCTGACGATCTATGTGGCCCTGCTCGGGCTGGGCTTGATAACCGGCCGGACGCGCTTGACCCTCGCCGCCTTGACGCCGAAGGCGCTCGCCCTCGGTCTCGTCCTGACGTTCGCCACGGCGTGGCCCGCCTACCAGACCGTCGTCTATGGCCTGCTTACCGGAGGGCCGGACCAGATCGCGTCGGCGTTCATGGGAGCCGGATCCGGCGCGACCCAGGCCTTCGCCGCTCGGCTGGACGGCCTGTTCAACGCCGCGCTCGAGGCCGCGAGCGCCGTCAGCGCCGTATCCAAGTCACCAAACCTTGCCCTGGCTACGGGCCTGGTCTGGGCCGGCGCCCTGATCCTGCTGCTCGCCACTCTCGGCCTGCTGGTGATCACCCGGCTGGTGCTCGCAGTGCTCCTGGCGCTCGGACCGCTGTTCCTCGTGTTCGCCCTGTTCGACGGTTCGCGCGGGCTGTTCGAGGGCTGGCTGCGAACGACCGTGGCCTTCGCCCTGGCCCCCATGCTGGTGGTTCTTGGCGGCTCGGGCGTGGTGGCCGTCCTGACCCCTCTGATCAGCGTCATCTCCGATGATCCGGTCCGGGCGGTGAGCGAGCTGCGACCCGTGGTGAGCCTGTTCCTGGCGTCAGTCGTCTACGCCGCCCTGATCCTGACGCTCATGGGCGTCGCCCTCGCCTTGACACGGGGCTGGAGGGTCCGACCGCAGACGTCCCTGCTCCACCAGGCGACGGGCGCTGCAATCGCTACCGCGCACGCCGCGGCGCACGGCGGCGTCGTCGCGGAGCAGGCCGCCGGGCCAGCTGGCCGAACCGATCGCATCGCGGACACCGCTGCCGCAGTCTTGCGCGAAAGCGGCCGCAGCGCTGATGGGCGCGCCAGGACGGTGGCGGAGAACCTCGCAGGCGCCGCCCTCCCCGCACCCGCGACCGGCCCATCGGCGCGTCGCATCGAGGGGCTTGGCCGTACGTTCCGGACGACGCCGGAGCGGCGCGCCCAAAGTGGGAAGATATGCGCATGAGACACGTCGCCCTGTTGTCCGCCGCGACGATCGCTGCGGCCTTCGCCGCCTCGGCCCACGCGGACAGCCGCATCCGCAAGATCGCCTACGACCCTGACGCGGTGGTCCGCCTGGAGGGATGCTTCGGCTTCCAGACCATGGTCGAGCTGGGCCCCGACGAGCACATCGAGAACGTCGGGCTCGGCGAGGCCGCGCAATGGCTTGTGACCCCCAACAAGCGCGCGAACATGCTGTTCGTGAAGCCGGCCTACCGCACCTCCCACAGCAACATGACGGTCTCGACCGATCGCCGCACCTACGCCTTCGATCTGATCGCAAGGGACACGGAAGCCTGCCGCCGCGGCGTCGTCGCCTACAGCCTGCGCTTCACCTATCCCGATGAGCCGCCAGCTCCAGCGCTCACCGCGGCGGCGTCTGCGGAACCGGAACCGGTCCTGCCACCGCCCGACCAGCGCAACACCGCCTACACCTTCTCCGGTTCGCGCGACAACATCCCCGCGCGGGTGTTCGACAATGGCCGCGCGACCTACTTCCGCTGGTCCGAGGGGACCACGACGCCGGCGGTCTACGCCATGGGCGCGGACAAGTCGGAGACGCCGGTGAGCTTCGTCGGCAAGGGCGACTACCTCGTGGTCGACCAGGTCGCCCCCGCCTTCATCCTGCGCCGCGGCAACGCCGTGGCGGTGCTCTATAACGACGCCTACCAGACCCCGACCCTGGACGGCGCATCACCCCAACCGCGGCCTGAGACGTCTGCCGATAACACGCGCGCATGGCCGTTCGCTCGCCGGAAGGCCTCACGATGAACGCTCAATTGGGCCGAAGCGGCCTTGATCCCCGCCGCGAGCTCTCGATGGATGAGTTGGACCTCGCGTCCCTGAGGTCCGCACCTCAGGTGGGACGCCCTGCGGGCGGGACTGACATCGGCCTGGTCGCGGGCATTTTGGGCGCTGCAGCCCTTGGGGCCCTGACATTGTTCGTGATGTCGCGCGAACCCCCTTCGGAGATAACCAGCGAGAGGCCGAAACTCGCCGCCCCGATACCCGGCGCACAGTTCGTCCGGACAGTCCCCGTCGCAGCCGCGGCGATCACGACGCCGGCCCGAGCCGTCGCAGCAACGACCAGCGCCAACGCGCTCGATCCCAACCAGTCCCGCGCCAACCCCATGATAGTGGACAACACCGACGGCGTGACTTCGGGATCGAGGGCCGGCGCCGGCCAGCCGGCCGCCGCCCCGGCTGGCCCCCTGGCGTCTCAGCAGCTGACCGCGGATGAACAATTCTCTCAGCGGATCGGCGGCGACGGCGGCCCATCCCGCGCCCAGGGGCTCGCGGACGCCACCAGCACGGTGATGCAGGGGACTGTCATCCCCGCCGTCCTGGAGACCGCCCTCAACTCGGACCTTCCCGGCTTCGCCCGGGCCATTGTCAGCCGTGACGTGCGCGGGTTCGACGGGTCGCGCGTGGCCATCCCGCGCGGCAGCCGGTTGATCGGGCAGTACAAGAGCGGCCTCGCCATCGGTCAGAGCCGGGCCTTCATCGTCTGGACCCGCATGATCAGGCCGGACGGGGTCTCGATCCAGCTCGGCTCTCCGGTGATGGACGAAACCGGCCAGACCGGTCTGGGCGGCAGGGTCAACCGGCATTTCCTGCAGCGCTTCGGATCGGCCATGCTGCTGTCCGTCGTGGGCGGTCTTGCCGCCTCGCTGTCGGACGGCTCGGGCAGCGCACTGGTCATCAGCACCGGTTCGGAAGCGCAAAGCGTTGCGGCGCAGGCGCTGCAGACCGACGCCAGGATCCCGCCGACGATCCGCGTGCCGCTCGGCACGCCGATCCAGGTGTTCGTGGCGCGCGACCTCGACTTCTCGGGGCGCTGATATGGTCGAGCCAGTCCCCTTCGACGGCGTCTACCTTCGCAGCTACCTGCGTCCATTCGCGCCGTGGCTGGAGCGCCAGGACGTCAGCGAGATCCTGGTCAACCAGCCGGGCGAGGTCTGGATCGAGGCGGCCGGGGATCCCCGCATGCTTCGTTTCGAAGCGCCCGAAGTCACCGACGAACTCATGGACCGACTGGCCGCGCAGGTCGCACGCGCGGCTCACCAGGCCGTGAGCCGCGAGAGCCCACTGCTCGCAGCGACACTGCCCACGGGCGAACGGGTCCAGATGATCGGGCCGCCGGCCACGCGGCGCCACTGGTCGATGGCTATCCGCAAGCACCTGGTCACCGAACTCGCGCTCGAAGCCTATGACCATGGCGCCATCGTCAGGCCCGTCGCGGTCGTCAACACGCCGGATGCGGAAGCCGAAGCCTTGGCGAGACCAATCGCCTTCCTGCGCCAGGCGGTGCTGGATCGCAGGACAATGCTCATCTCCGGCGGCACCTCATCAGGCAAGACCACCTTCCTGAACAGCCTGCTGAAGATCATTCCCACCCATGAGCGGATCGTCCTGGTGGAGGACACGCCGGAGATCGCCGTGCGCCAGCCGAACGCGCTCGGCCTGACCGCGGTCAAAGGCGAGCTCGGCGAGGCCAGGACAACGGTCGACGACCTACTGCAGGCCTCCCTGCGGATGCGGCCGGATCGAATCATTGTCGGTGAGATCAGGGGCAAGGAGGCCGCGACGTTCCTTCGCGCGATCAACACCGGGCACCCAGGTTCCTTCACCACCGTTCATGCCAATTCTCCCACCGGAGCGCTGGAGCAGATCGCCCTGATGGTGATGCAAGGCGGGCTGGCCCTGCCGCGAGCCGAGACCCTGTCGTATGTGCGCTCGCTGGTGGACATCGTCGTCCAGCTGGGACGGCGCGACGGCGAGCGCCGCATTGTCGACCTGCGCCTGCTCAGCCCGGCTTCGGCGTGAACCACGGCGATGGCGTACGCCCAGACGTCGACGACACCGGCTCGTTCGCGACAAGCGGAGCGTCACCGCACCGCGACGCTTCTTCCGCGACAATCCCGATCATGCATTATCCTGCCCGACATGAGCGTGGATCCGACGATCGAGCCCGTGACCGAAATTCTGCTCGTCGAAGACGACCAGGAACTGCGGACTGAGATGGCCGCGTACCTCGAAGCCAACGGCTATCGCGCGCACCAGGCTGCGGACGTGGCCGAGGCCAAGCGGATCCTGCAATCGCGGCCCGTCAGGGTCGCTGTGCTCGACGTCAACCTGCCGGGCGAGGATGGACTGTCGCTTTGTCGATCGCTGGCCGACGCCGGCGGGCCGGCGATCCTCATGCTGAGCGCGCTCGGGGAGTCGATCGATCGCATCCTCGGCCTGGAGCTCGGCGCCGATGACTATGTGGTCAAACCGATCGCCCCGCGAGAACTGCTGGCGCGCGTGAAAGCCCTGCTCCGGCGCAAACCCGAAGGGTCGTCCACGCTCAAGCGCAACATCTATGCGTTCGCTGGATTCCGCCTCGACATGTCGGCCCGCCAGCTGCGCGCGCCGAGCGGCATGATCCTGCTGCTGACGCGCAGCGAACTGGCGATTCTCGCCGCGCTGCTCGATCGGCCCCAGCAGGTGGTCTCCCGTGAGGAGCTGATCACCCTGATGCGCGGTGAGGAGCCTGATGTCATGGGCCGGGCCGTGGACCTGCACATCAGCCGCCTGCGCCGCAAGATCCAGGACCAGGCCGCCAGCGAGATCATCCGCACCTATCGCGGTGTCGGCTATCTGCTGGACGCACGGGTCCACGCCGAATGACTGCCCTGCAACAGCGCACGTCGCGGCTCCCCAGCGCACCGATCTGGCTGCAGATCCTGGCCCTCCTCATCGGCGGCCTGGTGGTCGCGCAACTCGTCACCCTGGCGCTCACGGTCCTGCTCCCGCCAGCTCCGCCCCAGCAGCACAGCCTTCTGGAAATTGCTCAGGCGCTCCGAGGGCAGCACGCCGCCAGCGGTCGCTCGCTCGTCCGCAGCGTCGAAGCCGCACCTCCGAGCCTCCAGAGTCCGGGCTGGGTCGTCTCATCCGCGTCAACCCGTGAGCTGGCGAAGCTGTTGGGGACCTCCGAAGACGACGTCAGGCTGCTGTTCTACGCCCCGCCGCCGTTCGCCGGCGCCGTCCCTGCGCCGTCCCGCGTCATACCCGCCTCCGCCGAGGTCGAGCCCCGTCCACGGCTGATCCTCGCAAGCTACGTCGTCCTCGCGCAAGCGGGGCCCGGCGGGCCGCCGGGCGGAATGGGGCCAGGACCGGGCGGTCCCGGATCAGTGGGCCCCGGTCCAGGCGCGCCAGGCGGACCGGAACCGACGGGCCCCGGTCCGGGCGGATCTGCACGCTCCGCTCCGGTCGCCTGGCCCCCTGGCTCAGCGCAACCTCAATCGGCCGCTGGCCGCTCAGGTCCGAGGCAGAACCCGTATCGGACGACGCCGCAAGGATCCCCGGATGGTCGCCGGCCATATGATGGCTCTCCTGGCGGGGGACCGCCCCCCGGCGCCAACCATGGTCCCAACGGCGCCCCGCGACCGACCGGCCCTGTCCAGCGCTCCCCCCTCGACGCCGCAGTGTTCAATCCGCGGCCCCTTCTGTTCCCGCAGGCGGTGGAGCCTCCGTCTCAGCGACAGCAGCCGGTGGCGGACGCCCCGCGGCCATCGTTTGCCGACGTCGAAGCGCCTCCCAAGCGATCTGCCGAGGCGGCCGAGACGCCGACCACAGCGCCCCAGAGACCGGCGGCGCTCCCTGACGCGGCCGCCCCGACCAGAGCTGCCCGGCAAGCTGCCGTCCCGGACCGACCGCTCCCCGCGCCCATGACCCAGACGGTGTTCGGGCTAGGCCGCGCGCCCTATGTCGAGGGTGAGTTCGTGGCCGCGCTGCGCACGGCTGACGGACAGTGGTCGACGGTGAAGACCCGGCCCCAGTCGTTCCCGAACAGCTGGCAGCGTCGTGTCATCCTGTGGTTCTGCCTGTCGTTGGCGATCGTGGCGCCGCTGGGCTACCTGTTCGCCCGCCGTCTCGCAGCGCCCCTCAGGAGCTTTGCCGACGCAGCCGAACAGCTTGGGCGTGACCCGTCTTCGGACCTGGAGCCGCTCGACGGTCCGGCGGAGGTCGGCCGCGCCGCCGCCGCCTTCAACCTGATGCAGCGTCGCCTGAAGCGATATGTGGAGGATCGCACGGGGATGGTCGGCGCGATTTCCCATGACCTGCGCACGCCCCTCGCGCGGATGCGCTTCAAGCTCGAACGCGCGCCCCCTGCACTGCGTTCGGCGCTGAGCCGGGACATCGGCCAGATGGAGGAGATGATCACCTCCGTCCTGAGCTTCATGCGCGACGACGCCGTAGGTTCGACACGCCAGCCGGTGGATCTGCGCTCGATCCTGGAGTGCGTCGTCGACGACGTCGAAGGCGATGTCGAGCTCAGGCCTGGCGCACCCGTCGCTGTCGTGGTCGACGTGCTGGCGATCCAGCGGGTATTCGAGAACCTTGTGGACAACGCCTTGAAATATGGCCTCAAGGCCGAGGTCAGCCTGGCCGTCGAGGGCGGTGAAGCAGTCGTCAATGTCGAGGATCGCGGCCCGGGGTTGCTGCCGGAAGAGCTCGAGCAGGCGTTCAAGCCATTCTACCGGAGCGCCGAAGCCAAGGCGTCGGGCAAGGCGGGCATGGGTCTCGGCCTCGCGGTCTCACGCACGACCGTCCGCGCGCACGGGGGGGATCTTGTCCTGATGCCCGGGTCCAAAGGGCTGAAGGCGCAGGTCCGGCTCCCGCTGGCCGACCGCATTTCCCTTGCCGCCTGATACGATCGCAGCGTCGATCAGCTGCCGGCGTCCCCCGTCACCGGCGTAGGCGCCGGCTCTGCCCCGCCAATCCACCGGTAGGTGATGCCCGCCAGGGCCGCGCCGACCAGCGGGGCCAGCCAGAACAGCCAGAGCTGGCTGATCGCCCAGCCGCCGGCGAAAATGGCCACGCCAGTGCTCCGCGCGGGGTTCACCGAGGTGTTGGTGACCGGGATGCTGATCAGATGGATCAAGGTCAGGCATAGACCGATGGCGATCGGCGCGAAGCCCTTCGGCGCGTTGCCATGGGTCGACCCGAGGATCACGAACAGGAAGCCAAACGTCATGACCACCTCGGTGACCGCGGCCGCCTGGAGGCTGTAGTGGCCCGGCGAGTGATCACCGTAGCCATTTGAGGCGAAACCTGCCGCGACGTCGAACCCGGCTGCGCCGCTGGCGATGACATACAAGATCGCCGCGCCGGCGAGGCCGCCGAGCACCTGGGCGATCACGTAGGGAACGAGGTCCTTGGCCGAAAACCTCCCGCCCACGAACAGGCCAAAAGAGACTGCCGGATTGAGATGGCAACCAGAGACATGGCCGATGGCGTAGGCCATGGTCAGGACCGTGAGCCCAAAGGCCAGCGAGACGCCCACCAGGCCGATCCCGACCTCAGGGAATTTCGCCGCCAGGACGGCTGACCCGCAGCCCCCCAGGACCAGCCAGAGCGTACCCAGAAACTCCGCCGAGCAGCGTTTCGCCAGGCTCATGGCGCACCCCATCGAGCAACTTGCAACGTGGTCCGCACCTTGGTCGATTTGCGCGCGTCGCCAACCACCTGGAATTGTGGCGATGTTGCGGACTTTGAGCTACCAGCCGTTCCGCCCACGTCGGCGCGGGCGCGCTTTCCGAGGTGAGAATGAAGGACTTCAGGGACAAGGTGGCCGTGGTCACCGGGGCGGCCTCAGGCATCGGCCTGGCCTGCGCCAAGGCGTTCGCCCGGGAGGGAATGAGGGTCGCCCTGATGGACGTCAGGGCCGAGCCCTTGGAAGCAGCGGCCAACGAGGTCCGCGCGCTCGGCGGCGAAGCGATCGCCGTACCGGCTGACGTCTCGGACGAAGCTTCGGTCGAGGCGGCCGCCACCCGGATCGAGGCGGCGTTCGGCAAGGTCAATCTGATCATGAACAACGCAGCCGTGTTCATCCGCGGGCCGGCGATCGAGACGGTTCAAGACGACGTCTGGGACTGGCTGATGGGGGTCAACCTCTACGGCGTGATCCATGGGATCCGATCGTTCGTGCCTCGAATCCGCGCGACCGGCGAGCCGGGGCACGTGATCAACACCGCTTCGATCTCCGGCCTTTATGTGAGCGACCGGCGCAACGGGGTCTATGGCGCCTCCAAGTTCGCCATTGTGGCCGTCTCCGAAGCCCTCGCCCACGACCTGCGCGGCAGCCCGATCGGCGTTTCAGTGGTGGCGCCGGGCGCCGTCAGTAGCGAGTTCTACGTCACCTCGGCCCAGCATCGGGGCGATCTTGGCGGTCCAAACGAATTCGCCACCACCCCGCCTGACACGGCCGCCGGCATGAGCCCTGACGAGGTGGCCCTGCGGGTGGTCGCGGGCGTCGCGGGCGACCAGTTCTATATCCCCACGCACATGGAGACGCGCAAGGCGGTCGAAGCGCGCCACGCCAGGATCATGCAAGGCTACGACTACATCGAAGCGTGGGAAGCCCGACGCGGTTGAGTTGGACGACCAATACCGAGAAGAGCTCCCTCGCTGGGAGCCGGTGACGACAGGGAGACGATGATGCGGCAGGCAGCACCCACCCTGGGGACACCGCCGACCGAGGCGGTCCCCACCAGCGATGTCGACCTCTTCGACGAGGCGGTCATCGCCGAGCCCTACGAGCACTACCGCGCCATCCGAGACGCGGGGCGGGTCGTCTGGCTTCCTCGCCATGGCATCTGGGCGATGGGCCGCTATGCCGACGTGCGCGCCGCCCTGGGAAATCACGCGCTGTTTTCCTCGGCCGGCGGCCCCGGGGCTAACATGCCGGCCAACGGAGGCATGCGGGGCACGATCATCGCCAGCGATCCTCCCGCCCACGACGCCTTGCGAGAGGCCATGGGCGCGCCCCTCGGGCCCGGCGCCATGAAGGATGTCCGGGGCCAGATCCAGGCGGCCGCCGAGGCCTTGATCGCCGCACTGGTGGGCCGGGACTCGTTCGACGCCGTCAGCGAACTGGCGCAGGTGCTGCCGCTCACGATCGTCCGCACCTTGGTGGGGCTGCCGCAGGACGGGCGGGACAACATGCTCGCGTGGGGCGCCGCGGCTTTCGACGCCCTTGGTCCCGACAGCGAACGGACGAGCGCCGCAATCAGGATCGTCGGCGAGGAGATCGCTTTCGCCACCGAGCCCTCGCTGCCGGGCCGGATGGAGCCAGGTGGCTGGGGCGCGCGGATCTTCGAAGCCGCAGAGCGGGGCGTCATCACTCGTCAACAGGGCTCCACCCTGGTGCTCGACCTGATCAACCCGAGCCTCGACACCACGGTAAACGCCACCAGCGCGCTCCTGGTGCTGCTGGCGCGGAATCCCGACCAATACGACTTGCTGCGCGCCGATCCCTCGCTGATCCCGCACGCGATCAACGAGGCGATCCGGCTGGAGTCGCCGATCCGCGGCTTCACCCGAGTCTCCACCCGCGACCAGGACTACGACGGAGTCACCCTGCCCGAGGGCGCCCGGACCATGGTGCTCTACGCCTCAGCCAATCGTGACGAGCGCAAGTGGCCGGATCCCGAACGGTTCGACGTCACGCGCAGGCCGTCCGATCATCTTGGCTTTGGCTACGGGGTCCACAGCTGCGTCGGCATGCATCTGGCGCGCCTTGAGATCCAATCGCTGATGGAGGCCATCGTGCGCCGCGTGCGGCGCATCGAGGTCCGCAACACCGAGCAGAGGATCAACAACATCCTTCGCGGCCTGGCCGTCGTCGACATGACCTTCGAAGCTGACGGCTAGGCGCGCCTTCGCGCCGCCGCCTTGGCCGCGTTGATCGCGACCTTTTCCAGGACCAGATGGCGCACCAGGGAGTCTGGAAGCGGCCTGTCCGGGGTGAAGCGGATTGTCCCCTTGCTGATGTCGAATCCCTGCAATTCCTCTTTGAAGGCCTCCACCGTGGTCCCGTTCCACGCATAGAGCGCGCAGTGGTTCGCCGCAGCCGCGAAGCCGACGAGCATCCCGTTCAGGCGGAAAGCGGGCATCTGATAGCTGATGCACTCCTGCGCGTCGGGGGCGGCGGCGCGGATGGTCTCACGCAGCGCTTGCAACGCGGCCCGCTTGTCCTCGCTCACGGTGGCCAGATAGTCATCGATCGTCGTGATCTTGCCCGTCATTGGTCGATGGGTCCTTTCCCACGTCTCCCATCCTAGGACGTTCGATCACGAGCGGAACCGACAACTGGACCTCAGCGCGTGCGCGCCGTCAGCGGACGTCGATAGGACAGGTCGGAGCGGTCCCACGCGCCCGGGCCGTCCCGGGGAGTCATGGCGCCGGCGAATTCGCCGGC
>FTHA01001647.1_pt1 | contig 13033 bp, 14 predicted proteins | sample 1640771 | NCBI WGS metagenome assembly FTHA01 (sample SAMEA3914789, study PRJEB12502) | metagenome | biome: forest; material: soil | place: Canada | collected 2011-07-03 | depth 0.3 m | reverse complement strand
TCGACATGGACCGCAAGGTGCTGGCCGACATCGCCGGCGCCGATCCCGCCGGGTTCAAGGCCATCGCCGCCAAGGTTCACGCCGCGCTGGCTTGAGGTCGCGGGACGCAAGTCCCACCCATGCAAAGCCCTCCGGCGGAACCGTCGGAGGGCTTTTTGCTGACCGTCATTCCGCGCTAGAGCACCTGAAGATGACCGCGAACACCGAACTGGAAGCCGAGGCCCTGGGGGCCGTCGCCGCAGCGCCGGGCCTGGCCGAGCTGGAGGCCGTGCGCGTGTGGGCGCTGGGCAAGTCGGGCGTCGTCACCGCCCAGCTGAAGACCCTCGGCGCCATGACCCCGGACGAGCGCAAGGTCAGAGGACCGGAGATCAACGGCCTGCGCGACCGCATCGCCGAGGCCCTGGCCTTCCGCAAAGCGGCGCTGGAAGCCGCGGAGCTCGAGCGCAAGCTGGCGGCCGAGGCGGTCGACCTGACCCTGCCGCCGCCGCCCCGGCGCAAGGGTTCGGTCCATCCCACGCTGCAGGTGATGGACGAGATGACCATGATCTTCGCCGAGATGGGCTTCTCGGTCGCCGAAGGGCCGGACATCGAGGACGACTTCCACAACTTCACCGCCCTGAACTTCCCGCCCAAGCACCCCGCGCGCGAGGTGCACGACACCTTCTTCCTGCAGCCAGGCCCGGACGGGGAGCGCAAGGTGCTGCGCACCCACACCTCGCCGGTACAGATCCGGGTGATGCAGCGGACCAACGAGCCGCCGCCGGCGCCCTGGATCGCCAATGCCCAGACCCCGCCGATCCGGGTGGTCATCCCGGGACGCACCTACCGCAAGGACTCCGACCAGACCCACACGCCCATGTTCCACCAGATGGAGGGGCTGGTGATCGACCGCGACATCCACATGGGCCACCTGAAGTGGACGCTGGAGACCTTCGTCGCCCGCTTCTTCGAGATGGACAGCGTCGTGGCGCGCTTCCGGCCGCACTTCTTCCCCTTCACCGAGCCGTCGGCGGAGATGGACATCCAGTGCGACCGCTCCGGCGGGGAAATCCGCATCGGCCAGGGGACGCAGTGGCTGGAGATCCTCGGCTGCGGGATGGTGCATCCCAATGTGCTGCGAAACTGCGGCCTTGATCCCGACGAGTGGCAGGGCTTCGCCTTCGGCATGGGCATCGACCGGCTGGCGATGCTGAAATATGGCGTCCCGGACCTGCGCGACATGTTCGCCGCCGACGTACGCTGGCTGGAGCACTACGGCTTCTCCGCCTTCGACCTGCCCAATCCGACCAGCGGACTGAGCCGATGAAATTCACCCAGTCCTGGCTGAAGGACCACCTGGAGACATCCGCGTCGGTCCCCGAGATCGTGGACGCCATGAACATGGCGGGCCTGGAGGTCGAGCACGTCGAGGATCCCGCCGCCAAATTCGCCGCCTTCTCGGTCGCCCGCATCCGTGAGGCCGTGCAGCATCCGAACGCTGACCGGCTGAGGGTCTGTCAGGTCGAAACCAAGGACGGCGTGAAGGAGATCGTCTGCGGGGCGCCCAACGCGCGCGCGGGCCTGGTCACCATCTACGCCCCGATCGGGACCTTCATCCCCGGGACCGGCATCACGCTGGAGCCGCGGCCGGTGCGGGGCGTGGTGTCCAACGGCATGTTATGTTCAGCCGCTGAGCTGGAGATCGCCGAGGACTCCGAGGGCATCCTGGAGCTGCCGGCGGGGCTGGAGGTCGGAACCCCGGCCGCCCAGGCCCTGGGCCAGGAGGCGGTGATCGACTTCGAAGTCACGCCCAACCGGCCAGATTGGCTGGGCGTCGCCGGCATCGCGCGTGACCTCGCCGCCACCGGGATCGGGCGGCTGAAGGACCTCTCGGTCAAGCCCGTGGCGGGCGTCTTTCCCTGCCCGGTCGAGATCCGCCTGGATGGATCGGACGCCTGTCCGATGTTCGCCGGCCGCCTGGTCCGGGGACGGAAGAACGGCCCCTCGCCAGCCTGGCTGCAGGCGAGGCTGGTCTCGATCGGCTTGCGCCCGATCAACGCCCTGGTGGACGTCACCAACCTGCTGACCCACGACCGCGCCCGGCCTCTTCACGTCTACGATTCGGCAAAGCTCGAAGGCAGCTTCATCGAGGCGCGCCTGGGCCGAGCGGGCGAAAGCGTCGCGGCGCTGGACGGCAAGACCTATCCCGCGTCAGAGGAGGTCTGCGTGATCGCCGACGCCTCGGGCGCGATCGGGCTCGGCGGCGTGATGGGCGGGATGGCCACCGGGTGCTCGGAGACGACTACCGAGGTGTTCATCGAGGCTGCCTATTTCGACCCGATCCGCACCGCTGAGACCGGCCGCCGGCTCGGCCTGATTTCCGATGCCCAGTACCGCTTCGCGCGCGGCGTCGATCCCGGCTTCGTGGTTCCCGGCCTGGAGCTGGCGACCCGGCTGATCCTGGAGATCTGCGGCGGCGAGGCCTCGGAGGTGGAGGTCGCCGGCGCGCCGCCGCCGCCGCCGGCCGCCATCGAGTTCGACCCGCGTTATGTACACCGGCTGTCGGGCCTGTCGGTGGCCCGCGAGGGCGTGTGCGAAATCCTCGAGCACCTCGGCTTCGGCGTCGAGGTCCACGGCGTGCATCTGAAGGTTCAGCCCCCGAGCTGGCGGCGGGACGCGGAGGGCAAGGCCGACCTGGTCGAGGAGGTGGCCCGCATCGCCGGCTACGGCGCCCTGCCCTCGACCCCGCTGCCGCACGCGCCGCCCCAGCCCGGCGGCGTGCTGACCGTGCGGCAAGCCCGCCTGCAGACAGCCCGCAGGACCCTGGCCGCGCTGGGCTATCGCGAGGCCGCCACCTGGTCGTTCACCGCTAGACAGACCGCCGCGCTGTTCGGCGGCGGCCAGGACGAGCTGACCCTGTCCAATCCGATCGCCTCCGAACTCGACTGCATGCGACCCTCGATCCTGCCCAACCTGATCCAGGCGGCGGGACGTAACGCGGCGCGCGGGTTTCCCGACGCGGCCCTGTTCGAGATCGGACCGGTGTTCGCCGGCGATCGGCCGCAGGACCAGCGCACGGCGATCGCCGCCGTGCTGGCCCCGCATCCGCCGCGCCGTTGGGATCACCAGGCGGGCGACGACCTGTTCAGCCTCAAGGCTGACCTCTACGCCCTGCTGGAAGCGATCGGCGCGCCCGTCGCCTCCCTGCAGGCGGCGCAGGGCCAGAACGCCTCCTGGTGGCGGCCGGGCGCCTCGGCGCGGCTGCAGCTGGGTCCCAAGACGGTGATCGCCGAGTTCGGCGCCATCCACCCCTCGGTGCTCAAGGCGCTCGACGTCGAGGGGCCGCTCTATGCGTTCGAGGCCTGGGTGGAAACGATCCCGGAAGCCAAGCGCAAGGCCGCCAAGACCCGCCCGCCCTTCCAGCCATCGAGCCTGATGCCGCTGAGCCGCGACTTCGCTTTCGTCGTGGCCAAGGACCGACCGGCGGCAGACCTGGTGCGCGCGGCCCAGAGCGCCGACCGCGCCCTGATCGCCGAGGCGCGCGTGTTCGACGTCTACGAAGGCCCAGGGGTCGCGGACGGCTCAAAGTCGGTGGCCATCGAGGTGCTGGTCCAACCGCGCGAAAAGACCCTGACGGACGCCGAGATCGAGGCGCTGTCGGGCCGGATCATCGCCGCCGTGGAAAAGACGACCGGGGCCAGGCTCCGGAGCTAGTCCCTCTTCCCTTCTCCTATAGGAGAAGGAGGGGCCCACGCGTAAGCGTGGGAGGTTGAGGGGTGGGGCTTCGAGGGCTTAGCCCCTCACCTTCCCATCGCTCCGCGACGGGCCCCTTCCTCTCCCGACGGGAGAGGAGAAAATAGCGCGGAGCCTTCGCGGACCCAGCGCGTTGAAAGGTCCTGTTCATGGGGGGCTAGTGGAGTCCTTCATGTACGCACGCGCCATGGCCCTCACCCACCCGAACGTGGATGTCGGCGTCGTCAGCTCATTGATTCATTGCATCGAGGAGTGCGAAGCCTGCGCCCAGGTTTGCAGCGCCTGCGCGGATGCATGCATCGGCGAAACCTTCGAGCGGGAGCTGGTCCAGTGCATCCGCACCGCGCTCGACTGCGCTGACCTCTGCCGCACGGCCGGGATGATCGCCACCCGACGGTCGGGCTCCAATCCAACCGTCATCATCAGCGCCCTGCAGGCCTGCGTGGAGGCCTGCGCCCGCTGCGCCGAGGCGTGCGGACACCACGCCGGACGCGTGCAGCATTGCCGAATCTGCGCGACCCGGTGCGGACACTGCGAGAGCGCCTGTCTGGAGGCCATCGCAGATCTCGAGGAGGACTCCCGGGACGTCGCCGGCGTGCGGCACTGATCCACAGCTCAGCGGGCGCCCACGGCGTCGACCACCGTGGTGAAGCCGTCCGCCCGCAGCCGGTTCGCCAGGTCCTGCTTGATCGTCCCGACCAAAGCTGGACTGCGCAGGGCCAGCAGCGTGTAGAGCTGCACGGCGCAGGCGCCCGCGCGGATTTTGGCGTAGGCGTCCGCGCCGCTGCCGATCCCTCCGGCGCCGATCAGGCATAGCTCGGCGCCGGCCGCGCGATCGTGGAACAGACGCAGCACCCGAGTGGAGAGCGCGAACAGAGGGGCGCCGGAGAGGCCGCCGGCTTCACCGCGACGTGGTGAACGCAGGCCCTCAGGTCGCGAGAGCGTGGTGTTGCCGACGATGATCCCGTTCAGGCCGTTGGCCAGGACCGACGCGCAGATGTCGTCGATCTCGGCCTCGGTCAGGTCGGGCGCGACCTTCAGGAACAGCGGCCGGTCCCCCGCCTTCAGGGCCAGCTCCCGCCTGGCCAGGGCCAGCCGGCCCAGCAGCTCGTCCAGGGCTTCGCGCGCCTGCAGTGTCCGCAGCCCGGGGGTGTTGGGCGAGGAGATGTTGGCGGTGAAGTAGTCAGCCCGCGGCCATAGGCGTTTCAGGCCGGCCACGTAGTCGCCTGCGCGGTCGACCGAGTCCTTGTTCGCGCCGATGTTGGCCCCGACGATCCCCGCGGCGCGACGGCGGCCGAGATTGGTGGCGAAGGCCTCCAGCCCCAGGCTGTTGAAGCCGTAGCGGTTGATCACCGCAGAGTCCTCGGTCAGGCGGAAGACCCGGGGCCTGGGATTGCCCGCCTGTGGCAGGGGCGTGACCGTGCCGCACTCGACGTAGCCAAAACCGGCCGCAAGCATGGCCTCCGGGATCTCGGCGTGCTTGTCGAAGCCCGCCGCCAGGCCCACGCAGTTGGGCAGCCGCAAGCCTGCGATCCCCACCGCCAGAACCGGATCGTCAGGACCATCCTGGCGAGGGCCGAGCCCGGCCTTGATCGCCTTGATCCCCAGGACGTGGGAGGTTTCCGCGTCGGTCCGCCGCAAGGCCCACAGGCCAAGCTCGTGAAGGAGACTCACGGCGCTTCGCCAGCAGCGTCGCCGACCGGCTCGACCGAGGCGGCGGCGGCCACCGGCATCGGGCCATAGAGGTGCGGAAAGAGAGCGCCGCCGCGGGACGGCTCCCACTTCAGCGCCTCGCCGAGATCCTCGGACTCCACGCCGATCACCAGCAGATCGCTCTGGCCCGCGAAGTGGCGGCGCAAGGTCTCGTCGAGCTGGCCGCCGGTGGAGAAGTGGATGAAGCCGTCGGCCAGGTCGACCGCTGAGCCGGTGAACACGCCCACCGCGCGGGCCGCCTCCCACTCTGCGCGCGGCAGGATCTTGAAGATCCTCATGGCCGCGCCTTGCCGCGATAGTCCTTGGCGACGAACATCCGTTCCAGCGACGGGGTCCCGCCGGGCCCCACGGCGAACACCGCCGCCGTGCCGGTAGGGAAGCGCTCGTACAGGACGCCGGCGGCCCCTCTCGCCGCCCCGCCCTGGCGCGCGAGGTGGATCGCGTACTGATGGATGCCCGGATTGTGGCCCACAAGGATGAGCGTGCGGGCGCGCAAGGCCGCGGCGGCGACGGCGCTGGCGAGGCGCACGGCGCTGGCCGCATAGAGCGCAGGGTCCTCCTCCATGGTCGCCGACGGAAAGGCCTCCGCCACGGCGCGCCAGGTCTCCAGCGTGCGTGGGGCGGCGGAGACCAGGGCCAGGTCCGGGACGACGCCCGCCTTGGCCATGGCCGTCCCGACGTTGCGCGATTCCGTGCGGCCCTCGGCGTCCAGCGCACGGTCGAAGTCCCGCAGACCAGGCGCCGGCCGCTCGGCCTCGCCGTGCCGCATCAGGATGAGCCGCTCCACCGCTTGGACTCCGCCGCCAACAGGCTTCTCCATAGCGCCGTTCGCGGCGGGCGGGAACGCGCCCGTTGACACGGCGCCGGCCAGGCTGTCCAACGCCGCCATGGCCGAGGACGGATCACAGCGGATCGTGTCCGACGAAGGCGTGGCCCGCTTTCGTGACCATGCGCTCGCCCTGGATTCCGGCGGCCGGCTGGTCGGACTTGAGATCGCCTACCGCACGTACGGCCGGCTGAACGCCGACCGCTCCAACGCCATCCTGATCTGCCACGCCCTGACCCTCGACCAGCACGTCGCTTCGATCCACCCGATCACCGGCAAACCCGGCTGGTGGACGCAGACGGTGGGGCCAGGCAAGCCGATCGATCCCGAACGGCATTTCATCATCTGTTCCAACGTCGTCGGCGGCTGCATGGGCTCGACCGGGCCCTGCTCGCCCAACCCCGCGACCGGCGACCCCTATGGCCTGACGTTTCCGTTGATCACGATCGGCGACATGGTCAGGGCCCAGGCGATGCTGCTGGATCACCTTGGCGTAGAGACCTTGCTGGCCGTGGTCGGCGGATCGATGGGCGGGATGCAGGTGCTGCAGTGGGCGGCCGACTATCCGCACCGGCTGTTCTCGGCGGTCTGCATCGCCGCGGCCCCGCGCCACTCGGCCCAGAACATCGCCCTGCATGAGGTGGGGCGTCAGGCGATCATGGCCGATCCGGACTGGCGCGGCGGGGACTACGCCCGGCTGGGGGTGCGCCCGGAGAAGGGCCTGTCCGTGGCCCGCATGGCCGCGCACATCACCTACCTGTCGGAGGCGGCCCTGCAGCGCAAGTTCGGCCGCGAGCTGCAGCGCGACGGGCTGTCGTGGGGCTTTGACGCCGACTTCCAGGTGGAGAGCTACCTGCGCCATCAGGGCGCCCGGTTCGTCGAGCGCTTCGACGCCAACTCGTATCTCTACATCACCCGGGCGATGGACTATTTCGACCTCGCCGCCAGCCACGGCGGCGTGCTGGCCGAGGCCTTCCGCGCGGCGCGGGAGGTGCGCTTCTGCGTGCTGTCGTTCACCTCCGACTGGCTCTATCCCACGCCTGAGAGCCGCGACATCGTGCGGGCCCTGAACGCCGCCGGCGCGCGCGCGAGTTTCGTCGAGATTGAGAGCGACAAGGGCCACGACGCCTTCCTGCTGGAGGAGCCGGTGCTGCACGCCGCCCTCTCCGGGTTCCTGGAGTCGGTCGGTCGGGCCAGGGGCCTGACGTGACGTTCGCCGCCGCCAGCGACCAGCTGGCCGCGCCGGGCGCGCGGCTGCGGCCCACGCGCGACATCGGCCGGCCCGGGGAGATCCGCCAGGACTTCAGCGACATCCTGCGCCTGGTGCGGCCGGGCTCGCGGGTGCTCGACGTCGGCTGCGGCGAGGGCGCCCTGCTGGAGCTGCTGATCCAGGAGAAGGGCTGCGACGGGCGGGGCCTGGAGATCAGCACAGGTGGGGTCTCCGCTTGCCTGGCGCGCGGCCTGGCGGTGGTCCAGGGCGATGCGGACCGCGACCTGGCCGACTATCCCAGCCGCGCCTTCGACTACGCGATCCTGTCGCAGACGCTGCAGACCCTGGTGGCTCCGCGCGAGGTGCTGATCGAGCTGCTGCGGATCGCCGATCGGGCGGTGGTCTCGTTCCCCAACTTCGGGCATTGGCGCGTGCGCCTTTCGCTCCTGGCCAATGGACGCATGCCCGATACGCCGACGCTGCCACACCACTGGTGGTCGACACCCAACATCCACATGTGCACCCTCAGCGACTTCACCGCGCTGTGCCGGGACCTGGAGCTCAGGATCGACTTCTGCGCCGCCCTCTCGACCGGCAAGCCGCCCCGCGCCATCGACCCGGACCGCGGCATCGAGAACTGGCGGGCGGAATCGGCCCTGTTCATGCTCAGCCGCAAGAGCGCCGCCGAAGCGGAAGCCCCGCCGCGCAAGGACCTGTTCGGCTGATTCCCTTCTCCCGTGGGGAGAGGGGTTTTTGGGCCTACCCCGCGATGGCCTGGGCGTCTCGTTCGCCGGTGCGGATGCGCAGGGCGGATTCCAGGTCGGTGACGAAGACCTTGCCGTCGCCGATCTTGCCGGTGTTGGCGGCCTGGGCCACGGCATCCACTACCTTGTCGACGATGTCGGAGGAGACGGCGATCTCCAGCTTCACCTTCGGCAGCAGCTTCACCTCGTACTCCGCACCCCGATAAACTTCGGTCTTGCCCTTCTGGCGGCCATAGCCGCGCACTTCAGTGACCGTGAGGCCGGACGCCCCCGCCGCCGTCACGGCGTCCAGGGCCGCATCCAGCCGGCTGGGCTTGATGATGGCGGTTATCAACTTCATCGGTCGGGCCTCCGGATTGGCGAAGCAGGGCCGTTGTTAGGCCCAACACCTGCGGACTCCAAGCGCCAGCCAAGCCTATCAGAAACCCCGCCGCCGTTCGCCTGTGGCGTGAACAGAGGACCTGCCGCGGCCGGCTTGAGCGCGGGCGCCGCACGGCGCGCACGCGCCGGCGACAGCCTGGGCTTGACCGCCCAGGTCTGCTTGACCGCCTCCAGAAGGATCAGCCCGGAAAAAGGCGCCCACAGGCGTGATCCGATCTGCTCGAACCCCTCGGCCCATCCCGCAGTCCACGCCAGGGGCGGCGCATAGAGCGCGCGCGACCAGGCCAGGGGCTCGAGCGCGGCCTCGCGCACCAGCTCCTCAAGCTGGGACCGGGTGAAGGGCCGCCCGTGTCCGAACGGCGTGTTCTCGGCGTCCGACCACAGCCCAAGGCGCGAGGCGGCGACGATCATCACCCGCCCCGAGGGGGCCAGCACCCGCCAGATTTCCCTCAGCAGCGCCAGGGGATCGACGCTCTCTTCCAGCCCGTGCACCACCAGGATCCGGTCGAACAGGGCGTTGGGGAAGGCCAGCTGGGTCTCGTCGACCAGGCAGGCGCGGTTGCGCGATCCCTGCGGCCAGCTTTCCACGCCCTGCGCAGCGGGCATGGCCGCAACGACGCGGCGGGCCCGGTCCAGCCCGTCCAGGAACGGCGTCGCATAGCCCAGCCCAAGGACGTCGAGCGCGCGCACGTCGCCCCAGCCGTCCTCGACCTTGCGCCCGATCATCGCGCGCGCAGCGCGACCGAGCGGCGTGGCGTAGAACCGGCGGAGTTCGAGGACGTCGCGGCGCATGGACCTCACTGACCTATCAGATCATATAGGCTGAATCTCCGGCCGGAGCTGTCCCGATGCCTTTGGACGTCCACCAGTTCCCCTGCTTGAACGACAATTACGGCTTCCTCGTGCGCGACCGGGCCTCCGGCGCGGTGGGCTGTATCGACACCCCCGACGCCGACGCCATCCTCGGCGAGCTGGACAAGCTGGGCTGGCGGCTGTCGATGATCATCAACACCCATTGGCATCCCGACCACGCCGGCGGCAACGAACGGCTGAAGGCCGAGACCGGCTGCACCATCGTCGGCCCGCAGGAGGTCACCCGGATCGCGCCTCTGGACCGGCGGGTCAGCGAAGGGGACGTCGTGGAGTTGGGCGAGACCCGGCTGGCCGTGCTGGAGACCGGCGGCCACACCCTGGGCCACCTGTCCTACTACGACGAGGCCGATCGCCTGGTGTTCGTTGGCGACACCCTGTTCGCGCTGGGATGCGGCCGGCTGTTCGAGGGCACCGCCGACCAGATGTGGACCAGCCTCGGCAAGCTCGCCGCCCTGCCCGACGAGACGCTGGTCTATTGCGCCCACGAATACACCGCCGCCAACGCCCGCTTCGCCCTCAGCGTCGATGACGGCCCGGCGCTGAAGGCGCGGGCGGAGGCGGTGTTCGCCGCCCGCCAGCGGGGAGAGCCTACCGTGCCGACCCGGATCGGCGCGGAGAAGGCGGCCAATCCGTTCCTGCGCGCGCCGGAGCTGCCCGCTGGACAGGGCGCCGCCTCCGACGCCGAAGCCTTCGCCGCCGTGCGGCGCGCCAAGGATGTCTTCAAGGGATGACGAGCGAGGTTCCGGCCGCGCGCATCATCGAGTCCCTGGGCCTGCAGCCCCATCCCGAGGGCGGCTGGTATCGCGAGACCTTCCGCGACGAGACGAGCGGCGGGAGGGCCGCCTCGACCGCCATCTTCTATCTGCTGGAGGCAGGACAGGTCTCAGCTTGGCACCGGGTCCGGGACGCCTCGGAAGTCTGGCACCACTACGCCGGCGGCCCGCTGAAGCTGAGCCTTGCGGAACCGGACGGCCCCGCCCGGTCCCAGGTGCTGGGTCCCGACGTGCTGTCGGGCCAGTCTCCGCAGATCGTCGTCCCCGCGGGCTGGTGGCAGGCGGCTGAGCCCCTGGGCGCCTGGACCCTGGTCGGCTGCACCGTCGCCCCCGCCTTCGAGTTCGCCGCTTTCGAGATGGCGCCGGCCGGCTGGAGTCCGCCTCCTGCCCGCTAAACTTCCCGGGCGGCCTGGCGGAAGATGTCACGCAGCCAGCTGAGGGCGGGGTGGGAGCTCTGGTCCGCGCGCCAGAGCGCCTCGAACGCGGCGCCCGAGGCCCGCTCGCCGGCGGTGTCGATCAGCACCAGCCCCAGCGCGCTGGCCCGCGACATAGCCAAGCGGCGCGGGGCGAGGCAAGCCATGTCGCTGGTCGCAACAATCGCCAGGGCTGAGTGGGAGTTGTCGACCACGACGCGGATACGCGCCCGCGCGCCCCGTCCCAGCGGCGTCTGGTCGGAGGAGAGCTCGTCCCACATCACCCTCGGCTCGATCAGGCGGCTGGCGCGATCGCCCCCGGGACGCTCGTTAGTGGCGGTGGAGAGGAGCACCAGCGGCAGTTTTTCCACCGCCTTGGCCGAAAGCGGCTCGCGCGCGGCGGGATGGTCCTTGCGCACGACCCACACCAGCCGCTCGTCGAACAAGGTCTCACGGGCGAACAGCTCCGACACGCGGCCAAAGACGCCGAGGGCGAGGTCGAGCCGGCCCGTCTCCAGCGCTTCGCCGAGCGCCGGATCGGGGCCTCGCACGTGCAGCTGGATCCGTGGCGCCTCGGCCCTCAGCCTGGACAGGACCAGCGGCAGCAGGATCTCGCCCATGTAGGCGGAGGCGGAGACGTGGAACGTGCGATCGGCCTCGGCCGGGATGAACTCGGTGGGCGCCAGGGCGTGCTGCAGCTGTCCGAGCCCGCGCCTCAGCTCAGGCCAGATTTCGATCGCCCGGGGCGTCGGAGTCATCCCATCGGGCGCCCGCAGGAACAAATCGTCCTCCAGCGCATAACGGAGTCGATTCAGCGCGTGGCTGACGGCAGACTGGGTGAGGCCCAGCCGCTCGCCTGCGCGGGTGACGCTACGCTCCTCGGCGAGGGCGTCGAAAACCCGCAGCAGGTTGAGGTCCAAGGTGTTGAAATGAACATCGCGCATTTAGAGCGTGACCACATATCATTTGAATCATACAACATCAGGTCTTATCTGAACCTGCAAGCCCCGGCGCTCCCGCCGTCCATGATGGCGGTCCTCCCCCCACTACGAGCGCCGGGGCTGCAACTTTTCCGGAAGTCCACGTGAACAAGCCAACCGCCACCGAGTTTGCAGCGGGCGCGAAGCCCGCCGACGCTCCGGCGCCGGCTGCTGCGCCTGTCGTCGAGCCGGACCGCCCAGGGCTGCTGGCCCGCTTGCGCGCGCCGCTGATGATCGGCGGGGTCGTCCTGGTCGCGCTGTTCGCAGCCATCGCCTATTTCACAGGCGGCCGGTACGAATCCACCGACGACGCCTACATCCGGGTCGCCGGCGTCGATGTCAGCTCCAACCTCTCGGGGCGGGTGGTCGAGGTCGACGTCAAGGAGAACCAGCGGGTTGGCGTCGGTCAGGTGCTGTTCCGTCTCGATCCCGCCCCCTATGACATCGCCATCGAGGCCGCTCAGGCCCAGGTCGCCGACGCGCGCCAGCAACTGCAGGCCGATCTGGCGACCTATCAGCAGCGTCAGGTCGACGTGAAGAACGCCCAGGACGCCGCCGCCTACGCCGAGCGCGAACGGCGGCGGGAACAGGGGCTGCTGGCGGCCGGCGCCGTCTCCGCGGCCGAGGCCGACCAGGCCAATCGGCAGGCGAGCGGCGCCCAGCTGCAGGTCGCCATGGCCCGGCAGGCCCTGGCGTCCAGCCTCGCTAACCTGGGCGGCCGAGCCGACCTGTCGCCCGACACCCATCCCAAGATCCGCGACGCGCTCTCCCAGCTCGCCCGGGCGCGGCTGCAGCGGTCCTGGACGGTGATCCATGCGTCTCAGGACGGGCGGGTCACCAAGGTCGAGCAGCTGCAGGTGGGGGACTACATCAACGCGGCGACGCCAGTGTTCCACCTGGTGACCGGTCGCACCTGGGTGGACGCCAACTTCAAGGAAAACCAGCTCAAGCACATGCATCCGGGCGAGAGCGCCAGCGTCAAGGTGGACGCCTATCCCGGGCGGACGTTCGACGCCGTGGTGGAGAGCCTGGCGCCGGGCACCGATCAGACTTTCTCGCTGATGCCCGCCGAGAACGCCTCGGGCAACTGGGTCAAGGTGGTGCAACGGCTGCCGGTGCGCCTGGTGTTCCGCCACGCGCTGCCGATCGAGCTGCAGGGCGGGCTCAGCGCCCGCGTCAAGGTCGACACCGGCTACAAGCGCGGCCTGTTCGGTTCCCACGAGATGACGAAATGAACGCCGCGTCGAACGCGGGGGGAGTGGTCTTAAATCGCGGATTCATCACGGCCTCGATCATGGCCGCCGCGCTGATGCAGACGCTGGACACGACCATCGCCAACGTCGCCCTGCCGCACATCCAGGGCAGCGT
>FTHA01001018.1_pt1 | contig 13036 bp, 10 predicted proteins | sample 1640771 | NCBI WGS metagenome assembly FTHA01 (sample SAMEA3914789, study PRJEB12502) | metagenome | biome: forest; material: soil | place: Canada | collected 2011-07-03 | depth 0.3 m | reverse complement strand
CTCCGGATCGGTCGGCTCGGTGCGCGAGCCGAAACCGCCGACGAGGCGGCCGTCCTTGCCGACCAGGAGCTTGTGGAAGTTCCACTTGGGCTCCCCTGCCTCACCAAGCTCAGCCTTGGCCCACTGATAAAACGGGTGGGCGTCGTCGCCCTTGACGACGTTCTTGGCGGTCATGGGGAAATCCACCGAGAAGCGGGTTTCGCAGAAGGTCTTGATCTGGTCCTCGGACCCTGGCTCCTGAGCGCCGAAGTCGTTGGAGGGAACGCCGAGCACCACCAGGCCCTTGTCCTTGTAGTCGGCCCAGAGCGCCTCCAGCCCAGCGTACTGGGGCGTCAGGCCGCATTGGGAGGCGGTGTTCACCACCAGCACCACCTTGTCCTTGAAGCTCGACAGGGGCAGCGGCGCCCCGTCGATGGAGGTGAAGGCGTAGTCGTAGGCGGTTCCAGCCATGGCGGGGCTCCGAAGGTCATTTGGATCACCCAACTTGGCCCCTCCTCCTCGCGCATTCCAGCCCCGTCAGGCCTGCAGGGCCGCGATCAGGCGATCCACGACATGGTGAGCCTGTTCGTCGCTGAGGTAGGGGTGCATCGGCAGCGACAGGACGCGGCCGGCCAGCCGCTCGCTCTCGGGCATCGGACCCGAGGCGTAGGGCGCGAACGCCTTCATCTGGTGCAGCGGCTGGGAATAGTAGATTGCCGTCGGAACGCCATCGTTCCTGAGCGCCGACTGGACCGCGTCGCGCCGGTCGATCGCCACGGTGTAGAGGCCATAGCCGCTCTCGCCGCCGGCGGCGAAGGCCTGGGGGTCGACGTGACCGGCGAGCCCGCCGTCATAGATCGCCGCGATCTCGCGACGGCGCTCCAATTCGCCCTCGAAGATGGCCAGCTTCTCGGTCACGACAGCGCACTGCAGGCTGTCGAGACGCCCGTTGAAGCCCACCCTGACGCTTTCCTTGCGGGCGGCGTCGGTGCCGTGCCAGCGGATCTGCTCGCAGGCATCCCATAAGGCGGTGTCGCGAAACATGAGCGCGCCGCCATCGCCGTAGCAGGCCAGCGCCTTGGACGGGAAGAAGCTGGTGGCGGTCACCGGCGCGATGTCGCCGGCCCAACGGCCGTTCCAGCGGGCGCCGAAGGACTGGGCGGCGTCCGCGAGGACCTGAAGCCCCTCCTTTTCCGCAAGGCCGAAGATTGCCTGGTAGTCGGCGGGAATCCCGAAGAGATCCACGGTCAGGACCAGCCGCGGCTGCAGCCTGCCTTCCCGCCTTACCGCCGCGACCCGCCGCTCCAGATCGTCAGGATCGATGTTGAAATCGCCGGGCCGGACGTCGACGAACACCGGCGTGGCGCCGGCAAGGATCACGGCGCTTGCCGTGGCGTTGTAGGTGAAGGCGGGGATGAACACCGCGTCCGAGCGCTTGAGCTCCATGGCCATCATGGCCATCACCAGCGCGTCGGTGCCGTTGGCCACGGCCAGGGCCTTGCGGGCCCCGGTGAAATCGCACAGCGCCTGCTCCAACTCCCCGACCTCCGGCCCGTTGATATAGGCCCCGTGATCCAGGACCATTGCAAAGCGCGCCTCGACCCGTTCCCGGATACGAGCCTGCTGGGTCTTCAGGTCGATGAAGACGATCGGGGCCGGCGGCGTCGGCATGCTCGTCAGCGTGTCGACCGCGCGCCGCGCGAACGGTTGCGACGCATCGGCGCGGCCGCCCGATCGACGTCCAGCGCCACGTCCAGGGCGCGCACGGCCTCTTCTCCGGTGACCAACGGCCGAGCGATCTCGCCTTGGCAGGCAGCGACGAATTCGGCCACGCTGGCGCCCAGCGGGTCCCGCCCGGCCGGCGTCTCGGCGAAGTCCGCGTTGAGGCCGAACGGGGTTGTGTCGGTGAAGGTCCGCGCCAGGAAGTCGATCTCGACCTCGCCCGAAGGGAAGATCACCCGCATGGTCCGCTCGCGACGATCGGCCATGCGCGAAGCCTCCAGCAGGGCGACCATGCCGCCGGCGAACTCGAGCTCGGCCTGCACCTGGTCAGCGAAGGGCCCGGCCGTGACCACGCCGTCCGCCTCGACCCGCGCGAGTGGCGTGGGGTCCAGCGTCATGGCCAGGTCGATGTCATGGATCATCAGGTCGAGAACGCAGGAGACGTCCAGGCTGCGGCCGGTGAAGCCGCCCCGGCGCACCGCCTCCAACCTCAGCGGGCGTTCAGGCAGGCCGAGCAGGCCCATGGCCCGGAACACGGCCCGCTCCTGATGACCGCAGGCCAGCACCAGTCCGGCGTCCCGCGCCGCGGTGACCAGGACCTGGGCTTCCTCGATGCCGTTGGCGAGGGGCTTCTCGACATAGACATGTCGCCCCCGGGCCAGGGCCGCTACAGCGACGGCGGCATGGCTTGAGGCGGGGCACGCGACGGTCACCAGGTCCACCGCTTCCAGGAAGGCGTCCATGGAGCTGAAGGCCTCGGCGCCCAGGGGCTTGGCCAGGGCCAGGGTGCGGTCAGCGTGCGGGTCGAGCACGGCGGTCAGCTCGACGCCAGGCATGGCGGCATACTTGCGGGCGTGGTGCGCGCCGAACACGCCGGCCCCGACGACGCCGGCTCTCAGGGCCTGTCTCATTCGCAACCGCTTTCCCGGTCTCTTCGCAGGCGCAAAATGGGCCGAGCCGCCCGCAAGGGGCAACCCCAGCCGCATCACGATGTGTCGCCGTTTGTTGCCGCTCCCCTCCGCCCTCGGCTTGGGCTACAAGGGCCGGCCCTCAAGCTGGAGCCGATCTTGGCGCGTTTGTTCGATGCCTACGTCATGGTTGATTGGAGCGCGGCGTCTACGCCCAAGACGGGCAAGGACTCCGTGTGGATTGGCGTGCTCAAGCGCGACACGCGCTTCCGTCTGGCCTTCGAGGCCTTCAACCCGCCGACGCGCGCGGCTGGCGAGGCCAAGCTCCGCGAAGTGCTGGCCGACCTGCGGCGGCGTGGCGAACGGGCGCTGATCGGCTTTGACTTCGCCCTCGGCTATCCGTCCACGACAACGGCCGCGCTGAAGCTGAAGGAGCCCGGCTGGGCCGGGATGTGGGCCTTCCTGGCGTCCAACGTCAGCGACAAGCCCGACAACACCAACAACCGCTTCGCCGTCGCAGCGAAGATGAACCGGCTGATGACTGACAAGGCCCAGCCGTTCTGGGGCGCGCCCGCGCGGGACACCCAGACCTGGCTGTCCTCGACCAAACCCGAAAGCCACGGCGGCGACCTGCCGCCGCTCTATCGTCGCGCCGAGCTCGCCACCCATAGCGGTGGAAAAGGCGCCAAGACGGTCTGGCAGATCTTCGGCAACGGCACGGTGGGCAGCCAGGCCATCGTCGGCATCCCAGTGGTCAAGCGGCTGATCGACGAACTGGGCGACAAGGCGCTGGTCTGGCCGTTCCAGACCGGCTGGCGCGAGCTGACCAGCGACGACGTGGCCGGCAAGGAAGCCGTCATCGCCGAGATCTATCCATCGCTGCACAATGCCCGCCTCGATCCGGGCGAGGTTCTCGACCGGGCCCAGGTTCGCGCCGCGGCAGAGCACTTCGCGCGCCTGGATGACACCGGCAAGCTCGCCGCCGCCTTCGCCGCCCCCAAGGACGCCACGCCCGAGTTCGTGTCCGAGGTCGAGCGGGAAGAGGGCTGGATCCTGGGCGTCTGATCTCAGGACGCTACAGGGTTCGTCGCGCCAGGAGCCAGAACCGGCCGAGCAACAGGCTCGCCGACACCACGCTGGCGGCGATCACGGCCCAGATGATGCCGTTGAATCCCAGGCCGGCCGGGAAGGCCAGGGCCCAGCCAAGCGGCAGCATGATCAGCGCATAGCTGACGAACTGGGTGATGGTCGGAACCCACACGTCGCCGCGCGCCCTCAACGCCATGGCCGCGACCACCTGCAACGCGTCGGCCACAAGGAACAGGCAGGAAAGGACCAGCGCGCCCGACGCCAGGCGGATTAGTAGCGGATCGGTGGCGTAGGCGCGGGTGATCAGCGGGGCGGTCGGCCAGACCGCGAGCGCGATCACTGCGGCGGCGGCCGAGCAGACAGCGAACCCCAGCTTGCCGGCGTGCACCACTGCGCGGGGATCGCGGGCGCCATAGGCGTGGGCGACCAGCACGCTGGTGGCCGTCGCCAGGCCCAGCGGGACCATGAAGATCACCGAGACGACGTTGAGCACCACGGCCCACGCCGCCACGGCCAGGCCGCCAAGCCATCCGGCGACGACGCTCATCGCCGCGAAGGCGCCGCTCTCCATGAACAGCGACAGGCCGGCGCCGTAGCCGATACGGCGCTGTTCACTCGCGCCGCGCGGGTCAGGCTCGGGGCGCCGGAACACCCCCAGCGCCCGGGCGCGCGGCATGGCCAGGATGTAGACGATCAAGGCGGCCATCAGGGCGCCCCTCGCGGCGAAGGTCGCCCAGGCGGCGCCCAGGGCGCCCATGGCTGGCAGGCCGAATGCGCCGGGAACCAGCAGCAGATTGAGAGCCAGGTTGACGATATTGGCCGCCCACATCGCCAGCATGCCCGGCGTCGGACGGCCCAGGCCCTCCAGGAAGCTGGTGGCTGCACTGGCCACCAGGAACATGGGCAGCGACAGGGCGAAGACCTGGACCACCCGGCCCGCCCCGCGCGCCAGGTCGGCCTCAAGGCCGAGTGAAACCAGCAACGCGGGTCCCAGCAGGTACAGCACCGCCGCGCAGGCGACCCCGATCCAGAGAGCATAGACCAGACCACGGCGCAGGACGGCGCCGGTCAGCTCGGGCCGGCCCTCCCCCATCGTCCTGGACGTCATCACCTGGACGCCGTTGAGCAGGCCCACGGCCGTGGTCAGGATCACCCCCGTCGGGGCCCAACCGAGCGCGTGATAGCCAAGCTGGGTCGCGGAATAGCGGCCGACGACGATGGTGTCAGTCAGTCCCATGGCCATGATGCCGAGCCGGCCCAGCACGACGGGTCCGGCGAGCCGGAGGAGGTCGGAAAGACCGCCTGCGCGGGTCCGCAGGCGAACTGCGTCGCGCGTCATGGGATGGATCCGCTGCGGAAAGGCGCGGAAAATGACGCCGGCGCCCGCCTTCTGCAAGCGGGCGCCGGTCAGGATCACAAATCGACGCCGCGCGGACCGAGGTCCGCGGGGCTTCGCGCCATCGTCAGAAGGCGAACTGCGAGCGGAACGAATAGACCTTCACGTTCTCGCCGCCGTCGACCCGGGCTGCGCCCGTCCCGGTGAGCTTGCTGACGTCGATGTTCTGGAAATCGAACAGGAAGCGGATGGCGTTGTTCGGATACCAGTTGATGCCGACGGTGGTGATCTTCTGCTCGCCGCCGGCCACTCCGCCCGCCGGCAAGGCCACGCCGATGAGCCCTGCATTGTCGTTCAGGTCGAGGTCGGAATAGCGGGCCGCGATCTCCCACGCCCCCCACTGCCCCTTCGTCAGATCGAACGGCTTGGCCGGGCGCACGCCACGAAAGCCGCCGTTCCCGGAATTCCAGGGATGGCGCTCTCCGGTGATGGTCCAGGCGCCCTGCACGTACCAGCCGCCGAACGACGGATCATAGGGAGACGCGGCCGTTCCGACTGCAGTGCGGTTGACGTCCACCCTGTACCACTCGCCCGCCAGATAGAGGCTCTTCCAGCTCGCGCCAGCTTCCAGGCCATAGGCGGTGAGCCCGTCGGCGGCGATGACGCCGGAATCCACGAGGCGCTTGCCGTCCACGCGGATCTCAGGCCGCTCGCGCAGCTGGACGACTTCGGTGACGGCCGACCCGGCCGCGGTGTCGGCAGGCCGGATGATGCCCTGGATGTTCGCCCCGAGGTGGACGTCGTAGTCCGCGCCATGCAGCGGGTTGAAGGCCACGCGGGCCAGATAGCCCATCTGTTCGCCGAACTCGGTGTTCACCCCGACCACGTCGCCGGTCAGGGTTCCGGAGACGTACCAGTGATCGCCGTTGGCAAAGAAGCCAGCGCCAGTGCGCCCATCGCCGCCGGCGATGTTGCGGACCAGCTCGGCGACCGCCGGACGTTCCAGGAACAGGCCGTCAGTATTGCTGGTGGCGTCCTCGAGACCGGTCGGGGTGGCCCATGCGCCGACGCGCAGGCGGACTGGGTTGCCGGGGCCGAACGGCTTCCAGCCGACGTATTCCACGTAGGCCTGGTTCAGCACGGGGGTCTCACCACCACTGCCGCCGAAGTCGCCCCAGATGGCGACGTTCCAGTCCTTGTAGACCGTGGCGTCGATGCCCAGGCGCGCCCGGCGGAAATTCGTGCCCGAGCTCAGGTCGTTCGAAGTCGTCAGCGGGCTCTCGTCGTAGTGGGCGGCGTCGAACTGGACCACCGTCCGCAGAGCGAGCTTGAAGTCGCCATTTGCGGTGGCGATGGTCGGCCGGCCATTGGGGAAGGTCACCTGCGGCAAGGTCAGCGCCGCGGAGCGGACGTCCTTCAGGCCCGCCGAGGTCGCGGTCTTGAGGTCGGCGATCTGGGCGGCCAGTGAATCGACCTGGGCCTGCAGCGCCTCAATCGGCGCGGATTGCGGCGCGGCCGCCTTCAGGGCCGCCACCTGCGTGGCCAAGGCTTCCACCTGCGCCTGCAGCGAGTCGATCTGCTGCTGCTTGGCGTCGACGGGACGGACCGCGGCGGCCGTCGCGATCGGCCCATCAGACGCGGCGAACGCGCCTCCGGCCGAGAAAACCAGCAGGCCGCCAACGGCTGCGCCGGCCACGAGGCGGCCACGCGCCCACAAGCTTCCAGGTCTCATCGATGAAGTCCCCTCTTGAGGCGCGTCGCGCCGGATCGTTGGCCTATAGAATACCTATAATTCCCACCTATGCAATAGGAGTAATATGCCTATAAGCGCTATGAAGTTGGACCACATGATGGTTTCCAAGACGTTCACCACGTTTGACGGATGACTGACGCCTGGAGGTCAGGCAGCCCGGACCCTCAGGGTGTTGAAGCCCCGGAGCGACGCCAGCTCGAAGTTCACGTCCGGCGCGGAATCGATCAGCTCCAATCGGGGAAGACGCCGCACCAGCGAACCGATGGCGTGGGAGGCTTCGAGCCGGGCCAGGGCGATCCCCAGGCACATGTGGATTCCCACCGCAAAAGCGAGGTGGGGATTGGGGTTACGGCCGAGATCGAGGCTTTCCGGATCGTCGAATCGCTCCGGATCGCGGTTGGCCGCCAGGACCATGGGGACGACGGATTCGCCCGCGCTGATCTTCACCTCTGCGAGCTCTACGTCGTCGAAGGACATCCTGACATTGGCCATGTCGATAGGGCTTTCGAACCGCGTCAGCTCCTCGGTCGCGGTCCGGTCCAGGGTCGGGTCCCCCCTCAGCCGCGCGAACTGGTCCGGATGCAGCAGCAGATTGCGTACGGCCATGGCGATGAGGGTCTTGGTGGACTCGCTTCCCCCGGCCAGCAGCAGGCTGATCATGACCACCATCTCGCGCTCGGTCAGGCTTTCGCCGCCTTCTTCGGCCGCGATGAGGGCGCTGATCAGGTCGTCCCGGGGCTGGTCGCGGCGCTCGGCGATGACACCTGTGAGATAATCTTCAAGGCTTCGGGTCGACCGGTCGGTGTCCGCGAGCAATTCGTCCGACGCCGGCGTCGGCCTCACCAGGCGGAACTGGTCGGCGAGCCACTTGTCGAACAGCACGTGGTCCGCGCGCGGGATGCCGAGCATCTCGCAGATCACCGTGTTCGGGATCCTCGCGGAATAGTCGGCGATGACGTCGAACTCGCCGCGGCCTTCCAGGTCGTCCAGCAGTCTGCCCGTGAGCTCTCCGATGTAGCCGCGCATGCGCTCGACGACCGGCAAGATGAAGGCGCGCTGGACCAGCGCGCGCAGCCGGGTGTGTTCCGGGGGATCGAGCCCAGTGATGTTCTGCCCCATCTGCTGCAGCGTGGCGCTTGTCTCGAACCGCGGATCGAGCCTGAGCCTGCCGCCCGGCGCGCCCTGGCCGAAGCGGTCGGAGCGGAACACCCGGTTGCAGTCCTCCCAGCGCAGCAGCAGCCACAGCCCGCTCGCCTCATCACGATAGACCGGGGCCAGCTCACGCAGACGGCGATAGAGTGGGAATGGGTCCGTGCGCCCTTCGGGCGTCTGCAACTCGGCAAAGACCCGATCGGCTTCAGCCACGGCCCGCGGCCTCACGCATGGCCCGAGGCCAGATCCCCTGCTTGCCGGGCGACAGGATGCCGTTGGGGTCCAGGGCGTCCTTCAGGGTCTCGTTGAAGCGGCGCTGGGCGTGGTCGTTGAAATCGTACTGGCTGGCGACCAGGTCCATCATCTGCAGGTGGGTGCGGTATTCGCCATACCCCTCCCGCCCCGCGTCCTGCACCAGGGCGGAGAACAGGGCATGCGCCCGCCGGCGCTCGTCGGGGTCGCTCCGATCGAACAGCAGCATGGTGATCGGCGTCATGTGCCGGGTGCTGACGCCGATGCCGGCCATGTAGTCGAAGCCGAACTCGGCGCAGCGGGCCTTGGCCATGCCCATGAGCTTGAGCGCGTCTTCCGCCCGCACCGGCGCGACAGGCGAGAAGCCCAGGTGCGCGCCCTGCGGACCCTTCCAGTTGACGATGGAAATGTCACTCATCCAGGGGATGCCAGCATGTACGCGGTCCCGCTCAGCGATCTCCTCAACCGACGCGTCGCCGGCGTATTTGCGGCAGGTGATCTCGGCGCCCTCGATCTTTTCGAAGGCGGCCTTGGCGATGCGCCAGCGGGCCTCCACCAGATCGTTGGGACCGTAGAGCCCGAACTTCACGTTCCAGGCCCCGAGACCCATCTCGGACAACATCCGCTCCATCACCTCGGACGTGATCGGCTCGCCAGGCTTCAGCCATCGATCCCGCTGGGTGACCACGGCCGTGATCTCCACGCCATGGTGGCAGATCACCTGGGTCTGGATGACCTCGTTGAGCTTGAGCGGCGCCACGGCCTCGATCAGCGGGCCCAGATCCTCCTCCCGCTTCAGCTTCACCTCGCAGATGCGGAAGCTCTCGGGCGTCGGCATTAGCCAAAGGCCGAGCTTGGTGACGATGCCGAAGTTCGACTGCATGAACAGGCCGTCGGCCGAGGGGCCGAATCCCGGCCGATACATCCGCCAGGTCTTGGAATTGCCCATGCCCCCCATGCCGGTGCGCATCAGCTCGCCGTTGGCCAGCATCACCTCCAGCCCGCAGACCCGCTCGCCGTGTTCGCCATAGGGCGTGGCGCCCATGCCGCGCTCGAGCGCATTGCCGAGCACGCTGCCCCAGCCGTTGGCGGGGACCGACGGCCAGAGCCGGTAGCCGTTGTTCCGCAGGTGGTCCGCCAGATCGAAGAACCGCACGCCGGGCTCGATCAGGCAGGAGCCGGAGCGCTCGTCCACGTCCAGCACCCGGTTCAGCCGGCGCAGCTCCACGATCACGCCTCCCCGGACTCTCGGCGCCGGGCCGCCATAGCCGTGGTTGCGCCCTTGGGAGACGGTCCACAGCGGGATGCGCTCCTCGTTGGCGATCGCCAGGATTTCGCGGAGCTCCTCCACCGATCCGGGACGCAGCACCGCGGACGGCGCGGTCTCGTCCGCGTCATAGAAGGGATAGGGATCGAGGTAATCGGCGGCCAGGATCACGGCGTCGCTCACCACTTGGTCCGAGCCAAGCTCGCCCTCGAAGCGGCTGAGCACTCGTGAGAAGGCCACGGCGCTCTTACCCGGTGGAAGGACCGTCGTTGCAGTGTCCAAGGCGCGCGCTCCCATCGTTGGAGCAACGATAACGAATGTTATCGTTGGCGCACAGGCCCCTACGTCAGACGCCGGCGATCGCGTGCTGCTTGCCGTCGCGCTCAGCCTTCAGCCGCTCGGCCACCAGGAAGGACAGCTCCAGCGCTTGCTCGGCGTTGAGCCTCGGATCGCAGTGGGTGTGATAGCGGTCGGCAAGGTCGGTCTCGGCCAGCGCCCGTGCGCCGCCCAGGCATTCGGTGACGTTCTGGCCGGTCATCTCCAGGTGAACGCCGCCGGGATGCACGCCCTCGGCCTCGCAGACGTCGATGAAGGTGCGCACCTCGCCGAGGATCCGGTCGAAGGGCCGGGTCTTATAGCCATTGGCGGCCGTCAGGGTATTGCCGTGCATGGGGTCGCAGGCCCAGACCACCGCCCTGCCCTCGCGCACGGTGGAGGCCATCAGGGCAGGCAGCATGGCGCCCACCTTGTCGGATCCGAACCGGCCATAGAGCGTGAGCCGGCCGGGATCGTTCTCGGGGCTCAGGGTCTCGATCAGGCGCGCCAGGCTGTCGGGCGTATCATTGGGTCCGACCTTGATCCCGATTGGGTTCTTGATGCCCCGGAAGAACTCCACGTGCGCGCCGTCGAGCTGGCGCGTGCGCTCGCCGATCCACAGCAGGTGGGCGGAGGTGTCGTACCAGTCGCCCGAGGTGGAATCGACGCGGGTCATCGCCTCTTCGAAGCCCAGCAGCAGGCCCTCGTGCGCGGTGAACACGTCCACCTGGTGCATCACGGGATAGTTCTCAGCGGTGATCCCCAGCGCGCCCATGAAGTCCAATGAGTCGCTGATCTTGTTGGACAGCTCGCGGTAGCGGGCGGCCTGCGGGCTGTCGGCGACGAAACCCAGGGTCCAGCGGTGGATGTTGTGCAGGTCCGCATACCCGCCGCCGGCGAAGGCGCGCAGCAGGTTGAGGGTGGCCGCGGACTGGTTGTAGGCGCGCAGCAGGCGCTCGGGATCGGGCGTGCGCTCCTCGAGCGTGAAGTCCGTCCCGTTGATGATGTCGCCGCGGTAGGAGGGCAAAGTCACATCGCCCTGCGTCTCGACCGGCGCCGAGCGCGGCTTGGCGAATTGCCCCGCCATGCGGCCTACCTTCACCACCGGCTTGCCACCGGCGAAGGTCAGCACCACCGCCATCTGCAGCAGCAGGCGGAAGGTGTCGCGGATGTTGTCGGCGGAGAATTCCTTGAAGCTCTCGGCGCAGTCCCCGCCCTGGAGCAGGAAGGCCTGGCCCTTGGACACTTGGCCTAGCAGATCCTTCAGCCTCCGCGCCTCGCCGGCGAACACCAGCGGCGGCATGCGGCGCAGGGTCGCTTCCGCGCGGTCCAGCGCGGCCGCGTCCGGATAGTCGGTGGGCATGTGCTTGGCGGGCTTACTGCGCCAAGTCTGCGGGGTCCAACGCTCGGTCATCAGAAGGTCGTCCAAAATGGAGGCGCGGCTTTTATCCCATATGGGGAGCCGAGGCAAAGACGCCGCAGCGGTGCTATGGCTGTCGGCCACGGGACCTGGAGCGCCGCCAATGCCGACCTTCATGATGCTGTTCGAGGACGACCTGTCCTTCGAGGTGGCTGAACCCTTGCGGGCCGAGCACCACGCCTATCTGCTGGCGGTGAGCGAGAAGGTCATCCTAGGCGGCTCGCTCTCCGACGGCGGCCCGAGCCCCACAGGCCGCCTGGTGGTAGCCGACTTCCCTTCGCTGGAGGCAGCCCAAGCGTTTGCGGCGGCCGAGCCCCTGGTGCTGGCCGGCCGCGTCGGGCGCTGGACGGTGTCGGCCATCGCCATCGTGCAGAAGGACGGAGCCTATTCGCCGATCGGTTAGCGGGAACTGACGACCGCGCCGGCCCTCAGCCCGCCCCGAGCTCGGCCGGGACGTACTTCTCGCGCATGGTGACCAGTTCCTCGGCCGCCGTCGGGTGCAGGGCGGTGGTGCTGTCCCACTGCTGCTTGGTCACGCCCATCTTGATGGCGACGGCGGCGAGCTGGATCATCTCGGGACCGTCGTCGCCGACGATGTGGCAGCCGACGACCTTGTGGCTCTCGGCGTCGACCACCAGCTTCATCAGCGTCCGATCCGATCCGCCGTAGAAGGTCGACTTCATCGGGCGGAACTTGGCGCGGTAGATGTCGACCTTCTTGTACTTGTGACGCGCTTCGGCCTCGGTCAGGCCGACGACCCCCACCGGCGGCTGGGAGAAGACCGCGCTCGGTACGTCCTCGTGGTCATAGCGGGTGGGGTTGTTGCGGAACTCGGTCTCGGCGAAGGCCGCGCCTTCCCGGATGGCCACCGGCGTGAGGTTGATCCGGTCGGTGACGTCGCCCACCGCCCAGATGTTCTCGACGTTGGTGCGGGAATAGTCGTCGACTTCGATAGCGCCCTTGTCGTTGACCTTGACGCCAGCCTTGTCCAGGCCCAGCCCGTCGATCTTGGGCTGCCGGCCGGTGGCGAACATCACCACCTCGGCATGGACATCGTGGCCGGAGCTGAGATGGCTCACCAGGCCGTCGTCGGTCTTCTCGATCCGGTCGTGGTGGCAGCCGAGGATGATCTTGATCCCGCGCCTCTCCAGCTCCTCGGCGAGGTGCGCACGCACGTCGTCGTCGAAGCCGCGCAGGATGTTGGGGCCGCGATAGAGCAGCGTCGTCTCGACCCCCAGGCCCTTGAAGATGCCCGCGAACTCCACGGCGATGTAGCCGCCGCCGACGATCAGGATGCTCTTGGGCAGGGTGGGCAGGTGGAAGGCCTCGTTGGAGGTGATGGCGTGCTCCGCTCCGGGCACGTCCGGCTTCACCGGCCAGCCGCCGACAGCGATCAGGATCCTGTCCGCAGTGACGGTCTGGTTCTTGCCGACCAGCTCAACCGTGTGACGGTCACGCAACTCCGCGCGGGCGTGGGCGAATTCAGCGCCGGCATTGGCCAGGAGCGTGACGTAGATCCCCGACAGGCGGGCGATCTCAATATCCTTGCGGTCCAGGAAGGTCCCCCAGTTGAAGCTGGGCGTCTCGCATCCCTCCCAGCCGAATCCACGCGCCACTTCCAGCTGGTGGGAGACCTCGGAGGCGTAGACCATGAACTTCTTCGGCACGCAGCCGCGGATCACGCAGGTGCCGCCGGCCCGATGTTCCTCCGCCACCCCGACCCGGGCGCCGGAAACCGCCGCGAGCCTCGCCGCCCTCACGCCGCCGGATCCGGCGCCGATGACGAAGAGGTCGTAGTCGTATTGGGGCATGGGACGTTCCTGACTTGCGAGGCCCCGCCTCT
>FTHA01001007.1_pt1 | contig 13083 bp, 13 predicted proteins | sample 1640771 | NCBI WGS metagenome assembly FTHA01 (sample SAMEA3914789, study PRJEB12502) | metagenome | biome: forest; material: soil | place: Canada | collected 2011-07-03 | depth 0.3 m | reverse complement strand
CCTGGCGGCGCGCCAGTTCGCCACCCTGGATCACTTCAGCAAAGGCCGCGCGGCGGTCCACATCATCACCGGCGGCAACGACGTCGAGCTGCGCCAGGACGGCGACTGGACGAGCAAGGACGACCGTTACGCCCGCACCTCCGAGTACCTCGACGTCGTCCGCCAGGAATGGACCAGCGAGCAGCCTTTCGACTACGAGGGAAAATTCTATCGCGTGGCCAACAGCTTCGGCGGGATCAAACCCGTGCAGAAGCCGCACATCCCGATCTATTTCGGCGGCTCCTCCGAGGCGGCCCTGCCGGTGGCGGGCAGACACGCCGACGTCTACGCCCTGTGGGGCGAAACCTATGACCAGGTGAAGGACACCATCGCCCGCGTTCGCGCCGCCGCCGCGCCCTTTGGCAGAGACAGGCACATCCGCTTCAGCCTGTCGCTGAGGCCGATCCTGGCCGACACGGAAGAGGCCGCCTGGGCCCGCGCCGAACGGATCCTGGAGCAGACAATCGCGCTCAGGGAATCAGCGGGCCTGCCCGTCAGCGGCCACGCCCCCCAGAACGCCGGCTCCCAGCGCCTGCTGCAACTCGCGTCGGCCGGCGCGCGCCTGGACAAGCGGCTGTGGACCGGCGTCGCCGCCGTGACCGGAGCCCAGGGCAATTCCACTAGCCTGGTGGGGACCCCCGAACAGGTGGCCGACGCCCTGCTGGACTACCACGACCTCGGCGTCACGACCTTCCTGATCCGCGGTTTCGACCCCTTGGAGGACGCCATCGACTATGGCGCTCGCCTGATCCCGGCGTTCAAGGCCAAGCTGGCCCAGCGCACGCCGGCTAAGGTCGGCTGACCGGCGCGCCGGCGGTGGCGGCGCCGGCGAACCGGGCGGTCAACCAGCGCCGCAGGGGAACGTCGTAGACCGCCGCCGCCAGCAGCGCGCACGGCAGGACCACGAGGATCTTCACGACAACCAGCCTCGGGTCCGAGACGCTGGACACCAGGTGGGCCGCCCGTCCGACGCCGGTGACGTAGGACGCGACGGGCACGTGCAGGGTGTAGAGGGCGTAGGAGGTGAAGCCGAGCAGGGCGTAGAGCGAGGCGAGACGACCCTCCACGCGCAGCGCGGATCCGGCCGTCACCGCGAGCGGCGAAAGGCCGAGGACGAAGATCAGGTCATAGCCCCAGCGCCATCCGGTCGGCGGGAGCGCCGCGAACGCCCCGACCAGGACTCCCATCAGGACGATCGATACGGCGGCGTGTCCGCCGGATCCGATCGCCAGCGCCGGCGGCCGCAGGCGATAGAGCAGCACGCCGGCCGAGAAGGAGAGGCAGACCCGCAGCCAGCCGTCGATGGCGGTGCTCCAGGTGTCGCCGCCGCCCAGGCTGCCATGGGCCCATGCCAAGACCACGACCGCGACCGCGAACAGGGCGGTCGCCGCCGCCAGGATTCGCGTGCCGAGCCAAGGCGCGATGGCGGCGTAGACGAGGTTCGCCAGCATCTCGAACAGCAGGGACCAGGCCGGGATATCCAGAGGGAACAGGAAGCCCTCGGGGGTGGCGCGCGGCGGCGAGGGAATCAGAAGAAGGTTGGGCGCCAGGGCGAGCGCCACGGATGGAAAGGCGCGCAGTCCCGTCTTGGCCGCGAAGGGCAGAGCGCCGAGCACGCAGCCCAGGGCCAGGAGGGGCCAAAGGCGGATGGCGCGCACGCGCAGGAACGCCCCGAAGGACATGCCGTCCCGCAGCCGCCGTTCATAGGCGTGGGCGATGACGAAGCCGCTGAGGAGGAAGAACAGGTCGACCGCCAGATAGGCGCTGCGCATCAGGTCCGGCCAGGCCTGGTGGAAGTGGAACAGCACGACGCTCAGCGCCGCGGCGCCACGCAGGCCGTCCAGAACCACAAACTCATGCCGCTTGGTCATGCCGCCGCTGTGAACGTGGATTCCGACGATCCGCAGAGCGACTGCGGCGGGCGATAAGGGCCTATGGTCTGGGGCGGCGCCCTCGTCAAGGCGCGCCAGCCGGCCGCCTCACCGGGTGAGGGACCGTGTGGGCCAAGGCATGAGCCCGATCGGCTCCGGAACCTCGACATTCGCGAGCAGCTGGCCCGCCAGCCGGTCGGCCTGGCTGCGGATCTCCGCGACGCTGGTGATTTCGAAGAATCGGCCCTGGGTCGGCGGCCCCAGGGCGTAGAGGCCCGGCGAGGCCTGGCCGCGAGCGTCAAGTACGTCGCCCTGGCCGTCGACGTGCAGACCGAGCCCCAGGGGATCCGCCGCCGCCGCGCCCTGGGCCAGAAGGTCCAGCAGCAGGGGATTGCGCGAGCGGAAGGGGTCCTGTTCCGGCCCGGTGCAATTGATGATCCGCGTGACGCAAAGCGCCCGCGGCCCCTTGCTGGTCAACAGGCCCACCCGCGCGGCCACGCCGTCCGGCGACGCCAGGCCTTCGGCGAGGCGCCCGCGTTCCACCTCGAATCGGCCCTCATCGAGGGCGGTCCGCACCGCCTCCGCCTGGGCAGGGGGCGTGCGGTGGCGTTCGACTTCCCAGTAGCGGCGGAAATGGAGCAGGAACATCCGGCGCTCGTGTTCGCTCAGTCCGTCCCAGAGATCGGCGGCGACCTCGCGCAGGTTGAGGAAGACGCCGTGCCGCAGGGAAGGATCGCCTTCCACGAAGGCGGCCGCCGCCCTGAGCTTGGCGTAAAGCTCCCGCGCGGTTTTCGGATAGGGCTTGGACAGCACCGGCGCGGTCGGCTCCGGCGAACCGTGAACCCGCGGCAGCATGCCGTGCCGCGACACCGCGATCACCCGCGTCTGCGGACTGCGCCGCCAGACCGCTTGAGCGACATCCAGCGCTGTGAGCCCCGTGCCGATCAGCAGAACCGCGCCGCCTCGCGGCAGAGCCTCCAGCGCCTGCTCGTCCCAGGGGTCGTCCTGCACGAAGGCCTCGATGACCTCTCGCCCTTGGAACAGCAGGGGTCTGGGCCGCGCCCAGCCCGTGGCCAGCACCAGGGCGTCCGCCAGGACCCGCTCGCCAGACGCGAGGCGGATCGACCATCCGTCTTCCGTGCGCTCGGCGGCCAGGGCCGACCCCTTGACCACGCGGGTGGTCCCAAGGCCCGGCGTGCGGCCCTCCAGGCAGGCGAGCTGGCGCTGTAGGTAGTCGCCAAAAAGCGCTCGGGGCGCGAAATCCTCAGTGGTCCAGCGGTCCGGGCGGGCGGCGGAGGCGTTCAACCAGTCGACGAAGCCCTCCGGCGAACGGGCGTTGATGGACATGTTCCCGGCGCGGGTGTTGAGCAGGACATCCGCCGCCGCGCCGCCATAGCCGACGCCCCGGCCGGGCCGGGGATCGATCAGCACCACATTGACGGCGGCGGGGGGACGGATGAGGGCGCTCGCCAGGATCACCCCGCTGGCGCCGGCGCCGATGATCGCGACGTGCGATTTCTGGACCTGGACCAGGGCCGCCTCCATGACTGCGGCTGCAGGCTAGAGGCAAATCCATACTTAGGCTATCGAGATAAAGTAATCATCGGATACAGGCATTCTAACGGCGCGCTGAAACGGGCGGGCGACGGTATTCGCGCGGTCAGGCGGCTGCCGCGCCGTCCGAAACCCCTATTCGTCGCACTCAGCGATCGCGAGCGTCACAAGGCCAGGCGCCATCTTGCCCGCGTCTTCCGCGGCCGCGGCGTTCTCGGGCGACTGCATGGCCCTGCCGAAGCTCTCGCCGTCGGCCCAGGCCATCTCCACCACCAGCCAGTGCGGCGCTTCGCCCATGGGCGAACCCGTCACCTTGTTGACCTTGAAGCTCTTCAGACCCGGCAGCTTCCTCACCAGCGGGGTGTGGATGTTGTTGTAGTGAGCCCAGAAGGCCTTTTCGTCGGCGGGCTTCTGGTAGAAGGCGAACAGCTTCATCATGGTGTTTCTCCCCTCGTTTTGATCAGAATTTCAGGCCGGGCAGGCCCATGCCGGCGAGCGGGCCGGCGGCGTCCTTCATAAGTTCGGCCTGGGCCTCGTCCAGCTTTCGCTTGGCGTCGGCATGGGCGGCGATCACCAGGTCCGCAATCACGTCGCCCTCGCCAGGCTGGATCAACACCTCGTCGATCACCAGCCGCTTCATCTCGCCCGTCCCGGCGAGGCTGACCTTCACCATGCCGCCGCCGGAGGTCCCTTCCACCAATGTGGCGGCGAGCCGGGCCTGGGCCTCCTGCAGCTTCTGCTGCATGGCCTGGGCCTGCTTCATCAGCGCGCTGAGGTCCTTCATGATCGCCTCTTCAGGAAAGTGGCCCCCCGTTGCGCGAGCCCGGCGCACCTCATAGCCGCTGGGCCCGTTGAGTTCTATGCTGCGGGGACTGGAAAATAGGGAACGGCATGACCCACACGTGCGCCTGGAAACCGGCCCTGGCCGCCGCCGCCCTGATCGCCCTGAACGGCTGCGCCGGCGCGGGGCGCCTCACCTGGCCGATGTCGCCCTGTCACGAGACCACCGTGTCGCTCTATTTCGAAAGCGGGGCTGACGCTGTCCCGGACCTGGGCCTGCAGATCATCGCCGCCACCGCCACACGGCTGCGCGGGTGCCATGTGCGCGAAATCCGGCTGCTGGGCCTTGCCGACCCGTCCGGCTCGCCAGCGGCGAACCTGGACCTGTCCGCCCGGCGGGCCAACCATGTGCTGGACGCCTTCGTGAAGGCGGGCCTGCCCGTGCCCAAGTACACGCTCGTCGCAGCCGGCGGGAACGGCGCGGTCACGCCCGATGGCGCTGTCGAGCCCCTGCGCCGGCGCGTGGAAGTGACGGTGAGCGCTGGCAGGTAGGGGATCTTTCTCCCGCCCGCGGAAGGTGGAGGCGCTGGCCTCAATCTTCGTCGCTGGAATCCACGGGCGCGGGGATGGCCTCGATCTGGAGGGTGCGCACGCCGATGATCTCGGCGCCGGGGAAGGCGTCGAGCAGGCCGCGGACGAAGGGGTCGGCCTCCACGCCCCGGCGGGTCTCCAGCGTCTCGCGCCTGGACCGCTCATAGAGGCTCTCGCCCCCACCCCCGCCTTCTGCCGCCACCAGCCAGGGTTGGCCGGTCCATTCCTTCAGCCGCAAGACCAGGCGGTGGGCGAGGTTGGCCGGCGCGCCGGGCGCCGGCTCGAAGGTGATGGCGCCGGGCCGGAAGGAAACCGGCCGGACGTACTTCTCCACGTCGAATTTCAGGCCGACGTCGCGGCGTTCGTCGATCAGCCGGACCACGTCCTCGAAGGACTGCAGGACTGGCGCGGCGGCGTGGGCCTGTGGCTGAGCCTGGGGCTGCAGCGAGCGGGCCGCCGCGGCCGTCCCGCCGCCCGAGGGGCCGCCCCCGCCGGGCGCCGCAGGCGCCGGACCGCGGACAGGCTCGCCGTTCTGCAGCGCCTTCAGCGCCTCTTCCGGGCCTGGCAGGTCGGCGGCGTAGCAGATGCGGATGATCGCCATCTCCACCACCGACTTGGGATCGCCGGCCCGGCGCGCCTCGTCCTGGGCTTTCAGCAGCATCTGCCACAGCCGCGACAGCACCCCCGCCGACAGCTCCGCGCCCAGGGCCGTCAGCCGCGCGCCCTGGTCCTTGGGCAGGCTGAGGGCGTCCGGGCCGAGGGTCTTGGCCAGGGCCGCTCCGTGGGCGTGTTCCAAGAGATCGCCCAGCACCTGCACGGGATCGGCGCCGAAGCCGTAGAGGGCGCGGAAACTCTGCAACGCCTCGGCCGTCCGGCCGCGGACGATGGCCTCCATCAGGGCGATGGTTTGGGCCCGGTCGGCCAGGCCCAGCATGTCGCGGATCGCCTCGGCGGTGACCACCTGGCCCCGGTCGGCCTGGACGATGGCCTGGTCGAGCATGGACTGGGCGTCGCGCACCGAGCCTTCGGCGGCCCGCGCGATCAGCAGCAGGCCCTCGGCCTCGATCTTGGCGCCTTCGGCCGCGGCGATCTGCTCGAGGTTCCCGACGATGACCTCCGGCTCGACCCGCCTGAGGTCAAAGCGCTGGCAGCGGGAGAGGATCGTCACCGGCACCTTGCGGATCTCGGTGGTGGCGAAGATGAACTTGGCGTGGGGCGGCGGCTCTTCCAGCGTCTTCAAAAGCGCGTTGAAAGCGGCCGTCGACAGCATATGCACTTCGTCGATGACATAGACCTTGTAGCGCGCCTGCACGGGCGCATAGCGCACCCCGTCCAGGAGCTCGCGCATCTCGTCGACCTTGGTGCGGGAGGCGGCGTCGAGTTCCAGCACGTCCATGTGCCGGCCTTCGATGATGGCGCGGCAGTGCTGGCCCTCGGTCGTCAGGTCGACGCTGGGCTGGTGCACCTCGTCGGTCTCATAGTTCAGGGCCCGCGCCAGCAGGCGGGCGGTGGTGGTCTTGCCGACCCCGCGCACGCCGGTGAGCATGAAGGCGTGGGCGATGCGGCCGGAAGTGAAGGCGTTCTTCAGGGTGCGGACCATGGCCTCCTGGCCGATCAGGTCCTCGAAGGTGCGCGGGCGGTACTTGCGCGCCAGCACGACGTAGGCGTCGCCGGGCGGCGGCGGCGCAGCGTCGCCGAACATGTCCAGGGCGTTGGGATCGGGGCCCTCAGGCTCGGGTGTCTCTGGTTCGAGCGTGAGGTCGGCGTCGGTCATAAGCTGCCGGCTGGGGAGGTGGGTGGAGGCTGGCAGCGACCCGAAGCGAACTCGTTACGGCTGCTTCCTTCCGGACCTGACCGGGTTGGCGAGGGCTACGCCCGCCGCCAGTCTCCATCTCCTATATCGCCAGCCCCGCCGTCCGAAGCAAGGGCCGTGCGTCTTTGGAGGAAGATTGAACCGCGAACTTCGCGTCTCGCCGGCGCCGTTCAGTTCTTGAGGTAGGCCTTCACGGCGTAGCCGCAGCTGGCCTCGGCGCAGTCCTGCATGTCGGCGGCGACCTTGAACTCGCCGGCGGCCGCGACGGTGACGCTGTACATGGCGCCCTGGTCGTTGACCCGGTCGGGCGTGACGTCCGGGCCGGCGGGCGGCTTCAGCGCGACGCCGATCTTCTCGCAGTTGCAGAGCACCACGACGGTATAGGTCCCGGGTTTCAGCAGCAGCGAGACCTCGTCCGGATCGCCTTCCGAGACGGAGCGGAAGAAGGGAAAGGGGAAGGCGGGCGACCAGTCCTTGGCGGTGGCCGCGTCGAAGGGATCGAAGCGCTCGGCCATGGCCGCCTGGCGCGCCATGTCCTCCTCCGGCTCGGCGAAGGCGACCGACGCGGCCAGGGTCCCTGCGGCGACGCAGGACAGGATGATGCCGCGCATGCCGCCAGATCCTTTCATCCATGCCCCTTCAGGGCACATCGCCCGCAAATGCGGCGGCCACATGACAGGTTTCAAACGCCCGGCTAAACAGACGCATGCCTCTATCGTTCTTCGTCAATACCTACGCGGGCAATCCGCTGGACCGGCGCAGCGACCTGCGGCTGGACGCCGACTGGCTGGCGGCGCGGCGCGAGGATGCGAGCACCCGCCTGATCACCCTGTGGAACGGCCAGCCCCTGCTGCAGGACAGCGAGGGCGGGCTGGAGCTGGTGCAGCTGGAGCCGGAGGCGGCGTTCAAGCTGGCCGGCGCCGAAGAGAACGTGGTGTTCATGGGCCTGGACGGGGACCGCGCCGTGTTCGCCATCGACCTGGCCGGCGAGGCGGACCCCACCTCCGGCCCCCTGGACGGCCGGGGCAAGTTCGTGGACCTGCGCATGGCGGGCGGACAGATGTCGGCGCAGGACGCGGGCATGGCGGCCACCGCCAAGGCGGTGTTCGACTGGAAGCGCCGCCACCGCTTCTGTTCCGCCTGCGGTCAGCCGTCCGAAGCGGCGGAAGCCGGCTGGAAACGCATCTGCCCGTCCTGCAAGGTCGAGCACTTCCCGCGCACCGACCCGGTCACCATCATGCTGCCGACCTTCCAGGAACATTGCCTGCTGGGCCGGCAGAAGGTGTGGCCCAAGGGCCGCTATTCGACCCTGGCCGGCTTCATGGAGCCAGGCGAATCGATCGAGGCGGCGTGCGCGCGCGAGGTCAAGGAGGAGGCGGGCCTTTCGGTGGTCTCCGTCCGCTACCATTCCAGCCAGCCCTGGCCCTTCCCCACCAACCTGATGATCGGCCTGATCGCCGAGGTCTCGGACCAGGACGCGACGCCCGACCAGACCGAACTGGAAGAGGTGCGCTGGTTCAGCCGCGCGGAGATGGGGTCGCTGCTGCGAGGCGAAATCGAGGGCCTGGGCGTGCCGCCCGCCTTCGCCATCGCCCATCAATTGATGAAGGCGTGGGCGTCAGGGGCGTGAAGTCGTCCATGCACTGTCATTGCCCGGTTGCGAAAGCGCAACGACCATGCAAGACACGCACCCGCGAAACCGGGGCGCGCGCGCCGCGATTCCAACAGATCCTTCGGGGCTGCAGAGGGGCCAGCCGGCACACATGAGCGACCTTGGGTTCAATAAGATCGCGGGCGCAGTCCTGGCGACCGGCCTTCTCGTTCTCGGACTGCGTGAACTGTCCGAAGGCGTCTTCAAGCAGGAGGCGCCGGCCAAGCCCGGTTACGCCATCCAGGTGGCCGAAACGCCGGCTGGCGGCGGCGCGGCCGCGGCGGACGTCCCGCCCGACTGGGGCACGGTCCTGCCGGCGGCGAACATCGCCGCGGGCGAGGAGCAGTCCAAGAAGTGCGCCTCGTGCCACACCTTCACCAAGGGCGGCGCGGACGGCACGGGCCCGAACAATTACGGCGTCGTGGGCCGCAAGCCAGGCGGCAAGGCGGGCTTCGCCTATTCTGCCGACATGGTCGCCTTCGGCGGCAAGACCCCGGCCTGGGACTACGATCACCTCTACATGTTCCTGAAGGGGCCGCAGGCCTACATCTCGGGCACCAAGATGACCTTCGTGGGCGTCAAGGACCCGCAGGACCGGATCAATCTGATCGCGTGGCTGCGCCAGCAGGCCGACTCTCCGGCCGCCATCCCGGCGCCCAAGCCCGCAGCCGCGCCGGCGGCCTCGAGCGCCCCTGCGGCGTCGAGCGCCCCGGCCGACTCCAGCGCTCCCGCAGCGTCCAGCGCGCCGGCGGCGAAGTAGGGTTTGAAATTTCCTTCTCCCGCAAGGGGAGAAGGGCATGCCTTACGGTCGCCTGAACCCCACGGGCTCTCCCACCCCGGCCGCTTTGATGCGCGTGATCGCCTCCGCCAGGGGCTCGATCGCGACCGCCATGTGGAAGGCGTTGGCGTGGATGATGCGCGTCTCGTCGAGCGCCATGGCCTCGTGGCCGCGCCAGAAGACCAGGTCGCCCCGGCGCAAGTCCCCGAATTGGGTCTCCCCAAAAGGCCCATGCATCTGCTGGTCGGAGTCGCGCCCGCACGCCCGGCCGCAGGCGTAGAGCGCCTGCTGGACAAGGCCCGAGCAATCCAGCCCCAGGCTGTCACGCCCGCCCCAGAGATAGGGGGCCCCTTCGAAGCGCACGGCGACGGCGGCCGGATCGGACTCGAACGCGCCGACCGGGGCGAGGTGCGCCGCGAAGACCCATCCGGCCTCGCCCGCGTCGAGGAAGCCGTTCATCGCCTCCCCGGCCGTCACCAGGGCGTTCATGGACAGCCAGGCCCTGGGCGGTGATTTCAGGTCGGGACGGGAGAAGCCGATGGCCCGCAGCGCCCGCACCCAGTGGGTCGGGACCGACGGGGGTCCCAGGGCGTCCCTGCGCACGAAGCCCACGTAGCCGTCGCGGCGGGCCTGGCCCCAGGCCCAGCCATCCGCCTCGTCCAGCACGTCGAAGCCTTCGCCGTAGAGGAGCTGGTCCTGCAGCTCGGCGTCGTCCGACGCTGCCTTCTGAATAGCTGCGACCGGAACGCGGCACCGCAACCGGCGCGCCTGCTCGAAGCGCGCGGCGCGGACCAGGCCTTGCAGCCGGACGTCGGCGAGGTCCGGGCGGGCCAAGGTGGTGCGCGCGTCGAAGCCGGTCACCGGTAGCGCCGCTGCAAATGGTCGAACAGCGCCCGGATCGCCTGGACCTCGGCGCCCACGGGCCAGCCAGGCCGCGACTTGGGATTCCAGGCGAAGATGTCGAAGTGGGCCCAGCCCTGCTTGGGCGCGAAGCGCTGCAGGAAGAGGGCGGCGGTCACCGACCCGGCCTGGGCCCAGGCCTCCGGATCATTGCGCAGATCGGAGATGTCGCCCTCGACGGCCTCGGCGTAGCCGCGCCACAAGGGCATGCGCCAGACCGGATCGGCGACGCGGGCGGCCGCCTCCTCCACGCCCCGGGCCAGACGGTCGTCGGAGGTGTAGAAAGGGATGACCTGAGGCCCCAGGGCCGCGCGGGCGGCGCCGGTGAGGGTGGCGAGGTCGATGGTGAGCTCCGGCGCCAGCTCGGTGGCGCGCGCCAGGGCGTCGGCCAGGATCAGCCGCCCCTCGGCGTCGGTGTTGCCGATCTCGACGGTGAGGCCCTTGCGGGTCTGGATGATGTCCCCCGGGCGCATGGCGTCGCCGGAGACCGCGTTCTCCACCGCCGGGACCAGCACCACCAGACGCACGGGCAGGCCAGCGCCCATGATCATCCGGCCCAGCGCCAGGGCGTGGGCCGCCCCGCCCATGTCCTTCTTCATCAGCCGCATGCTGGACGACGGCTTCAGGTCCAAGCCCCCGGTATCGAAGACCACGCCCTTTCCCACCAGGGCGATCAGGGGCCGGCCGGCCTCGCCCCAGGTCAGTTCGATCATGCGGGGCGCGCGGGCGGGGACGGCGGCGCGGCCGACGGCGTGGACCGCCGGATAGTTGGCGTCGTGCAGGTCCTCGCCGGTGATGACGCTGATCTCAGCCCCATGGGCGTGGGCGATCTCGCGGGCGATGGTCTCGATCTGCAGCGGGCCCATGTCGTTGGCGGGGGCGTCGACCATGTCGCGGGCCAGGGCGCAGGCGTGGCCGAGGCGGCGGGCGCCGTCCAGGTCCACGCCGGGGCCGACCGCCAGGTTGGGCCGGGGGCGGGCGGGACGGGGCCGGTAGCGATCGAAGGCATGGGCGCCGAGCGACCAGGCGACTGCGATCTGGAAGGGATCGACGCCCCTGGGCGCCGCGGCGAGGCGGTAGTCCCCGCCCGGCAGCTTCGCCGGCAAGGCGCGGAACAGCATGGGGCTCGGCCGCTCGTCCTCGCCCAGGCCGAACAGCACGCGCTCGACACCGCCGTCGGAGCGGCCGATGGCGCAGACTTGGCCGGCGTCGGCCTTGAAACCGGACAGGGTCGCCTGGGCGCGCACGCCTGGACGCCGGCGGGCGAGGAAGGCGTCGAGCTCGGCGCGGCGAAGGGAATGGATAGGCGCGGCGCTGTCGGACGCGGGAATCAGGACATCGGTCATGGTGGGATCAAACCCCGTGAGCCTTAACGGAGCTTATCGCCGTATGGACGGATCGGCGCTAGGCGCCGTGCGCCGGGATCAGCGCGTGATCTGCTTGATGGGGGCGTAGAGGGCGGTGAGCTTGCCGGCCAGGACCTGGCCGATCGCCATGTCGGGCATGACCTGGAACACATAGATCAGCCCCGCGAGGGCGAAGGCCAGCTTGAGGTTGGACACGTCTGAAGACCCCCGCCGCGGCGTTCCGCGATCCTTGTCCCTCCGTAATAGGCGACCCGTCCTTTCGACCGCGTTACCGGCGCACCCCTTAACAAACGTGCTTAACGCTTCGTTGACGCGGCGCGGGGAGACTGGCGGCCTTCCCGATTGCGCACCGGAGCGCGCGCCGATGTCCCGCATCCTCGCCCTGACGGCCCTTATCGGCCTCGGCCTTTCGGCCCCCGCTCTGGCGGGGTCGCCGGACAAGCCCGCAAAGCCGGCCGCCGTCCAAGCCGGCGCGCCGGCGCCGAAAGCGCCGCCCCAGGCTCCGCCGCGCAAGGCGACCGCCCAGGAACGGGCGGAAGGCGACCGGCTGGAGCCCCTGGCGCGGGCCGCCTTCTGGTCAAGGGAAGTGGAAATCGACGGCCGCGACGCGGAGGCCGGCGTCAAGCTGGCGGGCGCTCTGCGCGCGCTGGACCGCAATGACGAGGCGTCGCTTGCGGCCAACCGCGTGCTGGTGATCTTCCCCGACAACCGGGCCGCCGTGATGGAAACCGCGCGCGATTCCATCGCCGCAGGCCAGGGCTTCTTCGCCCTCGATCCTCTGAAACGGCTGCAGGTCGGCGATCCCCGCGACTGGCAGGTCTGGTCCCTGATGGGGGTGGCCTACGAGCAGGTGGGCCGCACCGAAGAGGCCGAGGCGTGCTGGCGCCAGGCGCTGGACCTGTCGCCGGACAATGCCGGGGTGCTGTCCAATCTCGCCATGCACTTCGCCGCCAAGGGCGACCGGACCCAGGCCGAGACTCTGCTCCGGCGCGCGGCGGCAGCGCCCGGCGCGACCTTGCAGGTGCGCCAGAACCTGGCCCTGGTGCTGGGGCTCGAGGGCAAGCTCGCGGAGGCCGAGCAGATCCAGCGCCAGGATCTGCCGCCGGAACTGGCCAGCGCCAACATGGCCTATCTGCGCGCCGCTGGCGGCGGGGGCGATTCCCGGTCGTGGAAGGCCCTCCAGGGCGCCCAGGCGGCGTCGAACTGACCCGCTGACGCGGCGCTATTTCACGATCGCCATGGCGCGCATGACCGCCGGGCCCATGATCACCACGAACAGGACGGGCAGGAAGAACACGATCATCGGGACGGTGAGCTTGGCCGGCAGGGCGGCGGCCTTCTTCTCGGCGGCGGCGATGCGCAGCTCGCGATTTTCCTTGGCCATCACTCGCAGGGCCGAGCCGAGCGGGGTGCCGTAGCGCTCGGCCTGGATCATGGCGGTGCAGACCGACTTGACCCCGGGGCTGTTCACCCGCTTGGCGAAGCCTTCGTAGGCGAGGCGGCGGTCGGGCAGATAGGACAGCTCGGCCACCACCAGCGACAGTTCCTCGGCCAGTTCGATGGAGGCGCCGCCGACCTCCTGGCTGACCTTCTGCATGGCCGCCTCGATGGACATGCCGGCCTCCACGCAGATCAGCAGGAGGTCGAGCGCGTCGGGGAAGGCGGAGATGATGTTGGATCGGCGCTTGGTGGCGATGTTGGAGACATAGACGTTAGGCGCATAGAAGCCGGCCGCCAGG
>FTHA01001004.1_pt1 | contig 13097 bp, 13 predicted proteins | sample 1640771 | NCBI WGS metagenome assembly FTHA01 (sample SAMEA3914789, study PRJEB12502) | metagenome | biome: forest; material: soil | place: Canada | collected 2011-07-03 | depth 0.3 m | reverse complement strand
CCCCACACGCTGGAGCTGGTGGAAGCGGACGGCGGCCTGGTCGGGATCAACACCATGCACCCCAACCGGCTGACGGCGGAGGCCCTGGCCGAAGACCTGATCCCTGAGCTGACGGGATATGCGCAGGTGCGGCGCGAGGTGCGCTACGGCGCCAACAGCCGGGTGGACTTCCTGCTCACCGACCCCGAGCGCCCACCCTGCTTCCTGGAGGTCAAGAACGTGCACCTCTCGCGCGGCGGCGGGCTGGCGGAATTCCCCGACTGCATCGCCGCCCGCTCGCTGAAGCACCTGCGCGAGCTGGGTCGCGAGGTCCAGGAAGGCGCCCGGTCGGTGATGCTGTTCGTGGTCCAGCGCACCGACTGCGACCGGTTCGACACAGCAGGCGACCTCGATCCGGCCTACGCGGCGGGACTGATCGAAGCCGCCGGGCGCGGCGTTGAAATCCTATGTTATGGTTGTGACATAGACTGCGACGCGATCCGGATCGCGCGCCCGATTCCATGGCGCGGCGCCAGCTTGCCGCAGTGAGTATGTGAGGAGCCAATGATGGGACAAGCCGACGTCCTGGACGCCCCGGTCCGCACCTCCGCCATCAAGGTGCATCCGGCGGAAGCCTTTGAAGGCATGCGCCGCGCTGGCCGCCTCGCCGCCGAGTGCCTGGACCTGCTGGTCCCGCTGGTGAAGCCCGGCGCGATCACTGACGACCTCGACCGGACGGCGCGCGAATTCATCCTTGATCACGGAGCCCTGCCCGCTTGCCTGTTCTACCGGGGCTACGCCAAGACCGTCTGCATCTCGCCCAACCACGTGGTCTGCCACGGCATTCCGGGCCCGCGCCCCCTGCGTGAGGGCGACATCATCAACATCGACGTGACGGTGGTGGTCGATGGCGGCTGGCACGGCGACACCAGCCGGATGTACGGCGTCGGCAAGGTCGCCCCACGGGCCAAGCGGCTGGTCGACGTGACCTATGAATCCATGCAGCGCGGCATCGCCGTGGTGAAGCCGGGCGCGAGCTTCGGCGACATCGGCCACGCCATCCAGACCTATGCCGAGGCCCAGCGCTGCTCGGTGGTGCGGGATTTCTGCGGTCATGGCCTGGGCCAGGTCTTCCACGACAACCCCAATGTCCTGCACTTCGGCCAGAAGGGCTCCGGCGCAGTGATCCGCCCGGGGATGTTCTTCACCATCGAGCCCATGGTGAACCTCGGCAAATACGGCGTGAAGCTGCTGTCGGACGGCTGGACGGCCGTCACCCGCGACAAGTCGCTCTCGGCTCAGTTCGAACACTCCATCGGCGTCACCGAGTCGGGTGTTGAGATCTTCACCTTGTCGCCCAAGGGCCTCGACAAACCGCCGATCGAGGCCGACTGACACTCCGCATGGACGCGATGAATCACGAGGCTGCGGAACTCTGCCGGCTGGAGCTCGAGCAGGCCGAGGACCTCCTGGCTGACATCAAGGTCGGCCGGACACGCCACCGCTATGGCGCCGCCGAGATAGCCGCGATCGAAGCCAAACGAGAGCGCCTGCAGGCCGAGCTGAGCGCATTCGAGGCTCGTCGGGACGCCTGACGCAATCGTGCAGGTCGGGCGGACGACCGCCAGCCCAGGGCCGGGCTTGCCAAACCGGAACATTTGAGGAACATTCCGCCTGGACATTCAGACGGGCGGGGTCATGGCGAACGCTGGCGAGGTGCGGGAAAGCTGGAGTGGGCCGCTCCTGGCGCTGGGATTGGGCCCGCCGCCCAAGGCTCATCACCTCGGCCATCGCGAACGGCTGCGCGAACGCGTGATGAACGCCGGGTTTGCAGCACTGCACGACTATGAGGCCCTCGAGTTCCTGCTGTTCCGCACCTTCCCGCGCGGCGACGTGAAGCCTGTGGCCAAGCGGCTGATCGAGCGGTTCGGCACGCTGGCGGGCGTGCTGTCGGCCTCGATCGAGAGCCTGCGGGCGGTGAAGGGCGTCGGCGAGGCAGCCGCGCTGGACCTGAAGCTGGTGCATGAGCTGGCCCAGCGCATGGGGCTGGAGCCATTGCACCGGCGCACGGTCATCTCCTCATGGAGCGCGCTCCTGGCCTATGTGAAGCTGGCCCTGGCGCATGAGCCGCGGGAGCAGTTCCGGGTGCTGTTCCTGGACCGCAAGAACCAGCTGATCGCCGACGAGGTGATGAACGAAGGCACCGTCGACCACGCCCCGGTCTATCCGCGGGAGATCGCCCGTCGTGCGCTGGAGCTTTCGGCCTCGGCCGTGATCCTGGTGCACAACCACCCTTCGGGCGATCCGACGCCTTCGGCGGCCGACGTCGAGATGACGCGCCAGGTGGTGGACGCCGGACGGCCTCTCCGGATCGATGTGCATGACCATCTGGTGGTGGGCCGCCAGGGCGTGGCCAGCTTCAAGGCCCTGGGATTGTTCTGACCAGCCTCCACCCGCGATAGACTCTGCGCCCGGTCGCGCGCAACCTGTCCGCGCAAATTGGGGGACGGGCCATGGCGTTCATCAGCAAGGGGCGGGCGTGGCAGAACGGCGAGGTCGCCTATCTCGCCTGGGAGGTGGACCAGAAGATTCCCGACTGCCTGGGCTTCATGGTCACGCGGGTGCACGAAACCGGCGCCGACGCCGGCCAGCGGCGCATCCTGCCGACCTGGATCGCCTTCACAGACCAGTCCAATCCCGAGTGGGAGGAACAGGACAGCTCGGTCTGGCCGATCCAGAGCTTCAACTGGCGCGACCTGACGCTGCGCAAGTCGCGCAACACCACCGCCGTGCGGCCGATCGACTTTCGGGTGCACTACGAGATCACGCCCGTGGGTTCGGTCGATCATGGGCGCGGCGCGGTCGCGCCCTCGGAGACGGCGCCCTTCCGCGACCCGGTCACGGGCAAGGCCCGCTATGAAGGAGCTCCACGACCGCTGTTCGTGCTCGATGCGCCATTCGTGACCGATCCGATTGATGTCACCCACAAGGCCGGCGCCGATTGTCCCATCGAGGCGACCTTTACCAACGGCATCCTGTCGACCCAGAATCTGCTGAAGCAGCTCGAGGCGGCCGCCCCTGCGCGCCCGGCCCTCGACACCAGGAGCACGGACAGCCTGAAGACCACCCAGGGGCTGCTGAAGGTCCTGACGGACCAGATCCAGACCGCCGGAAGTCCGATCCGCACCTTCCTGACCGGCGACGTGCTGTCCTTCCTGCGTCGGATGCTAGAACGGGCCGCCGAGGAAGGCGGCGAAGTCTTCCTGGCGCTCTATGAGCTGCACGATCGGGAGCTGATCACTCTGCTCAAGGACGGCGTCCAACATGGCCGCGTGCACCTGATCCTGTCCGCGACCAGCGAAACGGACCCCAATCCAGGCAAGAACCCGCCGGTTCCGAAGTTACCCACGGTGTGGGACACCGAAAACGATCGGGCCCGGGCCGACATCCACGCCATTGACCCCGGCGCGATCCAGGACCGGATGCTCACCGCCAACAGCGACGGGCCCATCGGTCACGACAAGTTCGCGGTCTATGTCAAAGACGGCGTGGCCAAGGCGGTGATGACCGGCAGCACCAACTGGACCGAGACCGGCCTGTGCACCCAGTCCAACAACACCATCATCATCGAGGACGACAAGGTCGCCACCGCATATCTTGCTTTCTGGAACCGGCTGCACGCCGATGTCCTGCCCGCGCGCGTCCCGCTCACCGTCCAGACGTCCCGCCGACCGGTCGTCGGCGCCGAGGGCAGCAAGGCGATCCAGGGGTCAGGTCTCAGGTCGGCGAACGCCCAGCCCTCTGGGCCGTTCACCTTGAAGGACGGAAAAACGACGGTTCAGCTGTGGTGCTCTCCAAACACCGCCAGCTCGCATCGGCCCGCCAATCCGCCCATGCCGCCCGACCTGAACGACGTCTATTGGCTGATGGACCATGCCAAGGAGGCCATCCTGTTCCTGACCTTCCTGCCGGGACAGTCGGGCAATCAGAACATCATCGGCGAAGCGGCCAAGCTGGCGACGGCGAGACCGGAACTGGTGGTCCTGGGCGCGATGAGCGATCCGTCGGCCATGCCAGGCTTCAGGCGGCCCAAGCCCGGCGAGCCCGACCCGGACGCCTTCACCAAACCCGACGGCAAACCGGGACACCTGCCGCCGCCGGCGATCTGGTGGCCCAACGGCGAACAGAGCAGGATCGCCTTCATCCGCGCGGCAGCGGTGCGCATCCCTATCGGAAACCTGCGTCCCGAGTTGCTGACGGCAGGGCACGCGATCATCCACGACAAGATCATCGTCATCGATCCCCTGGATGAGACCGGCTGCACCGTGATCACCGGCAGCCACAACCTCGGCTACAAGGCGTCCTACACAAATGACGAGAACCTGTTGATCATCAAAGGAAATCGGGAACTCGCCATCTCCTATGCGGTGCACGTGCTCGACGTCTATGACCACTACGTCATGCGCGCCCGCCTGGAAGAGCAGTACCGGCAGGCGCTGAAGGCTCACGGCAAGGCCGATCCGGACTCAGGTCACGGGTTCCTCAAGACCGATCAGACCTGGCAGGACAGGTTCTTCCCTCGGCCTGCCAGCGCCATGGACTATTTCCTGAGGCATATCTGATCGGCCGCCGCTGGGCTCAGCCTCGCGGACGTTCCTCGATGAAGTCCACACGGTCCGGATAGAAGGCGAGGTGATCCTTGATCGCCGCGACCGCGCCGTACGGGTCTTCGTAGGTCCAGACCGCATTGGCCGTGCGCTCCCCGCCCGACGGGATGCTGTAGTAGGCGCAGTCGCCCTTGTAGGGGCAGTAGGTGAGGTGGTCGGTACGGCGCAGCAGTGACATGTCGACGTCCTCGCGCGGAACGTAGACAACCGCCGGGTAGGAAGCTTCCTTCAGGCTGAGGGCGTTGCTGGAATCGGCGATCACCCGGCCGCCCAGGGACACAATCACCCGGACAGGTTTGGGCTCGATGGTGATCGGGTGGTCCGGCCCGGGAATCTTCACTGCCTTGGCTGTCATGACACTGTTCCTTCGCTGGGCCCGGCCTCTGAATTGGGTGTGCACGACCGCGCGGTCAACGCGCCGGGGAGCGGTGCTATTTCATTTCCCGCGGAAATCCCGATATGACGCCTCCCGCTCAGGAGGTCCCATGCGCGAATATCTGAAGTTCTACATCGACGGCCGCTGGGTGGGTCCCGCAGTGGCCAAGACCCTCGACGTGACCAATCCGGCGACCGAAGAGGTCTGCGGCAGGATCAGCGCCGGGTCGTCCGCCGATGTGGACCAGGCGGTCGCCGCGGCGCGCGAAGCGTTCGAGACCTGGGCCTGGACCTCGCGCGAGGAGCGCCTGGCCGCCTTGGAGCGGATCGTGGAAGCCTTCGGCGCCCGCGTGGGCGACATGGCCGAGGCGATCACCGAGGAAATGGGGGCCCCCGCCTGGCTGTCGCAGGGCACCCAGGCGCCGATCGGCATTAACCACTTCAAGTCCGCCATCAACGTCCTGAAATCCTTCGAATTCGAAGAAGACCGCGGCGCCAGCCGCATCGTCCATGAGCCGATCGGCGTCTGCGGTTTCATCACCCCCTGGAACTGGCCGATCCACCAGATCTGCGCCAAGGTCGCCCCCGCCCTGGCGGTCGGCTGCACAGTGGTGCTGAAGCCATCCGAGATCGCACCCTTCTCGGGACAGATCTTCGCCGAGATCATGGAAGCCGCCGGCCTGCCGCCAGGCGTGTTCAACCTGGTCCAGGGTGAAGGACCAACCGTGGGCGCGGCCATCGCCGCCCATCCCGATATCGACATGGTGTCGATCACCGGCTCGACGCGGGCCGGCATCGAGGTCTCTCGCGCCGCCGCTCCGACGCTCAAGCGCGTGCACCAGGAGCTGGGGGGCAAGTCGCCCAACATCGTCCTTGATGACGCCGACCTGGTTCCGGCGATCACCGGCAGCATCAACGGCGTGATGCAGAACTCCGGCCAGTCCTGCCGGGCCCCGACGCGCATGCTCGCCCCGCACAAGCTGATGGATCAGGTCTGCGCCATCGCCAAGGAGGTCGCCGAGACCTGGACCCCGGGCGATCCCACCGGCAATGCGCGGATGGGCCCGGTGGTGTCACAGGCCCAGTGGAACAAGGTCCAGGGCCTGATCAACAAGGGGATGGAAGACGGCGCCAAGCTCGTCACAGGCGGTCCCGGCCGTCCTGACGGGCTGGACAAGGGCTGGTACGTCAAGCCGACCATCCTGCGCGACGTCACCAACGACATGACCATCGCCCGCGAGGAGGTCTTCGGGCCGGTGCTCTGCATCCTCGGCTACGATACCGAGGACGAGGCAGTCAGGATCGGCAACGACACCGAGTATGGCTTGGCCGGCTATGTCCAGAGCAAGGACATCGAGCGCGCCCGCAAGGTCGGCCGCCGCATCCGCGCCGGCTACATCAGCCTGAACAATGCGGGCCTGGACCTCAACGTCCCGTTCGGCGGCTACAAGCACTCAGGCAACGGCCGCGAATTCGGCGACCACGCCTTCCGCGAGTTCCTCGAAGCGAAATCGATGCTCGGCTACAACCCGGCCTGAGCATGGCGACCTTGACCCTCGACCGCTGGGGCCTGTCGATCGGAGACGGGTGTCCGCTTGTGTGCGTCGCCGGGCTGAATGTCCTGGAGGACCTCGATCTGGCGCTCAGCACCGCCACATATCTCCAGGAAATCACACAACGAATTGGCCTGCCATTCATATTCAAAGCGAGCTTTGACAAGGCCAATCGCTCGTCGATCAAGAGCTATCGTGGCCCTGGGCTGAAGGACGGGCTGCGCATGCTCGCGGAGGTCAAGGACCGACTGAATGTGCCGATCGCCACTGATGTCCATCAGCTGGACCATGTAGGGCCAGTCGCCGAGCTCGCCGACGTGGTCCAGATTCCGGCCTTCCTCTGCCGCCAGACCGACCTCGTGGTCTCTACCGCCCGCGCGGTCGAGGCGTCGGGCGGCTGGCTCCATATCAAGAAGGGGCAGTTCCTGGCGCCATGGGATTGCAGGAACATCCTCGCCAAGATCGGCGAGGCGACCTCGCGGGACTTCACCATCCTATGCGAGCGGGGCAATTCCTTCGGCTACAACAACCTCGTCGTCGACATGCTGGGCATATCGGAGATGAAGAGGCTGGGCGTACCCGTGACGATCGACGCCACGCACGCCGTCCAGCTGCCCGGCGCCGATCCGCGCACCAGCGGCGGCTCGACCGGCGGTCGCCGGGACGGGGTTCCGATCCTGGCGCGGGCGGCAGTCGCAGCAGGAGCCGACGGCGTGTTCCTGGAATTCCATCCCGAGCCGGACAAGGCGCTGTGCGATGGCCCGAGCTGCCTGCCGCTCAGCTCGGCCGAGGACCTGCTCAAGAGCCTGAAGAAGGTCCACGCGGCAGTCGCGCCATGAGCACCGGTGCGCTTGCGCCGAGGCGCCTCACAGCTTAGCGTCGCGGCCTTCATGCCAAGCCAAGCCCTGCCCAGCACCGTCAAGTCGAGCGTGCTCGACGCCATCGGCAACACCCCCCTGATCCGGCTCCGACGCGCCAGCGAGCTCACCGGATGTGAGATCTGGGGCAAGGCCGAATTCATGAACCCAGGCCAGTCGGTGAAGGACCGCGCCGCCCTGGCGATCATCCGCGATGCCGAGCGCAAGCGGCTGCTGCGCCCAGGCGGGCTGATCGTGGAGGGTACGGCAGGGAACACCGGCATCGGCCTGGCCATGGTTGGCGCCGCCCTTGGCTATCGCACCGCCATCGTCATCCCACGCACCCAGAGCCAGGAGAAGAAGGACGCCATCCGGCTCCTGGGCGCAGAGCTGATCGAGGTCGATGCGGTCTCCTACTCCAATCCCGACAACTACGTCCGCTATTCCGGGCGGCTCGCCGAAGAGCGGGCCAAGGTCGAACCCAACGGCGCGATCTGGGCCAACCAGTTCGACAATGTCGCCAACCGCCAGGGCCACTATGAGACGACCGGTCCCGAGATCTGGGACCAGACCGGGGGGCAGGTCGACGGCTTCATCTGCGCAATCGGCTCGGGTGGCACCCTGGGCGGCGTCGCCATGGCCCTGCGCGAGCGCAAACCAGACATCGCCATCGGCCTGGCCGACCCCTACGGCGCAGCCCTGTTCAACTGGTACACCGCCGGCGAGCTCAAGGCTGAGGGAAGCTCGATCACCGAAGGCATTGGCCAGGGGCGGATCACCGCCAATATCGCCGACCTGACCGTCGACCACGCCTTTCAGATCCCTGACGCCGAGGCGTTGGAGGTGGTGTTCGACCTGGTCCAGCACGAAGGGATGTGCCTGGGCGGCTCGTCGGGAATCAACATCGCCGGCGCGATCCGCCTCGCGCGCGAGCTGGGGCCCGGCAAGGTGATCGTCACCATCCTCGCCGACCTCGGCCAGCGTTATCATAGCAAGATGTTCAATCCCGACTTCCTGCGCGAGCGGGGCCTGCCCACGCCCCCCTGGATGTAGACATGCCCGACGATCCCCTGGTTTCCGCCGAATGGCTGCATGAGCACCTTGGCGACGAGCGGGTGAAGGTGCTGGACGCCTCGTGGTACCTGCCTGGCGATCCGCGCGACCCTGAGGCGGATTTCCTCAGGGCGCGCATCCCCGGGGCCGTCTTCTTCGACATCGACGAAATCAGCGACCCGGATAGCGACCTGCCGCACATGGCCCCGCCGCCGCAGCAGTTCGCCTTTCAGGCGGGGGCCCTCGGCATCTCGAGCGAAGACACGGTGGTCGTGTACGACGCCACGGGCCTGTTTTCCGCCCCGCGGGCCTGGTGGACCTTCCGTCTCTATGGCCACGGCAAGGTGTTCGTGCTGGACGGGGGCCTGCCGGGCTGGATCGCCGAGGGCCGCCCAGTGGAGCACGGCACGGTCCACTCGCCCTCGCCCGCCCACTTTTCCGTGCTGCCGCATCCGCAGATCCTGGCCGGGCTAGAGCAGGTGCGCGCAGCCCTGCAGGCCGGGACAGCACAGGTACTGGACGTCCGCCCGGCCGCTCGCTTCCACGGCGAGGCCGCCGAGCCCCGCCCCGGCGTACGCGGCGGGCACATGCCAGGCGCCGTGAACCTGCCGGTGACCACCCTCGCCGGCCCCGACGGTCGGCTGCTGCCACAGGCCGGCATCGCCAAGGCCCTGGATGCGGCAGGCATCGACCTGCACCGCCCGATCATCACCAGCTGCGGCTCCGGGATTGCGGCGTCCGTCGCCGCGCTCGCCCTGGCGCGACTGGGGGTCTGGGACGCCGCCGTCTACGACGGTTCTTGGACGGAGTGGGGATCGCGCCAGGACACGCCGGTCGTGACCGGTCCATGAAGGACGAGACCCGCCTGATCCGTTCGGGCGCCGAGCCCAAGGTCCTGGCGCGGACGGTCAATCCGCCGATCCAGCGGGCCTCCACCATCCTGCTGCCGAACGCGGCCGCCCTCTACGACCCTACCCAGGTGTCCTACGGCCGTGACGGCCTGTCGGTCCGGAACGCCCTTTGCGACGCCATCGCCGAGATGGAGGGCGCGGTGGGTGCGCGGCTCTATCCCTCCGGGCTCGCGGCCATGACAGGCCCCATGCTGGCGCTGCTGAAGGCTGGCGACGACATCCTGGTCTGTGACCACGTCTATCGGCCGACCCGCCTGTTCTGCGACCGGATGCTGCGGCGGTTCGGTGTGAGCGTCCGCTACTACCCCCAGACCCTTCCTGCCGCCGAAGTCCTTGCCCTCGCCACGACGGCGACGCGCATGATCGTGCTGGAGTCCCCAGGCTCGCTGACATTTGAGATGCAGGACGTCGCCGCCATCGCCGCGCTGGCCCGCGACCGCGAGATCCTGACCCTGATGGACAATACCTGGGGGGCCGGCCTGCTGTTCAAGCCGCTCGAACAGGGCGTCGACGTCAGCGCCCAGGCCCTGACCAAATACGTCGGCGGCCACGCGGACGTGTTCATGGGCTCGGCGGCCGTCCGCGATGATGCGCTTCTCGGCCGGCTCGAGGCCTCCGAGCACGAGATCGGCTGGTCGGTCTCCCCCGAGGACGCCTATCTGATGCTGCGGGGGCTTCGAACCCTTGCCGTCCGCCTCCAACGCCACGGCCACAGCGGCCTGGAGGTCGCCGCCTGGCTCAGCCAGCAGCCCGAGGTGCTGGAGGTGATCCACCCCGGCCTGCCCGGTTCGCGCGGTCATGATCTCTGGAAGCGGGACTTCACGGGCGCCTGCGGACTGTTTGGCTTTGTCCTGCGCCCAGCCCCTGAGGCCGCCGTCCACGCCTTCCTGGACGCCTTGACGCTGTTCGGCCTGGGCTTCTCCTGGGGCGGTCATGAGAGCCTGGCCATCAACGTCGACCCCCAGCGCCGCCGTGGCGCGGCGCTGGGCGACTACCCAGGCCTGTTGATGCGCCTGCACGTCGGCCTGGAGGCCCCTGAGGACCTGACTGCCGACCTTCGAATCGGGCTTGATGCGTTCAACGCTGCGAGCGAATCCGGCGCTGGCGACCCCGGCAGGACTTGAACCTGCAACCGTCCGCTTAGAAGGCGGATGCTCTATCCGGTTGAGCTACGGGGTCCGTCCTTGCCAGCCTGCGCCTGCCTGGGTCAGTGCGTCCAGGGTTCCTTGCGGTCTACGGAGAAGTTGTCGGCGTAGGCCTTGATGATCCGGCGCTGCTCCTTGGGCTCGAACAGCTGGAAGGCGATGCCGTGGCGCTGGGCGTAGGCGATGGCCTCGTCCTTGCTCTCGAAGGCGAGCCGGACCTCGCCGTTCATGTCGTCCGAGCTGGTCCAGCCCATCAGGCGGTCAGGGACCCGCGCCGAGGCTGGCTCGAACTCCAGGACCCAGTCCTTGCTGTTGGCCCGGCCGGACTGCATGGCGTTCTTGGCGGGTCGATAGATGCGCGCGAGCATTTTGTCCTCAATCACACCGATGGTCGGGGCGGCAGGATTTGAACCTGCGACCCTCTGCTCCCAAAGCAGATGCGCTACCAGGCTGCGCTACGCCCCGTCATACATCGGAGCCGGGGTTGTAAGGCTTTGCGCGGTTCCGACAAGAGGCCGTCGGCTCCAGGCTCAGCCGAAGATCCGGTGCCGCACCACGTCGCCCGGCTGGATGCCCAGCTCCGCGGCGCGGCCGCCCTTGATCTCGAGCACCCCACGCACCACGCCGTCGGATGGGATAGGCGTTTCGTCAAGCGGCCTGGCCTGCCGGGCGATGTTCGCGATGTGGCCGTCCTGGCTGATGAAGATCATGTCCAGCGGGATCAGCGTGTTCTTCATCCAAAACGCCACAGGCCGAGGATCGACGAAGTCGAACAGCATGCCCGCGTTCGGCGCCAGAGACCTGCGGAACATCAGGCCGCGTTCGCGGCTCGCGTCGGTGTCGACCACCTCGACCTGGAAGGTCAGGGTCTTGCCGCCGTGGGTGACGATCGCCAAAGCCTCGGTCGCAACGGCCGGCTGTGCCGTCTCACCACGCACCGAACCGCAGCCGGCGGCCAGGACGAGGGCCACGGCCAGAACCCATCTGCGACTGAACACGGCCAGCTAAACCCCCTGGCGTTGAAAAGAGGTCACGAAAGCCCGGACGCCTCGATCTCTGCGACCACCAGGCCCTTCGGCCCTTCGGCGAAGCGGACCATCACGTCCTCTCCCGGCTGGAGATCTTCCAGGCCACTGCGACGCAAGGTCTCGATATGGACGAAGATGTCGCCGGGCTCGCCATCGCGCACCACGAAGCCGTAGCCCTTGGTCCGGTTGAACCACTTGACCTTGGCCCGCTCGAGCGGGCCCTGCGCCGCCATCGGCCGACGCGGAGGCGGCCGCCGATCGAAGCCGTCCCCGCTCGGGCGGGTGAAACCGCCGCCCCTATCGTCGCGACGCGCGCCGAAGTGGTCCCGCTCGCGCCTGAAGCCGCCGCCGTCGTGATGCCGCGGCGGTCGCTCCACCGGCGCAGCTGACGATTCGTCGTAGTCGACGATCTCGATCACCTGCCAGCCCTTAGGTCGTCGGACCACCTCGCAAGTCACCGCCGAGCCCTCCAGTGCGCTCTCCCGTCCGCACTGTCGCAAGCTCGTCACGTGCAGCAGCACGTCGCGAAGTCCCGTCTGCTCAGGATCGTCCGGAACGATGAAACCATAACCCTTCGCCGGATCGAACCACTTCACGCGCCCAGTGATCCGCACGGACTCCTCGTGCGGTTCGACGCTTTCCAGTTCGTAACTAGACATCCCGCCCCTCAAATCGTCCAACAGCCCTGCGGACGAACGTCTTTCTAATATAACATTGTTATCGTATCAGGAGAGCGTCAATCACGGATTTTCGCGCACCACGCTTGCGGATGCTTCGCGCGGAGGTTCTCGGGGGTGTCCGGTCCATCCGGATGAGTGTTCCGGTCGTGGCGGAGCTTGGGAATCAGCAAATTGCACAAGGGAACTCCTCGGTCGGAGACCGGAGCGGAGCAACCGGCGTCGAGCCCTTAGCTACGTGCTCGGAACTGCGTCCCGGCTAGAGGATGAAATCCAAGTTCGAGAGGCCGGTCTGGTCACCGATGAGCACTATCCGGGCGTCCGCCGAGGCATGGTTGTCGACATAGAGGTCGAGTGTGGTGCGGTTGGTCGTGCTGTCGTAGGTGACCACGATGTCCCCGGCATGACCGCCGCCTCCGCCGACATGGAAGGCCTGATCACCGCCTGCGTTGATGTCAGCGTCGATAGCCGACAGGTTGATGAAGCTCCCCGTGGCGAAGTCGGTGATCACGTCCGGAGCTCCGGGCGTCGAATCGGCCAAGGCGGTGAAGACGAAGGTATCGCCGCCGCCGCCGCCGGTCAGGACGTCGCTCCCGCCGGAGCCGGTCAGCACGTTGGCGGAGCTGTCGCCGGTCAAGGTGTCGGCGAAGGACGAGCCGGTGAGGTTCTCCATCCGGATCAGGGTGACATTGCCCGCCCCCCGCGTATCCTGTCCCCCCTGAGCCGCCAGGCTGACGCTCACCCCCGCGGCCGCCGAGGCAAACGACGCGGTATCCACCCCGCCTGACCCGTCCAGAATGTCGTTGCCGCCGCCCCCGTCCAGGGTGTCGTTGCCGGGGCCGCTGATCAGTG
>FTHA01000672.1_pt1 | contig 13141 bp, 12 predicted proteins | sample 1640771 | NCBI WGS metagenome assembly FTHA01 (sample SAMEA3914789, study PRJEB12502) | metagenome | biome: forest; material: soil | place: Canada | collected 2011-07-03 | depth 0.3 m | reverse complement strand
TTCGGCCAGGAACATGCCCTTGTAGATCAGGGACTTGGCTGAGAACGAGCAGATGTAGAACTGGCCGATCCCGGCCTGCACCGCGCGCTTCTCGATCCGCTTGCGGCACAGGAACAGCAGCCGCTCCAGCGCCACGCCGTCCATGCCCGGCGGGCAGGCCAGCATGATCTGCTCGATCTCGGGTCGGGTCGCGTTGGCCTTTTCGCCGATCACCGAGGTGTTCACCGGCACCTGGCGCCAGCCGTAGATATAGAAGCCGAAGCGCAGCACCTCGCTCTCGACGATGGTGCGGCAGGTCTCCTGGGCGCCGAGGTCGGTCCGCGGCAGGAAGATCTGGCCCACGGCGATCGGGCCGGCCCGCAGGACGTGGCCGGTGCGCTGGACCTGGTCGGTAAAGAAGTCCTGCGGCACCGACACGAGCACGCCGGCGCCGTCGCCGGTCTTGCCGTCGGCGTCCACCGCGCCCCGGTGCCAGACGGCCTTCAACGCGCGGATCGCCAGCTCCACCACCTCGCGGCGGGGCTTGCCGTCGATGGCGCAGACCAGGCCGACGCCGCAGGCGTCGCGCTCTGAGGTCGGGTCATAGGCGCCGGCCTCGATCAGATGAGCCCGGTTGCGCTGGTAACGGAGGATCTCTTCGGACATGGCGGTTACTCCGCGGCCACGAGCGCCGGCTGGCGCGCGGCGTTCGCGCCGACCTGCAGCCAGGCGTCGATGGCTTCTGCGGCGTCGCGACCGTCCCTCAGGGCCCAGACGACCAGGGAGGCGCCGCGCACGATGTCTCCGGCGGCGAACACGCCGTCGACGCTGGTCATCAGGGTGCGGAAGTCGGCGCGGATGGTTCCCCAGCGCGAGACCTTCAGCTCCGGGGCGCCGAACAGGGTGGGCAGGTCCTCGGGATCGAAGCCCAGCGCCTTGATCACCATCTGCGCCGGCAGGTCGAAGTCTGCGCCCGGAACCTCTTCCGGCGCCTGGCGGCCCGACGGGTCGGCTGCTCCCAGACGCATGCGCGCGGCGCGCACGCCTTCCACACCCGACGCGTCGCCCGAGACCGCCCGCGGCGCGGCCAGCCATTCGAACACCACGCCCTCTTCCTCGGCGTGGGAGACCTCGCGCATGGAGCCCGGCATGTTGGTGCGGTCGCGGCGGTAGAGGCAGGTGACCGACCGGGCCCCCTGGCGCACGGCGGTGCGCACGCAGTCCATGGCGGTGTCGCCGCCGCCGACCACCACCACGTCCTTATGCTCGGCGCTGAGGGCGCCGGACTCGAATTCGGGGACAGTGTCGCCAAGGCCCGTGCGATTGGAAGCGATCAGATACTCGAGGGCCGGCACCACGCCGCTGGAGCCGACGCCCGGGGCGGTGAGTTCGCGCGCCTTGTAGACGCCGGTGGCCAGCAGCACCGCATCGTGCCGCGAGCGCAGCTCGTGCAGGCTGGCGTCGCGCCCGACCTCGAACCCGAGGACGAACTTCACGCCGCCGTCGGCGAGCCGGGCGGTGCGCCGCTCCACGACTTCCTTTTCCAGCTTGAAGTTGGGGATGCCGTAGATCAGCAGGCCGCCGGCCCTGTCGTGCCGGTCGTAGATGGTGACCTGATAGCCGCGCGAGCGCAGCCAGTCGGCGGCCGCAATCCCCGCGGGGCCGGCGCCGACGATGCCGATGGACTGGTCCAGCTCACGCGCCGGCCTGAGCGGGGCGACCCAACCCTCCTCCCAGGCCTTGTCGCTGAGATAGCGCTCCACCGCGCCGATGGTGACGGTGCCGTGGCCGGACTGCTCGATCACGCAGTTGCCTTCGCACAGGCGGTCCTGCGGACAGATGCGGCCGCAGACCTCCGGCATCGCGCTGGTGGCCTGCGAGAGGTCATAGGCCTCACGGATGCGGCCCTCGGCGGTCATCCTCAACCAGTCGGGGATGTTGTTGTGGAGCGGACAATGGGTCTGGCAGAAGGGTACGCCGCACTGCGAGCATCGCGACGCCTGCTGGGTCGCCTTGGCGTCGATGAAGTCGGCATAGATCTCGTGGAAGTCCTGCGCACGCGCCTGGACAGCGCGCTTTTCGGGCATGGCGCGCTCGACCTTGGTGAATTTCAGCATGCGCTCGGCCATCGACGCGCCGCCCTTTCCAAAACGCCTTCTCGGGAACCGGGCCTCACATACAATGCGTGAACGAGCGGGAGAATATGGCAGTCCATATAGTGGACATAAAAATGACGCATCCCGGCATCGCCTATCGTCCGGAGCCTCCCGCCCCGGCTTGAAAGTCCACTTTGTGGATTAACCCTGCCTTTACCATGTCGCGCCCAGGGAGGGCCGACCGGAGGATCGTCCTGTGCATGATTGGTTGATGGCCGTGCTCCTGGGCCTGGTTGAGGGCTTCACGGAGTTCATTCCGGTCTCTTCGACCGGCCACCTGATCCTGGCCAAGGACGCGCTCGGCCTGACCGGCGCCTCGTGGGACACCTTCATCGTGCTGATCCAGCTGGGCGCGATCCTGGCGGTGGTGGCGCTCTATTTCGGCAAGCTGTGGCGCACCCTCGTCACCCTGCCGTCGGACCCTGGCTCACGCCGCTTCGCGCTGAGCATCCTGGTCGCGTTCCTGCCGGCGGTCACGATCGGGCTTCTGGCCCACGACTTCATCAAGCGGGTGCTGTTCGAAAGCCCGACGGTGATCTGCTGGTCGCTGATCCTGGGCGGGCTGGTGCTGCTGGTGCTCGACCGCTGGCGCCTTCCGCCGCGCTTCACCGACGCAACCCGCTATCCCCTGCTGGCCTCGCTGGGCGTCGGCCTGTTCCAGTGCCTGGCGATGATCCCGGGCGTCTCGCGCTCCGGATCGAGCATCGTCGGGGCCATGATGATGGGCGGCGACAAGCGCTCGGCGGCCGAATTCTCGTTCTTCCTGGCGATCCCGACCATGGCCGGAGCCTTCGCCCTCGACCTCTACAAGAACAAGGACACGCTCACCTTCGACCAGGGCGGCCTGATCGCCATCGGCTTCATCGTCTCGTTCCTGTCGGGCCTGGTGGTGGTCAAGACCATGCTCGGCTTCGTCCAGAAGCGCGGCTACTGGCCCTTCGGCGTCTGGCGCATCGCGGTCGGCGTGCTCGGCCTGGTGCTGCTCGCCGGGCATTGAGCCCGCTGGAACCCAGCCCTCTCTCCGCTCATCCCGGCGAAAGCCGGGACCCAGGCTTTTTGTCCTAGGGCTCCGGGTTTCCAGAAAAAACACCTGGGTCCCGGCTTTCGCCGGGATGAACGGATATTAGTTGCGCCTCACGCAGGCATTGGCTGGTCGCCCCCTGTCACCATATGGCGGTTGCGCCGCCGGGGTCTCCGTGCTGTGAGCGCACCGAACGCTCCCGCAGGATCCCGAGACATGACCGCCGACACCGTCGCCCCCAACAGGAAAGCCGAGCTGCTCGCCGACGTGGTCGAGCACGTGGACATCACCGCCTACGACGCCCGGCCGGTGATCGATTCCATGCGCAAGATGAGCTTCTCGTCGCGCGACGTGGCGCGGGCGGCCGACATCCTGTCGATGGCGATCGAGGATCGCGCCTGCTCGGTGTGGCTGACCCTGGCCGGCTCCACCTCGGCGGGCGGCTGCATGCACGTCTATCGCGACATGATCCGCTTCGGGATGATCGACGCGGTGGTGGCCACCGGCGCCTCGATCATCGACATGGATTTCTTCGAAGCGCTCGGCTTCAAGCACTACCAGGCCAGGAGCGACGTCGACGACCGCGACCTCAGGGCGCTCTACATCGACCGCATCTACGACACCTACATCGACGAGGAGGAGCTGCAGGCCTGCGACCACGCCATCAAGGAAGTGGCCGACGCCCTGGAGCCGCGCCCCTATTCCTCGCGCGAGTTCATCCACGAGCTCGGCAAGTGGCTCGCTGCCGGAAACGCCAAGAAGCCCGCATCCCTGATCCAGACCGCCTACGAGGAAGGCGCTCCGATCTTCTGTCCGGCGTTCACCGACTCCTCCGCCGGTTTCGGCCTGGTCAAGCACCAGGTCGAGCGGGCCAAGGCGGGCAAGCCCTACATGAGTATCGACTCGGTGGCCGACTTCCGCGAGCTGACCGACGTGAAGCTGGCGGCCGGGACCACCGGCCTGTTCATGGTCGGCGGCGGCGTGCCCAAGAACTTCGCCCAGGACACCGTGGTCTGCGCCGAGATCCTCGGCCACGAAGCCGAGATGCACAAATACGCCATCCAGGTCACCGTGGCCGACGTCCGCGACGGCGCCTGTTCCTCCTCGACGCTCAAGGAAGCCTGCTCCTGGGGCAAGGTCGACGTGACCTGGGAGCAGATGGTGTTCGCCGAGGCCACCACCGTGGTGCCCCTGATGGTGTCCGACGCCTATCACCGCGCCGGCTGGAAGCAGCGCGACAAGCGCCGCTGGTCCAAGCTGTTCGCCAAGGCCTGAGACCTTGCACGGCCGAACCAGGATCGCCGTGGGCCTCGCCGCCCTGGCGATGGTCTGCGCCGGCGGCGCGCTGGCGGCGCTGTCCTATCAGGACCTGCTGAAACGGCCGGCGGCGAAGCCTGACGCGCGCATCGCCTATGGCGGCGCGCCCTCCCAGTTCGTCGAGCTGTGGCTGCCCTCCGGGCCAGGTCCCTTCCCGGTAGCGGTGCTCATCCACGGCGGCTGCTGGCGCGCGGACCTGCCGGGAATCGAGCTGGTCGACGCCGCCGCGCAGGACCTGCGCAAACGCGGGATCGCGGTCTGGGACATCGAGTACCGCCGCCTGGGCGAACCCGGCGGCGGCTATCCCGGGACCTACCAGGACGTCGCCACGGCGGTCGACCGGCTGCGGAGCGAGGGCCCCCGTTACCGGTTGAAGCTGGAGCGGGTGGTCGCCGTCGGGCACTCCGCCGGCGGGCACCTGGCGCTCTGGGCCGCGGCGCGCCACAGGCTGGCGTCGTCCAGTCCGCTGCACACCGCCGATCCCCTGCCCATCGCCGCCGTGGTGAGCCTGGGCGGCTTCAGTGACCTCGAGCGACAGGCCCGGGCGATCGCCTCGCCTTGCGGCAAGGGCGTCGTGAGCGCAATCGTCGGCGCCCCGTCAGTGGCCAGACCAAATGTCTATTCCGACACCTCGCCGGCCGCGCTCCTGCCGCTCGGCGTGCGCCAGGTCCTGATCCACGGATCGCTCGACACCATCAGTCCGCCGGTGGTCGACCTGCGCTACCGCGAACAGGCCGCCGCCGCAGGCGACCGGGTCGAGGCGCGGACCATCGCCGGCGCCGGACACTTCGAGCTGATCTCCCCAAGTGAGCCCGCCTGGCTGACGGCGGCTGGCATGGTCCAGGCCCTGGGTCGGTAGCGTCGGGCTGCGATGCCGCGAGGTGGATAACACTGCCTACGAGATTGCGGCCGGACCCGAGCTGGCGCAATCTGGCGGCGATGCAATAGCCAAGGGGGGGAGCCCATGAGAGGTGCATCGCTGATCGCGGCCATGGCCGTGGTCACGGTCCTGTGCGCGTGCGGCAGGCGGGAGGGACAAACGGTCGTCACCACCGGTCCCGGTGGGTCGGTCAAATACACCGCCAAGGGTCCCGACGGCGAAACCGCCCAGATCACCACCGGCGGCGCGGGCGCGCCGGTCAAGCTGCCCAGCTACCTGCCGCTCTATCCAGGGGCCGTCGTCGAGTCCTCGATGATCGCCAGCGGTGGCGCCAACACCGGCAACATGGTGATGTTCCACACCGCGGCGAAGCCGGCTGACGTGGTCGCCTTCTACAAGCAGAAGGCGGAAGGCGCGGGATTCGGCTCCACCTTCTCGAACCAGGCGGGAGACAACCTGATGTTCACCGCCGGCAAGGAGGGCAGCGAAGAGGGCCTGCAGGTGATCGCCACGCCGGCCGACGGGGGCGCCTCGGTCCAGCTCACCTGGACCCAGGGAAAGAGGGGCTGAGCGGCCTGCGCCTTGCGCGGGGGCTCGCTCACCGCTACCTCCAGGTCATGGCGTCAAACTGCGCCCACCCCCACGACCGGCCCGGCCTGAAAGGCCGCGCCCTCCAGGCCGAACTCGAGGCGGCGGAATTCCGCTGCGCCCGGTCTGACCAGCGGCTGACCGCGCCACGACGGCGGGTGCTGCAGCTGTTGCTGGAATCCGGCAAGCCGTCCAAGGCCTATGACCTGATCGCGGCCTACGGGGAAGCGGGCGCGCCGGCCAAGCCGCCCACCGTCTATCGCGCGCTGGATTTCCTCGAGCGCCAGGGCTTCGCCCACCGGATCGAGAGCCTGAACGCCTATGTGGTCTGCCGCCACGGCCCCGATTCCCACGCCGCCGCCTTCCTGATCTGCGACTGCTGCGGCGACACTCGCGAGGTGGAGCCCGTGGGAGCCAAGCAGTTGAACAAGGTCGCCGACGAGGCCGGTTACCGCCTGACCGTGGTCACCATCGAGGCGCATGGTCTCTGCGGCGCCTGCGCCGCATGACCCGCCGCGCCTCCGCGCTCGCCGCGGCCATCGCAGCGCTGGTGCTGCTGGGTTGCGGCCAGGCCAGCTCCCAGCAGGCCGAGATCGGGTATCTCGCGGCCGGCGCGATCCCCGATGCGATCCACATCCTGCCGCCGCCGCCCAAGGCGGGTTCGCCGAGCCAGGCGGCGGACGATGCGGCGTTCGCCTCGACCCGGGCGCTGAAGGGCTCCCCCCGCTGGTCGCTGGCCACCGACGACGCCGTCGCCAGCCCGCAGGCGGCGATCAAGGATTTCTCCTGCGCCCTCCGCGTACAGCTCGATCCCGCCGCCCTGCCGGCCCTCCAGCACCTGTTCGTCCGCGTCGGCCTGGATGGCCGCGGTGTGATCGACGCCCCCAAGGACCTCTACGCCCGGCGCCGGCCGTTTCTCGACCATCCCGGCGAGATCTGCATCGACCGCTCGGACTACCTCATCCAGAGCGCCTCCTATCCCTCGGGACACGCCACCATGGGCTGGACCTGGGCGCTCATCCTCGCCGAGCTGGCGCCGGACCGCTCGACCCCGATCCTGATGCGCGGACGGGCCTACGGCGAAAGCCGGGTCGTCTGCGGCGTGCACTACCCGTCGGACATCGAGGCGGGACGCAGCAACGGCGCCGTCCTCGTCGCCGCCCTGCATGGCGCCCCCGCCTTCCGCGCGGACCTGGAAAAGGCCCGCGCCGAACTGCAGGCGGTCCGCGATGCCCGGGGGCCCGCGCCGGATCCGGCGCGATGCAAGGTCGAGGCTGAGGCCGGCGCCCACCAGCCTTGGTAAGGCGCTAAGCCCGAACGACGAACACCACCAGGCGCCGCAGCGGATGCCCCTTTGGCAAAGCGGGATGCTCGAAGTCCCTCGCCGGATCGTGAACCATGCCGATCGCCTTCATCACGCTAAGTGATCGCAGGTTGGCGGGCGTGGTGAAGGCGACGACTTCGGACAGTCCCACCCTGTTCAATCCGTCATCGAGCGCGGCCCGTGCAGCCTCCCTGGCGTAACCGGCCCCCCAGGCGGGGCGAGCGATCCGCCAACCGATCTCATGGCCGGCCATGCCGAGACCCTCGCTGATCGGCATGGCGCCGACCGCGCCGACGAGTGCGTGATCGGCCTTGCGCTCGACCGCCCATCGGCCAAAACCGCGGCCGTCGATACAGGCATTGTACCGGTCGATGTTTGCGTCGTTCTGGGCTCGGCTGATCGATCCGCCGAGCCAATAGGCGAGTTCAGGATCGGCGTTGATGACCGCATAGGGCGCCCGATCCGCCTCGCACCAGCGACGCAGGATCAGCCGCTCGGTCTGGATCACCGCTCGAACACCTTCGCCGGGCCGATCGCCTCGTAGAGGTCGGTCCTGCGGTCGCGGAAGAACCCCCAGGCGGCGCGGTGGACCTGCAGGAAGTCCAGGTCGACGACGGCGACGATGACGCCCTGCTCCTCCCGTCCCAGCTCGGCGACCAGGTCGCCGCGGTGATCGGCGATGAAGCTGGAGCCATAGTAGGTCTGGCCCCCCGCCCCGCCCGGCTCGAAGCCGATGCGGTTGGCCGCCACCACCGGGATGACGTTCGACACTGCATGCCCCTGCATGGCCCGCCGCCAGGGATCGCGGGTGTCGAGCGAGGCGTCATGCGGCTCCGAGCCGATGGCGGTAGGATAGAACAGCACCTCCGCCCCCATCAGCGCCATGGCGCGGGCGGCCTCGGGGTACCACTGGTCCCAGCAGATGCCGGTCCCCAGCCGGCCGAAGCGCGTCTCCCAGACCCGAAAGCCGGTGTCGCCCGGGCGGAAATAGTACTTCTCCTGGTAGCCCGGCCCGTCGGGGATGTGGCTCTTGCGATAGACCCCGAGCGGCGCCCCGTCGGCGTCCAGCATCACCAGGCTGTTGTAATAGTGCGGTCCGTCCCGCTCGAAGATCGAGACCGGGATCGCCACCCCCAGCTCCGCCGCCAGCGGAGCCAGGGCGGCGACGCAGGGGTGCTCGCGCCAGGGATAGGCCGTCGAGAACCAGCGCTCCTCCTGGGTGACGCAGAAATAGGGGCCCTGGAACAGCTCGGGCGGCAGGATCACCTGGGCTCCGAGGCCTGCGGCTTCGCGCACCAGCTCCGCGACCTTGGCGATATTGGCGCCCATGTCCTCGCCAAAGGCGGCCTGGATCGCGGCGACGGTGAGGGTGCGGGCGGTCATGCCGGCTCCTGCTGGGTGATGCAGTGGAACGAGCCGCCGCCGGTCAGGAGAGCGCGAGAGCTGAGGCCGACCACCTCGCGCTCCGGGAACAGGCTCTTCAGCGCGTCCAGCACGAGGGCGCTGGCGGTCTCGTCGCCATAGACCGGCGCGATCACCGCGCCATTGGCGATCAGGAAGTTCATGTGCGAAGCCGCCATCGGCGCGCCGTCCTCATCTTCGACCAAGCCCGGCGAGGCGATCCGCGAGATCTGCAGCGGCGCGCCGCGGGCGTCGGTCATCCGGGAAAGCGCCAGGGCGGCGGCGTCATAGACCTCGGCGTTGGGATCGTTGGCCCCGAACGCCACGGGGCAGGCGACCACGCCAGGCGCGACGAAGCGGGCGAGGTTGTCGACATGGCCGTCGGTGTGGTCGCCGATCAGGCCGTCGTCCAGCCACAGCACCTTGCGGGCGCCCAGCGCGGTGCGCAGGGCGAGCTCGACCGAGCCTTCCGTCCACCCCGCGTTGCGGTTCGGGTTGAGCAGGCACTGGCGCGTGGTCAGCACCGCGCCCTGCCCGTCGTGGTCCATCGCCCCGCCTTCCAGCACGAAGTCGTGCGCGGTCAGCGTCTCGCCGGCGGCCCCGGCGATCTGGCCCGCGACCGTATCGTCGCCCTCGAGCACATATTTGCCGCCCCAGCCGTTGAAGCGGAAGCCGGCGGCGCAGAGCTCCTCGCCGTCGCGCAGGAAGATCGGCCCGGTGTCCCTGAGCCAGATGTCGCCGAAACGACCGTCGCACAGCTCGACCCCGGGGGCGCCGGCGATCAGCCGCCGGGCCGCGGCCATGGCCGCCTCGCCGCAGACCATCAGCCTGACCCGCTCCTGGCCCGGCCCGGCCAGCGCCAGCGCCAGCGCCGCCACCTCCTGCTGGGCAGGCTCCAGGTCGTCGGTCCACAGGTCCCCGTGGCTGGGAAAGCCGAGCCACATGGCGCGATGCCGCGCCCACTCTGGAGGAACCGTCAGGGTCATCGGCTCCCACTAGCACTGGAACACCGCCGAGGGGGAGACCGGCGAGCCCGTCGCCATGCGCTTTACTTCGCGTCCATCCCGCTCCAGGGAACGGTCCATGAACCGGCGCGCCGAGCCGCCATCCCGCCCGCCCGTGTTCGACGAGGCGACCGCCTGGCGCGCCGCCCTGGCGCTGGCCGCCGTTCTGACCCTGCTGCGGCTTGTGGCCCTGTTCGTCACCCCGCTGGAGCTCTATCCGGACGAGGCCCAGTACTGGCTCTGGTCGCGCGACCTGCACTGGGGCTACGTCTCCAAGCCGCCGATGATCGCCTGGCTGATCGCCGCGACCACCTCCATCGGCGGCGACGGCGAGGCCTGGGTGCGGCTGTCCGCGCCGCTGGTGCACGCGGGCGCCATGCTGGCCCTGTTCCGCGTGGGCCGCCGGCTCTACGGACCGGCTGAGGGACTGCTGGCGGCGGCCTTCTATGGATTGATGCCGGCGGTGCAGGTCTCGGCCCTGTTCATCGCCACCGACGCGCCGCTGATGCTGTTCCTGGCCCTGGCGCTGTGGGCCTACGTCGCCCTTCAGCAGACGGCCGACCCGCGCCGCCGTGCGCTCATCGCCGCCGGCTTCGGCGTGGCGCTGGGCCTGGGCTTCCTGGCCAAACAGGCGGCGATCTATGTCGGGCTCGGCGTCATCCTCCACGCCCTGGTCGATCGCGAGGCCCGGCGCGCCTGGAGCGGCTGGGCGTGGGCAGCGGCCCTGGCCGCCGCGGCGCTCGCCTTCGGCCCCAACCTGATCTGGCAGGCCGCGCACGGCTTCGCCACCCTGGCGCATACCACCCAGGTCAACGCCGCCTGGAGCGGGACCCCGTTCCACCCCGGCAAGCTCATCGAATTCCTGCTTGGCCAGCTGGGCGTGATGGGCCCCATCCCCTTCGCGGTCATGATCGGCGGCGCCGTGCTCCTGGCGCGCCGCAAGGCGCTCTGGCCGCAGGACCGGCTGCTGCTGTGCTTCGCCCTGCCGCCGCTGGTCCTGGTCTCGATCCAGGCCCTGGTCTCCCACGCCCACGCCCACTGGGCGGCGGCAGGCTACCTGGCCGGCGCCGTCCTGGCCGCCGCGTGGCTCATCCGCTGGCGGGCGAAGGGCTGGATCATCACCGCCGTCGCGCTGCAGGCGGCCGTGGCCGCCCTGCTGATCGTCGTGGTCTGCCTGCCCTCGATCGTCGACGCCGTGGGCCTCGGCCGGCGGCTGGCCCGCCAGCGCGGCTGGGCCGAGACCGCCCAGCTGGTCACTTCCGCCGCTCGCGACACCGGCGTCACGGCCATCGCCGTAGAGGACCGCTACTTGTTCAACGAGCTGGCCTACTACGGCCGCGCCTATCTGGACGCCCCTGGCGCCCCGCCGCTGCGGATGCGTCCCGCCGCCAAGGCCCTGAACGAGGCCGAGCTCTCCGCCCCGCTGCAGCCCGCGGAGGCGCGCCGCGTGCTGATCGCCGAGACCGCCGGCCTGCCGCCCACGCCCCGCCTGCCGTCCGACTTCGCCGACGCCAAGCCACTACCAGGCCGCACCATCGCGCTCGGCGGCCGCAAGACGCGCGAGGTCCAGCTCTGGCTCGGCCAGAGCTACCTCACTGGCCCGACCACACCGCCTTGATCACCCGGTCCTTGCCGCAGCCCTGGCGGTATTCGCCGTAGGCCTCGGGGTTCTTGCGGGCATAGTGCTGGTGATAATCCTCGGCCGCGTAGAAGGGCCCCAGCGGCAGCACCTGGGTGACGATCTTGGCTTTCAGCTTCGGCTGCGCCTGGGCGATCGCCTGCTCCGCCGCCCGCCGCTCGTCGGCGTTGGCCACAAAGATCGCCGGCCGGTACGACGCCCCCCGGTCACAGAACGCCCCGCCCCCATCGGTCGGATCGGTGATCCTCAGATACCGGGCGACCAGCTGCGGATAGCTGATCTTCGCCGGATCATAGGTCACCTTGATCGACTCATAGTGCCCGGTCGTCTCGGTGACGACGTCCCGATAGGTCGGATTGGCCAGATGCCCGCCCGAGTACCCCACCACGCTGGAGACCACCCCCGGAACCGGATCCATGTCGTGCTGCATCGACCAGAAACACCCGCCGGCGAACACGGCGGTCTGCAGGCGCGCGGCGGCGAGCGCGGGCGCGACGGCCAGGAGCATCAACCCCAGGCCGACGGCGAAGATCGGGGAGAGCTTTTTCATCCCGCAAAGGTGGCGGAGGCGCGCGGCGGGATCAAGGCGCCCAGCGCCGCCGCGTCGCCTGGCCGCCTGTCACGCAGGGCGAACAGTGAACTCACCGGTACGCCCAGACGTCGGGGATGCAATCTCGGCCTCGAAGCTTTCGATAACAGCGCTCAGAAGTTCGTCCCTCGCCCCGTACCCCTCCGACGCGAGAGCGTCAGCGATGTGCTGCACCGCGTCGGCGATGATGACGCCCCAGGCTCGGGTCTCAGTCTTGATTCCGTCCGCGGCATACCTGCCCACGCACAGACAGCAGTGAAGGCCTCGCTCAGCGATCCAGACGCGAAGCACCTCGACGGACTGTTCGTCCCGCATAGCTGCTGGTGGAACGGCGAGGACCTTCATCAACGTCTCCATTGCGTCGTCGACCACCAGTACCAGTAGTTCGACCAAGATCCGCGCCGGGTCGAAGACACACATCCCGCGTTCAGACCCGCACTAATCCAGCGTCGTCCGGTACCGCAGGATCGCCAGGGTCGAGACCGCCAGGACGAACAGCCCCAGCGCGCCCATGCTCGGCCACATCTCGGCGAAGCCGTGGCCTTTCAGGAGGGCGCCGCGGACGATGCGGAGGAAGTGGGTCACCGGGATGGCTGTGCCGATCGCCTGGGCCCAGCCGGGCATGCCGCTGAAGGGGAACATGAACCCTGACAGCAGGATCGAGGGCATGATGTAGAACACCGAAAGCTGCATCGCCTGGCGCTGGTTGACAGCCACGGTCGAGACCAGGAAGCCCAGCGCCAGGCTTCCCAGGATGAACAGCAGCACCCCCACCGCCAGCGCGCCCCAGCCGCCGAGCATCGGCACGTCGAACAGCCCCCGCGCCAGGGTCAGGATCACGGCGGCCTGCACCAGCCCGACCAGCACATAGGGGGCCAGCTTGCCGACCATGACCTCCAGGGGCTGGACCGGCGTGGCGAGCAGGCTCTCCATCGTGCCCCGCTCCACCTCGCGGGTGACGCCGAGCGCGGTCATCATCACCAGGGTCATCGACAGCACGACGCCCAGCAGGCCCGGGACGATGTTGTAGGACGACAGCCCCTCGGGATTGAACTTGCGGTGCACGATCACCTGGAACGGCGCATCCCCCGCCGGCTGGACGCCCAGCGCGCCGGTCATGTCGTGGGCCAGCGCCAGGCTCGGCAGCTGCGACAGCGCCGTGATCGCCCCGCCGGTGGCGGTGGGATCGGCGGCGTCGGCCTCCACCAGGATCTGCGGATCGTCGTGGCGGACCACCCGGCGG
>FTHA01000842.1_pt1 | contig 13224 bp, 13 predicted proteins | sample 1640771 | NCBI WGS metagenome assembly FTHA01 (sample SAMEA3914789, study PRJEB12502) | metagenome | biome: forest; material: soil | place: Canada | collected 2011-07-03 | depth 0.3 m | reverse complement strand
GATGCCGATCGAGAGCACCAGGCCGAACATCGAAAGGTTGTTCAGCGAGAAGCCGAAGGCGGCCATCACCGCCAGCGTCCCGATCAGGGAGACCGGGATTGTCACCAGCGGGATCACCGCCGTGCGCCAACGCTGCAGGAACAGGATCACCACCAGGACCACCAGCGCCAGGGCGTCGAACAGGCTCCGCTGCACCTTCTCCACGGCGGCGGCGATGTAGGTCGTGGGGTTGTAGATGATCTCGTAGGCGATCCCGGGCGGGAACTGGGCCTTCATCTCGTCCATGGCCTTGCGGATCGCAGCGGCGGTCCTCAGGGCGTTGGAGCCAGGGGCCTGCTGGACGCCCAGGGAGACGGCGGGCTTGAGGCTCTTGTAGGCGTTTATCGAATAGTTCTGGGCGCCGAGCTCGACCTTGGCCACGTCCGAGACGCGGGTCACCCTGCCCTCGGCGTCGCGCTTGATGACGATCTGAGCGAACTCCTCAGGAGTGGCGAGCTTGCTGCGGGTCTGGACGCTGAGCTGGTTGGCGGCGGGACTGTCGTTGAAGGGCGGCCCGCCCACGGAACCGGCGGCTACCTGCAGGTTTGCCCCCCTTAGCGCCGCGACGATCTCCTGGACCGTCAGGTCGCGGGCGGCCGCCTTGTCCGGATCGATCCACACGCGCATGGCGTAGTCGCGCGCGGCGTTGACACCCACGTCGCCGACGCCGGGCACGCGCAGCAGCCGCTCGCGCACCTGCAGGGCCGCGTAGTTGGCGACGTACTTGCGGTCCACCGAGCTGTCCAAGGCGTACATGTGGACGATCAGCAGGGTGTCGCTCTGGCCCTTGCGCACAGTGACGCCGAGGTTTCGCACCTCATCGGGCAGCTGGGGGATCGCCGACTGGATGCGGTTCTGGACGTTGACCTGAGCCTTGTCGATGTCCGCCCCCAGCTTGAAGGTGACGGTGATCGAGACCCGCCCTTCGCCGATCGCCGAGGAGGACATGTAGAGCATGTCCTCGACGCCGTTGATCTGCTGCTCCAGCGGCGCGGCCACAGTGTCGGCCAGCACCTCGGCCGAGGCGCCGGGATAGAGCGCGGTGACCTGGACGGTCGGCGGGGCGATCTGGGGGTACTCGTCGACGGCAAGCTTGGGGTAGGCGATCAGCCCAAGCAGGGTGATGATCGCCGAGATCGCGGCGGCGAACACCGGCCGCTCGATGAAGAAGTGGGAGATCCGCACAGCCGGGCCCGCCTCAGCGGGCGCCTCCGGCCGGAAGCGAGAGGCGGCCGCTTTCGCCGAGCGATACGCCCGACGGGAATGCCGTGATCGGGCCGACCCTGGCGTCGACTTTGCGTCCGGGTCGCGCTCTTTGCACCCCGCTGATGACCACCCTGTCGCTCGGCGAGACGCCTGAGCGGATGACCCGCAGCCCGTCGATCAGCCGCCCCGGCTCGACCTCGCGCTGGCTGACGACCCCACCCGCATCCACCACATAGACCACCTGGCGGGTCTGATCGGTGACCACCGCGGTGTCCGGCACCAGGAGCGCGTCCGTGGCCTGGGAGGCCATCAGCCGCATCTGGCCATAGAGGCCGGGCGTCAGGAAGCCGGTCGGATTGGGCAGCACGGCGCGGCCGCGGATGGTGCCTGAGCCGCGGTCGATGGCGTTGTCCAGGAAGTCGATCCGCCCCTTCCATCGGTAATCAGGCTCATCCTGGAGGCGGATCTCCACGGCGTTGGCCTGGGCCCGGCCGATTTGGCGCTGGTACTTCAGGAACTTCGCTTCCGGCGCGTCGAACACGAACCGGATCGGATCCTGGGTTGCGATGGTGGTGAGCAGGCTGGTCTGGGCCTCCACAAGGTTGCCGACCGCCAGGCGCCGATAGGATATCCGGCCCGACTCGGGCGCGATCACGGTGGTGAAGGAGAGGTTCAGCGCCGCGGCGTCTTCGTTTGCCTGGGCCGCCGCGAGGTCGGCGGCTGCCTGCTGCTGGGCTGCTACGCGCGCATCGCTCAGCGACTGGCTGATCACGCGGCTGGCCAGCAGCGATGCGGCGCGCTTGAGCTCGGCGTCGGCGTTGGCCAGGGAGGCCCGCGCCCGTGCGCTCTGAGCCCGGGCCTGCGCCAAGGCGGCCGCGTAGGGCCGCGGATCGATGACGAACAGCACCTGGCCCTTCTTGACCATCTGCCCGTCCTTGAAGCGCGCCTGATTCAGCAGGCCCGAAACGCGGGGCCGGACCTCGACCATGTCGACCGCCTCGAAGCGACCCGAATAGTCGTCCCAGTCGAGGATCTTGCGCTGCAGGGGCTGGGCGATCACGACGACGGGAGCCGGATCAGGCGGAATCACCTTCTTGGCGCAGCCGGCTGCCCACACCAGGAACACAGCACAGGACGTCGCCCGCCAAACCCGCCCCATGCAGATCCCGCCGCTCCCCTTCAACTCATTGAGTAGTCTCCCATGGTTTGCATCGCGCATCCAAGCCTTGCGGCCATCCAGGCGCCGGTCGGGAACCCTGCCCAGTGGCGGCTCTCGACGATTTGGGCCAAGCTCCGCGGAGCGGGGCGCCCATGCCAGGACCAGTGGAGGGAAAGATGACAAGATACTACGGCGGCGCCTTGATGCTGGTGATGGCGGCGAGTCTCGCCTTCGCGCCCGGCGCTCAAAGCGCGCAGGCGGACCCGGCTCCTCTCAGCTTGTCCTTCCTGAAGTTCACCGTGTCGGACCTTCCGACCATGCAGGCCTTCTACGAGAAGGCCTTCGGCATGCGACAGCAGAAGCGTCTGGATAGCCCGGCCTTTACGGAGGTCATCCTTTCCAGCCCCAACGGGCTCGACCTCGCCCTCGTGTATTACAAGGACAATCGCAAGATCACCCTGGGCAACGCCAACGGGCCCATCGGCTTCTACCTCACAGACGTGGATGGGGCCTACGCCGGGGCCATGGCGGCCGGCGCCGGCTCTCGTTCCAGCCCCAGGAGCGCGGGCAACGCGCGGGTGGCTCTGGTCACGGATCCCGAAGGCCACGAAATCGAATTGCTGCACCTCGATTAGATGCGTCGCGACGATGCGCGCATCCCGAAGCGTTCGAGATCATGAGAGCCCGTGGTTCCGCCTGCTAGGGCTCAGCGGCAAAGCCACTCTGTCGGAACGGCGCCTCGGCGCTCGACGCTCCAGTTCTCCAATAGAGTGCGGAACTACTCGCGAATGCAGTCGACAGCATCGACGCCGCCGCCGTGGGTGCGACTGTAGGTGACCGTGAACCACGGATTTCCACGGGTGTCGGCTCCCCGGTATTGCGAGCTGACCACGACGAACGCGCCAAATCCGGCTGTCCAGGTGATTGCGCCATCGGCCATGGCGTAGGCTTTGAAGCCGCCCGACGGTTCAGCATCCGGACCGCGATAGCCGCCGCCGCGAATGTCGACGTAGCCTGGTGCGCCGCCATTCTGGAAGTCACAGGCATAGCGACCAGACGGGAGGGCGCCGCCGCGGCCCGCAGGGGCGGCGGCGGCCACCTGCCGGATCGGCGCTGAGGCATCGCCACCGGCCAGCAGATGGTCTGCGTATTGCTCGTTGGCCGTGGCGGCTTCCCGTAGCGCCCTCATGTTTGCGTCGGCATTGCCCTCTGCGGCAAAGGCGTCGGCAGCCTTTTGAAAGCCGTTGGCAGCCGCATCGAACTTTCCCTGGGCTTGCCACTGCAGCGCCGCCCGCTCCCACCCCTGTCCCGAGACAGCGGCGACCGCGCTGCTGGCCAGGCCAGAGCCGAGCACGCAGGCCAAGACCATCGCGACGCCCGTGTGGGACTGTGACATCGTCGATCCCCGCAGATGCGTCGGCCTCGCCGACCCGGCCGTCAGCAACGCGCGCCTGATTGCGGATTAGCAAGCGCCGAGCCGAGTGGGCGCTCGGAACCTGAGCCGTGCTCGAGTCAGTCTGGTACAAGATGCAGGCGAAGCGCCGCAGCTGATCCAAGCCTTGAGATAGAGAGCACGATGGCTGACGAAGTCGAGATTGCGACCCTGGGAACGCTCGGCGGACTGCTACGGCGTTCGGGGCATCGCGTTCCGCCTGCGGGCGCCATCTGTGACAACTGCGCGAGCCTGCTGCGGGGGCCGTGGTGCTACGCCTGCGGCCAGGAATATGGCGAGACCCGGCGCTCGATCGCCGATCTTCTGTGTGAAGCGTTCGAGGGCCTTTTCCACGCCGACGGCAGGCTGTGGAAGACCTTGCCCCGGCTCTTCCTGCATCCGGCGCAGCTCACGAGGGACTATGTCGAGGGCAAGCGGGCGCCGCAGGCGCCGCCGTTCAGCGTGTTCCTCGTCATGGTGGTGCTGTTCGTCTTCATCAGCGGGGCGACCGAGAAGCATGCGGCCGCGCGGGCGGCGAGCGGCTCGCGGCCGCCCGCAGCGCTCGCCATCGATACGGCGCCGGCCGCGGACGACACGCCGCTGTATGGCTGGATCAAGGCGCGCGAGCGCGTGGCGATGGCCCAGCCCGAACGGTTCGCCATGGTGGCCGAGACCTGGGAGCACCGGCTGGCGATCGTCATGCTGCCGATTGCGACCCTGCTACTGACCGCGCTGTTCGCGTTCGACAGACGGTTCCTGGTGCACGACCACCTGGTCTTCTCTATGCACTCGTTCGCCTTTGCCGGACTGGTCCTGGCCGCGGCGATGCTGGCAGCCGTGGTGGTCGGCGACTGGGCGGTGTGGCTCTGGCTGCTCCTGCCGCTCCACCTGTTCTTCCACATGCGCGGGTTCTATCGGACCAGCGTGCCTGGGACCCTGGCCCGCATGGGCTTGCTCTATGGCGTTTCGGCGGTCTGCTTCGTCTCCCTGCTGTTCGCCCTCATCCTGATCAGCCTGTCGGCCATGACGGCCTGATCGGGGCGAAGGAATGCGGCGGGGTTCCCAGCCCGCCGTGGTAAGGGTTGGCGAGGCCGGCGCGGAGCGCCCTGGTCCGACAATCGGAGATCCATCCATGAATCAAGAGATTAGTCGCCGCGTCGCCCTTGGCGCCGCGCTGGTGGCGATCGCGGCCCCAGGGACCACTCTGGCCGCTGGCTCGTTCTGGCTGGTGCCGTCGAACCAGAAGCTGGATCCCGCCAATGGCGCGCCCCTGCCGCCGGCGCCCCAGGCGGAGCCAGACTCACCGGAAATCGAGGTGGAAAGTCCTAAGGCGAACGGCGGGCCGATCCATGCGCCGGTGAGCATCGCCCTGAAATTCGTTCCTGCAGCCGGGGCCACGATCGACCCGGCGGCCTTCAAGGTGGCGGTGCGGATCCTCGGCGGCTGGATGGACGTGACCTCCGAAATCCGCAAGCGGGCCCAGGTCAAGGCCAGTGGCGTGCAGGTCGCTGGCGCGATGCTGCCCAAGGGCAAGCACCGCATCCGCCTGCAGATCAAGGACGACAAGGGCCGCCAGGGCGAGAGCGTGATCGCGTTCGAGATCGCCTGAAGCTCAGACCCCGCCGTCGGACGTCCGGACGCGGATCATGGCGGCGGACACGCTGACGCTGGCGGCCTTGGCGCGCGCCAGGGCCGTGCGCAGGTCGCTGAGGAACTCACGCTCGGTGGCGTAGTCCGACAGGTCGGTCCCGAACATCGGTCGCTCCGAGGCGACCGCCAGGATCACTTCGTCGCCGTATGGCGCGGCGACCTGGAAGCGAACGCCCCGGCGGCCGTCGGCGCCCAGCCTGACGATGCGCCGTCCGTCGACGCCGGGGGCCGGTGTCCCGCGATATAGCTCCACCGCGCTGCCGTCGGCCTGCAGATAGATCACGTGCAGATAGGGCCGCACGGCCGTGGTCTCCGCCTCGACCGTGAAGATGTCGTCCTTGGCCAGACGAATCGGGTCGCCCGCCGGTGCGGGCCCTTGCTCGCGGCCGATACGCAACGCCGCGCCGGGCGCCGTCAGGGCGGTCAACAGCGTCAGTTCGGCCTCGCACTGCGGCCAGGGACGATGCGCGACACTCCACTGCAAACCGGGCGCGATCGAGAGAGCCCGCGCCTTCAGGGCGGCGATCTCGAGCGCCGAGCCCGCGAAACCCCCGACCCGGGGGGAGCCCTCCGGACCGGCGGAGACGTCAAGGAGGGCGCATTGGCCGCCCGCGAGAACCGCGCGCAACTGGTCTTCAACCGGGACATCGTGCGGGGCGGGAGCGGGAGGGACAGCCGCGATGGCGTCATCCTCTTGCTCCAGCGGTTCAAGCACATAGGCCTCGCCGACCAGGTTCTGGAATGTCAGGTAGTCGATCCAGAGATAGCCGCCGTCACCCCAACCGGTCCCCCATGAGTTGATCAACCTGAAGGCCTGGCGGCGATCATCGTAGCCGACCAACGCCAGGGCGTGCATGCGCTCGGCTCCGGAAGGGTTCCAGCGATCGAACCGCTCGTCGGAATGATAGACGCCGGTGAAGTTGCGCAGACCCTGGAAACCATGCGGCATGCTGATGCCGAAGACGACGGGATGCCCCCGCCACAGCTCTCCCTTGATGTCGTCGATGACCAGGGGATTGCGCCAGTCGTCCTTGAGCGCCGAGCCTTCGGTCGGCTTGTGTTCCACGGCGCGCCATCCGGCGATCCGGAAGCGCGCCGCGATCGCCCGAAGGGACTGTGGCGGCGGCAGCTGACACTGGCCGGCGGTGTAGGGAAACTCAGTGATCGTCGAGGCTCCCTCCCGCGTCAGCAGATCCAGCGACTGCTGCATCATCGCGCCGCGATGGCACTGTGGGTCGGTCGTCAGGGAGTTGTAGATGTAGGCCGGGCTGATGATGTCGCGCGGTGCATCGGGGCGGCGCGACATCGGCGCCGAGGCGAGGAAGGAGCGGGCCGCGTATCCCACGGCCCAGGCGGTGCAAGCCCCCTCATTGCCCTGGACGCCCGGCGGCGGAAACCGGCCGCTGAGATCCTTCGATTCGCCGAAAAAGCTCCTGAAGCGCTGCACGCTCGGAAAGGCGGCGTATGCTTGGGGCGTTACCGGAATGAAGCCGGTGCCGAAGTCGGACTCGTCTTCGGCGGCCCGCGCGATGGGGGCAAGAGCGCCGCAGACCACCGCCGCAAAGACCACAGCAATGCAGCGCCGGCGGTGAGGTCGAAACTGGTTCTGCGGCCAGGACAGATGGCGCTCCTAACCGCCCACGGCGGCGGTTCCCGGCGGACACCCGGGGTTCAGATCGCGGACGAAAAGGACGTTGTGCACCGTGTGGTCCTCGGGAGTGACGACGACCAGGGCGGAGTAGCCTTTGACCGGCTGATAGAGTCGCCAGCCGGCGACGCTCTGGACGGCGCTGACGAGCAGCGTGATGTGCCCAAGGATGCCTCTCGTGCCCTCGTTGATGGCGCAGGTTCGGACCGCGCCCCCCTGGCGTCGAACCTGGTCCAGCCATTGGCTCATGCGTTCCGGGACAGCGCGGGCGCGGTAGGCGCCGTCCACTCCGACATCCACCCTGTCGAGGCGCGCATCGAGGGACTCGTGCACCTGCATGTCGAACGCACCGGTGTCGGTCCAGTCGAAGCGAGGCTTGGGTGTCGGCTTGGGGCCGGTCCAACGGCCGACCACGTCCGCCAGGATCGTGGCGTTGGCGACTTCGCTGTTGTCGAGGGCGGATGTGGCGGTCGCGCTCGGAGCGCCACTGGCCAGCGAACCGCTCGCCAGCGCCAGGACGATCGCCAAGGGGAGAAGCTGTCGCACCTAGGCTCCAGCGACCCTGCGGGTGAACTGGACCTGGGTGACCTCTCCGGATTCCGGCTCGAGCCACAGGACTGCGTCGTAGGCCTTCGCCGGGGCGTAGACGTTCACGCGTGGCGCGAACAGCTGCTTGAGCGCGCGGAACAATGAAAAACCCCGGCCACCGCAATTGATCGCCTTGCGCGAGACCTCTCCGCCCGTGCGCTGCACCTCGGCGAGCCAGCCGGCGAGCGGTTTGGGCGGGTCGGAGGCCGAAAAAGGTTGGTCGGTGTCTATGACCACGCTCTCGGCCTGCTGGACGAGGAGCCGATTGAGGTTGGCGTCGAAGTCCTCCGCTCCCAGTTTGAGGTCGGCGTGCGCGAAAGAGCGTTCGCAGTTCGTCACCGGCGCAGGATCTGGCGCCAGTTCCGGCAGCGCACGCTTCTGGGGGTTTGGCGCCGGCGGGCACGCCTCGGGCCGCAGAATGCGCACACCCCGGGTCCCACACTCATCCTGGCCTTCTTGGGCGCTGGCGCCCTGGGCCCGCGGGTGACCTGGCGACGCAACGAGGGTTGCCGCGACGAAGGCGGCGAGACAGGCAACCTTACGCAAGATGTTCCCCCTGGATCGGTCACCATTAGACCCGTTGGCGCCAGACGCGAAATAGACGGCCGCACAGCAGGTCCTGTTCACGCGCCTGCCCAAAGCCCATGATGACGCCGCGCGCGACGGACTCCGACGCGGCGGCAGGGGCTCCCATGCGCTGGTTCACCGGTTTCGCGGTCCTGCTGACCTTGATCATGGGTCATGCGCAGGCATGGGCCGACCCGCAAAGGCTCGCCTTGGTGGTAGGCAACGCGACCTACACGACGTTCCCCAAGCTGGTGAATTCGGTGAACGACGGTCGGGACATGGCCGCGGCGCTCAGGGGCCTGCATTTCGATGTGGTGGAAGCGACGGACGTCACCCTGCCGGGTTTCAACCAGGCCCTGGCCAGGCTGATCGCCAAGGTCCGGCCCGATGACGTGGTGGTGATCTTCTACGCCGGGCACGGGATGATGGGCCTGACGTCGGAGACCTCCAACGACTTCGACAACTACCTCGTGCCCGTCGACGCGACCCTGACCACTCCGCAGAAGGTGTCTACCGGGTCCTTGGCGCTGCACACCATCCTGGACGCTCTGGAACGGGCGCGGGCCGGGCCCCGTCTTGTGATCCTGGACGCCTGCCGCGACAATCCCCTGGCGCCTGACTGGGCCGACTACGCTTCCGAACGCCCGCCGACGACCGGCCTGATGCAGCCGTCTTCCGCCGCCTTGAAGGACGTCTACATCGCGTTCGCGACCTCGCCAGGCAAACGGGCCGGCGACAACCAGGACGGCAAGAACGGGGCCTTCACCGAGGAAGTGCTCAGGCGCATCGCCACCCCAGGCATTACGGTGAACGCTCTGTTCGAGGCGGTCGCGTCCGCCGTTGAGCAAAAGACGGCCACCAGGCCTCCGGCGCAGACGCCATGGTTCGCCGCGGGCGGCGGCTCCGCAGCCAACCTGGTGCTGAACCCCGTGGCCGGCGCCCCGGCGCCGACCGCCGATCCCATGACGCTCGACCTGGGCCTTGTGCGCCAGGCGCAGGAGTGCGGCCTGGCGATCTGCCTCGAAGGCGCGGCTGCCGAGGTTCGATCGGAGACGATACGCGACGCCCTGTCGCTGCGCGCCAGGTCCCTGCGTCTGGCCGCGCGCCAATATTTTCCTCCATCGCCGCCGGGCCCGCTGCCAGCGCCGCCGACGTTGGACGAGCGCCAGCTCGGCGCCGACGCCCGGCGATTCCTCGCCGCAAACCGGGGGACACTCAGCGGCTGGACGGCCATCGGCGACGCCCTGATGTCCGGCGGCGAGGGATTTGTGCGGGACGAGCAAACAGCGATGCGCTGGTACCGCGCGGCGGGGCTCGCCGGATCGGGAGCGGCCGCCTTCGCGGTGGGATCGGCTCTGCACAAGGGGATGGCGGGAATCCCGGCGAATCCCTCGGAGGCCTACCACTGGTTCCAGCGCGCCGCGGACCGCAACCATCCCCAGGCGCTGGGCCTCCTTGGCGAATACAACGCCAGGGGCCTGGGCGGCCGCGCCGCCAGCGCGCCGGAAGCCTACACCTGGTTCCTGCAAGGGTTCGCCTTCGGCGACGCGTATTCGACTCGTCGGCTGGCTGACTTCACTTTCGACGGGACAGGCGGACAGCCCCGTGATCCGCTGAAGGCCCAGGCCCTGTACCGCAAGGCCGCCGACCTGGGCGATCCGGAGGCGATGATGCGGGTCAGCGACTTCATCAGCTTCTCGCGCAACGATCCGGTTTCGGGACTCTACGGCACGCCGCAACAGGCCCAGGCCTGGCTCATGAAGGCGGCGGAGTCGGGCTACCTGGACGCCTACGACAGGATCGCGCTGAACTACCATCTCGGCCAAGGCGCGCCGAAGGATGACATCGAGGCGCTCCGCTGGCTGTCGCGGGCTGCGGAGCGTGGATCCGACGGCGCCATGTATTCGATCGCCATGGCCTACGCCAAAGGCGACTACGGCCTGGCCAGGGATTGCCACCAGGCGGGCCGATGGCTGCGGCGCGCCGAGGTGGCCGGAAGCTACTTCGCGCGGCTCGAGGCCTACTCGGTCGCAAAGAGCTGCGAGTCCTACCAGTGAAGTCGCCCCGGCTCGTCTTGCTCCTTCTGGCGACCTTCGTCCTGGCGCGCCCGGCATGGGCGGACACAGGCGCCGCTCTGATAATTGGCCAAGGAGCCTATGCCGCGGCGGGTCCGTCCTCGTTCTCGAAGGCTGATGCGGCGGAGATCGCCGCCACGCTGGCGGCGGGCGGGTGGCGCGTGCAGCGGGGCGAGGACCTTACCGCGGCCCAGCTGGAAGAGGCGTTGAGTCGTTTCGCAGCCGGCGTGGCGCCGAACGAGGCGGTGTTCGTCTACTATTCGGGCCTGTCAGCGAAGGGGGCGGCGGGAGCATCGGGCATCGACAATGTGATGCTGGGTGTGGACGCCGCGCCGGCGGCCCAGGGCGATCTGCCCGCCGCGGGCCTGCCGTTCGGGCGGCTGATGGCGACGCTGAACAAGTCGACCACGGCGGCAAAGGTGATCATCATCGATGCGGCCCGGCCCAACAGGTTCGAGGCGGATTGGGCCGCACCCCCTGGACTGGCCGAACCCACCAGCTTCGCCCTGCGCAATGCTTTCGTCGTCCTGCCGTCACCTCCCGGCAAGCTCGCCGGGGAGGGGCTGTTCGCCCCGGCGCTGGCGCAGGCGTTGAAGCGGCCCGGCGTGTCGATCAATCAGATCATGATCGACCTCTCGACGGTGGCGGACCGAGAGTCCGGCGGAACCCAGGCGGCCTGGTTCTCCGGCTCCGCATCGTCCGGTCGCCTGGCGCCTCGTCCGGGCGAGATGCAGGCGCCGGCCGATCAGCAGCTGTTTGATCAGGCGGTCGCATGCGGAACCGAGACGTGCCTGCTGCAGGCCGCGGCGCGGGTGTCGGACGCCGGGCGCGCCATCGACCTTCGGCTTCGGGCCGATGTCGCCGGGGTGGAATACCTGCCGCCGCAGCGCCGGGCGCACGCCGCCGCAGCTGGAGCGCCCAGCTTTGTCGAGTCCTTCACCGAAGCCAACAGGTCGAGCGCCGCGGGCATGAGCCTCATCGGCCACAACTACCTGAACGGCGAGGGGGGATTCCCGAAGGATCCGGCCCAAGCCTACACTTGGCTGATGCGCGCAGCGGCGGCCGGCGACGGGCCCGCCAACTATCTGGCGGGGATGTTCTTCGAGACCGGCGGGCCGCCGGTCAATCATGTGGATCGCTACGCCGCGGTCGGCAACTTCAAGATCGCCGCCGACAAGGGCGTCCCCGAGGCCCAGTACCAGCTCGGCCTCTACTTCTATCGCGGCGACGCCGGCCTGCCCAAGGACCCGGTGCAGGGGGCCCGGTGGATGACCAAGGCCGCCGACGCGGGCAATGTGCGGGCCCAGGACGTGCTCGCCGGGCGCATCCAACCCTAGGTCAGGGCGCCGTGAAGGCGGCGACGGTCTCGCCGCTGGCGATCACATGGCCGGTCATGGCCTTCACCAGGTCCGCATGCGCGGCGCCGTCCGCCAGCGGAAGGACAGTATCGAGCGCGAAGACCTGCAAGTGATAGTGGTGCGGCTTGCCGGCGGCGGGTTTGGGCGGCAGATACCCGGCCTCGCCGGCGCTGTTGGCGCCGACTTTGAGTCCCGGGGGATCGGTGTCCCAGGCTTCGTCGGCGGGGACGTTGGTGACGAACTCGGGCACGTTGAACAGCGTCCAGAACACGGACGGGCCGGCGGGAGCGTCGTCCTCCATCAGGACCACGTAGCTGCGGACGCCTTCTGGCCCGCCCGTCCAGTAGACGTCCGGCGACACGCCCCGGCCATAGCCGGTTGCGCCGATCGGCAAGGCCCCGCCGGCCGCGGCGAAGGAGCCCACATCCACAATCCCGCCGTTCCGAGGCGGCAGCTGGTCGATGGTCACCGACGCTGAGAAGGCCGGGGCGGGCGCCAGAATGGCGGCGGCAAGGGCGGCGGCGAGCATCAGTGATCTCATGGGCGGTCCCGATCCATCTAGTTGATCTTGGTGATCTTCAGGGCGCCGGAGACACCGCAGATCCATTCCTTGTCCCGCGAGATGACGCAGGATTCCACCGCCTCCACCCGCCGATAGCTCATCAAGTCCCTGCATTGCTCGCAGACGACGGGGGTGCTCGTCACCGGGACGGCACCCTAGCACCTAATCCAGCAGCGGAGACCGGCCATCGCGAGGCCCGCCAGGGCCTCGGCCGGATCTGGTGGGAGCCTCCGGTGCGCGAGAACGTTGTTCATCTGTCCGGCGGGAGCGTTATGCTGCCCCCGGTTCAGGGAATCAGGCGCGGCTTGGACATGGACGGCTCGGTGGACTTCCCGCTGACTTCGGCGCCTCTGGGCGTCGCGCGCTCGCCGCACGGCCGGCGGCGGCCACCCCGGCTGATCATAATCAAGCGCCATCACGGCAACCGTGCGCTCGGCCTGGTCCTGCTGGGTTTCATCCTCGGCGCAGCGGCGGCCATCGCCCTGATGTTGCACGCGCAGGCGCCGGTCGTGCAGGCTCCCGCGGCCTTCCGCGCTCCCACCGCACCCGTCGTCCCGGCGCCTCGCGTGTGGGCGGCGGCGCAGCCACCAGGTCCGGTCGTTCCACCGGCCAAGACCCGGGGCCCGTTGCCGACGCCTTCAGCGGCGAAGCCGCGGACGCAGGCTCCGATAAGCGCGCAGACGGAGGAAGACGCGGCGGCGGCCGGCATGACCTCCCGGCGTCCGAAGACAGCGGCGGTGCAGGCCGATCAGCTCTTCTGATCGCGGCGATCCAGCAACTCCAGACGGCGGCCGGCGCTCCAGATCTCCACGAAGGAGTGACCACCGGAGGCATTGAGCGCCGCGGCGCGCGCCGCGTCGTCGTCAGGACAGTTCAGGGTCCGCGTCTCGAGGACGGCGCCGGTCCGGCTGAGGAGTAGCAGACGATAAGCTGGCATACT
>FTHA01001363.1_pt1 | contig 13298 bp, 11 predicted proteins | sample 1640771 | NCBI WGS metagenome assembly FTHA01 (sample SAMEA3914789, study PRJEB12502) | metagenome | biome: forest; material: soil | place: Canada | collected 2011-07-03 | depth 0.3 m | reverse complement strand
GTGAAGGGCGTGCCGGGCATGACCGACCCGGTGATCGCCTTCATCCCGGAGTCGATCAATCCGGGCAACCTGGTCGTCTACCACGGCGACAGGTTCCCGGCCTGGAAGGGCGACATCCTGATGGGGACCATGACGCGCTCGGTGTGGCGCGCGGCCCCCGACGGCAAGGGCGGCGTGACCGGGCAGGAACGCATGCTGACGGAGCTGAAGCAGCGCTTCCGCGACACCCGCGTCGGTCCCGACGGTCTGATCTATCTGCTGACCGACGAAACGGGCGGGGCCGTCCTGCGCATCGAGCCGGGGAAGTGAATGCGGGCGGCGAGGCGCGGTTGCGCCTCGCCGCTCCGGTTCTCGCCTCGCTACTGCGGGGTCACCTTGGTGGTGGTGGTGATCTGAGCCAGGGGAGCGGGCGCCGCCTGGGTGGACGCCGTGGTGGTGCGGCGTATCACCTTGGTTCTCGTGGAGTGATGGCCGGCCGGCTGCTGGGTGGTGACGGTGGTTTCAACCTGCGGGCCCGGGCGCGGCTGGGCGGCCGCCAGCGCCGCCGCTCGCGCGTCGGCCGCTGAAGTGGCGGCGGATTGCTGAGCCGTGTCGGCGCGGGCGTTGGCTTGCGCCGCCTGCTGCTGGGCCGCGGAGGCCTGCTGCTGGGCGGCGTCCGCCTGGTCCTGGGCGACGGCCACCTGACCTTGGGCCGCGACCGCCTGACCTTGGGCGGCGACCGCCTGATTTTGCGCGGCGGCGACCTGGTCGCGAGCCGCATCGGCGGTCGCCCTCTGGGCGTCCTGCGCGGAGGTGAGGGCGGCGTCCTTATGCTGCTGCGACACCCCGATGGCGGTGTCGGCCAAGGCCGAGGCCCGGATGGCTTCCTGGATGGCCTCGTCCTTGTGGCCGGACGCCAGATCTTCCTTGGCGATCGCCAGGGACGCCCGCGCCTGGGCGGTGTCGCGCGGCGCGGCTGTGCCGCCGCCGATGGTTTCGGCGGTGTGGATCTTGGCCTCCGCGGCCGCGATGGCCTCGTGGGCGCGATCATTCTTGCTGGCCGCCGCCGGAGTCGCGATCGCCAGGGTCATGGCGCTCGACGCGAGCAGTGCTGCGAATAAGGTTTTGCGAAGCATGGTATTCTCCTGCCCAATGGCAAATGCGGTCGCCACGGGACGCAGTGTCCCGTTGGCGTGCGGTTGCAACGGCCGGAGGCTGGATACGTTTCAGCTTTGCCGGAGAATATGCGCAGGCCAGTCAAGTCGACACCCTGAACTCAAGGCCCTCCGGTCGCGGCAATCGGACTCGGAATACCCGGGAATACGAGAGAGGGCGCTCCAGTCATCTCTCCCTGCTGGTCTGACCGACTGGACCCCCTAGGCTTCGAGCGCCAGCAGGGCGAACGTCGCCAGCCAGTGCTCGCCCATGTAGTCGCCGGCGACGGCCGTGAGGCTGGCGTCCAGATGGCGGTCGGCGGCGTCCAGCATCACCGGCCGGCGGGGGTCCTCGGCCGCCAGGGCCCCGGCCAGGCCGCGCAGGCACCAGGCGCGGGAGAGGTTCAGGCCGTCCAGGTGGGCGATCTTGCCGTCGGTGGGGTCGCTGACGGTCGCGGGCGTGAACAGCGTCGCGGGCTGGGCCTCGGCCAGGCGCGGCAGGAAGCGGTCGAACCACGCGGTGAAGGCCGGACCGGGCCAGAGCCGGCGCAGGCACTCGGCCTGCATCAGGGTCGGCGAGAGGAAGTCGTCGCCGGACGGCTCCCAGGCCTGGGCGTCGGCGTCGCGGCCAAACCAGTGGAGCGCGCGGGTGCGCATGATGTCCAGGAGGCCCGGATCGCCGCAGGTCTGGGCGTAGTCCGCCGCCAGGGTCATGGCGAAGGTGGTGTTGGAGTGGGTCCCGGTGCGGATCGGATAGGTCAGGCGCGGCAGGTGGGCGCGCAGCCGAAGCGCGAAGGCGTCGGCCAGGGGGCGCAGCCGGTCGGCCCAGAGGCGGGCCTCGATCCCGGGATCGCGCTCCAGTTCGGCCTGCAGGGCCAGGAGCCAAGCCCAGCCGTAGGGCCGCTCGAATCCGGCGCTGGACGGCCGGATCAGATAGGCCAGCTCGCCGGCGATCCTGGCCGGGGTGAACTGCTGCTCGAACAGGCCGGTGATGTCGCCCGCCGCCGCCCCGTCCGGATAGAGCCGGCGAAGGCGCGCCAGGAGCCAGTGGCCGTGCACGCAGGAATGCCAGTCGAAGCTGCCATGGAACAGGGGATGCAGGGCGCTGGGCGCCTGGGCGTCGTAGGCGCCGAGCAGGACGTGGTCGAGCTTGTGCGGATATTCCCGCGTCACATGCCCCAGCGCGATGCGGGCAAAGCGCTCGGCGATCTGCAGGGTCAGCGCGTGCGTCATCCGCCAGTCCGTAGCGGAAGGCCCCGGGTTGCGTAAGGGCGGCGGGCGCGCTTGCAGCGGTGACGAGGGTGATCGAGACGATCCAGGGACTGCTGCGGCGGTGACGCCGCCGCCCGCACCGTTTGTCGCCGCTCCACGTTGGTTCTAGGATGGGGCGTCTCCCCTTCCCGTGAGCCCCGCCATGACCGATCTCGCCACGCCCGCCGCAACCCAGGGCGCCGGGCGCCTGAAGGCGTTCATCGATGGGCTGTGGGACGCCGAGATCACGCCGACCCTGGTCGACTACATCCGCATCCCCAACAAATCCCCGGCCTTCGACAAGGATTGGGCGGCGCACGGCCACATGGACAAGGCGGTCGAGCTCCTGGAGGCCTGGGCGCGGCGCAAGATCACGGACCTGCCGGGCGCGACGCTGGAGGTGGTGAGGCTGGAGGGCCGCACGCCGGTGATCCTGATCGACATCCCCGGCCAGGGTGACGACTGCGTGCTGCTCTATGGCCACCTGGACAAGCAGCCTGAGATGACCGGCTGGTCCGAGGGCCTGGGGCCGTGGATCCCGGTGATCCGGGACGACAAGCTCTATGGCCGCGGCGGGGCGGACGACGGCTACGCCATGTTCGGGGCGCTGGCCGCCATCCTGGCCCTGAAGGACGCCGCCATCCCCTATGCCCGCTGCGTGATCCTGATCGAGGCCTGCGAGGAGTCCGGCAGCCCGGACCTCCCCTATTACGTCGACCACCTGGGCGCCCGGCTCGGCCAGCCGTCGCTGGTGGTGTGCCTGGACTCCGGCTGCGGCGACTATGAGCGGATGTGGCTGACCACGTCGCTGCGGGGGCTGATGGCCGGGTCCCTGACCGTGACGGTGCTGGACGAGGGGGTGCACTCGGGGGACGCCTCGGGGGTGGGGGCCTCCAGCTTCCGCATTCTGCGCCACCTGCTGTCGCGGCTGGAAGACCCGGACACGGGCATGATCCTGTCGCTGGACCTGTTCGACGAAATCCCCGCCCAGCGGGCCGCCCAGGCGCGCCAGGCCGCCCAGGTGCTGGGCGACGCTGTCTATTCCAAGTTCCCCTTCGCCGGGGCCATGACGCCGGTGACGCCGGACCTGGCCGAACTGGTGTTGAACCGGACCTGGCGGCCGACCCTGTCGCTTATCGGCATGGACGGGATCCCCGCCATGGGCAGCGCCGGCAATGTGCTGCGCCCCTTCACCTCGGCGAAGCTGTCCATCCGCCTGCCGCCCACCAAGGACGCCAAGTCCGCAGCCCAGAGCGTCAAGCGCCTCCTGGAAGCCGACCCGCCCTATGGCGCGAAAGTGCAGTTCGAGATCGACTCGGCCGAGACCGGCTGGAACGCGCCGGCCCTGGCGCCCTGGCTGGAGACCGCCGTGGCCAAGGCCTCGCGCCAGGCCTTCGGAGCGGAGGCGGCCTACATGGGCGAAGGCGGCTCGATCCCCTTCATGGGCATGCTGGGCGACAAGTTCCCCAAGGCCCAGTTTGTGATCACCGGCGTGCTCGGCCCCCACTCCAACGCCCATGGCCCGAACGAATTCCTGCACCTGCCGACCGGCAAGCGGGTGTCCCAGGCCGTGGCGCTGATCCTGAGCGACCACTTCGTGCGGCCGCACGGGTAAGGGGGCCGCGCCCCTTGTCCCGGCGAATACGCTCGAGGCCGCGCAAAGCCCGGCACGCTCACGCCCTACGCCGCCACCTCGTCCACGATCCGCTCCGGCCGGGTGAACACCGCGTGGCCGTCGGCGCGGGCCAGGGCGACCAGGGTCAGGCCGGCCTCCTCGGCCTTGCGGATGGCCAGGGCCGTGGGGGCGGAGATGGCCACCAGCACGGTGACGCCGGCCATGGCGGCCTTTTCCACCATCTCGTAGGAGCAGCGGCTGGTGACGAGGATGAAGGCCGAGGCCGGGTCCAGCCCGTCGGTCAGGGCCGCGCCGATCACCTTGTCCAGCGCGCAGTGGCGGCCGACGTCCTCGCGCACCAGGAGCAGGCGGCCGTCCGCGTCGGCCCAGGCGGCGGCGTGGGTGGCGCGGGTCTGGCGACCGAGGTCCTGGGCGTCCTCGAGCGCCGCGAGCGCCCGCTGGATCGCGGCGCGGCTGATCTTCACGCCGTCGCCGGCGGCGCGCAGGGCCCGCACGGCGTCCGACAGCTTGGTCACGCCGCACAGGCCGCAGCTGGAGCGCCCCTCCAGGGTGCGCTTGCGCGCCAGGGTGAGGGACTGTTCGGCGGCCGGCCGCAGGACGACGTTCACCGCCATGCCGAGGTCCTTCTCCTCGACCTGCACATCCTCGATGTCGGCGAGCTCGGCGATGGATTCGGTGATGGTGAAACCGACGGCCAGGTCCTCGATGTCCGCGGCCGTAGCCATCAGCACCGCGTGCGGCCGCTCGTTGTAGGAAATGCCGATGGGCGTCTCGTCCGGCGCCAGCCGGGTGATCTGCTGGATCGCGGACCCGTCGGTGCGCCACTGCTCCGCCGTCAGGGCTTTCAGGGTGGTGAACCGCGCCATGTCCTCTCCTTTGCTGCAGATCAAAGATAGGTCCGCCGGACTGGAATAACGAGGCTCCATCGCGGCGATGCGGGGTCTGCCAGGTCGTGTTGGTCCCACTTTGACATCCCACTACCGGAGTGGGACAACTTCATCACTCTTGATCCAATGGTCCACCAGAGACCGGCCCTCAAGAGGATGGGAGGATCGGGATCCAGCCATGGATGCGCAAGGCCTGCTTCGGGATATCACCGAGTATTGCCGCGCCGTCGCCATGGCGGAGTCGACCTTTGGGCGGCTATCGGTCAACGACGGCAAATTCGTCGGCCGACTGCGCGACGGCGGCGCCGTTACGGCCCAGACCGTCACGCGCGTACGCGCGTTCATCAATCAGGCAAGGTCAACATCCAGCGACGGGAGGCACGCCATGAGCGCGGCCATAACCAAATCCGCTCCGCAGTCGGCGCCCAAGGGCGCGCCTCCGGTCCCCTCGGATCCTGAGCAGAACTTCCGCTTCTACGACAACCGCCAGAAATACCTGATGTTCGTCAACACCTGCTCGGAGAAGTGGGTCGTCGCAAACCGGGTGGCGCAGGAGTTCGACTCCATCCAGCCGCGCCCGCCGGCCATCCGCCTGTTCGACGCCGGCGTCGGCGACGGCACGGTGCTGACCCGGGTGATGCGCTCCATGCACGGGCGCTTCGACAAGATCCCCTTCTACATCGTCGGCAAGGAGATCTCGCTGGAGGACGTGCGCCTGGCGCTGGAGAAGATGCCCGACCGCTTCTCGGAGCACCCGGCGACGGTGCTGGTCATGACCAACATGAACTACGCCGAGGCGCCTTGGCTGCAGCCGTCCAACCTCAACGCCGCCGCCACCATGGACTGGCGCGAGGTGGCGCTGCACGGCACCACCGCCGCGGAGTTCGACAAGCAGATCGCCGAGCTGCAACCCTTCCTGTCCGACGCCTGGCGCGCGGGCGTCAGCCCCAAGACCGGCAATCCGATCTACGAGAAGCCGGCGGTGCTGGTGCTCTACCGCGAGGACTGCCGCTTCCTGCTGGACTCGGTGATCCCGCGCCGGGGCGCGATCCGCGCCGACTATGACCTGGTGATCGCCTCGCAACCCTATCGCGCGCGCGCCTCCACCGCGTTCAAGGCCAAGCGGGTGATCGCTCCCTTGACCAAGAGCCTCGCCCCCGGCGGCCGGCTCCTGGGCATGCATTCCTTCGGCCACGATCCGGCGCTCGAGATCATCCAGAAGGTCTGGCCCGGCGAGGAGCCGTTCCACACCTCCCGCCACGACCTGCTGGCCGCCACCAAGGTCGAGCTGGGCAAGGCCTCGCGCCTGTTCAACTTCATCGCCGGCTCCGACGCAAAGGCGATCTTCCGTTACGACATGCACACCCTGCCGGGTGAAATCGACTCGGACACCGCCTCCATCGGCACCTCCACCCTGTTCGCCGCCTGGAACGACGCCGCCTATGTCGCCCAGATTGAAGATCAACGGCTGGAAGACGCCATGCGCGACGACGGCTACCTCAAGGCGACCCGCGAGGTCTTGCACAGACACGGGGCCCTGTGGTTCAACGACGAATCTTTCGTAATTTCCCGAAAACGCGAGTTGATCTGATCTATGACGGCACAGGCTTTAACTATGGATGCAAAGGCCGCACTGAGCGGAATTCTGCGGAATTACTCCGCCGAAGTCACCGCGCGCGACAAGAAGGGCCTGGACGCCGCCGCTGAAATGATGGCGCCCGGTTCCGAGGTCTTCGTGGCCGCCATCCCCGGAGAAAGCGTCGACCGGATCGTCGCCGCCTGCGCCAACATCCGCAAGAGCGGTCTGGAGCCCGTGCCGCACATCGTCGGCCGCAATATCGAGAGCAAGGCCGCGCTGGACGAGCTCCTGGCCCGGCTCGCCGGCGAAGCGGGTCTGAAGCGCGCCCTGGTCCTGGGCGGTGACCGCGACAAGCCGGAAGGCGAGTATCACTGCAGCCTGCAGCTGATCCAGACCGGCCTGCTGCAAAAGCACGGGGTCACCCGCATCGGCCTGGCCTGGTATCCGGAAGGCCATCCGCGCGTCGACGACAAGGTGCTGGATGAGGCCCGCGCCGCCAAGCTGAAGGCCGCCGCCGAAGGCGGGCTGGATGTCTGGCTGGTGAGCCAGTTCTGCTTCGACCCCAAGCCGGTCGTCGCCCTGGCCAGGCGCATCCGCGCCGAAGGCGTCACCGCGCCGCTGCGCGTGGGCGTCGCGGGACCCGCCGAACGCTCAACCCTGATCAAATACGCCCTGATGTGCGGCGTGGGCGCCTCGCTGCGCGCGCTGAAGGAACGCCAGGACCTCGCCAAGAACGTCCTGACGGGCGAAACCCCCGAGTCGCTGCTGTCCGAGGTGGCAGAGGCCCAGCAAGGCCAGCCGTCGCTCGGCATCAGCGGGGTGCACTTCTTCACCTTCGGCGCCCTGGCCAAGTCCGCCCAGTGGGCCGCCTCGTTCGGCTGACGGGCTGGCGCGGCGCGATGCGCCCAATTAGAACCATGATCCCCGGGCGGATCCCGGGGATCCATGCGCTCCCGCCCTTCCGGCGCGTCCAGAGTTCGTGGGCGACCGGACGCGGACCGGCAAGGACGAAGCGGGGGAGTTCGTGATGATGCGTCATACGGCAACCGGGGTCGCGCCCGACGACCCGTTCGGGATGCTCGACACCGTCGGCTATTACGCCAGCACCCAGCCAGACAAGCTGGCGGTCCATGATCTCGGGTCGGGCCGCAAGCTCAGTTACCGTGATTTCGACCGGCGGATCGACCGCTGCGCCGCCCTGCTGGAATCGCTGCTCGGCGAGCCGGAGGGCCAGCGCGTGGCGGTGCTGGGCCGCAACAGCGCCCCCTTCTTCATCATCCACTTCGCCTGCCTGCGCCTGGGCGCGATCTTCGTCCCCCTGAACTGGCGGCTGTCGGCGCCCGAGCTGTCGGCGCTGGTGCAGGACTGCACGCCGGCCATGCTGTGGCTGGACGCCGAGTTCCAGCCGGTCGCCGACGCCTTCACCTGCGCCCATTCCATCAAGCGCGTCATGCCGCTGGAGCCGGACGCCTTCGACGCCGCCCTGGCCATCGCCGCGGAGCGCCCGACCTGGCCCCGGCCCGCCCGGGCGGACAAGCCGTCCACCCTGCTCTACACCTCCGGCACCACCGGCAAGCCCAAGGGCGTGATGTTGTCCGAGCGCAACGCCTTCGCCTCGACGCTCAACTTCAACCTCTGCGTCCGGCTGACGGCGACGAGCGTGATGATGTGCGACATGCCGATGTTCCACGTGGCGGGCCTGATGTCCGGCTGCCGCGCGCCGATCATGATGGGGGCGAGCCTGATCCTGTCGCCGCGTTTCGATCCGGAACTGGCGCTGGCCCGCCTGTCGGACCCCGCGCTCGGGATCACCCACACCTTCTACGTCACCCAGATGACCCAGATCCTGCGCGAGCATCCGGCCTACGCCAAGGCGGACCTCTCGCGGCTGGTGTGCCTGACCACCGGCGGCGCGCCCAACCCGGCCGCCAACGTCCAGCGCTGGCTCGACGACGGGGTGGTGATGGCCGACGGCTTCGGCATGAGCGAGACCGGCTCGGCCTTCAACATGCCCATCGAGGACACGGACGTGATCCGCCGCAAGGTCGGCTCCTCGGGCCTGCCGCTGGTCAGCATGCGCTTCCGCGTCGTGGGCGCGGACGGCCGAGAGGTGGGCCCCGGCCAGGTGGGCGAGCTGCGCCTGAAGGGCCCCAGCGTCACCTCCGGCTACTGGAACCAGCCGGAGGCCACCGCGGCGTCCTTCGACGAGCAGGGCTACCTGAAGACCGGCGACCTGGCCTACGCCGACGAGGACGGCTTCATCTTCCTGGTGGACCGTCTGAAGGACATGTTCATCTCGGGCGGCGAGAACGTCTATCCCACCGAGGTCGAGAACGTGATCGCGGAGCTCGACATGGTGTCCGAGGCGGCGGTCATCGCCGTGCCCGACGCCCAGTGGGGCGAGGTGGGCGTGGCCTATGTGGTTCCCGTCCCCGGCGCCAAGATCACGCCCGACGAGATCCTCGCCCACATCAGAAACCGCCTCGCCCGCTACAAGACGCCCAAGGAAGTGATCGTGTCCGAGACCCTGCCGCGCACCGCCTCGGGCAAGCTGCAGAAGAACGTCCTGCGCGAACGGCGCCTCAAGGGCGGCTGATGGCCGACGACCGCCCCCTCAGGGCCTGAACACCAGCGTGTAGAGCAGGGCGATGGCGCAGAGGCCCATGACGGCGAAGGTCAGCCAGACCAAGCCCTGGGACAGGATCCCGCCCCGGTGGGGGCCCAGGATGGACTTGCTGGCGTTGATCCGGGCGATGAAGAACAGCAGCGGCACAGCCGCGACGCCGTTGAACACCGCCGTGAACACCAGGGCCTTGATCGGGTCGATGCCGATGAAGTTCAGCCCCAGCCCCACCAGGGTCGAGACGATGATCACCCCGTAGAAGCCGCGCGCGTCCCTGAACCTGCGCGACAGGCCCTCTTTCCAGTTGAAGGCTTCCGAAATGGCATAGGCGGCCGATCCGGCCAGGACCGGAATGCCGAGCAAGCCCAGGCCGATCACGCCGACGGCGAAGAGGTCGCGCGCCACCTGGCCCGAATTGGGGAAGGACTGGACAAGCGGCTCAAGCGCCTTGGCCGCGTCGGCCGCGGAGTTGATGGTTTGCGCGCCGTGGCTGAACAGGACCGTGCCGGTGGTGATGATGATGAACCACTGGGCGATCTCGGCCGCGATCATGCCGACGGTGGTGTCCACCCGCATGCGCTTGATGAAGTCGCGCGGCAGGCGTGGCTGGCCGTTGCTGCGCAGCGGCAGGTCCAGCACCCGCTCCTCCTCGACCTCCTCGGAGGCCTGCCAGAAGAACATGTAGGGCGAGATGGAGGTGCCGAAGACGCCGGTGATGATGAACAGGAAGGCGAAGGTGAACTCGATGTGCGGGATGAAGGTCGCCCTGAGGATCTCTTCCCAGGGCTCCTTGGTGATCAGGGCCGTCGCCACGTAGGACAGCAGCGCCAGGGCCAGCCATTTCAGGAACCGGGCGTAGATCCTGTAGGTGACCAGGACCTCCAGGGAGACGATCACAAGCGTCGTGACCACCGCGTAGAGCCAGAAGGGTCCCGGGCGCACGAGCTGGGCCGAGGCCGCCACCGCTCCGATGTCGGCGCCGATGTTGATGGTGTTGGCCACCACCAGCAAGAGCACCACGCCGATCAGGATGGTGCGGCTGTAGCTTTGCTTGATCACTCCGGCGAGGCCCTTGCCGGTCACCGCGCCGATGCGCGCGCAGCACTCCTGCACCGCCAGGAGCAGGGGGATCTGGTAGAGGGCGGTCCACAGCTGGCCGTAACCGAACTGGGCGCCGGTCTGGGAATAGGTGGCGATGCCGGAGGGATCGTCGTCCGCAGCCCCGGTGATGATGCCGGGCCCGAGGGTCCTGAAGAACCAGGCCAACCGGCTCTTGCGTTTCCGCATCGGCGGCGTTTCGGACTTGGCGGGGCCCGTCATGTGTGAGGCGATCCAGGTGACATTCCGGCTCCGTTACCTCGACAATCCGGTCTGCCCCCCGGCCCGGGGTATCTTATGGGCAAGGGCGCGGCAGGCGTCCATACGGTCAGGGCCGCCGGTTGTCGCAGACGCCGGGAACGCAGCCTCGCGGTTGAGGTTCCCCATCCGCTGAAAGCCCGTGTTGGACAGGGTTGCCCGTCATGCTACCGCTTGACGCAATCATAAGCGGCTCGACCCGCATTCATTCAGCGTTCGGGGAGGACGCCTCTTGAGAACCATCGCCGCCATCATCGTCATTTTCGCAGCCGCCCTGCCGGCCCTGTTCGCGGGCTGGCCGGGGCTTGCCCCTGATTGGTTCGACGGCCGCTGGAACGGCGTCCCCGCCGGGGTCGTCGCCATGTGCGTCCTGATGGCCATCCTGATGGTCATGGCGCGCCTGTGCAGCGAAGCCGCCAAGAACCGCCGCCTTCCCGGACAGGGAGAAGGCTGATGTTCTCCGTGGCGGTCCTCTGTTTCCTCGGCACCATCGCCCTCACCCTGCTGATCACCGCCTGGGCCGCACGCCGCGGCCAGGACAAGGCGTCGATGTACGCGGCGTCATCGAGCATCACCGGAGGTCAGAACGGCCTCGCCATCGCCGGGGACTTCATGTCCGCGACCACGGTGCTGGGCGTGGTGGGCCTCTATTTCGGCGGCGGCGTGGACACGATGATCTATTTCATCACCCCGCTGGCGGCCATGTGCCTGATCCTGTTGTGGACCGCGGGGCCGCTGCGCCGGCTCGGCCGCTATACCCTGGGCGACGTGGGCTCGGTGCGGCTGAACAGCCCCATGATGCGGGTCTATTCCGGCGTCTCCACCATCGTCATCTCGCTGATCTACCTGATCGCCCAGCTGGTGGGCGCGGGCGCGCTGATCTCCGTCCTGTTCGGCCTCAGCTTCGAGCACTCGGTGATGATCGTCGGCGCCCTGATGGCGATCTACATCACCTTCGGCGGCATGCTCGCGGCCACCTGGGTGCAGATCATCAAGGCCGTGCTGCTGATTTGCGGCGTGGTGGTGATCACCCTGATGAGCATCAATCACGCGGGGGGGCTCACGGCCGTCTACGACCGGGCCGCCGCCGTGCATCACCTGGGCGAGCGGCTGTTCCATTTCGGCGGCATGAAGCTCGACATGTTCTCGGCCGTGTCCCTGGCCGTGGGCCTGACGCTGGGCGTGATGGGTCTGCCGCACCTCCTGATCCGCTTCTTCACGGTGCCCGACGAGACGGCGGCCCGCCGCTCGCTGGTGGTGGCCTGCGTGATCATCGGCCTGGTGTTCATCCTGACCTTCGCGGTGGTCGCCCCCGCCGGCGTCGCCTTCGTGACCGGCAATCCCGACTATGTCACCGCGGCCGGCGCGGTGAAGGGCGGCCCCAACATGGTGGTGATCCACCTCGCCGAAGCCGTGGGCGGGCCCGTGCTGCTGGGCGCCTTTTCCGCCGTGGCCTTCGCCACCATCCTGGCGGTGGTGTCGGGCCTGACCATCGCCATCGCCTCGGCCGCCTCCCACGACGTCATGCATCCGAAGGCGGACGCGGCGGCGCGCAGCGACTCCTCGGAGCTGTGGATCTTCCGCATGGCGGCGGTGGCCGCGGCGGTCTGCGCCGTGGCCCTGGCCATCGTCTTCCAGAAGGAGAATGTCGCCTATCTCGTGGCCCTGGCCATGACCGTGGCGGCCTCGACCAACTTCCCGGTGGTGATCCTGTCCCTGTACTGGCGCAAGCTGACCCCGGCCGGCGCCCTGGTGGGCGGGCTGGCGGGCATGGTCGCGTCGGTGGGCCTGATCGTCCTCAGCCCGGGCGTCTGGGTGAAGGTGCTGGGTCACGCCGCGCCGATCTTCCCCTCGGACTATCCGGCCCTGGTCTCCGCGCCCCTGGCGTTCGTGGTGATCTGGCTGGTGTCCATGGCGACGCAGCCGAACACGGCGGCCAACGCCTGAATTCCACTCCCGTCGGGAGAGGAAGGGGCCCGCCTGCGAAGCAGGTGGGAAGGTGAGGGGTTTCGACCCCCGCCGTCCCTGCGCCCTCTTCCTCCCACGCCTAGGGCGTGGGCCCCTCCTTCTCCCCATGGGAGAAGGAAGGAAGCGGAATCTCCGCCTCCTCGCACGGGGTGCGGGCGGTGTTCAAGGCCATGGCGAGCAGGGCGTAATAGCCGTTGAAGCCGACCAGATCGATCACGCCGGCCTCGCCGAAAGCCGCGAGCGCGGCGGCGTAGGCGACGTCGCCCACGGCCTTGTCGGCGTTCAGCTGGACCAGGAAGTCATAGGCGGCCGCCTCCGGGGGGGTCAGGGCGGCCGGCCGGCGGCCATCGGCGATGGCCTGGGCGGTCTCGCGCGCGACGCCCGCCTTCAGGGCCAGCGGCAGATGGAAGCTCCACTCGTAGCCCTGGGACCAGTGGCGGGCGACGATGAGGATGGCCAGTTCCTTGATCGCGTCCGGCAGGCCGCTTTCGAAGCGGAGGAATTCCCCGACCTTCTGCACCCGCCGCATGAGTTCGGGACTGCGCATCAGGGGCACGAACGGCCCGGCGAGCTTGCCGCGCGGGCCGGAGACCAGCTCCTGCGACACCGCCCGCTGTTCGGGCGTCTGAAGCGCGTCGGGAATGGGCGGCATGCGGTCGGCTTGGGTCATGGCGTCCTCCATAAAGGTCGCAGCGCGGCTTGTCCCGGACGCGACCGGACGCAATCGGCCCATTGACCGCCCTGGTCACGCGCGTAGAGTCCGGCCGTTCTCCGGGGTGTCCCGCTTGAGGGGCTGAGAGGCGGCTGAGGCCGCAACCCGCCGAACCTGATCCGGGTCATGCCGGCGAAGGGAGGGAACGCGGAC
>FTHA01001389.1_pt1 | contig 13352 bp, 10 predicted proteins | sample 1640771 | NCBI WGS metagenome assembly FTHA01 (sample SAMEA3914789, study PRJEB12502) | metagenome | biome: forest; material: soil | place: Canada | collected 2011-07-03 | depth 0.3 m | reverse complement strand
CTCCACCGGCCGCAGGAGCTTGGAGCTCAGCATCGGCGACAGGCTGAGCGCCAGCACCGCCGAGAAGAACACCGCCGCGGCGATGGCCACCGCCAGCTCCACGAACAGCCGGCCGATGTAGCCGGGCAGGAACATCAGGGGCGCGAAGACGGAGATCAGGACGATGGTGGTGGCCACCACCGCGAAAAAGACCTGCTTGGCGCCCCGTTCGGCCGCCACCAGCGGCGGCTCTCCGCCGTCGATGCGGCGCTGGATGTTCTCCACCACGACGATGGCGTCGTCGACGACCAGGCCGATGGCCAGGACCAGGGCGAGCAGGGTCAGCAGGTTGATCGAGAACCCGAGCGGCGCCAGCACGATGAAGGTCGACAGGATGCAGATCGGCGCGACGATCGAGGGGATGATCGCGGCGCGCCAGCTGCCCAGGAAGATGAAGTTCACCGCGGCCACCAGCGCCAGCGACAGCCCCATGGTGACCCAGACCTCGTGGATGGCGTCGCGGGTGAACATGGTCCAGTCCACGGCGACCTGTAGCCTGGTCCCTGGCGGCAGGCCGGCGTTGATCTCCTTGACCTCCTTGTTGGCCGCGTCCGAGATCTGCAGGTCATTGGCCTGGGACTGACGGGTCAGGCCGAGGCCGATCTTCTCGACGCCGTCGTGCAGGAAGGTCCGCCGGCGATCGTCCGGACCTTCCTCGACCCGTGCGATGTCCCCCAGCCGGGTGATGTAGGTCGAGGTGACGCCCGCCTGGTTGGTGACGCCGTTGGCGCCGCCAGACGTGGCCGCGGTCGTGGCGCCCAGGCGGCTCAGCGCGCCGCCGGCGCTCACCGGCAGGGCGGCGAAGTCTTCCGGATGGGCGTAGGCCCGGTTGACCCGGATGGTGTAGTCCTTGGACTGGGACTCCAGCGCCCCGGCGGGCAATTCGACGTTCTGGGAGTTGAGGGCGCTCTGGACGTCCTCGATGGTGAGGCCGCGGGCGGCCATGGCGTCGGCGTCCAGCCAGATGCGCATGGCGTAGAGCTTCGCGCCCACCAGATTGACCTGTGCGACCCCCGGAATCGTCGACAGCCGCTGCACCAGGAAGCGGTTGGCGTAGTCCGCCAGGGCCATGGAATTCATCGTGGTCGACGACAGGGTCACGAAGACCAGCGCCTGGGAGTCGGCGTTGGCCTTGGAGATCTGAGGCGAGTCCGCGTTCTGCGGCAGCTGGGACAGCACCCGCGACACCGCGTCCCTCACGTCGTTCGCAGCGTCATCGAGCCGGCGGTCGAGGGTGAAGGTGATGTTGATCTGGGAGCGGCCGTCGCGGCTGGAGGAATTGATCCGGTCGATGCCCTGGATGCCGGCGACCTGCTGCTCGATCACCTGGGTGATCCGCTCCTCGACCACCTCGGCGGAGGCGCCGGTGTAGGCGGTGGACACCGACACCTGGGGCGGATCGACGTTGGGCAGCTCCCGCACGGACAGGGCTGTGAAGGCGGCGACGCCGATGACGCACAGGATGATCGCCGCCACCGCGGCGAAGACCGGCCGTCGAACGGACAGGTCTGAGAGGGTCACCCCGCGCGGCCCTGGCCGCGGCCGGCCTCGCCGGCTGCGGTGGACAGACGGACCGCCTCATTGGACGACAGGCGGTTGACGCCGTCCGCGACGATCTGTTCGCCGAGTTTCAATCCGTCCTTGATTTCGATGAGCCCGCCCTCGTCGGCCCCGGTCTGGACCAGGCGCTGCTGCACCACGAGGCCGCCGGCGCGGCGGACGAGCACGAACACGAAGGCCTCCTCGCCTTCGAACTGCACCGCAGCCTCAGGCGCGGCCAGGGCCTGGCGCTGACCCTGGTTCACCGAGACGTGGACCAGCATGCCGGGCTTCAACCGGCCCTGCGGATTGGGGAAGGTCGCCCGCGCCTTGATGGCCCGGGTCTTCAGGTCCACGCGGGTATCGATCTTGGCGATCCGGCCGGTCTCGACCTGATTGGGATAGGCGTCCGTGTGCGCCTTGATCTGCAGGCCTTCGCGCAGGGCCGGCAGATAGCGGTCGGGCACGTCGAAATCGACGCGGATGGTGGAGACATCATCGAGCGACACGATGGGCGCGCCGGGGTTGAGCAGCGCCCCCGGGGCGATGTCGGTCAGGCCGACCACGCCATCGAACGGCGCCTTGATCACCCGATCGCCCAGCCGGGACCTGGCCGCGGCGAGGTTGGCCTGGGCCTGCTGGTAGGCGACCCGGTATTGATCCACCGATGCGCCAGCGGCGATGCCCTTGTCGCCCAGGGTCTTCCAGCGTTTGAAATTGAGGTCGGCGAGGTCGAGCGCGGCCTGGGCCTGGGCGATGCCGGCGTCCTGTTCCTGCGCCTTCAGGTCCACCAGGACCTGACCCTTGCGGACGTGCGCCCCGTCCTTGAAGTGCACCCCGGTGACGAGTTCGGTGGCGCTCGAGGTCACGGTCACCGATTGTTGGCCCTTGGCGACGCCCAGGACCTCCACATTGTCCACGAAGGCCCGCATCGCGGGCGAAGCGGCCGAGACCAGCACCGCGGCGCGGCCCCCGGCGGCGGGGGCCTTGGCCCCGCTCAAAGCGGACGCGCCGAGCCGCAGCCCGCCGATGACGAGCATGAGCACCAGGACGCCGAGTGCGGCGATCAGGAAGAAGTGTCGTCGGACCAATGCACCTCGCTCGCGCGCGGGGGCCCTTCCCGGCGCTGGAAATCGCCGGCGACATATGGCGGGCAAGCCATCGGCCGTCCAGTGGTAACGACCGCCAGGCGATAAGCAGGCGCTTCGACGTCCGCCTTGAGGCCCGCCGGCCAAGGGGCTCGCTTCGCCTGCGCCTTCAAGCGAGGCCGTTAGCGACGGCTAACCACCGCGCCGCGGAGGCCAGGCGCCCGTCAGCACGGGATCAAGTCAAGGCGGCCAGCGCCGCCCTGGTCCGGCGTCTCAGCGCCCCGCCTGCCAAGCCGAAGCCGAGGATCATCAGGCCCCACGTGGCGGGCTCGGGCACGCCGACGGCGTAGCTGACCGCCATGGCGACCAGCTGGTTGGGGTCCGCCGTCAGAAGGGTGATGGAGGCGTCCGCGCCATCGAGGGAAAACCCGGCGTTTGGCGTCCCATAGCCGCAGCAGAAGCCTCCGACCGCGAAATAGCCCTGGTCCCAGGCGACCGTGCCTCCCCCGCCGATCGGCGCCGGCGGGCCCGAATAGCCGTTCATGATCAACTTCGACTTGGAGATGTAGGGGCCCGGTCCGCCCGGGCTGAGCTTGGTCGCGGCGGAGTCGAGCAGGCTCACCACGAACACGTCCTGCGTCGTGGATCCCGGGATCACGAGGGGCCCGGTCATGGTGACGTGGATGTTGTACTTGTCGCCCACGACCGCGGTGAACGGCGTCGCGAAGGTGATGGCTTCGGCGCAGAGTTCCACACCGCTGAAGGCGCCGCAGGTCACGTCGGCGGGATCGAACGCGAAGGTCTCGCTGTAGGTGGTGGCGGACGCGCTTGCCGGATGGATGGCGGCAGCCAGCGCCGCGGCGGCGAACAGGGCCAGCACGCGATGGAATGACAGCTTCATGGGTTCCTCCAGCCTTTGATGCGCGACGGGCGATCAGCGAGCCACCCCCAGGACAGGGCGGCCGGATCGAATCCGACACAAGGCAGGATTGCAGTCAAGAAAAAGCCAACCGATTCCAGCGGCGGCTTGAGAACCTCAGGCGTCGTAGCCCGGGGAGACGCGGTCCAATCGTCTCAGAAGGCCGGGCCAGGGCAGATTGGCCACGCTGCCAAAACCCTTGGCGACGATCCTGGCCACCTCGTCCCGGGCGCTCTCGGGCGCCATCAGCACCCCCTGCCGGCCGGCGGAAAGGGCCATGACCTGCATCTTGCAGGCTCGCTCCAGATGCCACAGCCCGACCCAGGCCTCGGAGGCGGTCGTTCCAGCGGCCAGGGGGCCGTGGTTTCGCAGCATCATCAGCGTCTTGTCGCCAAGGTCCGCCACCAGCCGCTCGCGTTCGTCCAGGTTCAGGGCGACGCCTTCATAGTCGTGGTAGGCCAGGTGCGGCAGGACGGCCAGGGCGTGCTGTGACAGGGGGAGCAGGCCCTCGGCCTGGGCCGAGACCGCGACTCCCTGGTCGGTGTGCACATGTATGACGAAACGCGCGTTGTCCCGCGCGCCATGCACCGCCGAATGGATGGTGAAGCCCGCGGGATTGATGCCGTAGGGGCTGTCCATGACGATATTGCCGGCCAGGTCGACCTTGACCAGGGACGAGGCCGTGACCTCCTCGAAGTACATGCCGAACGGGTTGATCAGGAAGTGGTGCTCAGGCCCGGGCACGCGCGCGGAAATATGGGTGAAGATCAGGTCGTCCCACTTCTCCAGGGCCACCAGGCGGTAGAGGGCGGCGAGATCGACCCGCGCCGCCCATTCCGCGTCGCTGACCTTGCCGTGCAACGGGCGGATGCCCGCGAGATTGCCGTCGGCCATGGCTTTGTTCTCCAGATCCCTGCCGTCAAGGGTCGTCCCCTGGCGGGGCGGGGGCAAGGGCGCCGATCACTCCACCTGGGCGCCGCGCACCTGGTCCACCAGGCCAAGCGGGTCGGCGGGGAGCCTGTCGCCGCGCCAGGCGACGTGCTGGTCGGGGCGCGCCAGCAGCAGCTTGTGGCGATAGGCGGCCGGGATTTCGAGCGCGCGCACGTCCAGAACCGTCAGCGGAACGCCGCGCTGGGCCGCGGCGCGCGACAGCGGATCCACCTCCACGGACGGGTCCAGACGCATGAGGGTGTAGCCCGGTCCGAAGGCGTCATAGAGGGATCGGCCGTCCTCGAGCCAGAGGTGCGGCGTGCGGCATCCGGGGACCGTGGACGGGGTGTAGTCGAACATGCTGTAGGCCGGCTGCGCCTCCCCGTCGTAGGCGATCAGGGGCGAGCGGTCATAGTAATAGCCATAGTTGAGGCCGGCGCAGGCGAACTGCTGGACGTTCAGGTCGTAGGCGGCCTTGCCCACCGCGGCGCGCGCGGCCGCGCCGGCGGGGGAGTCGTCCTCCAGCTCCGGGGGCACGCTGGTGCGTTCACGGATCGCGCCCTGGGCGTGCTTCATGGCGAAGCGCGAGACCTGCTCGGTGATGGGTTGCCGCTCCTGCTCATGGGCGCCGAGGATCGCCTCGGGCGCCCAGCCCTGCAGCCGTGCGGCCAAAATCCACGACAGGTTCATGGCGTCCGCGATCCCCGCGTTCATGCCGTAGCCGGCGTAGGGCACCCACAGGTGGGCCGCATCGCCGCAGATGAACACGCGCCGGTCGCGGAACCGGTCCGCCACCAGGCGGCGGCCGATCCAGTCCTCGTTGGTCAGGATCTCATATTCGAAGTCCGGCCCGACCCCGAGCAGGAGCCGGATGCAGCGGTCGCGGTCCACGGCGTCGAAGTCCGCCTCCGAAGGCAGCAGGTAATTGTGCACGAGCCAGGTCTCGCGGCCGTCGATGGCCACCAGGTTCCCGGCGCGCTCGGGATTGTAGAGGTAGCTCATCCAGGCGTCCGGCTTGGTCACCAGGTCGATCAGGGCGGGCGCCCGGATATAGCTGGACTGCACGCGCTGGATCACCTCGTCGCCTTCTAGCCTGGCGCCGATCGCCCGGCGCACGGCCGAGCGGCCGCCGTCGCAGCCGATCAGGTACCGGCAACGGATGTCGGCCGAGCCGCCCGTGTCGAGATCGCGGGCGCGGGCGGTGACGCCCTCCTCGTCCTGCTCGAACTCGTCCACGGTCGTGCGGTTCAGGACGGTCACGCCGGGCGTCGCCACGGCCTGCTGGTGGAGGATCGGCTCCAGGAAGATCTGGTTGATGCGGTGGGCCGGCTCCGCCGTCGGCCACCAGCCGTCGGGACCATCGGTGTTGGTGTAGCGCTCCAGACGGCAGGGGATCGGGATGCGAGTCAGCTCCTGGCCCGTCGCCCGGGTGCGGAACACCACGTCATTGGGGTAATCGTCGGGCAGGCCCGCGGCGCGGACCTCCTTGACGAATCCCAGGCGCCGAAAGGTCTCCATGGTGCGCGACGAGACGTGGTTGCACTTGACGCTCGGCGGCTCGCCGGCGTGGCGCAGCTCAGCGACGACAACGTCAACGCCACGCGACGCCAGGTCCATGGCCAGGCACAGACCCACGGGCCCGCCCCCGACGATGGCGACGGTCGCTTCAATTCGATTGGTCATGCCTCAGCCGCACTCCGTCAGGATCTCACCCGCGCGATTGCGTCCAGCCACCGCGCGTAGGCCGCTTCGCGCACATGGAGGTCCAGCTCCGGTGCGTAGGCTTCCGCCTCGGGCCGATGGGCCGCGGCCTCGTCCATGGAGCCGTACACTCCGGCCCCCAGGCCCGCAAACAGGGCCGCCCCGAGAGCTGTCGTCTCCTGGTAGGTGACCCGGCCGATCGCCTGTCCGGTCAGGTCCGCCAGCCGCCGGGCGAACCAGGCGCTGGACGCCATGCCGCCGTCGATGCGCAGCTCGCTGCCGGCGCCGAAGGCGTGGGGCGCGTCGGCGCGCATGGCTTCGATCAGGTCGCGGGTCTGGAAGGCCGCGGCGTCGAAGGCTGCTTCCGCGATTTCGGGAAGGCCGACGTCGCGGGTCAGGCCGAAGATCGCGCCGCGGGCGTCCGCGTCCCACCAGGGCGCGCCCAGGCCGGTGAACGCCGGCGCCAGGATCACACCGTGGCCGGGCCGCGCGCGGCGGGCCAGATCCTCGACGGCGGCCGGCCCGCCCGTCACGCCGAGCCCCTCGCCTATCCACTGGATGGCCGCCCCCGCGATGAAGATGGAGCCTTCGAGCGCATAGGTCGCCCGCCCGTTCACCCTCGCCGCGACGGTCGCCAGCAGGCGGGCCCTGGAAACGGGCCGCTGCTCGCCGGTGTTGAGCAGCATGAAGCAGCCCGTGCCGTAGGTCGCCTTCATGTCCCCGGCGCGAATACAGCCCTGGCCCATGAGGGCCGATTGCTGGTCGCCCACAAGGGCGCGGACCGGAAGCGCGCGACCGAGGATGTCCGCCCCGATCTCGCCGAAATCGGCGCAGGTGTCGCGGACCTCGGGCAGCATGGCCTCGGGCACGCCGAACAGCGCCATCATGCGGGGCGACCAGGCCTGCGCCTCGATGTCATAGAGCAGCGTGCGCGAGGCGTTGGTGGCGTCAGTGGCGTGGACCGCGCCGCCGGTCATGCGCCAGAGCACCCAGGTGTCGATGGTTCCGCACAGCAACTCGCCGCGCTCGGCGCCCGCCCGGGCGCCAGATACATGGTTGAGGATCCAGGCGATCTTGGTCGCCGAGAAATAGGGATCCAGCCGCAGGCCCGTGACCTGGGCCACCTCGTCCTCGGCGTCGCTGAGGCGGGCGCAGGCGTCGGCCGTGCGCCGGTCCTGCCAGACGATGGCCGGATGGATTGGGCTGCCCGTCGCCTTGTCCCAGACCACAACCGTCTCGCGCTGGTTGGTGATTCCGAGGGCGGCGATGTCCTCCACGCGCCGGCCCGAGCGCTCGACCGCCTCGGCCAGCACCTCCACGCAGGCCCGATGGATCGCCTCCGGGTCGTGCTCCACCCAGCCGTCGGCGGGATAGGACTGGTCAAGGGGCCTGGACGCGGTCCGCAAAGGCCGGCCGGCCGCGTCGAACAGGATCGCGCGGGTGCTGGTCGTGCCTTGATCCAGCGCGAGCAGCAACGGATCAGCCATCGCCTTCCTTCCGCCCTTTCAAGGGCGTCCCTTCCCAGTGCCGGGCCGCCTGGCCGGGATCACTCGTCCATCCGGCTGAACAGCACCGTCGCGAACTGCGAAAACCTTGAATCGTAACAGAAACCTTCGCGCGAAAAGTAGTCGAAGATCGCCTTCACGCCCCGCTGGCCGATCACCTTGTGGTGGATCTCCATGAACACCTTGCGCACGCCGTCGAGCCTGACATCGTTCAGCAGCTCCGTCTCCGAGCCTTCGACGTCGATGATCAGCATGGTCGGGGCATAGGCGCGGATCAGTTCGTCCAGGCCCAGCAACGGGATGTCGATCACGGCCTTCAGATGCTTGGGCTTGATCGGTTCGAGCGACGACGCCCAGAAATCGTGGTGCAGATAGAAGGGCGCCGTCTCGCGGTCCTTGCTGGACACCACCGCGGCGTTGCGCACCTCGGCGTGCACGCCGTTGGCGCGGTGGGTGCGCTCGATCAGCGGGATCAGGGCCGGATTGGCCTCCACCACCGCAATGAAGTCCGCCTTGCGCTGAAGCGCCACCAGGGCGGACAGGAACCCGATCCCGCCGCCAAGCTCGACCAGCCGCTCCCCGGGCTCGATCATGCCCGGCAGGTTCTTCGCCTCTCCCCGTTCGTACTTTCCCTCGCGGATGTGACGCTGGATCGTCGGGGACATGATCTCGGGATCGATGGGGATCCGAACGCCCTGGATCTGGACGACCTCGAGTTCGGCGGCGGGGGCGTCGATCGTCACTTAACAGGCTCCTCGAAGGGCGCGCACGCTAGCAATCTCCCCGAGCCGAGGCCAGCCGCGCGGCGCCAGGCCGGCGCGCGCACCCCAGCCGAGCACCCAGGATCGACGCCTTCAATCTCCGATTGCACGAATGCGCCCTCCCGGCCGCGTCCCTTCGCCGCCCTCGTTTACACATTCCGGAACCGATTGGTTTTCCAGTGGAATTCTGAACGCCCTCAGGGGGCTGCGGAAGCCGGATTAAGCATGTCTTCACTCGGGTCGGCGCATATTCACCGTCGTCAATAGACGGCCTCTCGGAGGGGCGAGTGAGCATAGCGATTCAGGCAGGGCGTTTGATTGCGCTCGCAAAGTCGCGCACCCCGGCGAATCGGGAAGAGCTGCTCCTCGCCATCACCGACCTTTGCGACAGCGCCCAGAGCGCGGGCGTGCTGGGCGCCGCGGCCATCCAGGCCCTGCTCAATGACATCTTCATGTGCCTGGTGGTGGAGGCCGAAAAGGACATCCGCCTCAGGCTCGCTGAGAAGCTGGCGGGAGCGTCCTGGCCGCCGCACGACCTGATCAACGTGCTCGCCCTCGACGACATCGAGATCGCCCGTCCCATCATCGCGTCCAGCCCGGTGCTGACCGACGCGGACCTGGTGCGGCTCCTGGTCGAGGCCACCATCGAGCACCAGATCGAAGTCGCCTGCCGCCCCAACATCGGACCCAATGTGGTGGACGCCATCCTGGCCAATGAAGAGCCGGCGCTGCTGACGGCCCTGGCCAACAACGACAGCGCCCAGATCTCCATCGCCGGCCTGGCCCGGCTGATCGAGGCTTCGCGCCAGACCACCTCGCTGCGCGCGCCGCTGGCCCGGCACTCCAGCCTGACGCCGGCCCTTGCCGAACAGCTCTACGCCTGGGTCGGGGAGGCGCTGCGCGCCTCCCTGCTGACCCGCTTCCCCATGGACACCGAGGCGCTCGACCGCGCCCTGGCCAAGGCGGTCGACGAATCGCACAACGCGCCTTTCATCGAGTACGACGCCGCGCAGCCCACCGAACGCTCCGCCGAGCGCGAGGAGATGGAGCGCCGCCTGATCGCCAAGCTTCACGACTCCGGCCAGTTGCGGCCCGGGTACCTGCTGCGGGCCCTGCGCGAAGGCAAGCTCTCCCTGTTCGAGGCGGCCCTGGCCAGGCTCGGGGGCTTCACCGCCGAACAGGTGCGCATGGCCATCGATGGCGATCGCCCCGAATTGCTCGCCCTGGCCTGTTCCGCGGTGGATTTCGACCGGAGCGTCTTCGCCACGATCCTGGGGTTGGTGCGCGACCTCAACGGCGGGCGCCCGTCCGGCGGGGTCGAAGGCGCCCAGCGGGCCCTCGGCGCTTTCGGGCCTCATCCAGGCGCCGCGGCGGCCACCGCCTTCCGCCACGCCATCGCCGTGGTTTGACAAGCCCCGCCGAGTTGCTCTTGTTTCGGGGATGACCTCGTCCCCTCCCCGCCTGGCCTTCGTCGCCAGCGAACGTCCGGAAGCTCAGGACGCCGCCCTGCGGCTGCGGCAACGCTACGGCGTCGCGCCGGAAGCCGAGGCGGACATCATCGTCGCCCTGGGCGGCGACGGCTTCATGCTCGAAACCCTGCACCGCACATTGCCGTCGACCAAGCCGATCTACGGCATGAACCAAGGTTCGGTGGGCTTTCTGATGAACGACTATCAGGAGGAAGGCCTGCTGGAGCGGATCCAGGCGGCGGAACGGGCGGTGATCCATCCCCTGGCCATGACGGCTGTCGACAAGACCGGAAAGGTCTGGAAATCCCTGGCGATCAACGAGGTCTATCTGTTCCGCCAGACCTACCAGACCGCGAAGCTGCGCGTCGTCATCGACGGCAAGGAACGACTGAACGAACTGGCCTGCGACGGCATCCTGCTCTGCACGCCGGCGGGATCCACCGCCTACAACCTCTCGGCCCACGGACCGATCATCCCCCTGGGCGCCCGCGCCCTGGCGCTGACCCCGATCAGCGCGTTCCGGCCGCGGCGCTGGCGCGGCGCGCTTCTGCGCCACACCGCCAAGGTGACGTTCCAGGTCATCGAGCAGGATCGCCGCCCGGTCAGCGCAGTGGCCGACAATTACGAAGTCAGGGACGTCCTGACGGTAGATGTCGCCGAGGACCGCAGCGTCACCCTGCACATGCTGTTCGACGCCGGGCGCAGCCTGGAGGAACGGGTCCTCGCGGAGCAGTTCTCCGCCTAGAGCACGATGCGATCAGACGGAATCGTCTGATCGTTGAAGCGTGCTCTAGATTCAAGAGTTTGAGCGCGTTCTTACCGCAAAACCGGGTTCCACTTTTGCCGAATGCGCTCCAGACGAAACGGCGCACGCGTTCGTGGCGGCGCATGCGACTTCAACTGAGTCAATCTGGCCCGCCTGCACGACTTGTTAAGTTGCATGCGTCACCTTGTGTCGAGACGCGAGTTCGAGATCGCGCAGTCATTTCGCCAGGAGAGCAGGCCTGTGAGCACAAACCCTCAAGCTCAGGTCATACAACCGCCGAACAATCTCAAGATGAAGGTTGGCGGCGGCCGTTTCAGTCTGGACGCCGATGCGGTGGCGCGGGCCGAAGCGGCGTTGAAGAGCCTTTCGGGTCAATTCGCCCAGTGGCTCCAGGATGAACTCGACAAGCTTGACGCCGCGCGCGCCGAGGTGAAGTCCAAGGGCATGCTGCCGGAGACTTCCGAAGTCCTCTACATGCGCGCCCACGACCTGAAGGGTCTCGGGGCCACCTATGAATTCCCGCTGGTGACCCGGCTGGCCGCATCGCTGTGCCGGCTCATCGACAATCCGGACACCCGCACCCGGGCGCCCCTGAACCTGATCGACGCCCACATCGACTCGATCAAGGCCGCGGTCCGCGACGACATCCGGACTGACCAGCATCCAGTGGGCAAGGCTCTGGCGGACGAGCTCGAACTGCGGGTGCGCGAATACCAGAAGTAGCGCCGGGCCAAGGGTCCGAGGCGGCTTCAATCCCTATGACAGCATTACGGCCCGGGTAGCGGGTCCGCGCAGCGCTATCCGGCGACGGCGGCCACCGCCCGACTGCGAGCCGCGACCTTTTGCGGCCGGGCGGTCTTGTCCATCTTCTCCAGCAGGTACTCGAGGTCCTCTCGCGGGGCCGACGACGGCTGGGTCAGGAAGCGCTCGAGCATGCGCTCCTGGAAACGGCGCTGATCGGTGCTGGCGCCGTCGAATTCCATGGAATGGAACGTATCGACCCCCGCGCGGAACGCCGAGAACAGGCGCGCCGGCAGGCCCGTGCGGTCGTAGATCGCCTTCAGCCCCAGGGCCCCGGCGTCGTGGACCATGAGCCAGGTCCGATGGTGCGGAACCTTGGCGAGCTCGGACAGGCCCCACTCGAAGAACGTCATGTGGCCGTGCGCGAGCGCCCGGAGCAGCAGTGACGCTGTCAGACGACCCTGCTCATGCAGGTGGGAGACGAACCGCTCGACGTCGGCGGTGCGCCCGGCCTGATCGACGAGGTCGATGGTGGCGCGTTCGCGCGCGCTCATCGCGATCTCCATCGCCGTTTCCGGCGACAGGGCGTGGTTGTTGACCAGGTATTCCCGCAGGTTCTCGCCGACCAGGCTGACCAGCCGCTCGGTCACCGCCAGCGGCAGCACCCGCCGATAGGCGACCGCCGCCAGGACGTCCTGGGAGCTGGCGAAACGGGTGATCGCCTTCTGCAGGCTGGATTCCGCGAAGGATGCGTTGTCGTTGGAGCACGCGGTCCGCACCGCGGCTTCCGAGCCGTGGTCCACCAGCGCCGTGGTGACGGTCTCCGTCAGGCTGGAGCGCTTGGCGATGGCGATCTGCCGCACGGGCCCGGCGAAGCGGATGATCTCCACAAGGTCATCGTCGGTGAAGACCGGAGAGTGGATCAGAACGGGCGTCGCCACTGAATCCACGTCGCCCGCCAGTTTCAACGCAACGTCGCGGGGCAGGACGCCGGAGGAGCGGAGCGTCACCGCCAGGGCGCGGCGCACCAGCTCGGTGGCGTCATTGGCCATGACCCGGAGGATCTCGCGGGCGATGTCATTGTCTTCATCGGTGAGAGCCGACTCGTCCAACTTGCGGCACAGCTTGTGGGCGGCCGCGGCGCGTTCGTCCGGCGTCGACCCGCGCATCAGGCTGTTGATGTCCGCATCGGTCAAAGCGGTGCGTGTAGTGGCCATACTGAAGCCCTGTACGATCCCCCTCGCCGTCCGGCGGAGGCTCCCAACCTCCACAATGAACGTCCAAACTTAACGAACGCTTTTTCTCCGTCAGCTCTGGTTAACCAGAAGACCTAACGTGACGACAACATTGGCCGGGTAGGCTGCGCTCCCGACAAGGAGCCCCGATGACCCGTCCGGACGCCGATCCGCTGAAGTTCGCCGCGAGCCTGGCTGGCGGACGCTCCCTGGAGGCGCGCACCCTCGACGCCCAGAGCGAGCTTCTGCCTTATGCGCTGGTGTTTTTCGGCGTGGCCCTGCCCATTTTCGTGTGGGCGGGCGCCTATGCGCTCGACGCGGCGTGGATGTCGGCGATCTTCGTGCAGTTCAGCCTGAACTGGGCCGCCTTCTACGCGGTGATCAACCTGTTCCGGCGCCGGGCCGGCCTGGCGCGGTCCGACAACGCGAGGGCCGCTCTGCAGATCGGCGCCGGGCTTCTATGGTCGCTGACTGTGGCCGAAATCGCCGTTTTCGGATTCAACGCCGGCGCGGCGCGCGATGTGATTCTCTGCATGGACACGGCGGCCGCCGTCGTGTGCTTCTTCTTCGCCGCCCCCAACCTGAAGTCCCTGCTCATTGTCGGCCCCATGGCCGCCGCCGGCCCCCTCATCGCCCTGGCGTCGATGCCAGGTGAGCGG
>FTHA01001040.1_pt1 | contig 13368 bp, 15 predicted proteins | sample 1640771 | NCBI WGS metagenome assembly FTHA01 (sample SAMEA3914789, study PRJEB12502) | metagenome | biome: forest; material: soil | place: Canada | collected 2011-07-03 | depth 0.3 m | reverse complement strand
GGCTGACGGCCGCGCGCGTCGACGACGACGCCGTCCGCGTGATCGTCGGGGCGGTGTCCGTGCTCTTCGCGCTGAACTACTGGATCAGGGGACGGCATGCGCCGGACCCCAGCCGACCAAGCACCGCGCGTGGAGCATTCTGGGGCGCAGTCTCCGGCTTCACCAGCTTCGTCAGCCACTCGGGCGGTGCGCCCTTCCAGATGTACGCCCTGCCGCTACGGCTCGAACCCCGCGTGTTCGCCGGGACGTCGGTGATCTTCTTCGCCACCGTGAACCTGCTGAAGGTCCCGCCGTATGTCCTGCTGCACCAGTTCAGCGCCGAAAACCTGAAGGCGGCCGCCTTGCTGACGCCGCTGTCGGTGGCATGCGCCCTGGCCACGGTCCAGCTGGTGAAGGTGATCGACCCGCGCAGGTTCTACTGGATCATGTATCTCGTGATGTTCGTAATCGGACTGTTCCTGATCGGACAGGCGGCCATCGACCTGGTTCACCCCACCTTCGCTTGAGCGTGGCAGGCTTCCCTGGCTAGATGATCTTCGCACCTTGGGCGTATCGCCCGAGGCCGAAGGCGCAGGAGGATCGGGGATCCTGTTGTCGACGCGAGGTCTATCGTTCGCAGATCGGAGAGGAGCCGGGGGGTTGCTCTATGCGGCGGAACTCGCCCTCATGGCGGCCGCCTATGTTGTGACGGCGCTGCTCAGCCTGCGGTTCGCCTCGATCAATCCCAGCGCCACGCCGATCTGGCCGCCGACCGGGGTCGCGCTCGCCCTCGTCCTGTTGCGCGGCTATCGGATCTGGCCAGCGATCCTGGCGGGGGCGGTGACAGCCAACGCCTTGACCGCGGGCACGCTGGCGACGTCGCTGGCCATCGGCGCGGGCAACACCCTTGAGGCGCTCGCCGGCGCATGGCTGCTGAACCTGTGGGCCGGAGGCGTCAACGCCTTCAGGACTCCCTGGGGAGTCGGCAAGTTCGCGGTGATCATCGGCGCAGTCAGCACGCCCATCAGCGCCAGCATCGGGGTCCTGGCGCTTGCGCTCGCCGGCTTTGCCGGCTGGTCCGGGTTCGCCGGCGTCTGGACCACGTGGTGGCTGGGCGACCTGGCAGGGGCCGTGGTGGTGACGCCGGCGCTGGTGCTGTGGGCGAGACATCCCCCACGTTTCTCGAAACCCTTCGGCCGGGTTTCCGAGTCCAGTCTGGTCCAGATCCTCGCCCTGGCCGTCGGACTGGTCGCCTACGGGCCGTTCCCTCGCCCGGACGGCGGCGCGGCCCTGACATTCCTCGCCGTCATGCCCCTGCTGTGGGCGGCCCTGCGCTGCAGCGAGCGGGATACCGCCTCGGTCACGGTGATCCTCTCCGTCTTCGCGGTATGGGGGGCGGTGGACGGAACCGGCCCGTTCGTGCAGCCGACACTGAACGGATCCTTCCTGCTGCTCGTGGCCTTCATGGTCAGCATCGCCGTGCCGAGCCTCGCCCTTAGCGCAGGGATGGCCGAACGCTCCCGCGCCCTGGCGGCCAGCGAAGAGAACCACCGCCTGCTGGTGGAGAGCGTTCGCGACTACGCCATCTTCATGCTGGACGCAGGCGGGCGCGTGGCGACCTGGAACGCCGGCGCCGCCCAGATCTACGGCTACGACGCGCGCGAGATCATCGGCGAGCACGTTCGGCGCCTCCATACCGGCGAGGACCTCGCGCCTGATGACGCGGCCAGCGTGCTGGCCCGGGCCGCTGAGACCGAACGGCTCGAGCTGGAAGGCCTGCGATTACGCCGGGACGGCCGTCGCTTCTGGGCCAGCGTGGTGGTCAATGCGATCCGCGACGAGCGCGGCCGGTTGGTCGGGTTCGCCAAGGTCACCCGCGATATCTCCGAGCGGCGGCAGGCGGAAGACGCGCTGGACCGCACCCGCGAGCAGCTGCTCCAGTCTCAGAAGCTGGAGGCCCTTGGCCAGCTGACCGGCGGCATCGCCCACGATTTCAACAATCTCCTGATGATCATCGGCGGGCAGGCCGAGCTGCTCGGCCGCCGCCTCGCCGACGAGGGGCAGCTCAAGGCGGTCGAAGCGATCCGGGCGGCGACCGGGCGCGGCGCCAGCCTGACCCGCCAGCTCCTGAGCTTCGCCCGCCGCCAGACCCTGACGCCGGACGTGATCGACCTCCCGGAGCGCCTCGCCGCCATGCGCGGCATGTTGCAGAGCTCGCTCGGCGAAGCGGTGGAGCTGGTCCTGGACCTCGATCCCGAGGTGTGGCCGATCGAGGTGGACGTCACCGAGCTGGAGCTCGCCCTGATCAACCTGGCCGTCAACGCCAGGGACGCCATGGCTGATGGCGGCCGGCTCGATATCACGGCGTACAACCTGTCCCGGACTGAAGGCGGAGATCAGGCCGGGCCCGCAGGTGAATTCGTGGCGATCAGCGTGGCCGACACCGGCCCCGGCATGTCGCCCGGTGTCCTGGCCAAGGCGTTCGATCCCTTCTTCACCACCAAGCCGCTGGGCAAGGGCACGGGCCTGGGACTCTCCCAGGTGCACGGGTTCGCCACACAGTCCGGCGGCTTTGCGACGGCGGAGAACGCGCCGGGCCAGGGCGCCCGGATCACCCTGCTCCTTCCCCGCGCGAAGGGCGCGCCGGTCGCGCCGACGGACGCCGGAGGAACGGCGCGCCGCGCGGACGCCTGCGGCGCGGTGCTGGTCGTCGAGGACAACCTGGAGGTCGCGGAGGTCACCTCGGCCCTGCTCCGGGGGCTGGGCTACGACGTCGTCCATGATTCAAATGCGGCGGACGCCTTGCGCCGCCTGGACGCGGGCGAGCGCTTCGATCTCGTGTTCAGCGACATTGTCATGCCGGGCGCGCTCAACGGACTGGCCCTGGCGCAGGCGATCCGCACCCGCCATCCGAACATCAAGGTCGTGCTCGCCACCGGCTTCAGCGACACGCCGCAGCCCGCGTCCGGGTTCCAGATCCTGCGCAAGCCCTTCGACGCTGAAACCCTTGCCGCGGCCCTTCACGAGGTGCTGACGGATGTGACGGGCGCAAGGAACGTTTGACGCTCGCCCCTGGACCTACAGCGACTTGGCTGTGTCGATCGCCTTGTCCACCAGGCCGAGAAAGCCGCTGACGGCCTGGATGAATTCGTTCAGCTTGTCGATCTTCGCGATCGCGGCGGAGACCTGCGCCTTGGCCTGGGCGACGTCGTCGACGCCGTGCTGGATCGCCTCGGTGCGGGCGTGGAACAGCAGATGGCCGACCATGGTGATGCGATGGGTCACCTCGATGATCTCACCGGACGCGGCGTGGATCTGTTCAGCCGTGGTGGCTGCTTCGAGTGTCTGCTGCAGGCGGGCCAGGACGTCGGCCAGGTCCTGCTGCAGCCGCTCCAGATCGGTGTTCGCCTGGGCAGGCGGGAGTTCGGTCATTGCGACGCCTCCTGGGCCTTAGCCGCTTCGACCCTGTGCTTCACGTCATCCAGCCAGCCATTGATCCGGCCCACCCAGAAAAGCGCGTCGCCGGGCCTCCCCTGCGACGCCGCGGCGTGGGCGTCGCCGAGGGCCCGCAGGGAGGATGCGAGCTGGCTCAGGTCTCCGAGCTGGCCGTCACGGGCGTCCATCGCCGCGATGTATTGCTTCGCCAGCGTTCGGCGGCCAGCCGCGTTAGCGGGCGGCAGAGCGGCATAGTCGTCCGCGGTCCGGCTCAGCGCTGCGGTCCAATTGGCGGCGACCACGAATTGAAGCGAAGACGACTGGCTTGGGTCGCTGCCGATCGCATCCGCCATGCCCAAGACCACGGCGTGGAAGGCCGGATCGGTTCGGCGCATCACATCGGTGGCGGTCTTCTCCGCGTGCGCCTGGACCAGCGCCTGGGCGAAGGTGGCGAAGACGGCCTGGACGGACGGCGGAATCTTGGCGTGGATCGGGCCGCTGCTGATCTGCCCGGCCAGCTCCGAGAGTCCGGCGCCCGTCGCCTGGGCCCGCTCTGGAGCCACCAGGCTCTGCAGGGCGGCGCCGTAGGCGTCGAGCACATCGAAGGCTGCGGCCCAGGCCTGGGCGTCCTCCCGGGCAACGGGGACCGGGAAGTCGCTCTCTCTCAGGGTGACTTCGGCGCGGACGACCTTGCGCTCGACCGCCTGATCGCGCGCCAGCTTGTTCGCGGCTTCGAACGACAGGCGGGCCTGTTCACGGGCGGCGACGACGCCTGAGCGAATCGCTCCAACGTCCTCCGTGAGGGCCGGTCCAGGGGTCGCGCAGGCGACCAGGCTCGCGGCGAGCGCCGCGGCGGCCAGGGACCCGAGCACGAGCCGGAAGGCGTGGAGGACGGAGCCCATCATCGGAACAACCCCCGCGATATGTTTCCGTCGTGACACAAGTAGAAGCGCTGTCAAGATTCGGGAGCCGACCAGCGAAGCTTGGCCTGGTTCAGCAGGGTAGCCAGCCGGTGGGGCGCCAACTCCCAGCCGCCGGCCAGCAAGGCGTCGGCGCCCAGCGGCGCGTCCTGGGCCTCGAGCCGGCCACCGCAGCCGCCCTGGAAGTCGAACACGACGCATCGGCCCATGCCCCGCGGCGCCACGCGAAAGTCGCCGATCTCGTCCCAGGACCATCGTCGGCGGCCCCACAGGCGCGACTGGGTGAGGCCCCGTCGGTTGAGGACGAGCCGGGCCGGCCGGATCAGGTCAACGATGAACAGAGTGACGACAGCGCCACTGAGGACGATGAACACCAGCGCGTGCTGATCGTCCGCCCAGTCCTGACGCAGTCGGTGAACCAGGAACGCGACGGCGAGGACCAGCAGGACAACGCTCGACGCCGTTTTCAGGCGGGAGCCCCGGACTATGATCGGCGGAGCCTCCAGGCTGCCGCGCATCGGCCTCGCCCTCCTTTGAGCGCCATGCCCATGCAACCCCTGAAGCTCAGCTTGCCGCCAAGCCACTGCGAAGGTCAATCACCCGAAGTGTGCAGCGGCGGCAGCTCGCCGCGATGGACGGCGATGCCGACCTCGAGGCTCTCGGCGATCCGCTGCGCCCGATCGATGAACAGGGTGGCCGCCTGGAGAGGACAGACCTCGCCGGCCGTCTCGCCGAACAGCGCCAGCCAGCGCTGGAAGTGGGCGGATCGGATCGCGGGCTGGGCGGCGTGCGCCTGCATGGGCGTTCCGTGATAGCGGCCGCTCATCAGCATGACCGACGACCAGAAGTCGCACATGCGGGCCAGGTGCGGCGTCCAGTCGGTGATGGCGCGCTGGAATATCGGGCCGAGCTCCGGGTCCGCCCTCACCTTCGCGTAGAAGGCATGGACCAGGGATCTTATCATTTCTTCGGTGACGCCCACGCCGTGGCCTGGAGACAGCCTGAGGCGCGCCGAGGCTGCTGAATCGGGAAAACTCATGAGGTCCAGTCGCACGCCAGCCGTGGCGGCGCGATGATCTGGATCAACGCCGGCTGCAGTTCAGCGGGGCCAGGTCAGTTCAGCTTCATCCGCACACGCTCGCGTGCGGCGCGGGCGGCGATGGCGGCGCCCCCATCCAGCATCTGCGCGCGGGCGAGCGCTTCCTGGGCGCCGACCAGTGCTCCCTGGCCTTCGCGCGCGGCGGCGACATCGATCCAGGGGCGGTGGTCGGCCGGATCCAGCAGGGCGCGGCGCAGGGCCGAACGCTCGGCGCGGGCATGATCTCCCGCGCGGCTGGCGCGGGCATAGATGTTGTTCTCCAGCCGCATGACCACGAGGCGATCTTTCACCGGCGCCATCAGCACATCCAGGCGATCGGCCACATCGGGCATCAGGCCGGCCCTGAGCGCGCGTCGGATCAGCTCCGAGGGCAGCACAACCCGGCCTTCACTGAAAGGGTCGAGCGCCAGCGGCCCTTCCTCGGTCTCGATGCGCAGGAGGAAGTGGCCGGGGAAATCCACGCCCTGGACCGGCAGCTCGCAGCGGCGCGCGGCGTCGATGTACAGCACCCCCAGCGCCACGGGCAGACCCTTGCGTCGCTCGCACACCGAGATGATGTCGGCATTGCCGGGATCGTCATAGGTCAGCACGTCGCCGGTCAGCCGCAGGTCTCCGGCCAGCGCCTCCGCGAGCGCTTCTTCTGGCGATTCCTGCTTGAGGCGGACGCTGAGGCGCTCGGCGGCCTCGTTCGCCAACTGACGGGCTTCGTCGTGATCGCGCGTCGGATCTTCATGGATGGCGCAGAGCAGCGCCGCTTCGAACAGGGGGAAGCGGTCGTCGGGGACATTGCCCAGCTCGGCGAGCTGACGCTCGGCTTCCTGACGGGTCATCTCTCCCGTGCTCTGATCAATGGACGGCGTCGTCGCGCCAGGCATCTCGAACATGACGTGGCCACGATAACGGCGCGATCGCAATTAAGTCTAAACGCAGGTTCAATCTCAGCAAGCTCGGCCGTCTCGCCGCAAGCGCTCCGGCGGCCCGCCTCAGCCGGTCCCGCTGGGAGGCCGTCACGGCCTCCAGCGCCTCTGCAAGCGTGGCGCGGCTCTTCACCTCCACCGCCGCCAGCACGCGGCCGCGCTGGGCCAGCAGGTCGACCTCGCCCTCCGGCGTCCGCAACCTGAAGCCGAGGATACGGTAACCCTTCAGCATCAGCCAGAGCGCGGCCAGGACCTCCTGGCGCCGGCCCGCCGCACGGGAGGCGCTCCCGCGCGCGCGGCGCCGGGCCAGCCGATCGGGAAGACTACCGGCCATCGGCGGTCTTCATCTCCACCGCGCGGCGATAGAGGTCTCGGCGAGGCAGGCCCGTGGCCCTGGCGACTTCAGAGGCCGCGTCCGCCGGGCCCAGCCGGAAAAGGGCCTCGCGCAGGGCCGCATCGGCGTCGGCCGCAGTGGCCTCGGCCTCGACGCCCGGCCCGACGAGCACGACCACCTCGCCCCTGGGCGCCTGAAGCGCGGGATTGACCGCCAGCTGGTCGAGGGGGCCACGCACGACAGTCTCGTGGAGCTTGGTCAGCTCGCGCGCCACCACCGCGTCGCGCGGGCCGAAGATGGCGGCCATGTCCTTCAGGCTGTCGCCCAGCCTGGACGCCCCTTCGAAGAAGACCAGGGTGGCGCGGATCGGCGCCAGGCCCGCGAAGAAGCTGAGCCGCCCAGCGGTCTTGGACGGTGGGAAGCCCGCGAACAGGAACCGGTCGGTCGGCAGGCCCGCCGCGGCGAGTCCCGCCAGCACCGCCGAGGCGCCGGGAATCGGGATCACCCGCGCGCCCTGGGCGATCGCCTCGCAGGCCAGGCGGTAGCCCGGATCGGAGATCAGCGGCGAGCCGGCGTCGGTGGTCAGGGCGATACGAGCCCCACGCGCCAGCTCGGCCAGCACCTTGGGCCGCACCGCCTCGCCGGCGTGGTCGTCATAGCGCCAGACCTTGGCCTTCAGGCCATAGGCGCCCAGCAGTTTGGCGGCGACGCGCGTGTCCTCGGCGAGCACCAGGTCGGCCCTGGCGAGCACGTCCAGCGCGCGCAGGGTGATGTCCCTGAGGTTGCCGATCGGCGTGGCGACCAGATAAAGCCCCGGCTCGAGCGGACGGTCGTCCAGGGGCGGGGCAGGAACGGTGGTGGCCAAGGACGCTCCACTTGTCCGCACCCCGCTGGGGGCGGCTACTCCCCTTCTTCCTCTTCGTAGCCGATCAGCGCAAGCGGGCGCGCGGCGATGGCGTTCAGCTCCGCCCAGCGGGCAAGGGCCTCCTCGCGCCCGTGGGTGATCCACAGCTCCGCGGGCCTGAGCTCGGCGATGGTGCTGGTGAGCTCGGTCCAGTCGGCGTGATCGGAGATCACCAGCGGCAGCTCCACCGCTCGCTGGCGGGCGCGGGCGCGCACCCGCATCCAGCCGGAAGCAAAGGCCGAGACCGGCTCGGGGAAGCGCCGCGACCAGCGGTCGGCAAGGGCCGAGGGCGGGGCGATGACGATCGCGCCGGCGAAGTCGGCCTTGGCGTCATCCGTGGCCGGAGCGGTCGGGCCAAGGTCCACGCCATGGGCCTGGTAGAGCTCGTTCAGGCGCGCGAGGGCGCCGTGGACGTGGATGGTCCGATCCCAACCGGCTTCGCGCAGCAGACGGATCACCCGCTGCGCCTTGCCGAGGGCATAGGCGCCGACGATGTGGCAACGCTCGGGGAACTGTTCGACCGAGTGGAGCAGGGTGGCGATCTCCTCGCTGTCCGGCGGGAAGTTGAACACGGGCAGGCCGAAAGTGGCCTCTGTGATGAAAACCTCGCAGCGTGTCGGTTCGAACGGCGGGCAGGTAGGATCGCGGCGGCGCTTGTAGTCGCCCGAGACCACCATGGTCAGGCCCTTGAAGCGCACCACCGCCTGCGCCGAGCCCAGCACGTGACCGGCCGGGACCAGGCTGACTTCGACCCCGTCACGGGCCAGCAACTCGCCGTAGGCGACAGGCTCCGGCCGCCGGCAGAAGTCCTCGCCATAGCGGGCGCGCATGATGGCGAGGGTCTCGGGCGTCGCGACCACCGTCCCGTGGCCGGTCCGCGCGTGGTCGGAATGGCCATGGGTGATGACCGCCCGCTCCACCGGCCGCACCGGATCGATGAAGAAGTCGCCGGGGGCGCAGTAGAGTCCTTCCGGCTTGGGGCAGAGCACGGACTCGGGCTTGATCATCCGCAGGACCTCTCCTCGCGGCCCTTCGTACGCACTTCCCCCGACGGGTCCAGGGGATATGGTGGGGCGATGGCTCCTTCCGATCCGACGGCTCCTGCCGCCCTGACCGCACGTCTCTCCCTGTCGCCCCAGAGCCGAGCCCTGGGGCTGCAACTGATCGCCACCGAGCCGGACGTGATCCTCAAGATCCCCTACCGCGACGACCTGGTCGGCGAACCCGACACCGGCGTGATCGCCGGCGGGGTGGTGACCACCCTGCTCGACCTCGCCTGCGGCTGGGCCACGGCGCTGGCCCTCGACGAGCCCACATCCATGGCCACACTGGACCTGCGCATCGACTATATGCGGCCGGCCGAGCCGGGCCGGGACCTGTTCGCCACCGCCCACTGCTACAAGCTGACCCGCTCGGTGGCGTTCCTGCGAGGCGTCGCCTACGACGTCGATCCGGCCGATCCCGTGGCGGCCGCCCAGGCGGCCTTCATGCTCGACTCCAACGCCGGACGCGGGCCGGGCGCGAACCTGACGCCGCCGAGGCCGCTCAAGTGAGCGCTTCCCAGGAAGACCTCGACGGCATCCTGACGCGGATTCCCTATGCCAGGTTCCTCGGCGTACGGATGGAGTTGCACGGCGATGAGATGACCGGCGTGCTGCCCTATGCCGAGCACCTGATCGGCAACCCGACCCTGCCCGCGCTGCACGGCGGGGTGATCGGCGCCTTCATGGAGATGACAGCGCTGCTGCAGCTGTCCATCGCCGAGAGCCTGACGCGCCAGCCGCGCCCGGTCGATGTCTCGATCGACTACCTGCGCTCGGGCCGGCCAGTGGACACCTACGCCCGCGCCCTGATCAAGAAAGTCGGCCGCCGGATCGCCAATGTGCAGGTCGAGGCCTGGCAGGAAGCGCGGGCGGCGCCGATCGCCGCGTTGCACGGCCATTTCCTGCTGACGCCGCGCGACAGCTGAGCCTCACCGGCCGCCTCGTCAGCCTGCCGCCGCTGCAGGGTGGCGAAGAGCTGCGTCATGGCGCACCTGGATCGACTTCAGATAGCCGATCAGATCGTTGATCTCGGCGGGCGCGAAGCGGAACTGGGGCATGGCCGGGTGGCCCGTCAGTATGCCCTCGGCCAGGGCTTCCTCCAGGTTCTCCAGCGGATAGCGACGGCTGATCTGTCGGAACGGCGGGGCCTGGGCGTTTGGGCTGGCGCCCGTCTCGCCGATGGCATGGCACATGGCGCAGTTGCGGCGCGCCAGCTCCTGCCCCCGTTCAGTCGCCGTGGACGGCGCGGCGAAGGCTGATTGACCAACGAGGACCACGCCCGCGAGCGCGGCGACAAACGTCTTCATCACGGCGATTGCTCCCTTGGATCAGCGACCCGCCGCAACGACGCCACAAAACCAAGGCCGGCGCCTTGATCTCGGTCAAGCCGCGCCCGACACGAACATGAACTCCCCGTAACAATATTGACAAACATTCACATCTTTAACTCTGCGTCATGAAGCAGACTTAACGTGTATTCACTGAACGACTTCTGTATCTCCCAATCACACCGAGTTCACACCCACTGTTTCTGAGGAGAAAACAGATGTTCGATTTCATCGCCAAGTCCGCCGCCGTCGCCAGCCTGGCCATCGCCGCGCTGCCGTTCATCGCCCTGGGCTCCGCCCATGCACAGACCGCCACCGTCCGGATCTCCGATCTGAACCTGTCGCGTCCGGCTCAGGTGCAGGTGTTCAACGGGCGGGTCGAACGGGCTGCCAGCACCTTCTGCGCCAGCCACGCCGACCCGCGTAACCTGAACAGCGTCGCCGCCTGCAAGGCCGGCGTCCGCGCCGAACTCAAGGAAAAGGCCGCGTCCGCCCAGTTTGCGACCGACCAGGCGACGATCGCCGACATGACCGTGGCCAGCCGCTGATCCGCCACTCCGACGACAGGCGGGCCGTTCCCTGCCCCCAGCGCCTCCGCCTGCCCCCAGGGCCGGCCGTCTGACCAGACGGCCGGCCCTTCCTTTTTGCGTCAGGGGGGCGCCGGGCCCCACACATGAACTTCCCGTAACAATATTACTGAATATTCATAACCTTAAATCCACGTCATGACTGAGGTTTAACGTGTATTCTCTGAACGGCTTCTGTATCCATTGATCACACCGAGTTCACACACGCTGTTTCTGAGGAGAAAACAGATGTTCGCAATCGTCACCAAGTCCGCCGCGGTCGCCAGCCTGGCCCTGGCCGCCCTGCCCTTCATCGCCCTGGGCGCCGCTCACGCCCAACCCGCGACGGTCCGGATCTCCGATCTGAACATGTCGCGTCCGGCCCAGGTGCAGGTCTTCAACGCCCGCGTCGAACGCGCCGCCGACAAGTTCTGCGCCGGCTACGCCGATGCGCGCGAGCTCAACCGCGTCGCGGCCTGCAAGGCCGGCGTGCGCGCCGAGCTCAACGAAAAGGCCAAGCTCGCTTCCGTCACCGTCGCCAGCCGCTGACCGAGCTCCTTGGCAGGCGGGCTGCATCGGTCCCAGCCTCATCCCGCCTGTCTCGCCGGGGCCGGTCGTCTTCCAGACGGCCGGCCCCTTCTTTCTTGCGTCCATTGGCGGCCGGTCGTCTTCGAGACGGCCGGCTCTTTTTTGCGTTCGGAGGCGTCGCCTCGGTTATGCTGAGCGCCCGGAGGAACGCCGATGACCGATGTGAACACCGCTGAACGGACCGCCGCCGGACCGCGCACCGTCGAGGGCGTGGTCAACTACGTGGCCGAGATGACCGAGCGGCCGCGCTACTACGCCAACGACCACTCGCGCGACGTGATGATCCTGGACCCCCGCGCCGTGCAGATCGAGGACGCCCGCAACCGCCCGGCGCCGGCCACCCTCGACGGGGAAGGCTTCGTCCTGGTTCCTCACCGGAGCGCCGTCGCCGACTTCCGCGACGCCGAGGAGGTCGCCCGCGTCCATCCCGCCGAGATCCAGCGCCTGCTGCTGGATGTCACCGGCGCCGATCGGGTGGTGGTGACCGGGACGGGCGGCATCCTGCGGTTCAGCGAGCGGCTGGAGGACGTGGGCAAGCTGGACAACTCCTGGCCCGCCCGGTTCATCCACATCGACGTCTCCGACGCCACCGCCGCCAAGTCGGCCGAACGGGCCAGGCCCGCGGATATCGACCGGCCTGTGCGCCGCTGGGCCCACTATAATGTTTGGCGCACCTTCTCACCGCCGCCGCAGGACGTCCCGCTGGCGGTCTGCGCCGCCGACAGCCTCGCGGACGAGGACCTGGTGGTCGCCGACGCCATATTCGACCATCGCGACCAGCCCGAGTGGTCATTCGAGAGCCTGATGGTCCGCTACAGCCCCAGGCACCGCTGGTCCTACTTCTCCAACATGACCCGCGACGAGGCATTGGTGTTCAAGACCAAGGACTCCGACCCCGCCCGGGCGCATCACGTGCCGCATTCGGCCTTCGACGATCCCTCCGCCCCGCCCGACGCCTCCCCTCGGATCAGCATCGAGATGCGCGCCACCGCCTTCTGGTTCGACTGACCGAGGCGTTGCAGCCGCCGGTCGGCTCCTGTAAGGCGCCGGCCATGTTCAAAGGTCTGTCCCACGCCGCCCACCAGGCCAAGGCCTGGCCGTTCGAGCAGGCGCGGGTCCTGCTGGGGCGCATCCTGCGTTTGCGCCTGGACGATGGCGAACGCGACCTCGCCGCGAGCCTGATCAATGCCGGGAAGGCCGGTGAGGCCGCCGCGACCTTCGAAGCCCTGAGGCGGCCGGTGGTCTTCCAGTGCGGCTTCGGCGCATCCGGCCTGCCGCATATGGGCACATTCGGGGAGGCCGCGCGGCCCACCATGGTGCGCAACGCCTTCCGCGCCCTGACAGACGACGCCATCCCTACCCGACTGATCGTCTTTTCGGACGACATGGACGGCCTGCGGAAGATCCCGGACAACGTGCCCAATCGCCAGGTGCTGGAAGAGGACCGCGACAAGCCCGTCTCCCGCGTCCGCGACCCCTTTGGCGAGCACGAGAGCTTCGGCCATCACAACAACGCCCGCCTGCGCGCGTTCCTCGACGGCTTCGGCTTCGACTACGACTTCATGTCCTCGACCGAGTGCTATCGGACAGGCCGCTTCGATGCGGTGCTGCTGCGCGTACTCGAGCGGTTCGACGCGATCCAGGACGTGATGCTCCCGACCTTGGGCGAAGAGCGCCGGGCCACCTATTCCCCATTCCTGCCGATCAGCCCCACGAGCGGCCGGGTGCTGCAGGCGCCGACGCTGGAGCGCCATCTGGACCGGGGAACCATCGTCTTCCCCGACGAGGACGGAACCCCGACCGAGGTCCCGGTCACCGGCGGCGCCGTCAAGCTCCAGTGGCGACCCGACTGGGCGGCCCGCTGGACGGCCCTGGAGGTCGACTACGAGATGTCGGGCAAGGACCTGGTGGACTCCGTCCGCGTGTCCAATCGCCTGACCAAGGTGCTGGGCGGGGAGCCGCCCGAAGCCTTCCATTTCGAGCTGTTCATGGACGAGAACAACCAGAAGATCTCCAAGTCCAAGGGCAACGGGCTGACCATGGAGCAATGGCTGCGCTATGGCGCGCCAGAGAGCCTGTCCTACTACATGTATCAATCGCCCAAGTCGGCCAAGCGGCTCTATTTCGACGTCATTCCCAAGGCGACGGACGAGTACCTGCAGCATCTCGACGCCCTCAACCGGGCCGCCGCAGAAGGGACGAACGCCCCCGCCCTGGACAATCCTGCCTGGCACGTCCACGGCGGCGCGCCGCCG